>ERZ1066127.28-NODE-28-length-109535-cov-15.615391_pt1 | contig 109535 bp, 69 predicted proteins | sample MGYA00382774_ERZ1066127 | MGnify/ENA primary metagenome ERZ1066127 (study PRJEB33369, sample SAMEA5778357) | biofilm metagenome | biome: Industrial cooling water; feature: Water cooling tower basin; material: Biofilm | place: United Arab Emirates | collected...
ATGGTCTTCAACTTTCAAAGAACTTTTTTTGTGAAAATGTGTACGGTAGTGAAAGTGTTAATAATGTCATCTTGAAAAAGCGAAATGTCTCAATATTCCAAAAAACTCCTCTTGATTTGCTGCATAGCATTTCTCCTATTAGCGGAGTTGTTTAGAAAGATAGAGTATTCTCATCAATTTTCTCATTGGAGAAGTTCAGTACACAAGGCTTGGAAAGAAGATTATCATCATAAAAAAGCAGAAGAATATAGACGTGAAAACGAGGCTCGCTATAACAAACATCTGTTGTACGTAGTAGCAAGATATGATAAAAAAGATTCTCTGTCGCGGCGTTTTATTGTTCTCAATACCAGCACAGCAGATATTCAAAGTGGCAAAGCTATTGTTTTTGCACATAAATGGGATAGGCGGGGTTCTGTGCGCTGTGTGAAATTGGATACAACAGAAATTATTTTACGCCCAATTCTTTCTGGTAACCGCGATACACTGATTGTGCCTCAGTATGAACGAAAAGTTCTGTGGTATGCCATTGACTCAGTTATCTTGAAAGGCATAGTTTTTCGATAAATCAACCATTGGAAAAAAGGGGTAATAAGGTTGTGTACGAAATTATCTTAAACTATCTGTAAAGACAAGAATGTCTGTGCTACTTATAAAATCTGGCTTCCGTAGCACAGGACGCGTGTTGCGCTCATCCCGCCAGTAATGAAAACTTTTAGCGTCGAGATGCTCAACAGAGAATATCTACCGCACAATCACCGCAGAACGCCCCTGAATACTTGTTCCGTCATATAAACGCCACACATACACACCCTGCCCGTAGTTCCTTATGTCTGCTTCGACGGCATAGCGTCCGGGCGCAAGTATTTGCCCCGAAAGTAAGGTTTCAACAGCATTTCCCGTAATATCATACAATCCCAGATGAACAGGACGCGCTTCGGTTAGCTCAAATTCCAAGGTAACGCGCTCTGAAGCGGGGTTCGGATAGGAAGCAAAAAGTTGTGTCGTCGTTTTGGTGAGTACATTTCCACCGGAAGCCGCTCCGGGAGCGCGTAAAAATGTGATATTGCAGATGCCATCCGTCGTCCATGTTGCCATTGTCGAAATGGGTCGAATACGCAAAAACATTAAACTGTCGGTGCGGAATGACGCGGAATCGGCACTGAGAAGCATAGGCGTAATCAGCGTATCCGGCACAGCGACAACAAAGCGCAATAGCGCAATAGTTCCCGCACGCAGCGAATCCACATTTGAGAAATTGAGAGCCAGAGCGCCTCTGAGCGGCGCATTCATCGGAAAACTGTTCTGTGCAGTCAGCATTGCACCGCAAAGTGGCGTACTTGCACCGATATACTTGAGTGAATATGGGCTATACGCCAAATTTACCGCGAAACGGAAATTGCGAAGCCAAAAGCGGGTATTGTTGACCGTTGTTGCAATATCGCGGTCAATGACAAGCGGTAGGGTGAGCGTATCGCCAATTGTACCACGCAATGACGCACTGGTGAAAGAAAAAACAATCGGGAAATCAGGTCTGAAGCCACGTCCGGCGACTGTTGCTTGCGTAACGCTTGAGCAGGGAGTTTCAGCACGGATGCCCAGTAGTGTATCTATGCGGCGTTCAGAGCGTGGGCAGTATTCCAGCGTGAGAGTGAGCGATTGCCCCGCTCGTACCGAATCGGTAAGCGGCGGTGTAGCAGAAAGAATGCGTACTTCCGGCGGGAGATTCACCAGCGAAAAAGCGCGTACCGCTACATCACCGGTATTCCGCACTTGAAGTGTCCTCGCCGAGCAGCCCAAAATTTGTACGCTGTCAAATTGTACTGTTGGTGCAGGTATCAAAGGCGCTTCAATTCGTGTTTCTTGGATGATTGTTTGTGCAAATGTTCCTGCCGGAACAAGCGCAAAGGTACCGCCCTGTGAAGTACGAACCTCTAAACTGTCAATAGTCATCGAGAACGACGCTCGGCGCTGTGTCAGCGAAATAAACTCCACGCGGAAAAGCGCACGAATGGAATCCAAACGCACACCACTCAAGCGGAGTTCTATACCGCCGCTTGTGGAGCGCATCGTAACACGGTTCGGCATGGCAAAATCCGAAGCAGCGCTGATGGCGCGAATCTTGGTCGTGTCAAAAGCGAGGCGTAACCGGATGTTGAGAGAATCGCTGAGCGTTCTTGCCGAAAAAATTGGTACGCTGAGAGTGCCGCACGTGGTTAATCGGAATGTATCAAGCCGAATAGCCGTGTTATTAAAGCGAAATGGCAAACCTAAAGCACCCACAAAACCAATACCGTTTATGGCAACGGTTGTGTCAATATCGCGGCAAGGTTGTGATTGATACAGCACTAAACGTACCGCGTACGGGCGGGCTTCCGTCGGGCGAAAACCAATCCGAATCGGTACTGCTGCTTGGTTAGGTTGAATATTAACACTTCCGGTCGGAGAAAGAAGACGAAATGCTGCGGGGCTTGTTGAAAAGCCGTCTGCGCTCAAAAATCCGATGGAATCTATCACTACCGCTTGTGGTGAAGGATTTTGTGAAGCACCCGTCGGAATACTGAGATTAACGGTAAGCGGCGCTGCATCTGTGCCGACGAGTGTGGGCGTGAAGGATAAAGCAGACGGAGACGGTGTAAAAACAAGTGTTCTGCGCCCTGTCAAATCCACCGTAAATGTTTGCTGCTTTGCGGGGCTTTGGGCGGTAATGCGCATAGTTGCTGCATTGAGGACATTTTGTGCAATCGCCGTTGAGCGCGGACAAAAACGAATCGTTATCGTATCTATGCCCTGCGGGGGAATTTGATACGGCACAGTTCCATTCGGTGAAAAGCGAGAAGCCCACGTGAAAAATTCTGGTTTGCTGAAAAGCGGGTCATTGTCTGAAGCAGCAATGACGGCACTTTGGACGGTGAAGCTATTGGCAAACGACGAATTAAAGAGTGTTGTTATTGCCGTGCGGCATTCGCAAGGGCGCGTAAAACCGATATTGACAGGGTTTGCGCCGAGTTCCAAATCCGCCCGTTCGCCACGCCCCTGAAAACGTCCGCTAACAACGGTAGGACAGGGCATCAGGGAATTTGCCGTAACCGTGCCGTCGTATCGGCGGTCTTCGGTTGGGGCAAAGGTAACGCCAAAGCGCACTACTTCGCGTGGTTGAAGGGTATAGGGCAAGGCTCGCTCGTTCCAGTGCAACGTGTATCCATCAGGAAGCATGAGCGAGCTCAATTGGACAGGGACTTGGGAAATATTTTCCACGAGAATCGTATCTAAGCGTCTATCGCCAATTTCAACGACACCGAATGCCGTGAGCGGTGTAATAAAGAGCTTTGGAGCGACTGATGTGGCTCGGATGCTGAGAGTCCAGTCTTGTCCGGCTGCCCGAAAATTGATGAACGCAGCATCGGTGCGATCTTGCATCAAATCATTCGGCGTGTAGCGAATTTGCACCGTCAGACTTCCTCTTGCGGGAATGACGGTGGAAATAACATTAGCACTATTTAAGCCTGATAAAATCTCAATTCTTCCGCCGCTTTGGTCAGTGAAACTAATGTTGGTTAGTGTTTGGTCGGTGTTGGAGGTGTTAAAAATAGTCAGTGTATCAAAGCGCGATGCGCAACCAAGAACGCCGTCAATGCGCGTCAAAACGGAATCAAAGCGAAAGACCGACTGCACACCGCGTCCCGTAAGCGTTGCGCAGGTTGTGAAAAAACAGCGCTGTTCAGAAATGCACAAATCATCAGTGTAGGTGGAATCAGCGTTGGGGCGAAATGTGAGGGGTACATTCACCGATGCTCCGGGTGCAAGGGTAAATGACCGAGCGCCTGTCAAAAAGAAATTATCACCGCGCCGCAAAAATACAAGGATTCGGAGCGTGTCTTCGGTGCTTGGATTAGAGAGCCGTGCAGTGCTGCTGCCTTGCTGCCCGACAATAACATTCCCAAAGTTCACCGAAGAAGGAGTAATGCGCACTTCAGTCGCATTGCCTCTGCCCGAAACGTAAATTTTCTTTTCAAATGTACACAATCCCGCGCCCTGCATCCCGCTTGGAAGACCACCGGGGATGCTTGCTCGAATAATCACGGAATCACGTACAAAGCCGGGTTGGAGCGGTGCAAAACGGAGAAAATTCGGCTCGGCAAATGTGCCGGAGCGCAGCAAAACAGGGTAGCGCAAAGAACGGACACGCATAAAAGCAGGCGCTATAACCGTATCAATCCGAACATCTGTGCCGCGTACAGCGCTTTCCCACGTAAATTCAAATGGGTCGGTAATGCCGCTTTGAGGACATTCTCGCCCGAAAGCTACACTGTCAAGGCGTGTCAAGCCAAACCCTCGTCGGATAATGACGGCTTCTTCAATCGTTCCCGCAAGCGGTAATGCGAGTTCCGGTTGGCAGGGGTCGCCGGTACGGATGCGGAGCGTGTCGAAATAGGTGTTTGCGGTGTCTGCTGGAAAAAAGCGCATGGTTACTTGTGTAGAAGCACCTCCGGCAAGCGTTTGCTGAAGCGTTGTGCCGATAAGCCGAAAAATTTGTGCGCGTGATTGCCTGAAACCCAAGAGTTGAAGCGGCTGTGTTCCGGCGTTGCGCAGCGTTATTGTGCGCTCTGCAAAGGGAACTTCGCGGCAGCCCGCATAGAGTGTTCCGAAGGTTACGCTTGGCTCAGAAGGCTGTAAGGTTGTTGTTCGCGTGAGATTCAGCGCTGTGCGAAGAGTATCGCCGCAAAGATTTTCACGGGCAATGTTCAATGATGCTTGAATGGAGCCGGTGAGCTGTGTGTTGAGTGTCAGTGTGGCAATAGTTTCTGCGCCGACGGGCAGTGTAAAGCGGTTGGGAGTTATGCGAAATTCACCCGCTTGAGCGCCGGAAAGCGAGAGAGCGACTCGTTCGGAACATCCGGCGGCGATATTGCGAATGCGAATTTGATACGTGCGCGTTTGGTCGCACTGAAAAGCATCGGTAATACTTTGCGGTTGTGCTGTGAAAAATGGCGGAATAACGCGGTTTTGGGATGGTGCTTGGCAACGAGCGCCGGAACGCATATCGGCTATAGTGTTATTTGCTGTGGCATCACAAAGGCGCGTTGATGTGCTGAGATCATTACAACGAAAATACATCAGTAAATTTTGTTCATTTCCCCGCAAAGCACTGTATAAACCGCAGAGAATTTCGCTTTGCGTAAGAACCTTCGACCAAAGCCGAATTTCATCCATTTGTCCGCGAAATGTCGCATTTTGCTCACCCAGATTTCCGAGCGCGTTGGTACTGCCCAGTTGCATAAGCAATGTCGGTGTTTGCAAGTTGCGAAGCCTGTTTGCAGGAAATGAAGCATTGCGGTTTTGTGCTACTTGCATTCCGTTCAAAAACAACGTTGCAGTTTGGGAAGCGCCGTCAAACACTGCCGTTACGTGCGTCCAGGTGCCGTAGCGCATTGCAAAGGGTGTGCGAGCGATGGTATTATCCATTGCTCCAAGCGATGTGGCGCTGCCGTTTATCTCGAACACGAGTTCATCTTGGGGCGAAAGATACAGCACCCAAACATCGTTTGCATCGGTGTTCGGTCCCCAAAGCCCTGCGATAAACTGGCGCGTATTGGGTATGCGTTGAGGATTTATCCATGCTTCAAAACTGAGTGCCGTTGAAAGTGAGCGTTGGGCAGGCGTTTGTTGAATATCCACATACTGAGCTTGTCCGCTTTGTGTAATAGTCAAAACGTTGCCAAGGCAGGTTTGAAGCGTGTCACAGCGCGATTGGGCGTGAACGAATGAGGGAAGAATTGCCGCTAGGAGAGCAAAAAATCGGAGCCAGTGCTTGAAAGAACGAGCAAAGAGAAAAGGTATCACGCGAGTTCAACAGTTGTTGAGAAGAATCTGCATCGCTTCAAATTTCTCGAAAAATATGACGCTTTGCAAGAAAATTCGCTTTTCTGCTGTGTCATCGTTTTGTAACGGGTTGGTTTTGTGCTGCTTTGGCTCTATATTGGCAGCAGTATTCGATTATTCGTGAATTTTTGCTTGTTTCCGCTGTTTGAGAAAACCACCTTTGCGAACATTCATTGCGGCTTGAATTTCTGCAATGATAGATAATGCGACTTCTTCCGCCGTCTCTGAGCCAATATCCAATCCAATTGGGTTGTGAAGGCGCTCCAATGCGGCAGTTGGTGGTGAAAACCCCTCGTCTTTCATTATCTTCACAAGTTTTTCTAGACGTGGCTTCGGTCCCAAAAGACCGATGTATCCTGCTTTTGAAGGTAATACGGCTTGAAGAATTGCGGCATCAAGCACGAGATTATGCGTCATAATGACAACCGCCGTGTTGGGATGTATTTGCTCCGAAACAAGATTTTGTGCGGTTTCTCGAATAGAATCACGGGTTGTGCGAATAGTATGAACATTTGTACTAAATCGCTCCGGTGTAAGCAATGCCGGGCGGTGGTCAATGACCGTCGTACGCCATCCCATCATTGAAGCAACCTTCACAAGAGGTATCGCATCATATCCCGCTCCCCAAAGTATCAATTCTCGAAGCGGCTGCACAGGCTCAAGAAGTACCGAAACGCTGATAGTTTCATTATCAACGACCATCTGCTGCGGTTTTGTCGTAGAAAGGAGTGGTATTGCTGCCGACCACACTGTCTCACGCACGAACTCGGCAAATGCGCTGTCGCCCAGATTATCGCTTGCCTCTTCATTGGCATAGAGAAAAAAATGATACCCTTCTAATGCCGATGTCAAAGATGATACTTCATCTGTCAAAGAACTATCGGTATCATGCTGACGAATGTCGTACACTGTCGCAATAACGCCGCTTTGACGATTGTCAAAACATGAGCGAACAAACGCACAAAAGGTGTCATCACTACCATCCAAGCGTTCCAGGAAGACTGTTGTAACGCCGTTGCAGCCCATTCCTAAGCCAAAAATCGGGTCATCATCGTCAGAAAGTGAATCATAGCGAAGGAGTTTCGGCACGCCATTGTCAAAAACGCTTGTACTGCTTTCAATCACATCACTTTCGAGGCAACCGCCACTAATTGCCCCATGCGAAGAACCGTCAGGAAAAATCACCATGCGCGCACCCGCGCGGCGGTACGTCGAACCTTCGGTGTGAACAACCGTTGCCATAACGCACGGCTCATCACGCGCTTCCAGACTTGTTATTACTCGTTGTATATCGTTCATAATAGCCATTGCAAGAAGAAATGATGCTGTACATTTCTTGCACAATATACGCACAAACGTCGTAATTTCGGGGTATGAAAAATATTTCTTTCCTTTCCTCACCTCGTTTCACCACAACGGACTATCTCATTATCGGAGGCGGTCTGGCAGGATGTATGCTGGCTTGGAAGTTGAAGCGAAGTGGTCGGCAGTGTATTCTTATTGACACACCGCACAAAAGCAATGCTTCCCGCATTAGTGCAGGCATTATCAACCCGATAACCGGCAAACGCTTTTCACCGTTTTGGGATAACGAAGCCGTGCTTTCATCGGCTTTGCAAAGCTATAAGTCTCTTGAGCAGCAGTTCAACACAAAATTTTTGCGAGAAATTACCGCATTGCGGCTTTTTACAGACACCGAAGAGCGTGAACAATGGTTTGCCAAACGTGCGTCCGCGCTGACCTTTGCCGAATATCTCCCACCGGAAAGTATTCATTCTTATATCCACCAACAATGGGGCGGTATCCGCTATGGCGCTTGGCATCTGGATGCAGAATTGCTTATTCGCTCTCTTCGGGCATGGCTTGCGTCGGAAGGATGTGTACGCAACGAGGAATATCATCACGCACACACTGACTTTTCGGGTGAACACGTTGTCATCAATACCACTCAGGAACACTTGCAAACTAGGCGAATTGTCTTTGCAAACGGCTGGAAAGTCCTTGAAACCGAGCATTGGGGGAATTTACCGCTCTCCCCCGCAAAGGGCGAACTACTGACCGTCCGCGCAAAGCGTGTTCCCAAAGAAATGCTTGTCAAAGGCGTATTTATGCTGCCTCTGGATGATTCAACTATGCGCATCGGAGCAAGTTATTCGTGGGAAGAATTAAACGATGCACCAACTCCCAATACCGCAGAAACACTTATCGCGCAAGCGCAATCGGTATTCCCGACCGAAATGACACTCTTACGCCATGATGCAGGCGTACGCCCCGCCGCACAAGACAGCAAGCCGATTTTGGGTATTCACCCCGAAGAGCCGCGCTCGGTGATATTCAACGGTTTCGGTTCAAAAGGTGCGGTTTATACGCCTTATTGCGCGGAGGCGCTGATTGATTTTCTGGAAGAGGAAAAACCGCTTGCGTCTTGGTGTGCGCTCTCGCGGTGGAGGGCTTGGCGGTTGTAAAATCACACCAAAAAGCGCTTGGTTTATATGCTCTTCAAATGTAATTTTGTTGGTAATTCGTGCTTACGTCTCTCGCTCTCGCTCTCGCTCTCGCGGTAGCGTTTACGTTTCTATCTTTTTATTGATATAAAAAAACTATGCAACTTTTGGTGATTGAAGATGATCGTGATTTTTACGAAATGATACGCCTGTATATTCCTTCCTTCACAAATGATGCCTTCCAAAACATATTGTATGCTTCTACGCTGAATGAGGCAAGAAAAATACTCAGAACGGAAAGCCCGGAGTGTATTCTTTTTGATGTGCATTTGCCGGACGGCGTTGCTTTAACCGATGCTATTGCATGGCTGCGTATGAAACAAAGTGAGTTGATTGGGATGACAGGGCAACGGAAAACACCAACACTCTATGAAGCAGCTATTTCTGCCGGAATCATCGCATTTATCAAGAAAGACGAGCGATTTTTGACGGAGTTGGAGGAAGCCTTGCAAAAGGCACTTGTGAAAATTGGTAATGCGAGACAATCTGATTATTTTTTTCAACACGCCCATACAACGGCAGACAATCTCCAATCACAATTAGAAGAAGCCACACGAAAAGGAGAACTGCTTCCGCCCGAAGCACTGGAAACATCTTTGCTCAACGATTCTCAGAACGATGATTCTCAGAACGATTCTCAGAACGATGATTCTCAGGGCGATACGGGAATACTTGCATTTGACATACGCAACGACGGTAAAAAGCAAACCGTGATAGTGCGCTCTGACGGTATATCGCATTTGGAAGCAGCAGATGGAAAAGTCATTATTGTCCAACAAAACGGAACGGAATACCGCGTAAGCGCATCGCTGACAGCATTGGTAGCGGAACTACCTCGTCACTCGTTTGTACGCTGCCACGCTTCGTATATCGTGAATATGAATGTCATCACGAAGTATAATGCCCACGAACTACAACTGCAAAACGGCGAAATTATCCCTGTTTCACGGACGTACAGAGATGCAACCCGCACAGCAATAGAGAAATTTTTCTCTATACAACCCCGCAAACATTCTCTCTAATTGTTTCCCTCAAACGCTCTCAAAACATCAAAACAGTGTCAGTTATCGGATAAGTCGTGTCGTTTATCGGTTAGGTTTGCAGAGACAATCGTGCCATCGTAGATTTGTGGTGCCAAAATAAACGCCCGCTTTTCGCACAATGTGAGTTCTGACCTCACACGTTTCAAAAGCGGGCAAGCAGATAAGTTCGGTAGCCTATTTGCTTCTAATGTATGCAAAAGTGTGCGCCTGTGCGAAAAGTCGTGATGAATGTCTTCACTCCTTATTTTTGGAGTTTCTATGTTTACATTTCGTTTGAAGGCTGTGCGAGCATTTGCTCAAGCCTTCGTGTTGGCTGGTATTATCGGTGGGTTGGTGGTTGGTTGTAATGATGTTGCTTCGGTGAAAGCACCGCTTCCGGCAGAAGAAAATGCGCCCGTAGCCGGAGTAGCAACAAATCGCAATGGTTCGGCAATGCTGACCGCAGATGAGCGCGAAGCAAAAAAGCGTGAGTTTTTCGCCAAGCCGGAAGTGAAAGAACTATCCGCCGGACTGGAAGAAATCGCTCAGGCGGTTGCTGTGGCGGTCGAGGACAAAACCTTACGTGACCGCATCTATGCGAAGTGTATGGAAAAATTCGACGGTGAGACCAATGTGCTTTGGCAACAATTGGAAGCCGATGCGAATTTGCGAAGCAAAGGCGGTTGGAGCAAGCAGGTAGATGATTTGGTTGGTAAAGGTCGCAAAAACACGACAATTAAGGGCATCGGTAATGTGGATGCGGCAATCAAGAAGTTTGAGAAATTGATTGATGCGCCGTTGCATTTGTTCTGGATGTATCCGTCCAAGTGGGATAAGAAAACGACACCGCTTGTGGCTTTTGTCCCATTCGACAAAGACCCGGATGAACGCCAAAGTATTCCGGTGTTTGATAGTCAAGGTAATCGTTATGAATTAGATAGGAAAGGAAGCCTTGCAAAACAGCGTCCGATTCTCGTTATGACGACAAATGAACGGACAAATGCTAATGGTTCTTTGCGACAGGGTGTTGTTGGAGTTGGTACACTTGGTGTTGATGCTAAAGATGGTAGTTCGCTCCAAAGCAATGCAAGTAACTTCCGCATCCGTGTAGAGCAAATTAATATTCCTGCCAGTGTCAGAGGTCATGAAAACGAGTGTGAAGGCGAACAAGAGTTCTTTTTCTCCTATACATGGTGGGGATCGTATGGGCATACAGTAGGGTGGCTTGGAAAAAGCCCCGATGCAGCACCTTCGTTCAGTGTGTCATTTGAATATGATATGGTAGCTCCATCGGTGATTTTCAAATACTGGGAAGCCGATGGTTTGTGGTGGGATGACTGGCTAGATTCACATCTCATAAATACCAACTCCCACACCACAAACTCATCCGTACCGCCAATGGCTGCCGGAGTGATTGAATCAAGACATCCTCGCTATCAAGTTGAATATGTAGATTTGAGTGATCCAAATCGACCTAAATCATATGCACCTGTAGAAACAAGATACCGTTTCCTTCCCAAAAACTAAACAATACTGAATCAATGCAACGAATTATTGTTTTACTGTTCATTATCAGCATAGGATTTTCCTTTGCACCCGTAGTTGCACAAACATCATCCATATTCTCCGCGCTAACGGAGAATGTGGATTCGGTGAAAAAACATCGAATTGGCTGGGGTATAAGTGTGTCCGAAGGTATGGTGACATACAGCAATGACGAGGGAGAAGTATTATTTTCTATGCTCTACGCACAGCGTATTTCACCAACAACCGAAATTGAACTTGCTCTTCATTATACATCAATTCAAAAGCGTTCACCCGACCTCTCTTCTACAGTAAGCGGAATGAGTCTTGCATGGCACTTTGATGTAACATTTATGTTCCAGCCTTTTTCACAATTTTTTCAACCGTTACGTTTAGGTGTTGGTCCCTCCTTGCTTTTATGGGATACGATGGGTATATTTCCCGCACGCTACACACCTCGTACAATTACTTCTCCTATTCCGACATTGCCTAATGGTTCAGGAGGAATTAATATAGCCGCCTTTGCCATGAATACCAAAGCCGAGTGGCTTGCAGTGCAACAACCGACATTTGATATTGGCATTCGAGCGCAGGTACATTTGTTTGCAAACCCATTTGATGGCGCTAGTCTTATACCTCTTGTAGGTGGTCTTGGTAGCGGTGGAGTGTTTCTTTATCTTCGTTTTTAAGTCATTCTAGAAAAAAACATATGCGACCCACATCATTTTTTCATCTTTTCTTAGTGCTTGTATGTTATTGCACAGCAGACATATATGGACAAACGACAGATTCCGCCCAATCACCCAATACGAACACAAAAAATACTCTATCACAAAGTGCCGGCTGGGGAATTGCAGCATCAATCATCGGCGATGCTTCGCAGTATCAAAACAGTTTATCTCTCTCAACATTTTATGCCATTCGCCCGATCCGAGAACTAGAATTAAGCGCGACGTTATCCTTTTCCCAGTTTAGTCTTGTCGGTGGACAACGATTTTACAACCTCAATATTTCTTCAACGATTCCCACAATTACCGAATACTCCAGCCTTACCAGTACACTCGTAGGCGATATTTCTTGTACGGTAGCACCATTTACGGAAAGCGGTTGGCAGAATCTCCGTTTTCAAGGAGGTGTTTCCATTCGTCGCGCCGGGCGAATAAGTTCATATAGCGGTATAAGTCTTGACACGACACGGTTATTTAGCCGAGAAGTCTATACAAAACAATTGGCATTCGGAGGAAATGCAGCAATCGAATATCTTGTACCGATAGGATCTATCCTAGATATGGCAGTCCGAATACAAGGACACATTTATGCTGCACCATTTTGGGTAGAAGGAGAAAACGTCTTATTAGAATACGTTACTGTTCCAGACAAAAATTTTCGCTATGGACTTTTTCCTTTTGGCGGTGCAATAAGTGTTGGAGCAGTACTGCGGTTTAATTTTTAGATGCGTTTCTAGACCTCGCCTGATTTCGCTGAGGCTGAAGATAAAACAGTGTTCTCTATTGTCAAACCATTATTCATGTTTTCTAATGCGTAACCACTCTTTTCTAACCAGAAACATCCTTGCGATGTTTATCACTGTTTGTGTCGGAGCGGCACACGCCCAAGAACTCCGTACCAGCATTGCCCTTGAAAGTGGTGCAATAGTCAAACCTTATTATCAAGAATCTTCGCGTGGGCTTGATTTCACCGCAGGAATTTCTCTAGGGCTACATTGGCAAAATTTTACGCTGCTTGCCGGCTTCCATCGCTGGTTCCAACCGAGTGAGGCGCTTCAGATAGAAGATGAGCGTTTGGCTACCGAAAATCGGAATTTAACTCCGAGAATGGACTGGCGTAATAACATCCGTATTCCTAGCGGCGGTTATTTTTTGGGTAATCAGAGCATCAGCGCATCCTTACTCTACGATGTGTTCAAACCGGAAAATACTCCTTGGACGGTGAGCTTCGGTATTGGCGTTTGTGCTTTAGAGCAAATTGATGTGGGCATCATCATAGACACTTTTGAAAATCGGATTTCTTTTCCCCACATCTCCCGCCCTTTTGCGGAAATAGCTCCTACGGGACTTGGTATTGTGGGGTACAACCTTGCCGATAAACTCAGAGTGCAAGGGCGTTTTCAAGCGCACGGATTCCAGCATTTTACCTCGACGCTTGGACTGCAACTGACCTTGTAATGCTTTGCTTCGATTGCGTTTTATCACTTTTTTCAGATTACTTCTCACGCGACCTCTCATGCGACCTTTTTTGCACAACAAAAGACACAAGGCGTTTACGTTTGCTCTGTCGTTTTTGCTTCTCGTGGTTTCATCGTGTACAAGCGCCTTGAATCAAGTAGAATTGCCGCATCAAGAGCAGCTTGTTGTAAGCGCTGTTCTGACAGCAGGCGACACGGTGCGGAATATCCACGTGATGCGTTCAGCATCACCGTCGGGAGCAATAGATTATGCCCAGCAAGGCTTACCCGATGCCAAAATAACGCTTTCGCTTAATGGAAACCCTGTTGCTGTGCGGCTTCAAAGGACATTACCACAAGTAAACACGCAGGGGCTAAATCCTGACAAACGCACGTTCTTTGAAGCGCCGGGGGTGGTTGTACTATCGGGGCAGCGTTATTCTATCACGGTGGAGTGGTCAGGCAAACGCATTACCGCCAATACCGTCATTCCCAGCGCTCCCGAACTTGTTTCTTACCGAATCTTTGATGATTTTTCATCTGTTCCCTTTCAACGGACGCTACAAGCCGTCGTACGCCCCGCAAGCAATACGGCGTACAGCGTTATCGGAGAAACAATCATTTCAAGCCCCCGCCCAAGTCCTTTTGGAAACTCGTCTCTTTCCGAAAGTGCCGCCATCATCCGAAACAGCCTGACGAACACCGATACGCTACACCTCCGAACATTCCTCAACTTGGGCGGGCAGGGCGATACTGTGCGCTATTTCGGTCGTGTTGTCGCGTATGACCCTGCATACACAAACTACCTCGAAAGTGCGCAGGGTGGGAATACTATCGTGCGTTGGAACGTTCAAGGCGATGGCATTGGTATTTTTATCGGTGCGGCGCTCAGTGAACGCCGCCTCATTCCTTTTCCGTAATCTTGAGTTTGCTAATTCTATGACGTTCAAACAGTATCTAGCCCTCGCCGCAATTCTCGCTGCGCTGTTCCATTCTTCGGTTGCCGCCCCCGCACAAACTCGTTCCTGCTCCGGCACACTCACCGAAGCGCAGTCCGGCGAGGCGATTATCGGTGCGAATATCTTGGTGTACCGCGATAGTAGTGGCGCGGCTGTCGGTCCTATTCTTGCGGGCGCTCGGACAAATACCTTCGGTTTTTTCTCCTTGCCACAACTTCCATTTGGCTCATACATAGTGCTGGTGCGGGCTTTGGGGTACACTGCTCTGCCTAAAGCGCTTGTTATCTCAGAAGACGCAAATGTGCAGGGGATTCGTTTGCAAGGAAAACGGAAAAATGTGCTGCTGGATAGCATCACCGTCAGTGGAAAGCGCTCCGGGCAGTCCTTCGCGCCCAGCATCAGTATTGTGGATATTTCGATGGAAACCGTCAAAGCTATGCCCGCGCTTGGCGGTGAGCCGGATGTGTACCGCACCATTCAACTTATGCCCGGCGTGAAAGTCGCCAATGAAGTTTCGGGCGGCTTGTATATTCGCGGTGGTTCACCTGACCAGAATTTAACGCTACTGGACGGTATTCCCGTCTATAACCCGCTTCATTTAGGCGGTTTTCTCAGCACCTTCAACAGCGACGCTATCAGCAACACACGGCTTATCAAAGGCGCTTTTCCGGCAGAATATGGCGGACGGCTATCCAGCGTGATTGATATTACGATGAAAGAAGGAACAAAAGAGAAATTTTCCGGTTCGGGCGGTGTTTCGCTTTTGGCTTCGCGCCTGCTCTTGGAAGGACCTATCGGCGATAAAGCGACGTTTATGATTTCAGGGCGGCGCACGTACTTGGATTTGCTTGCCGGATTGATTTCCGGCGGGGAATCGCCCGATTACAATTTCCACGATGTGAACGCGAAATTCAACTGGACAATTTCCGATAACGATCGGCTGTTTGTGAGCGGGTATTTGGGGCAGGATTTTTTAGCGCCGCCGCGTAACCCGGGGAATGAAAATGGGCTGTTTTTTTCGCAGTGGGGTAATTACACCGGGCAAGTGCGGTGGACGCATATTTTCTCGCCTACGCTCTTCACGAAATTTACCGCCTTTTCTACGTAGTATTATTTTGGCTTAGACACGTATTTGCGCAATATCCGCACCGAAGAGCGCCGCTTTCGATACGGCATCAATTCTCGCTTGCAGGATTTCGGATTTCGTGCGGAAGCAGAAACGTTTTTCGCCGGAGGTCATGCGCTCAAAATGGGCATAGACGGTGTGCTGCATACCTTCACAACTGTTGCCAGAGATTCATTGCAGCGCCCTGATTTTCTGCGGAATCTGAATCAAAACCTCTCTACGTGGGAAACATCCGCTTTTATCCAAGACGAATGGTCGCCTTCGCCGATGCTCACGACGAATGTCGGTGTGCGGGTTGCGCATTTTCAATCGGGCAATCATTTTTTTATTGAACCGCGAGCCTCAGCCGTTATCAGCCTTTCTGAACATTTTTCCCTGAATGCCGCATTTGCAGGCTCATCGCAATTCCTTCATTTACTCGCCCAACCCAACCCTAATATTCTTGTTCCCACCGATGCGTGGTTTCCTTCCAATGAGCGAATACGCCCTTCGTATGCCACGCAATACGTGTTGGGAGCAAAGTATTCCGATACCGAAGAACGTTTAGAAATTGCCGCCGAAGTGTACTACAAATACCTGCAAAACATTTACGACTACAAAGACAGTGTGATTGCCTCCGGTTTTGTTATTCCCGTCGAATCCGCTATAACGCTGGGCAACGGCGAAGCATATGGGCTGGAAGTCTTTCTCCAAAAATCTATCGGAACCATTACCGGATGGCTTGGTTACACGCTTTCTTGGACGACACGGACGTTCCCCGAAATCAACCAAGGCAGACCGTTTTTCCCGCGCTATGACAGGCGGCATGACGTTACGGCAATGGTTTCTTTTGCTCTCGGCGAACAGTGGGATTTTTCCGCAACATGGGTGTATGGTACGGGGCAAGCCTTTACGATGCCTTCCGGCACGGTAGAATTGCCGCTTGTGTTGCCTGTACAGCAAGACCCACGATACCAAGTAACGCCGCTTCGCAACGTGGTAACAGAGCGTAACGGCTTTCGTTTACCGCCTTTTCATAAACTTGATGTCAATTTTATCCATAAATTTCAATGGTTTAATCTGCCTTTTTATCTTTCTCTCAGCGTCTATAACGTGTACAGCCGTCAAAACCCTGATTTTGCACAAGTAGTCTATACACCGCAAGGCAACCGAGTGCTGATTACATCGCTTTTTCCGATTATTCCCACCGTCGGGCTACGGTTTTCGTGGTAAAGTGAATGTCATAATGGTATTTTCAACAAATGGTGGTGTAGTGCGGTGTTTTTGATGCTAGACTTCCGGTATGAAATTTTTCCACCACCAATATACTAAGCCCAAACCTAAAGCTGTTCCCAGAACACAGCCGAGAAGGCTCAAGGCTATATATATTCCTGCCAAACCAATTTTACCGGATTGAAGCATCGTCAGGATTTCAAGAGAGAATGTCGAGAACGTTGTAAAGCCACCGCAAAAACCCACTGCTAAAAAAAAACGCCCAGACTCAGAAAGTGCATGAATGCGCTCTCCGGCTAGGGCGACAACAATACCGATAAAAAACGAGCCGACGACGTTAATGCCTAAGGTGGCAAGAGGGAAACCTGCCCCCGCACGGCTAACAATATATGCCGAGAGAAAAAAACGCAGCGCACTTCCGAGACCACCGCCCACAAAAACTACTGCGATATGTCCCCAAGATGGCATAATTACTTCTCCTTCAAAAATGCCAGTACTTCGGGTAAGGTTGGTCGTTTGCCGTAAACCAAAATTGCCAAACGGAAAATTTTTGCTGCGAAATAGGTGATAATGACCGTTGAAACAAGTAAAATTGTTAAACTCGTCACAATTTCCCATATCGGAGGCAATTGAATACTAATGCGCATTGCCATAATTGTTGGAGCGGTAAACGGAATAAAACTCATGATTTTTGCTAAGGTTGAGTTAGGATTTTGCAAGACGACCGTTAGCATCGTCATCGGTACAACTAACAGTAAACTGACATACGAGGTAATCTGTTGTGCTTCTTGGTCGGTGGTCGTAATTGAACCCAAGCCCAGTAACAACGAAGCATAGAGCAAATATCCAAAGAGCATGAAAACAATTACTAACGGGATATTCCCCAGCGCTGAAACTGAAGTACCAAAGTATATCACTGCACCGACACCAAAGGCGCTCCAAACCGCCGCTTGTACGATTCCAAGCCCAGAGAGTCCGATAAGTTTGCCCATCATTAATTCAAACGGTGAACACGACGAGACAAGAATTTCCATAATGCGGTTACTTTTTTCTTCTACCAAGCCCCGTACAAGGATTTGTCCCGTTCCCAGAATCAAAATGAACAAAATCAATACCGAGGCATAGGCGACCCCGAACACCTCAAAAAAACCACTTTCTTTCACATCGCCGCTCTTGCTGATTTTCATTGATGTTGTTTCTAGTGATTGCGATAGGCTTTTGAAGACAGCTAAATCAATACCTTTTTTAACGGCAGCTTGTTCTGTCAACACTTTCTCAATGGCGCTTTCAATCGATTTAATATCGCGAATATTCCCAACGTTATCACTACGGTATTCCAATTGATGCTTTTCTTCGACATTTGCCGGAATAATAAACAATCCCGTAAAATCGCCATTAAAGATGCGTGGTGAATAGTCCTTCAAAAATGCTTCTCGATTCATCATCTTCGCATCAACCGGAACGAGGTCAAAATTCGGTCTGCCATCTTTGAGTTTATATTTTTGATTCAAAATGGCTTGAACAGGTTCACGGAGCGCCATTGTTTCATCATAAAACGCGAATTTTTTTGTGTTTTCATCGCCTCTGAGCGCTAAAAGCGAAGGTAACGCTCCAAAAACCAGCATAAGAGCCGGTGTTAATAAAAGCGAGACGATAAAGGCTTTTGTGCGGGCTTTCTCGATAAATTCCCACCGAGCAACAGCGAAAAGTTTTTGGAAGTTCATAGAATAGTTAGAATGCAAGAGTGAAAGAAAAGGTCAAGGTCAATGACGAAAATAAACGGTGTATTATGAAAATTGTTCGGTAAACGGTTTCGCGAAATCTCCGGTCTCAATCCGCTCCAAAGCTGCTATGGGGCGATTATAGTAATACACCCATGCTTCTATAATGCGTCCGTCTTCAAGTGTGGCGGTTGTTCTTTGACGGACATACAGGGCATTATCAGTGCCATCACTTCCTTCATATTCATCCAAGACTTTCCAAAGAAGGTCGTTGCGTTGTGGATTTGTAGTAATTGCATACACTTCGCCAAATACTTTATCATTCTGAGCTTCAGAAGCCACAACCCCAGGGTATTGCGCCACAAAATACATCTGTCCACTAATAAACGCCCTGCTGACATACGTGGAAAATGTTGTCAAAATAGAGTGCATGTGATGGGGCGTATTGTGGGGATGCGTTGCTCTGCCGAGTGTACCATAGACAAACAAGTATTCCTGCGGGATATTACTCATAATGGCGTTCCAATCTAAACGGTGGTGTGCGGTGTAAACTTCTTTTTATCGCGGTAATTCTAATCCCATAACACAACGAAATGTGTCACGAGCAATCATTAATTCTTCGTTTGTGGGGATGACCCAGGCTTCCAAACGGCTTCCATCTTGTGAAATTTTTCCTTCTTTGCCGCGAATAGTGGCAGCATTACGGTCATAATCTAGATGCAGACCAAGCCATTCCAAACCATGAGCAATTTTCTCTCGCACAAAATCTGAATTTTCACCGATACCTCCCGTAAAAATCACGGCAGAAGCACCGTTCATTGCTGCAAGGTACGCACCAATATATTTTTTGATGCGATAGGCAAAAACGTCAATCGCTAATTTTGCACGACGGTCGTCATTTTCAACCGCCTCAGCGATAAGTTCGCGCATATCATTTGTTAAGCCGGAAATTCCGAGTAAACCTGATTGTTTATTTAAGACCGATTGTACTTCTGCTTGTGAATAACCTTCTTTATGCGATAAATGCTCAAGAATAGCAGGGTCAATATCACCGGAGCGTGTTCCCATCACCAAACCTTCCAGTGGAGTCATACCCATGGAAGTATCAAGCGAATGCCCAGCTTTAATCGCACATATCGAACAGCCATTACCTAAGTGAATCGAAATGACGTTCACATTTTCCCGCTCTAATCCAACAAGCGTTCTGTACCGATACTGCACGTACCGATGCGAAACACCATGAAAACCGTAGCGACGAATTTTATGGCGGCGGTAAAATTGGTATGGAATGGCGTATAAATATGCATAATCCGGTAGAGTATGATGAAATGCCGTATCAAAAACAGCTACTTGCTTGGCAGTACCACCAAAGACTTTTTTGATAGCATAAATTCCTTTAAGGTTCTGTGGATTATGAAGCGGCGCAAGGTCAATACAATCCTCAATTTGCTTGATAACGCTGTCGGTAATCATCATAGAACTTGTCAATTCCTCGCCTCCATGCACGACACGATGTCCAACAGCGGCAATATCCGCATACGACGAGATGCCCGGTATATTGGCTTCTTGAGAAATAATCCATTGTACAATTTTTTCGATTGCTGCCGAATGATCCCGCAGTGGTACAGCTTCTCGGTGTGAACGCGACGAACCATCTGCATTCACAACCGAAAAATGAACCAGCGCCGGACCGCCGATGCGTTCAATCACGCCATGTGCAAGGCGTTTGTCGGTATTAAGTTCGATAAGCTGTTGGTCGGTATTAATCAGTTGAAATTTGACTGAAGAGCTACCACAATTGAGAACAAGAATGTTCATAGCAAAAACAAAAGGAAAATTGTAAACGGGAAGATACAGAATCTTACGGCAAAAAGCCAAATTGCGTTAGCACTAAAGCTCCTTCCGAAGAGCAAATATAGCGTATAAATTTTTCTGCAAGCACACGCTCTTTAGAACGTGAGAGGATCACAACACCTTGTTCCAGCGGTGAGTAGAGGGTTTTGTTAATAAGGGCATATTTTCCTTTTGCTGTTAACGCCGGTATCATTGCTTGCGAAAGTGAGATAATAGCAGCTTCAACATTATCTGTGGCAGCAAACTGTGCTGCTTGTGCGACATTATCAGCCTTGACAAGGCGATTTTCTACAATTGTCCAAAGATTAAGCGTTTTGAGTGCTTCTTGAGCGCGTTCCCCGTAAGGGGCATGAAGAGGATTGGCGATGGCGATACGTCTGATTCCGGGATGACGGAGGAAGTGCAGATTCATCGGACGTACACCGGCTTGAATGCTCTGAAGAGATTGTGCAGCAATCCAAACAACCATTTGTCCTGTTGCGTAACGTTGCGGTTTTGCAGTTGTCAGACCAACATCGGAAAGCCGTGTAGGATAGCGCATATCTGCAGAAAAAAACACATCGAAAGGTGCGCCACTTTGAATTTGCATTGTAAAGTTGCCTGACGAACCATAAACCACTTCCAGCCGCACTTTTGGGTGCTTTTGTACAAAGCCTTTGATAAGTTCGGGCATGACATATTGCAAGTCTGCCGCTGCCGCAATACGAAGTGTCTGTGTTCGTGCTGGCAATGGCACTATGAGCAAAGCCATCCCAAATACAAAACGAATGACAGCAAGCCAAAGAAAAGTACTACTGTACATTACGGAAAACGCCAGTAACAACGCCGTGAATCACAAAGTGGTCAAATTCACCAACAACTATCGGTTTGTAATCGTTGTTTTCCGGCAAGAGCATAATGCGCTTACCAACAGCAAAAAGGCGTTTTACGGTCATATCGCCGTTGACGCTTGCTACCACGATATTGTTGTGACGTGGCTCTGCGGCATGATCAACAATAATTAAATCACCATCCAAAATATGCGCTTTTTCCATTGAATTACCAACTACGCGCAGCAAATAGCAGTTTTTGGGATGTGGGACAAGATCAGCCGGTACGCGGAGAGTTTTTTCAACGGAATCGTCAGCATTGACTGGTTTTCCGGCGCGGACACTCCACATAAAAAGCGGAACTTCCACAAAATCTTTTTCGGCGCGAAGGTCAAGAACTTCAACCATAGTTTTGAAAGGTGTAGAATAATACAAAAAGTTGATTGAGTGCAAGGTTGTTGCGTTTGTCAATTTTTTTTCGTCGGCGGACAATACTTGGTAATGTAGTGTTATTGTACCGAAATGCATACAAATATAATATACGATGTCTGGCTGTGCTACAAAAACTTGATTTTATCAGATTGTGAACTGAGAGCCTGTTTGAAAACTCACGAATCGATGCTTTTTTACCCTCATCCACCATCGTTACGATGGCACCTTCTCTGAGCGAAGCGCTTGGGAGAAGGAGGAAAAAACGGCTTCATATCTTGCTTCCTCTCCCAAGCGCTTCGCTCGGAGAGAATTGAGGTGAGGGGGGCAGGGTTTGCAAACAGTCTCTGAGAGAGTTGTGTGCATATCGCATAGATAGATTGTCTCGCATGCTGATGTCTATTGCTATGTTGATATAGTGAGTAAAAGGACAAAACCGAGAACGCCGCTTCGGGTGGTTTTCCAAAGCGGCGTTGCGGTGGTGACGAGAGAATGAAGGTTTCAATACTTGGTGTTGGTATTGATTTTTTGTTGTGGTGCGGTGGTGATAATAGTAAGGTGAGTAGTTGCAGTTTGATAAAGGAATTTAATCCACATCGTACAGGTCTTGCAGACGCTGACGAAGATGCAAAACTGCATAGCGCTTCCGCGCTAGGAGTGTATTGATGTTAATGCCGGTTTCGTCGGCGAGTTCACGAAATGATACACCTTCAAATTCGTTTTTCACGAACACTTCTCTCTGCTCAGGCGGGAGTTCGTCTAAACCACGCATAACAGCTTCCCAGATTGTCTCACGCATCAGCGCTGCCTCGGGGCTGGCGGTAAAATCACTTAACAGCGCTTCAAAGTTCTCGTTTGATGTTTCCTCAACCTGTGGCAAGTGCATATCGCTAAAAGTTTCTGCACGTTTTTTGCGATATGAGTCAATAATACGATTCCGCACTGCCGTAAATACCCACGATGCTATGTTTTCAATCGGCTTCGATACATTTGTCGAAGCTGCCAATACGTTAGCGAACACGTCCTGTAAAATATCTTCTGCTTCTTCTGCTGACCGGACACGCTGGCGGATGAACCCCAGAAACTTTTTCCGGTCTGTGCGAAAGAGATGTTCAATTTGCATGGCTAAATCCATGTGCCGTCTCCCGAATGGTATGGTTAAGTAAAAAATTCCTATCTTTCTTTATGTTGACCAATGGTCGTCCTTCATATACGCCTAAACAAGTCTTATATGTCCTAAGTTCCCAAAAGTTTCAGGAGTGGAAAAAAAATGTAAAAATTTTTACCGCAATGGGGATGAATAATTACCTTGATTTTCCAATATCAACAAAACCACTGTAACAACCAAAAAGTTCCCGATGCACATAAATAATTTTTTTTTCAAAAAAAACTGTGCAAAAAAAATGTCTCGTCTAGCAATAATGCATCAGACGAGACATCATAACCGAAAGAAAAGTATGGGCTTAAAATTATGGTGCTAACAAAAATATACGTTCCGGAAAGTTGAAGGAGAGATGAAAGAAATACACAAACCTATTTTGTCCCGCCGCTTGGTAACAATGCTGGTGAAGAAGGCTGTGCTGTTGGGGGAGCCGGTTTATTTTCGGCATAGACGCGAATTTCTACTAATTTGTATTGTGGGTCATTGCTGTCGGTCTTGACTAAAACTTGTCCGTAAAATGGACCCGGTTGTGACGGACCAACAGCTTTTACCGGTAAATCAATCTCTGAATTTGCCGGAATGGTAACTGGTGCTTTTTTAGCCACAGTCAAGCCATTATTGCCGGTAAATTCAAGAAGTTTAACTGGAGTTGAACCGTTATTCTTAATTTTCGCGACACCTGTTACTTCTTTTCCGATGTGCATTGGAAAAAGAGAAATAAACTGGTCGGTTTGAATCAAGCGTAAAATGTTCGCTTTGAGGAATAAAATTTTAATCGAATCGGGTTGTGCGTTTGTCGTCAGTGTAATAGATTTCATCAATTGTCCGCTGGTACTGCCGACATTAACCGTAAAGCGCAGTGAGGTAGATTCGCCCGGCTTCAAATTTGCTTTTTCCAGCGCATCACTGGTACAACCGCAGGCAGGTTTTGATTGATAAATAATCAGTTCTTTATCACCAACGTTTTTAATTTCCACTTGCCCTGCAAGTGGTTTCGATACGTCCGAAACTGTTCCCCAATCGTAGGTGTCGCCGCCTTTAATTTCAATTTTGGGTTGTGCATAGAGAGTTCCTGCAAAAAGTATCGCAAGACCTGCTGCGCGGAGTGTCTTCGAGAAGTTTTTCATAGTGTTTTTGAACAATAAATATGAAAGAGAAAAAGGAAAAATAACAAGATTGGTATGTTTAATTTCGATATGCTTCAATATTTCTTTGACGTAGAAAGCAGCAAAAAAGATGACAAAGTACAGAACAAAAATAGTATTTTTTTTATTTGCGCGGCGTTTGAACGGTGATGCTGACCGTGCGGCAGTAATACCGACCTTCTGGAAGGTCATTGTCAAAAGGTAGTACTGATGCGCCGGTACCGCGGACTTCATCAAAAATAATGCCTGAATTCAGGCGTCGCATAAAATCTTGAACACCCTTTGCGCGAGATGTTGACAATTCTTGGTTGTACCGTAGTTCTCCCAGTTTGTCTGTCGAACCAATAACAGAAATCCTCGAAGTAGGCTTAATAGCATCATTCACAAAGCGCTGCATCATTATGCGATTTGCTTCTGCCATATCGTCACGGTCAAAATCAAAAACGATAAGATTCAATCGGCTCAATTCATATTGATTTTGCGAAGTTTTGACATCAATCGCCGTCCGCGCAATAATCGACTTCCCATCGTTGTCTAACACTTGTAGTGTACATTCTGCTGCACTGAGTGTGCCAAGCGTTTGCGCTAATTTGGCGGTGAATTTTCTACGTAAGCCAAAAGGTAAACGTTCCGGTGGTGCATTGATGCCGGAACTTATAGCAAAAGTCTCACCAAAAGCCTCGATGCTACCTTTGTAGCTTTGTGCTGATTCGGGATGCTCTAATTGTACCTGCATATAATGCTCCGTCCGAACGGGGGTATATTCTAGGAAACGGAAATGAACGACCGGACGAAGCAATTCAGGGTCAGAAGAACTTAGTTCGACACGACGATTTTCCTCATTGCCTTCGGCATAGCGAGCGCTGGATGCTAATTCCGGTGTGTCGCGTGTGCTAAGTTTAATGCGGTTTGCTGCAATTCCCCAATATCCTGTAAGAAAACTTGCCACTGCCCGCGCACGTTGCATGGCGAGAATTTGACGGCTATTAGCATTTGACCATTCTTTGCCATCTGTTGTGCCGGTAATAGTAATTGTACTGGCAGGATTTTGACGCATCCGCTTACCCACAATGTGCAAAATGTGATAATAAATCGAAAGCGTTTCTTTGGGTAGTGCTTGCTCGTCAAATTGCGCTGTCGGTCCGATGCGAGGATTATAGCGGTTTCGGACGACCGTGCTGGAAGAATCAAAGAAAATATAAGGCAGCAAAGGAAATGTTTGTGTTACAATTGTTTCTTGAATTTCCAAGGGTGTACCTTGAAAAGACGAAATTTGAAGAGGTTTAGAGAGTGTCTGCGGCTGAGGTAGTTTTTGTGCCGGAATCTCTTCTTTTTGGCGAGGAAGGACTTCTTCACGGATAAAGCGCCAGCGTAGTGTTAATGAGCCTTGCAGACTATTTGTTCGCCAATCAATATCAGAGCGGACTGTCGTCAATCCATACCGATATGAGGTTTCTGCACCAATAAGCAATCGCTCAAAAAGTGGTATTTCCACACCAAAAGCACCCGTAATGCCAAAATTCCACCGAGAAATCTGTGCTGCTTCGCGTGTATTTGTGCGGCTTTGAGCATTGTTTTCGGGAAAAAGAGCGTTTCGTGTCAGAATCAGCTCTGTTTCCTGAACGGGGATTTGCACCGATGGCGAAAATGTCGCATCGCCACTCAATCGAAGATAAAAAGGCAGCGACGAAAAAGGTTGAAAACGAACACCAAGGTCAGCAGTAATAAAGTCAGGTACGGCATAGTAAGAAAACGAGCGTTGTAGTGTCTCGTAAGCATCTATGCCATTAAAGCGTTCAAATTTTGCAATGGTTTCTTGGAGGGCAAAGGGTTTTCGGGCAAAGAGGAATCTTGTTCCAAATTCTAAATGTTCCGGTAACAGTGCGTAATCAAGGGAAATACCACCCCAAAAGCCTGTTGCTGTGCCGCTTTCGTAATTGCAACATTCTTGCTTACCGGGAACAATTGCCAAAAGGGAGCGGTGTTGTAACCATGTCAATCCGCCAAGCAAGCCAATACGCCATTCTTGTGGGAGATACAGGGAATCACTAAGTTTTTCGTTGAAAGCGTTTGTCCTAAATGTTGTTGCTTTTGACGTATTTGTAGCAAGTATAGAGTGGAAACAAAGGACAGAAAGAATGAGTGTGCTATGCTTTAAGACGGAGACATTGAGTAATGGTGCGAAGATATACGACTGTTGAAATTTGAAGCGCAAAAAATTGTGTATCATTATCGGTGTTTTAATTGCGGAGGGCGTAAAAAGATGCCCGAGTGGATAGTTGTATCTGCAATGCTGAACAAACCCTGCATGCAAAATACGATATTTTTTGCGGTTGGCAAGCAGCAAAAGCAAGGCAATCATTCCAAATTGCCATAACCAAATCTTCATGCACTTTTTCGTTGTCCGAATGAGCATTAGAGCGTATATTTCAAAGAAACAAGGTGAAATTTTGTTTACAAGCCTTTTTACGCTATGGAAACATATCTCATTCGATATTTTCTGCCGCCGCGTTTTGTGGCGTTGAAAGGTACAGAAGAGTATTGGCGGGCTTTTCTCTGTGTGTTAGCATTGGTTTTGGGGGTTCTTTTTAGCCTACCGCCTTTGCTGGTTTACATCTTTTGGCTTAACAGTTCTTTTTTGTCTCTATCAAGTAGTGTTCTGACCATATTAGGGGCGTTGCAGCTTATATTCATGAGGATAGTGGGAAATGTCCGTTTGTCGTCAGTGTTACTGGTTGTTTGGCTGTTCGGAGCCGTTGTGTTTGGCGTATTTGCTTCGGGAGGAATTGACAGTGCTGTGAGTGCCGGCTTGTATGCGCCCATCCTCGTTGCGTTAGTGGAGTTGGGTACTGTCGCGATGTTATGGGCATTGGGCTTTGCTGCGGTGTGTATAGGTTTAATGGTGTGGTTAGAATACACCTTTACACTTCCTACCGTTATTGACCCCTCGCTATTGCCACCTGTGCATGGTGCAATAGCTTTTTCAGTCGTTTCGTGTACAATTTTTTCTTTTTACTATTTTGTTCGTATTCGCCACCAAGCCTATCAAATGGTAGAGCAGGAGCGTGATTCGGTACAAATGCGTGTGCAGGAAGCTACACATAATTTAGAGGTACAAAATACTGCTTTGCAACAAGCACTGCGCGATGTTGAGTTGGCAAACAAATTAAAAGATGAGTTTTTACGTAATGTTTCCCACGAAGTGCGTACGCCAATGACAGCAATCATTGGTTTCTCGGAGATTTTGATGGGACAAATAGAATCGGCTGATGAAAAACACGTTTTTGCGGAGCAAATTCAGATTGCTGCCACCAATTTAATGAACATTTTTTCCAATATCCTGACTCTATCCAGAATTGAGGCGGGGGAGATTGAAAGCGCGCCAAACTTAATCGGGGTAGAGTATGTGTTGCGACACGTACGCGATGCCGTAACACCCTTGGCGCAAATGAAAGGATTAGAACTCAGTATCACCACAACGGCAAATGTACCGGAATTTCTGACTTTTGATGCCGCGAACACACGAGCAATTCTTACCTATTTAGCGGAAAATGGCGTAAAGTTTACCGAGAAAGGATTTGTACGTCTTCAACTGGATGTTGTTCACGACGAGAGATTGTATCTCGTTTGTACAATCGAAGATTCGGGTATTGGTATAGCATCAGAATATAGAGAACGCCTTTTTACGCCTTTTCACCAGCAAGACGGCAGCAAAACTCGTGTGTATGGTGGATTGGGGCTCGGATTAGCCATTGCTAAACGAATGGTGGACATGATGGGGGGCAGCATGAGTCTCATTTCTGAGGTCGGAAAAGGAACAACCTTCACGGTTAAAATTCCTTGTGAACATTTATCTGTGCCAACACCATAAACCGTTTGCCGGTAACGGAACAATTACGATTCCGCAAATATCGTCCCTCGACCGAGCAATTCTTGTGGGTCTAAAACCCTCTTCATTGCTGCAAATTGTGCAATTGCCTCTGCTCCATACATTTCTCGAAGATAATCGCGTTTAATTTTTCCGACACCGTGTTCGGCAGAAATTGTTCCGCCTAATTCAAGGGACTTCAAGACGCAACGGTGATACGCAGATTTCGCGCGGTCGAGTTCTTCGGGAGTGGAAGCGAAAATATTGGCGTGAACGTGGCTATTACCAATATGCCCGAAGATGATGTACTGAAGATTTTCTTTCGCAAATTCTGCGGTATAAAAATCGTACAAAAGCTGGAAATGCGTGTCCGGGACAGCCATATCCGTCCCAATTTTGCGTTGATTGAGTTCGCGGATGCGCTCGTAGGTCTTTGCAGGCACGGCATGGCGGAACTCCCGCAGTTCTTCTTGGTCTTTTTCGGTAATCGCAAACCATGCTTCGTCCATAAATGGCGTGTATTTGCCAATCAGTTCGTACCACAACTCCAAAAGCGTCCCTTCGGTTTCGTCATTGACTTCCTGCTCAAACCACACTGCTGCTGCGGCTCCTTGGGGAATATTCGGATATTCTTCCCGCACAAAATCCAACGCATTACGGTCAAAATACTCCAATGCACGGGAGTCAATGCCAATGTCATCGCCAGTATTCATGCGGGTTTTGAGCGATGCCGTCCGCGCTTCATTGACAAAGCCCATAACACCTTCAACGCTATCGAAGAAGATAACCCCAGCAACGATGCGCTCCGGCTGTTTGAGCAAACGTACTTCAATTTCCGCAATCGCACCCAAGGTGCCTTCCGAACCGATGAACAGGTCAATCGCATCCATATTCGGCTTGATAAAATAGCCCGCAGCGTGTTTAATTTCCGGCATCGTGATTTGGGGCAAATCAAGAGCGTAGGTTTTACCGCTTACTGCTTGCAAACGTAGCGTATTCCCATCAGCAAAGGTTTCTCCACGCCGTATTTGGAGTTCTTCACCATCGGGTAAAAAAATTCGTAAACGCTCGATAAATGCCCGTGTAGCTCCGTATTTGAAGGTTCGTGCGCCGGAGGAATTACACGCCACCGTTCCGCCCATTGCTGCGGCGCGTTCCGTTGGGTCGGGCGGATAGAGCAATCCGCGCTCTTCCACTGCCGTTTGGAAATCTCTGAGGCTGACACCCGGCTCTACGACTGCCCGCAGTGATTGTTCATCAATGCTGATAATTGTATTCAAGCGCTCAGTAGAAATCACCGCACCGCCAAACGGCACACGTGCGCCTGTTAAGCCCGTTCCGCCGCCCGCAATTGTCATCGCTTTGCCTTCGCGGGAGCATTGGAGAACTGCTTCACGGAGTTCTTCCTGCGTTTCGGGAATAAGAATGAGGTCGGCACTGCCTCCGGGCATATTCGATGCGTCGGAAAGATAGGATTGAAGCGTGTCTTGGTCGGTTTTTACGAGCATAACAAAAACGAATGATTCTAAAAGAGAGTGTGCAGTTTGCAAAAAACGTTCTAAAGCGCAAAAATACAGGATTTTCGGCAAATGCCCAAACGCGGATGATGTTTTGCCCTAGCGAAAAATCGCCTTTGTACTCAGACGCAATGCTCTGCCGGGCATAGGAAAATTCCGAATAACGGCATAGCCTTCATCGAAAAGATTATCGGCTTGAAGTCTCACGGATACTTGGGTTTGAGGCAAAATGAAGGTTGTTTCGCAAAAAACAGCAACGACCGCAAATGCAGGCAAGAGTGATTCGGGAGAATTAGACGGCAGGTAAAACCGCCCACCAACCAATTGAGCGGAAAAGCCTGTGTGCAGGCGTAAGAGCGAGGAAATATCATGTTTCCAGACTGCCTGCGCAGAGGCAAGATGCTCCGGCGTGTAGATAAGCTGTTTGCCGCGAGAAAAACTTGTCGGCGTTTCGTTGGTGCTGCGTTGGTAGGTGTAATTGAGTGTAAGCGAGAGGTGTTGTTCCAAGTCGGCATGAAATCGTGATTCCACGCCGTAACTTTGCGCTTCGGCAATGTTTTGCGCGGAAATCGTAAATGGAGTCGTTTGCACGGCAAGAATTTGATTCTGTGTGCGGTGAAAAAAGCCGTCAATACTTGCTTTCAATCCCAAGCGCCCGAACAGCACTTCGCCGAATATTGTCTGTTCGCCTTGCCATGAAACGCCAACATTCCAGCACTGCGCACGTTCAGGTTGTAAGCGGCTGTTGCCAAAATTAAGATAGTACAGTTCGTTGAAGGCTGGTGGACGGAAATTCCAACTCCATTCTCCGCGCAATGTCCACGCCGAATCAAGTATCCATGCGCTTCCCAGAAGCGGCGCAATGGCAACTCCTATGTCAGAAAAATGGTCAAAACGCACGGCGATATTGCTTGCTAACGCACCAGCGCGTTCATTATCGGAAAATTTCCAGCGAATATCACCTTTGCCTGCAATTCCTGTATTGATGCGCTCGACAAATGTTCCAACGCCGGGTTGCAGCATATTTCCTTGCAGCGTAGAGCGATTATGCTCGAATGTCCATTCATGCGATACGGTTACAAGCGGTGAATTGGTCGTTTCGTCAAAGCGCAATCGTCCGTTCAGCGAAAAATCTTGTGCAAAAAAGCGTTCATTGATGCCACCAAGACCAAACTGCCTCGCATCAGGGTCGCGGTAATGAAGCGTGTTAAATTTACCGGAAGCCAGAATGGTGAATAACACTTGCTCTGCGGGAATATACGCTGCTTTGACCGAAAGCAGTACATCATCTTCACCCAAACGCGCACGTGCCATCTCGATATTCCCCTGCACGACGGCTCCGGGAGTGCCACGCTCGGAAGAGCGCACGAAAGCTCGTGTTTGAAGCGAAAAGCGGTTTGATTGAGATGAAAGAAGGGCGTGCGCCGACACCTGACGAATGTCAGCATTAGAACGCTCTTTGAGAAGATTTTGCCCGAAATCATTGAAGACAAATGGATAATTCCCTTGCGCTGTTTGTACCTCTGCTCCGGCGCTGAGTCCGCCTTTGCCGGTACCGAAAATGTCCAATGGAAGCGCTCCGGTGAGATTCCCTCGAAACTCTTGAAATGAAGCGGCTTCTGCTTCAGCGCGGAGTTCTGCCTGTTGAATATGAGATTTGGTGCGGATATTCACTGCTCCAGCCATAGCACTGCCACCAAAAACAGCAGCACCGCCGCCTCTCAAAACCTCAAGTTCTTCTACCATAGAGGCAGGAAATGTAGAAAAATCAAACTGTCCGCTTTGTGTTGATTGCACACGCACTCCATCCAGCAATACGGCTGTTTGCGAAGCGCTTGCTCCTCTCAGTGAGAGCGTTTTTAATCCGCCTAAACCACCGTAATTCCGCACAAAGACACCCGGAACAAAAGCAAGTGCATCGGCAATTTGACGTGCGCCCAAAGACTGTATTGTTGCGGCGTTCAAGACAGTAGCGGGAGCAGCAAGGCGCTCAGAAGACGATAATACGCGATTCGCCGTAATATCTATTGCTTCCAAGCGTACAGTCGCTTTTGTTGCTGATATTTGTCGGGGAAGTGAGGTGGTGCGAGATTGGCTGTACAGCGCTTCAAATGGCACTTGGAGCAGCGCCGCTAAAAATACGAATGAAATTACAAGAGTTTTCATGCCACAAAACTACGATTTTTCGATGTTTTTTGGTAAGTTTTCCTTCCGTCATCATCCTACGTTCTTACCGAAGGGCAACAAAACTCTGGTGATGTGCGAGAAATGTTCTCCATCAATAAATTTCTCCATTAACAAATTATTTTCGTGTATGAGTTTGCTTCTCAATCTCCAAGATTATGAGCGCGAAGCCGCTTCAAAACTTGATGCAAATGCTTTAGAATACTATGTGGGCGGTGCTGATGATGAAATTACTATTGCACGGAACAGAGAGGCTTTTTCGGAAATTAGCCTCCTGCCTCGTGTTTTACGCGGTGTGAGCAAAAGAGATCTCAGTGCAAGTCTGCTTACGGAATCATTTGCGATGCCGATTGGCATTGCTCCAACGGCGATGCAGCGTTTAGCGCACGACGACGGTGAATTAGCAACAGCCCGCGCCGCAGCCTCAATGGGCGTACCGATGATTCTCAGTACAACATCTACTGTCGCCGTAGAAGAGGTGGCGTGTGTTCCGGGGCTTTCGCTATGGTTTCAAGTCTATGTGTACAAAGACCGTTTGGCAACGAAAGAACTTGCTCAGCGCGCTGTCAAAGCAGGCTGCAAAGCACTTGTTCTGACAGTTGATGCGCCGTATTTGGGGAAGCGCGAGCGCGAAGCACGCATGGGCTTTCATTTACCGCCGAATCTTCGCTTACCGAATTATGAAAGGCTTGGTTCGACTCATGTTGCCGGAAGTGAGGGAGAATCAGGTTTAGCGCGGCATTTTATCCAGAATATTGACCCTGCTTTGACGTGGGATGATGTTACGTGGCTGAAGGAAATAAGCGGTTTACCGGTGATTGTGAAAGGAATTTTGCGGGCAGATGACGCTTTATTGGCTAAGCAATATGGCGCAGATGGAATCATCGTCTCAAATCACGGTGGGAGGCAGTTAGACACAGCAGAAGCAAGCATCTACGCACTTGAAGCGATTGCAGAGGTTATCGGAACAAGTATGGAGCTCTTGCTGGATGGCGGCGTAAGGCGTGGGACGGATGTTTTGAAAGCTCTTGCACTTGGCGCAAAAGCAGTCTTTCTAGGAAGACCGATTCTTTGGGGATTAGCAATTGATGGAGAGCAAGGAGTGAAGAGGGTTCTGGAGATTATTCGTGATGAATTTGACCTTGCAATGGCACTCGCCGGATGCAGGAATATCGGGGAAATAACGCACGATTTGCTTGCATAGCTATTTACCCGTGAGAATTATGCTCTTACTTTTTCGTTGCACGGATTTGCTCGAAAAATGTTTGTCTGTATGTCTCGGAAATAGGAATAATCACATTCCCAGCGTTTTTTATGATGATTCGGTCTCGCTCAATACTCTCAATGTTCTCAAGAGCAACCATATAGGATTTATGTACTCTGCACGCAATAGCCGAGGGAATTTCTCGCTCTAACTCACTGAACGTTTGTAGGGTCATTATTGCCTTACCCACAAGATGAATTTTCCTGTAATCCCTCATTCCTTCAATGTAGAGCAAATCTGCCAGCGCTACTTTTTCTAAGCGGTATTCGGTTTTGACGAAGATAAATGTCGGCGTAGTTGGTATTTTGAGTGCATCTTTCGAGTAAGGCTGTATCAGGCTTTGCGCCCTATCTACTGCTTGCAAAAAGCGCTCAAAAGCAAATGGCTTAACAAGGTAATCGGCTACTTGTAAATCAAATCCTCGCAAGGCATATTCGGAATAAGCTGTTGTGATAATAACTTGACTTTTTACCCGCGTTGTTTCAAGAAATTGCAACCCGGAAAGCTCGCCTAAATTGATGTCCAGAAAAATCAATCCAACCTCTTGTGTTTTCAAAAAACCGAAGGCATCCAACGCATTGTCAAATGTAGCGAGAAGTTCCAATGTGGTAATTTTCTCCACATAACTGCGAGTACGCTCTAGTGCTAGTGGTTCATCTTCAATAATGATACAAGAAGTCTTCATACCTTTGTAGTAAATACTCACCAAACTTTTATGCGCTTGTTTTGTTGCGCTGCACAGTCAGATGAACTTTATAGATATTGTCTTTGTCCGTTATGACAAGGCGATGAGCCTTCGGGTATAGTAATTCTAAACGACGAGTAATAAGGGCATTGCCCAAACCGCTCTGTTCCTTGATAAGCGGCTGATTTGTTGAATAAATATTGCTACATTCAAAGATACACTCTGCTTCGTCGAGGGTAAAACAAATATTAACGACTGTTCCTGTTTTTTTATGCAAAGCATATTTGAAAGCATTTTCAATAAACGGTATAAAGAGCATTGGCACTAATTGCCATTGAGTAGTATCACCGATTACCGTGAAATTCACAAAATCAGGATTTACAGACCGAATTTTTTGTAATTCAATCACTTTTTCGATATGACCAATTTCATCGGAAAGAGGCATAATATCTGCTTTTGCATCATACAGCATATAACGCATTATCGCAGATAATGTTTGTAAATATCCAGAAGCCCGCTTGCCATCTTTCTCAATCAGCACATCAATATTATTGAGCGTATTAAAAAGGAAATGCGGGTCAAGCTGTGCTTTTATTAAATCTAGCTCCATACGAATATTTTGCTCTTGTAGCAGTGATTTCGCTCGACTTTCCTCGAACCATGCAACAAAGCCGCTCAGAACTAAGCCCAACACACCGTGAATAATCGAAAGTAAAAATGGTAATATTGACTGCTCCAAAACACCAAGAAATGTTCTTATAAAAATGTAGGTCTGACCAAACAACAAGGCGATACTGAACGTTGTGACAAGGCTTGAGCATATTGCTACGCCCAACCCGCTAATACAGAGAGCGCTAATTTTCTTTTGGGCAAGAAATCGGGGCATAAGAACGCTGTATGCCGTGTAAAACGATGTAACGGCAGGCAGAATTGTCATCACGCAGAAAAATTGTATAAAAAAGATATGTTGCGGAAGTAAGCCTTTTTGCCGAAAAGTCATTTGCATAAAAACAAGTATTAGTATCACCGCTAAAAGCAGCAAGTAGCATAACCAATACGAAATATGTAACCCAATGATAAGATGTTTTTTCATGGCGCAGGCGAAGAATCGTTCTGATGCTGTATTTACCCTTTTTCATGCTTGAACGTGTACACAACATATCCTATCACTGTAAAAAACGTAGAATACATTAGTGCCATCATGTGAATATTAACATTTTGCGGAATATTACGCCCGGTATTTCTCAGAAAATCCATCATCAAATAACTAAATGGAAGAGTATAGTTGTATTCCCAAGATAAAGTTGTCAGCGAGAGAATCCACATCAGGAAGCCAATTCCCAAAGGAACAAGAAAATTTTTGAAGTGCATTCCAAGTAAAAATTGCAAGGTCACTATGGGCAGGCAATCCAGAAAGTATTTTGCGTTATCTCGCGTATAGTGCATAATATCGAATGCTCCGCTTGGATATGATACATTCGATAAGAACAAAACAGGCAAAATCGTAAAAAAATATAAACACCCATTAAACACGATAAATACTTGCGCCAGCAAAAGTAAAATGATAATAAGTTTCATAAAGTAAATACTAACATAACGTTGAGGCGTAGTGTGAAGTTGTTTCCAAGCATTATTTTTGAATTCTAACTGCGTTACTAAGCCCGTTGCCATGATGATTCCCATTGGAAACATAAACATTGCCATAGATTCCCATGAATTGTTCCAAACATTCAGCCAAAAATCAGGCGCTTGATAGCCATTGGTCATTTTATGAGGAAAACGCATCCGGGCAATAAAAATGATGAGCGGTGTGAATATTCCTCCGACCAGTACCAGCCAAGAAGCAAGACTACGACGGGTTTTGAGGTATTCGCTCTGAAAAATTGCAAGAAAGTTCATAGATTCTCTCCGTTTGAAGGTATTTTGAGATTATTCTTTAACAACGTTCATAAAAATTGTTTCTAAATCATCATTGATGCGGCTAATACCATAAACAGCAATGCCCTTTTCAACGAGAGTTCGAGTAATTGCGGCAAGAATATCGCGGGGAATTGCAGGCAATACAATATTTTCCTGCTCAATTTCGGCAGGAATATTAAACTGTTCTGCTATATGCTTGGTTACTTGCTTGTCTGAAGTTTCAAGGACAGTTCGTGAGCGCTGTTCGCGTTTTGTAAGCAGTTCATCTAATGTGCCTTGGAATACGAGTTGTCCTTTATTGATAATGCCAATATGCGTAACAAGTTTTTCTATTTCCGCTAATAAATGGCTTGAAATCAAAATTGTAATGCCCTGCTCGCGTTGGAGCTGTTTTAGTAATTCCCGCATTTCAATAATGCCATTCGGATCAAGACCATTGGTTGGTTCATCCAAAATAAGCAGGCTTGGTTTATTTAGTAATGCAATAGCTAATCCCAAACGCTGTTTCATTCCCAATGAAAACTCTGCTGCTTTCTTCTTACCTGTATCGGGAAGTCCTACCAAATCAAGAACTTCCGTAATACGTTTTTCCGCGACTCCATAAATTTTTTGATAAATAGCAAGATTCTCTTGTGCGGTCAGATGGTTATATAATGACGGCGATTCAATAAGAGAGCCAATCTCACGAAGAATATCAAGTCGGTGTTCATGGAAAGATTTCCCGAAAATGCTGATAGTGCCTTGTTGTTTTTTCAACAGCCCCAAAATTAGGCGAAGTGTTGTCGTTTTTCCCGCGCCATTTTGCCCCAAAAATCCGTAAATACTACCTTGTGGGACATTCAAACAAAGATTATGTAAAATTTCCGGTGATGAAGCCTTGCTATGTGAAAAAATGCCAGACCCAAAGCCACTAGGAAAGCGGTATGTAAGGTTGTTTGTTTCAATTGCGTACATCATAGTTGCAAGTGTAAAGTGGATAAAATCATGCGTTCAGCTATGATACCTTTCACAAAAAAGACGAAAAAATGCGGCACAGGAAAATCGAATCGGCAACTGACGGGATTTTATCGGTGAAAAGGTCAATGTCTTCGGTAAATTTTTTATGGAATGATATAAACCGTTGGTGCGCGTTTGGGTAGCGCAATCGTCCAAGACAAACTCTTTTTCTTGGCAAATCTGGAAACGCGTCGTGTGTCGCTGCCGCTTGAATTATCCATCAATCAGCCCAGCGCAGCGCTCAATTTTAACGTTCCTAGGGTAACACTTGACCGCATTATCATCATTGCAAAAACACGCAATAATTACGACCCGTGAAATTACGACACCTTTAATCAAGGAATTGCCGATGTGAAAGGTTTCTTGCGGCTTGATAGGAATATCTCTGATGAGCATCGCTTAACGGTACGGCATAATATCGTCAGTGCGAAACAAGATAAGAGGTGTGGACAGAACACCGCTTACACTCTCACTTTCTGGCTTGAAATACGTTTTTTTTCGGCGTTCAGAACAATACTGTTGTTCAGCTTAACGGTACATTTAGAAGCGATTCCGCAAACGAATTTTGTAGTTTCGTATATGAGCATCAATGACCGACGCGGGGATTTTGCAGGTGGTGTGTTTCCGTTTGTGAGCATCGGAGTCGGAAGTAACGGCGAAGTTGTGATAATGGGTGTAGAGCCATTTTCACAAGCAAATTCGCTTAACCAAAGCATTCTCGAAATCACGAACGATTTTACGCTCTTTGCAGGCAATCACTCCATCACCATCGGTACGCACAACGAAATCTACGGCTCTGCAAACGTCTTCTTTCCTTGGTATTTCGGGAATTACCTCTTCGGAAGCGTAGGTGCTTTCGATTGCGGTATGCCGTTCGACTATATCAACCGCATTAGTATCGATGTTGCAAAGTATGGAAAAACTCCGGCAGCAAATTTTTCTTCCGCGCAAATCGGCTTGTACGTTCGAGACGAATGGGACGTGAGCAAGGCAGCGTGGAATGCGATGAATACCTTCATCACGAATGACCCTGTATTGTCGCAATATCGCGGACAGTTTGTTCCGCGTAATGCAGGTCGTGAGCCTTGGGTGAACGAACTTGATTTGTCGGTCATTCAAGATATTCCGACAGGCGTAGGGCGGATTCAACTCACAGCGAATATCTTCAACGTGCTGAATTTGCTCAATCCGTCGTGGGGTTATATTCAGTTTGTTACTCGTCCGTCGCAAGGCGACTTTAGCGGTCAAACCCGCTACGGCATTGCGAAATTCAACGGTTACGAAATGGACGGTCGCATGAGACTTGATTTCCAAACGCCACAAGGCAATTCCATCTTTGTCCGTGATAACCTGCTTTCACGCAGGCAAATGCAGATTGGTGTGCGGTATATTTTCTAGGCGCAGCACTTCTAAAGCTGCACATCTGAAACAACAGAAAAGCCCTCTACTATGTGAAGTAGAGGGCTTTTTTCTTGAGGAAAAATTTCAGAGAAGTATCGCGTACAATGACAATGGAGGATTGTTTATAACATATCACGGAGATCTTGAGCAGTTAAACCTGCTTCATTCATTAATGTTGCCAGCGTACCTTTGACAAGTTGCTTATGCTGGGGAACGGCAAGAGTATAATAAACACCAGATTTTTTTCATCATAATATGACTTCCTCGCTGCCGCGTCGCATACCAGCCTACCTTTTCCAGTAATTTGACCATTTCTTTTCCCGATACTGTTGGCAAATGTTCGCTCATAATTCTACTTCGACTAATTCTGTCCATTCCGCAGGTTCCGGTATTTCCCAGCCTGATTCCGTATAGACTTCTAATGTCAGCTCTATTGCTTCGCGGATATTTTCTAAGGCTTCAGCCCGTGTTTCGCCTTGCGACACGCAACCACGAAACGTTGGACAATGAGCCACGATCCAGCCGTCAGCGCTGTTTTCTAGTATGATTGGGTATTTCATATGTAAACCTCAACTCTTCCGATGTTGCGGAATCTTGAATAGAAGCGGTAATTTTTCAAAATACAAAACACTGATTTTTGATGCAAAAGATAAACAATCCTACTACTTCTGAGCCCGCACCGTTACGCCCTCCGAATGGCTTGTAAACTCAGGAGCGTACATACACTGAATCGTTGTTATGCCGTTTTGAAATTCCCCTTCGTGGCTCACACGCAAGTCGTACTCAAACACGTGAACGCCCTTCGGAAGCCAGCCCATGAAGAAGTTCGCCGAAGCGTCTTTCATCGTTTCGTAATAGCCCAGACCGCCCTTCCAAACATAGCCGGAGAGAGTTTTGACAGGCTCCAAGCCCGCGCCGCGCATATCGCGCAGATGCACGTATTCCATCGTGCGGTCGGTGCGGATTTCTACACGCACGGTCAGTAAATCTCCTACTTTGAGCGGAGTTTTCGCGGAAATTGGCTCTAATTCAAGCCCTTTCGCTGTCGGAACTTGACGATAAAGTTTTTTATCAATGGTGAGCGGAGTCTTGGCAGGCGTGATTTTATCCAGCTTCTCGAAGTATTGCCAATACAAACCGCCCCACGCAATGCCCGCATCTTCTTTTTTCAGCGTTACAGCGCCCATCTGTGGCATGATTTCACCGCGTCCCCACGAAACTTTGTAGTACCCCGTCCCTGTCTCAATTTTCACATCGTCCATTTTCTTTGGTTCGACGGGCTTTCCGCCAAGCGAAACCTCGACAAGTTTCGACGAAGCTAAGAAATCCTGTCCTTGCAAAAGCAGTGCGTAACAGGCTTCGGCAGTGGCTTTTGTGGTTTTCCAATCGGTGGTTTGTTTTTGTTTCAAAAGCCAGACTTTCAGGTCTTCCACATCGTTCACGGCTTGTTTGTCCTGCGGAATTTCCGCAAATGCCTCAATCATCAGCGCCTGCGTTTCAATCGGTGCTTGCCACCAATACCAGCCTGCATCTTGCTTCCAGTACATTCCCATTTCTTCGGAACGCAGCGCTCGCTCACGGAAGGACTTGATAATCAGTGCCGCTGCGTCTTTTGACTTGAAGCGATTGAGCGCAAGTGCCGCCATTGCTTGTGTTTGAAGGCTTTGATTCGCCCAGTATTTTTCCGCCTGCTTTTTCCAAAAGACAAATGCCGCTTCTGTGCCGCTTGACATCTGCTTTTCGGCAAAAAAGCTGCGTGTGTAGAGATAATGAACAGCATCATTGCTTAGATATTCGTTCTCAGCCTTAAAGCCTTTTTGTGCTTTTAATCGCTCGTACTCTGCGGCAATTTCTGCATCAATAAAAGGAATTGCCCGCTCGGTGATAGATTTCAAGCGATTTTGGAAGGTGCTTCCGTTTAGATAGGTAATGCCAAGTTTGTTCAAATGTGCCATGCCGCAAACGATGTACTGCGTCATGTAGCGGCTGGCAGGCATACCCGGAAACCACGAAAATCCGCCTTCGGAGCCGATTTTTTGCTCCACTTTTTTGAGAGCGCTTTCCAGTTCATCTGCCATTCGGTTCAGGTCGAAAAGCAATGCCACACGACGCTTGCGCTCGGTTTCGTCCTTGCCGTCCATCACCCACGGCGTTTCAGTGAGCAAAAGCGATTTCAATTCCTGATTTTTCTCCAAATTCGAGAGCAAACCTTCGGGCGACTGTTTCCACTCATCAAAGACAGCTTTGATGCGGGGTTTGGAGTTTGCTACGTGCGACGCGATTGCATTAGCGTAAAAGCGATTCCACGCTTGCTCGGCGCATTCATACGGGTATTCCATCATCATCGGTAGTGCTTGAATGGCATACCAAGCGGGGTTGGAGGTCATTTCAAGTGTGAGTTTGTGATGACGAAGCGTTGTGGATTTGCCGCTTTCCGTGAGTTTCTTCAGTTCAAAATTTTTCGTTTCCGTTTTGCCGTTCAAACCGCCGCGAACATAGACGGGAAGCGTCTCGGTAACCAACATTCGATTTGGCAGCACAGGCAGAATAGATTCTTCGCCGTCACTAAAACTTGATGTTGAATCGCCGGCTTTTGCCACAACGCGGTAGAGCATCGTTTGCAAGCCGTCGGGAACGGTAATTGCCCACGAAACGACCGTAGAGCGTCCTTTCTGCACGGTAAAGGGCTGCTGCGTGAGATTTAATCGAAGTTCTTCCATCGTGCTTGCGTCGAAAAGTTTTAATTCGGCAGCGCCCGCGAGGTCTTTCTGAGCGAGGTTCGAGATTTTCACGGGAAGCGTGATGTTATCGCCTTCGCGGACAAAGCGCGGCATATTCGGTAGCAGCATGAGTTCTTTTTGCGTAACGGCTTCTTTGGTCATCATTCCCGTTTTGAGGTCGGGCGTATGCGCAAACGCCATCATTTTCCAGCGTGTGAGCGCCTCCGGCATCGTGAATTTCAGCACAAATGCGCCATCAGCATCGGTTTCTACTTTGGGGAAGAAAAATGCTGTTTCGCTGAGATTGGTTCGTGCCTGCACACCTGATAAATCCACGCTTTCAGACTTTGGCGGTTCTTTTAGTTGTGGTTCGGCAGGACGTTTTCCGGCCGCCATGCCTTTGCGTAAAGGTGCTGCTTCATCCGCCATTGTTGCTTCGGCAAATGACCCCGGCGGCGCAGGCGGCGGCGTTGAGGCAGCCATATCAAGCGACAGACTCTCAGTACGCATTTGCATCATCGGTTCGCTGTTCAGCACGGCTCCGTTTTTTGCTCTGGAACGCGCTGAATATCGTGGCGAAATCGTGCCGTAGAGCGCTCTTTCAACGATGTCGAAATACACATCACGGTAGGTTTTATACAACGAAGGATACACGCGCTCGTTCCACTGGAACTCGTATATTCGCGGCTCGTGCGCACCAAAACTCATGCTTTGCATACCGAGTTTTGCGTAGAATGTTTGCCAAGAAAAACCGTACCACGCTTGCGGCAAAATCGCGTCCAGCGAAGCATCGTACATGGCGGCGAGGAGTTCCGCAGCGACTTTTTCACCTTTCATCCCGCTCACCTTCAAGCGCCATTCTTCCTTGCTTGCAGGCAACATTTTGTCGCGGAAGACCGATGTCTCCACGCGAAGCTGCTTGTTCGTCCAAGGAACGATAATAGTTTGAGTGCCGGAATACAAGCGATAATGCCGAATTGCGGTCAAATGCAGTGTTACATTTCCACGAAAATTCTCCGTAATCGGCACAGACACAAGCGTTTGCCCATTCGACACCGTAAGCCATTCTTCTTTGATGATGCTCCCACGATGCTCCAACCGCGACAAAATCTTGACATCGGTGTAAGGCGTGGAAACGAGTATTTGTGCGGTCTCGCCGGGTTCGTAGCTTGATTTGAGTGCAAAAGCAGTAAAGGGCTTGCGCGAAGCTGTTTTTGGCGATTGGACATCAATAACCACAAAGTGGCGTATTTGCTTGATGATATGCCCCGACACGTCTTTCACTTCAGCCGTCATGCGGTATTCACCCGGAACGAGTGTGCGCAGCGCTGCCGAAAATGCCGCATTGTCAAGGTTTGCTGCGCCTTCCGCGTTGCTGGTGAAATTTTGCGTAAGGATTTCTCGCTCCGATTTCCATGTTTCGCGTTGGTTTTCATTGTGGCGAATATCCTGCGGGAAAGCGCTTACAAACTCACTTTCTGACAGTGTGAATCGGTCGGGTTTCGGCAAAAAACGAGAACGCAGAACCCGCTCCGGCGGAGCAAGCCTCTCCAAGCGCACCGTTCCTTGCGTGGAAAGCCCTGCGCCGTTGAGGTTCGTAGTCCGAAGGCTAATAGATGCTGCTGTTGCCGACGTGAGATTTTGCGAAAAAATAATTTCCGGCACGGAAAGCGCGAGCGAAACGGCTGTATAGCCCACCGTTACGTGGCTTTCCGCACTGCGGGTTTCTCCGGAAATGTCTGTTACGTCGGCATAGATCGTGTAGGAAAATTCGGGCAAGGTGCTTGGAAGCACGGTTTTATCGGGCTGCGCAAGGAAATTAACGGTAAACTCACCCTTTGCAGCAGTCTGTACGCGCCCTCTGGCGATTTCCTTCTGATTAGACTGCGGCGGATTGCCCCACCACCAATACCAATAAGGAAACCGCGCCTCGCGCACAACGCGGTAGCGCACCTCCGCACCATCCACCACCGAACCCGCGTACGCCTTTGCATTGCCGCTCACTTTTACTTTTTCGCCGAGACGAAAAACACCTTTCGGCTGTTCCAATTTGACCTCGAATTTCGGGCGTTTGTATTCTTCCACCTGCACGGAATGGTAGCCGTTTTCGTTACGAATGCTCATACGCCCGTTTAATACGCCTTTCGGGGCGGTAAACGCGCCATGAAATGAACCGTAATCATTGGTAACAAACGTTTGTTCGGCAATTTTTTGATTATTCACATCGAAAAACTGCACCGTTGTAGATCGCTTCGGTAGCACGACGTTATCAGGCTTTTCCTCGTTTTTGAGAAGCATCACGCCTTTGAAATAAATCGTCTGTCCGGGGCGATACAATGCGCGGTCGGTGAAAAAGAGCGTGGTTTCTTGCTCAGGCTCCGAAGAAAAATGCAAGGCTGAAATTGATGTTCCATCCCGCAATACATCACGCTGCCCGTTTACTTCCCGCACTGCTTCAGCTATGAGGTGGTATTGCTTGATTGCATCATTATTCATAGAGCAAAAGCCGTTTGCATCGGTTGTGCGGGTTTCGGTGAGAATCTCTTCGTAAGCGTTTTTGCGTTGGTTATATTCCTGTCGGTAAAAATTCACCTTGACACCGCTTAGTTTCTCGCCTGTGAGGGCATCGCTTATGAGAAGACGCTGCATTTGGCGATTGGAGGATTCCCAACTGTGACCTTCGTGCGTGATTGCCAAGCGAGAAACGGTGAAGTGGGCAGTGGCAAGAATGTTTGATTTCCGGCTAAAATCCTCACGGGGACTTGCTACCAGTACATACTCCCCAAAGGGCAGTGTGGGAGAGCCTTGCGGGGTTTTCGGCAGAACGGGTTGAATATCGGTGCTGTGGCTTTTGTAATCCTGAATGCCGCTTGAATCCTTGACGGGAAGCTGCACTTGCCATTCCGATAAGGGCTTGATTATGAGCAAGCGATTCAGTTCTTCATCGGAAAGGTTGTAATTCCTGAAGCGGCGCGGAGCGTCGAGCCTGAGAAGCCGAAAATAGAGTGTGTCCACATTCCGAAACTGCACATTCACAAGGAATGGCGAGTCCGGCAGCACATTTTTTTCGGTATGAATTGCGATCTCTTTCGTGAGAATTTGTGATTCGAGAGCTTTTGCCAAACCTGCTCCGTAGGAATCAGGATGCCTCCGAATGGCATCACGGCAGCGCTCCAACGCTTTTACATAATCACCACGCCCGAACCAAACTTGAGCCTGAGCGTGAATGTACTCCGCAGAGAGCGCATATTTGCTATACTCTTCAGCAGTCTGCTCTAATGATTTAAGATACTCGTCATCCACGCCTTCGGCAAAAATATGCTCTTTTGCGTATTGCAAGCGCGAAAGATTCACATCCAAGAGCGCTTCAGGGCTTGCGTCCGCAAGATGCATTGCCGTTAGCTCCTGATAGAGCTTGATAGTGAGGTATTTCGCATCGCTTTTGTCGGGCGCAGCAAATACGGCGTTGGTAAAGGTTTTCGCAGGTGTAAGCGCAGTAAAATCAAGAAGTTCAAACTCTGTTTCGGGCTTGGGCAGGTCATTGGCAGTGTTGTTCAGCATTGCGAGAGCGCGGTGCGCAAGCACATCGTAGAGCGTCGGACGGAGCGATTCAGCAGCATATTGCGGCTCGGTGAGAAACATTTGGACGGCTTCCAACGGCGTTGTTTTCAGGATTTGCGCTTTCTCCGACTCATCAAAATACAGCGCTTTGAAGTGAAGCGTGTGAATTGTTTTCACAAAGCGCCGCACGTCCCAAGCGCGGAAATCGGCGGAAGAATCTTGCGTGGCAGTGCGCTGATTGATACGCCAACGGTTGCGGTTCAGGTATTGCGTATAAAATTCTGCCAGCGCCGAGCGCAGCAATGAAGCCGTTGTGAGTTCGTTTTTGCTGTCAGCATCAGCAACGGCGGCGCTCAGGTCTGTGGCGAAGGTGGATTCGCCCTCGTCGGTGGTTTCGCCTCTCAGTGCTGCTTTATAGAGCAAGCCTTTTGCCAATTGCCCCGAAACCTTGTTTTTACGGGCTTCTGCGATGATTTCCTCTACAACTTCGAGCGCGGATTTCGGCAGATTTTTTTGCAAACAGCTATCCACTTTGTTCCACTGTCTGCGGTAGAAACGTTCTTGGTTCGTGTCTTTGAGCATCGTTGTTGGCGAAAGCGGTTGAACATTCGGTGAAACATTGAGTGGCGGCTTAGGAGTCGGTTTCTTGGGCGTTTTCGAGGAACGTGTGTTTTTTACTTGCGAAAAAGCGTTATCCCTTGCCCCCAAAACACCCCAAAGAATCACAAATACAAGGCTCAGAGCCAGAATTTGATGTGATCGCCAATGCTGAAAACGGTTCATAACAATCGAAGAAAAAGTGAGTAAATATCGGGTATCCCGCTTTCTTTGAGTGCTATTCTACGGATTCCGTTTAAGGTGCGCAAGAAAAAAGCCGCAAGCAAAGAATGTGCTGATAATATGAAGTGCTTTGATGGGGGTATGTGAAGAAAGCTGTTGCTTGAAACAAGGGAAATAGTTATTCGTAGAACTTTTCTAAAGCAAGGCTACATCAAGTCTCAGGGCTTTGAGCGAATAAAATACTGTGCGCTGATAAATTCTTTTGTGACTTTCTGAAAAGCACTGACTCTTACTTACTGAATACAAGCGAGAACGCAGAAATTCAAGATATAACCTCATTTGTTAATTTTTTTTGGAGAAATTATGCAGACGTTGAGAATAGCACTTATTGCTACATATATTGCACTTGGCTTTATAGCAAATACTTCCGTTATAGCCCAACAAGTAGAATCCGAGCGCTGGCGACCAGTATCTTCTCCGGCAGATAGAGTATTTACCTTTGCTCAACACGGCAATCGTCTTTTTGCAGGTACCGAAAACACGGGTCTGTGGGTAAGTTCAAATGGCGGACAGACATGGCAAATTCAGCAAACGGGACTGTTTGAGATGACCTACGATTTCAGTTCTTTGCTTTCTAACGGTAATACCCTTTGGGCTGGAATACGTGGTGGGGGCGTGTGCCGAAGCCTTGATGGTGGAACAACATGGCAGACATTTAACGACGGCTTTCAGACACAATCTTTTGTTGCTGGGGTTCAGCAAATCGGCGATGTGCTCTACGCTGCCGTAGAATCGAATGTCGGTTTGCAGGATGGTGGTATTTACACTACATCCGTCAGCAAAGCAAATTGGGTACGGAGAGGTACAGGTATTCCAACGGCAATCCCGGAAATTCTTTCATTCAAGAAAACCGCCTCTAACGCATTGATTATTGCCTCTACCAATAGCGGCACAAGACGTGGTAATATCTATGTCAGCACAGACTTGGGTAAAACATGGCAAGATAGACGTATTGCCGATGCTCAAAATGTGTCGTCGCTGGAGGTAGCTGGAGACATCATTTTTGCTGGAACCAGTAATGGTGTTTATATCTCAACGACGCTCGGAGAAACGTGGAGCAAGTTTGGATTACAAGGGAAATACGTTGATGTTGTTACAATGGTCAACGGTGTAGTATGTGCCTCAGTGGACGGTGAAGGTGTATATATGAGCGATTCCGGTAATTGGTGGCTATCTTTAACCGAAAATTTACCGACAAGCGGCGATTTCGTTTCTGCACTTTTTGTTCATAATAACAAACTACTTGCCGCTCTTTCAGCAACAAAAGGTGTATGGGCATTCTCATTTACGACGACCAGCGTCAACGACTCAAAAAATACATCAACCGTAGTCTTGGGGCAAAATTATCCGAATCCTACGTACGGTGGCACAACAACTATCCCTCTCAGCCTCCAGAAATCGGAAGCAATTCGTCTTGTCGTCGTGGATGCACTTGGGCGCACGGTGAAAAATGTACTTGATAACGAGGTCGTGCAAGCAGGAACGCACCTGCTCAATATTGACCTACAAGGATTACCTGTTGGTGTGTATCACTACCAACTCACTACCTCTACGGGTATTTTGCGCAAGAGCTTGGTTCATCAATAGACGTAGAAAACATTATCAAAACGTTGCCGGGCTGTCTTTGTTTCTTCAAAGGCAGCCTTTTTGTTTGCTTTTGTGCGAAAAGTTCAATTTGGCAACCCAAAAGAAGCATCGCTACAAGGCTACGGGCGAGTAATGGTCTATTCAAGAAATATTCAAAGCGATTCATAGTGGAAAGTAAAAATGTGAGGACTGAAAATAGTTTCCCGCTTGATTGGAGCGCTATTCTACGGATTCCGTTTAAGGTGCGTAATTAAAAAGTAAAAACCCACAGAAGAATACGAAGTTCTGTGGGTTTTTTGAGTGTTTTTTTGTTCCTTCAACAACAAATAGATCCTCTATTCATCAGGATTAATGCCAAGTTCACGGAGTTTCTCAGCAAGGCGATCGGCTCGTGATTTTTCATTGTCGCGGGATTCGGCAGTGGTTGGAATAAGATTTTCTCTGTCATCACACCAGCGTAGCCATGTTGCTTTCGTGCCTTCGTATGTGCCTTCCCAAAGTCTCAAACCTAAATGTATATCCTCCATCCAAAAATCATTGAGTGGACGATACGAACTTTGGTGGAGTGCAAAATGGAGTATCTCACCTCGAAGTTTCTGCGTTGGGTCGAATACGGCATAATATGGGATGTGCTGCCGTGCATACTCTTGAAATTTTCGCGCCTTTTCGCCACCTTTGCGATTAGAAACAATTTCAATCATAATTTCCGGCATTTTACCATAGACCCACGCGAAATAGGCTTTGTTGGTATGAATATTTTGCAGAGCATCCGGCTCAATATCCGTGCTGAGAAACGCATCCGGTACGAGTGGCGTATTTTTTGGAATAGGAAAAATGCCTACGTTTGTATCGGCAATAAATGTACGTCCGGAAGGATTTTACAGCGAAACATTTCCTTGTAATCTTTCTACGAAAAGGCGTTACTGTTTTGCAGAAAAAAAGATTATCCGCAGGCGCATTGTCCTCTGTGATAAGTGTTTTCAACTTCGGAATTTGTGCCGTTAGTTCTTCATGCGAAAAATACTCGGCAATTTCTGTATTCACTGCTGTATTTGGCGATGTTTCCATAACAAAAAACACGTTCAACATTTGAAAAGCTAAGACAATAGAATACAAAGAAAAATCTGTAACCGAAAGGGTCCGGAATGGTTTTTTATTGCATATTCACACACTTTTTCCAAGATTTGCTAAGGAGCAACGTCTTTTATCCTATCTCCACCAACCGCTTCAAATTGATAGTTTCAAACAATGCAGCACAACGTGACATGATGCGGTTTCCCAAACAAATTCTCCCAACAAGCAGCAGAAACACCTTTTACGCTGCCCTCTCCACATAGACTATGAATGTACGAATGAGATTTTCTCCCTTTACCTGCTCGGCTGTTTTGCCTATTGCGTTAGTTTGTGTGATGTTTGTTGGTATAGCGCTTGCATGCTTGCCTGTTGAACTTTTTGCACAGCCAACGCAGCAAAATCGTTCCTCGCGTGGGCGCGATTTTTTCATGACCTTTTTACCCAATGTGCATGATAATCGGCAAGGCGGAATAGCTGATACGCTCTATCTTTACATTACATCAGAAGTTCCGACAAGCGGCGTTATTAGTTACCGCAATAGGTTGAATCAGGTTGTGCGTGACGGCTTTCGGATTACCGATCCGAATCAGGTATTTATTTATCGTATTTATCACCTAAACGTCGAACTAAGAGGCTATTTCTCCGGTTCAGGACAACCGGACGCAATCAATTTTGCCAATTCTCAATCGGAGCGTGTTGCGCCCCAGCACGTGCGCGTTACGGCGGATGAGGACGTAACGGTTTACGGGCTTAACCAAGCCTTTTTTACCAGTGATGCTTTTTTGGCATTGCCGACAACGGCTCTAGGGCGTGAATATGTTGTTATGGCATACAAAAGCGATGCACGCGGGCAAAATTTTACCGGTAATGACCGCGATGAAACCAGTACACCGTCGCAGTTTGCCGTTGTTGCAACGCAAAATGAAACCGATGTGGTCATTCGCCCGAGCGCTCCGGTGCTGTTTGGGGGAACAATTGCAACGCTGCGTGTACGCTTGAACGAGGGGGAATCTTATCTTGTGCAGGCAGACCCACGCACGCAGAACGGCTTGGCGGATTTGACCGGCTCCAGAGTGCTTGCCTCAAAGCCAGTAGCGGTTTTTGGTGGGCATCAGCGAACTGCATTGCCCGTAGAATTTAAGCCAAATCTTACTTCACGCGACCATTTGGTAGAGCAGTTACCGGGCTTGGAAACATGGGGCAGGCGGGCGTTTATCACGCAGTTTCAAGCTAGTAGTAATGAGATAGAGACAGGAAATAATCTCTTTAGAGTACTTGCGGCTTATGATTCTACGAGAGTATTTTTTAATGGTCAACCAATGGTAACGCTGAATGCAGGTCAGCACTTTGAAGCACCGCTCACCTCCAACGCAACAATTACGGCAAGTGATATTATTTCCGTAGCGCAATTCAAAAAAACTTCGGGTGCAGGAAACCTGATTGGTGACCCATTTATGCTTCTGATTCCTACGGTGGAACAGTATGACCGCTCATACCGGTTTATTAACGTCGAAGTAAGTGATAGGAACTTGCAAGTCGCACCTAATGGTCAAGTTTTTAATGAACATTTTGTAACGATTGTTGTTCCAACAGCAGGAATTGCGAGTTTGCGATTAAATGACCAGCCTGTATCGGCTGCAAACTTTCAAACAATCCCTGCTTCGCAAGGATATTCCTTCGCAAACATCGCAGTTCGTGGCGGTGTCAATACAGCACGTTGTGACAGCGCCTTTGGACTTTATGTCTACGGCTACGGAGTGATGAATTCCTACGGATATATCGGTGGTGGACGGTTGAGAATCATTGCTCCCGACCGCGATGCGCCTGTCGTGCTTGCCCGTGAAAACTGCTTCAATGTTCAAGGAACGGTTTTCGACACGCTTTTGACGGATTCTCGTATTGCCAGCGTTCAAGTGATGGGGGTACGCAATGTAAATGTTAGCATTCCAGCTTTTATGCCATTTGCTGATAGTGTTAGTTTTTCGGCAGTTTTACAAAATTCATTCTTAGATGGTGAATTTACGCTGGAAGCGCGTGATTCTGCGGGGTTTGTCACACGGAGGCGTTTCTTTTTGCCGGGATTTACCGTGAATATGGAAGGGCAAACCACATCTCCAAGCGCACAGCAACTACGTTTTACGATGGCGCAAGGCACTAGCCGTGTTTTCCGTTTGCCGATACACAATTACGGCTCAACAACGCAGGTAATCACAGCATTAACACTTGTCAATAATGCTGATAATCTTACCATGATACGTATTCTTTCACCTGAAGTACCGCTTACCTTATCACCTGGAGCAAGAGATACGGTTCTTATCGGAATAGATAATGCCGCCAAAGGTGTTTACAGAGCGATTCTGAGCGGCGCAAATACTTGTTTGGAGCGTCCGTTTGCTGCTATTACTATCGAAGCGGGGCAAGACAGTACGCCGCCTGTCGTTTCGCAAGAACGTGATGTTTGTGCACGTCGTGTTACGCTCCGTGCGCAAGACGGTGAACCATTTCCTTCGGGGGTAGCGCGAGTAGAAATTATTGGCACACCTGTTAATTGCACAATTAGTATCCCTCCGCAAAGTTCTTCAGTAGGTGTTTTACGGACGCAAGAGATCATTATTTCTATTCAAAATCCGCGTCGTGATGCGGTTTTTTCGATTGTTCTCATTGACTCTGTTGGTAATCGCACACCTATTACTGACACAATACAAGGATTTACGCTGGAAATTCAACGTACAGGTTATACAGGGGCGCATGGCGATATTCCGATTACCGACCTGAATTGCCAGTCTCTCCAAATTCGTAATGTGGGATTGCTACCGTACCGAATAGAACGAACAACTCCACGCCGAAACTTGTGGTTTAGCATTAGTGAAAGCCAATTCCCACTGACGATTGCCCCCGGACGCACGGAAAACCTGACCGTTTGTTTCGCACCGTTGGAACAGTTGAACTATACTGATACGCTTGTGTTCGAGGGCTACTGCGTACAAGAGATTGTCGCACTTTCGGGGCGCGGTACTCCGCTTGTGCGTGTGGGGACAAGCCGTTGTAATGTGGCGGTTCGTCTAAGCACAGCACGTGCGCCATTAGAATTTTATATGGAGCAAAATTTCCCCAATCCTGCTACGCCCTTGGGTACCACAATTCGGCTGGGTTTGACATCGGCGGCTCCTACTACGTTGAAAGTATTTTCTCTCATCGGTGCGGAGATTGCAAGCATGAATCTTGGAGTACTTTCCGCCGGAGAACACGAGTTAGAATTAGATGTATCACGCTTGGAATCAGGAACGTATTTGTATGTCGTGGAAGCAGGTGCGGTGCGTATGGCGAAGCAAATGTCGGTTGTGCGGTAGCAGAAGAAATAGTCGAAATCTACTGAGGTAAATATCAGAGATGCAAGCGCTCGAAATTATAGGCGAAGTTTCAGGATTGCTTCGGTGCGGCTGCTGACTTGAAGTTTTTTGTAAATATTGTGGATATGTTTGCGCACAGTTTCTTGCGCAATAAAAAGTGTATCAGCAATTTCTTTATAGCGGTATCCTTTTGCCAATAAATCCATTACCTCTTTTTCTCGCGGAGAAAGTAATGCTTCTTTGGGCGAAGAATGCCGCGTTTCTTTCAACGGCGGAAGATGATATTCGCGGAAAAAACGAGCAACTTTTCGAGCAATGCCATCAGACATCGGGGAGCCACCGTCTTTTAACTCGACAATAGCATTGTATATTTCGTCAGCCGAAGCTGTTTTTAGAATGTATCCTAGTGCTCCGGCGCGAAGGGCATTAAAAACATTTTCGTTGTCTTCATATATCGTCAGAATGATAATCTCAATCTCCGGATTGGCTGTTTGCAATATTTCGACTGCTTCCACGCCCGTTATACCCGGTAACTCAATGTCCATCAGGATAATATCGGGTTTGAGTTTCACCGGAACAAATTCCAATAAATTTTCCGCTGAGGTGTACATCCCGACTAATTTCAAATCGGGTTTTTGAGCGAAAATTCTTTCTATGGCTTGACGATATTGTTCGCGGTCTTCGACAACGGCGACGGTGATTGGTTGCATGATAGTCGGAAAGTAGAAGAAACACAGGCCTGCAACTGAAATTCAGGACTTTGCCCGATAGAAATATTGGTTTACAATGCTACAAATCTAGGTAGAGAAATCCCAACCCGCAATATTAATTACTTTCGTACCATTTTTATACCAATATATATACAATGGTTCGGACATTTTTCGTCTGAATATCAAAAAGAGTCGGTAAAAAAATGTTCCTGCTGTTATTGGGAAAGTAACCACACTTCTCCAATATCTGGCGGGGAACACCATGCTTATAGCAGAGCGCATAATATCAAACGTTTCTGTTCTTTTCAAACTTCAACAACGATTTTTAGTTCTCCTGACTCTCAGTATAGTCTGCTGTCGAGGACGGGTCAATTATTTGAGTCTTGCTCGTGTTTCGGGGCGGAATGAGAAGACGTTTCGCCGTCATGTTGCCCCTAGCGTCAATTTTCTTGCCCTCAACTGAGCCAGTATTGATGAGGGTCTTGGTCGTACACCGCCAGGACTGCGGATTATCGCCTTTAACCCGAGTTTCTTGCCGAAAGTCGGTAAAAAGACATCGGGATTCGGATGGTTCTGGAACGGCAGCACCTCACGTGCTGCATATGGCTTAGAAGCAGCGGTAACGGCGATTACGGATGTGAAAAGTCGCAATGCTATGACTCTCGCTATCCAACAAACCATTGTTCCGTCCAAGCAGAAAGCACCAAGCGAGAGAACCACCAAGAAAGCAACCAAGAAAAGCTCTACCGAATCCGATGAACTCTCCCGTATTGATGAGTATCTCCGCCACATAGAGAATGTCATTCCGCACCTGCATATCTACGAACGGTATTGGGTCGTTGATGACTATTTCGCTAAGCACAAGTTTATAGACAAGATGCAGAAACTCAAACAAGAGTGCATCACTAAACTTCGTGTCAATGCCAACATGACCTATCTCTACACCGGAGAGAAGCGAACAGGGCGGGGGCGACCAAAAATCCACGATGGCAAAGTCGAATGGAAGCATCTGCGCTCTGAAGTCTTTGAGCGCCATCAATGCGCCGACGGCACTGTTCTGTTGACCGCAATATTCTATCACCAAAGACTCAAATGCCGTTTGCGTGTGGTCGTGGTAGAACAATCACAAAAAGATGGTTCCCTATGACGAACCCTACTGGCTTCTACCGACCTCAACGTGGGAGCAGCAGAGATTCTTGAGGCATACCGCGCACGATTTCACGTCGAATTCCTGATTCGTGATGGCAAAAGTCACACCGGATTAGCCGATGGACAAGCGCGTTCAAAAGAGGCTATCGAGTTTCATCTCAACGCCGGTATGTTCACTCTCAACTGTGCAAGAGCCGAACATTTCCAACGTACTGCCCAGAACAATCTGACTACCAAGAATGCTTTTTCGATGGATAGCTTCAAAACTATCGCTTTCAACGAACATTTTGCCGAAATGATTTTCTCCATCTCTGGACTTCCCTTGGAGATGGTCAAAAATCATCCAGAATACCACAACATTAGAAACTACGGCGTTATCGCCGCCTAATTTTGTCCGAACTATTGATCTAGATTTGTAGAGAAAAAAGAACTGTCGTTCCCGCACCTGGCGCAGAATCTACATTCACACTGCCGTTACACGCATCCATACGCTTTTGCATCGTTTTCAAACCATTCGAGAAGCGTTTTTCCTCCGCCGGATTGAAACCTTTACCGTTATCTCTGATGCTCACCGAGAGCCTACCGTTACTGATGCTGAGGATAAACCATATCTCGCTTGCTTCGGCGTGTTTGACGACATTCCCACAGGCTTCGCGGACTGCCATGACAACGTTGCGGCGCACGTCGGGTTTTATGTTCGTCTGGGCCTTGCATTCTTCACTGATGTCAGCGTGGACACGGATAGATGCTGCTTCAGAGATACGTCGGACTTCCTGCCGGAGATAGGCTGTAAGAGCCTCCAAAGTGTCATTTTCCATATTGAGCAGCCAGACGGTTTCGCGGAGGCTGCCGCGCAGATTGCGGACATTTGCGGAAATAGCTGCTGCCCAACGTTGCTGTTCTGCGTTGTTTGTGGTATTTGCTAACTCGCTCTGAAGTTGCTCACTCATGGCGGCAATTTCGACGATATTCGCTCCCAAACCGTCATGGATGTCGCGGAAGATACGCTCGCGTTCGTGGGCTTGCGTTTGAATTTTTACACGCTCCAAATCAAGTTGCCGCTCATGTTCGGCTTGTCGTTGAACAGATTCAAGTTCAAATGCCAGATGTTGCCTAGTGATACGCCGTTGATAGACTACTACTATGCTTCCCGCAGTCGAGCCGATAATACCGAGAACAGCCAAAACCGCAAACCACCGCGTTTTCCAAAAGGGTGGAGTAACGGAAATCTGTATAGAAGCGCCCTCTTCGGGTGAACACCACACGCCGTCGTTATTGCAGGCGATAACGCGGAAGACATAGTCGCCGCCGTCGAGATTAGTATAACTCGCCTCGCGCTTTGCGCCTGCATCAATCCAGTCGCGGTCGAAGCCTTCCAACTTGTATTTGTACTTGTTTTTTTCGGGATGCGTGAAATTGAGCGCCGCAAAACCGATGGTGATAAAATTTTCCGTGTAATCCAGCGTTAGTAAGCGTTTGAAGCCGATGCTCGTGTCCAAGCGAACGGGCTTGTTGAACTTCCGAAACTCCGTCAGTACGACGGGCGGAGGAAGAGTGTTGTCGCGTAAAGAGTCAGGATGAAATCCCGTAAAACCTCCCACGCCGCCGAACCAAATTCGTCCGTCGGCAGTTTTGCAAAAGCCGGCAGAATTGAACGTTTGCCCATGCAGACCGTCGGTTTCATTGTAGTTACGAAAAGTGCGCTGCTCGGGATTGAAGCGGGAAATGCCTTCATTAGTGCTTAACCACAAATTCCCGTGCGCATCTTCAACAATGCCAAGCACGACAGCACTTGGCAGACCGTCTTTCACGCCGAAGCTTGTAAAATTGCGAGTTTGTTCGTTGAAAAGATTCAGACCGTCTTCGGTGCCAATCCAGACACGCCCCCGCGAGTCTTCAACAACACATTCTACATAGTTGCACGAAAGACTGCGGGGATTTGCTTTTTCGTGGGTGAAATTCTCGAAATCATCCGTTGCAGGTCGATATAAACTCAGTCCGTTCATAGACCCGAACCACAAGCGTTTCTGGTTATCAAAGTTCGCCCAAAACACGGCGCGACCAATGAAGCTATGGGGATTTGCTGCATCGTGCGCATAATTTTTGATTTCTTTTGTCGCTATATCGAAGCGGTGCAAGCCCGAGCCTAAGTTTCCTGCCCACAAGTAGCGCTTTCCCCTGTGTGAAATGGTATCTTCGAGAACGGGAAAAATTGCCTGCCCGGTAAGATACCGTTGGAGACAACGTCGTTGTTTGGGGTCGAAGAGCACGAATCCACCATGCCTGAAACCAAGCCAAAGCAAGCCATCTGGGCGTTCAAAGGATGTATAGACGTTGTTGCAGGGGAGCATATGGGGATGAGCGGTCGTGTTCCAAAAACGCGTAAATGCTTCAGTTTTGGTATTGAACCTCATCAAACTTCCTTCGGCGGTTGCACAAATCCAAAGCGCGTTGGAATCGGCTCGGGTCGGCTTGAGAGAAAAAATGAGCCGCGTCGAGGTACGAAGGGGCTTTCCGGCATGGAGAAAGCCCGTGTCGGCGTCGGGGAATCCGGCGGTGTAGGGCGTGAATTTTTCCGCGTTTGCATCGTAAAACGCCGCTCCGGCGGGCGTTCCAATCCAAATAATTCCTTGCCTATCTTCAAACACATACAGCGACGAACTGAAGGGCAGACTCGCAGGGTTGTTCGGGTCGTGTTGGTAGTTCGTGAAATCGTCCGTTTTGGGGTGAAATTGTATCAGTCCGCCGCCGATGCTGTTTATCCAGAGCCGTCCCAAACGGTCGCGGAAGATGCTGCGCATATCCCGTGTTTGCGGGGCGCGAGGGTTAGCGGGATTTGGCAAATGCTGGTGTATAATGGCGTGAGTACGGGTGTTATACACGAACATTCCCGCGTCAATGGAGCAAATAAGAAGCGTCGTATCGTTCAGTTTGTGTGGATAACCAAAATTTGTTGTATTGTTAATAACGGTATTATCGAATAGCGGAGTGATTTTGCCGGTTTCCGTGTTGAGGCTACCCCATTGCTGCACAGCAGCCCGTTCTTCGCGCATTGGAAGGAGTTTTCCCGCAACCCAGATTTCTCCGTTTTCGGTGAGGTGCGCGGTATGGATTGCATTTTCTAACGTGTTCTGCAATGGAGTTCCGAGTGGCGTAAAACTTTGCTTAGTGGGATTCGCTGCTGCCTCGCGCGAGCGATATTTTTGCAGAACTTTTCTTGTGCGGCGATCAAAAAGATGAAGTGTTCCGCCGGCGAGAATCCAGAACTGTCGCTGCTTGTCCTCAAATATGGCGGTTGCTTCGTCGCCGTCGATTGTGGCGGGGTCGCCCTTTTTGTGATAGAAATGGTCAAAGGTCTCCGTGCGAGGATTGAAGCGGTGTACGCCGGCAGCTTGAGTGCAAACCCATATCATTCCTTCCGAATCTTCCATCACCCAACGAATATCACTGGAGGCAAGCCCCGTCGAGTCTTCTGGATTATGCCGCCAAACGCGCATAGCATAGCCGTCCCAACGTGCAAGTCCGTCCATAGTGGCAAACCAGAGAAATCCTTGTCGGTCTTGAGCAATTGCAAAGACAATATCGTTTGGAAGCCCCTGCCGTTTGTCAATGACCCCGAATCGGATGCGTGATCGGGTGAGGGGTTGTGCATTCAGCAACAACTGGAGACCTGCGAACATGATGGCTGTGTAAACAGCGATAAGCACGTACCGAAAAGAGTAGTACATTTCTCTAGGAAATTATTGGGAGTAACGAGGCAATGCACTGATTGCAATTAACTCTTGAATTTATCAATAGGCAAAGATACTTCGCTAATAACAATATGCAAGAAAAATTCACTGTGAAGATAATGGAACTAATGTACTGAGAGGTAACGTAGTATTGTGCTGAACATATTTCCATTACACGAAAATACCACGTTTTTCTGAACGCCTTTCTCTGGTGAATTGTGTATGTTCGATGTTACTTACCAAAGTTTCTGCGACAATGTAGGACACTGTATGTTGTGCAATCAAACCTATTTCTTTTCGTTCCTTCTTTTCGGAGTCTGTATAAAGTTTATCAAGAGAAGACCAGAGGTTGCGCGGAGTGATGAACAGTCAGAATTACAATCTCATTTGGTTGAACAAGGCTGTAAAGTACCCGATAATTACCGCCAAGAATTTTATGGATATGCTTTTTCCCAATTTCCGGCATCATACGTCCCGATGACGGAAACATCTCCAATTACTGAACAGCATTCATTTCATGATGCGATTAACAAGCGATTCTGAATAGTGAGGCGAATCATCAAGGTAATACGTGAAGAGATGATGGAAGTCGGTCTCGGCTTGCGTACTCCATCTTATTTCTGCCATGATGAGACCTTTACTTGTATTTCGGCATGAAGAATTGTCTCGCCGTGCTCTACTTGTGAGAGCGCAGTTTCAACCTTTGTCAGAAGATACAAACGCTCCAAAGCGTTGTAGACACTAGCATTGGCGGGTAATTCATCGGCGATGTGATGTAGAGTTTCTTTCAAATCTAATGTTTCCATAGCAAATCTTGATGAATGGAAAAAAATCAGTATTTCTCCACAAATATAACACTATCACATCTATTTCTTTTCATTCCTTCTTTTTCGGAGTTTTTATGAAGTTCCTTGCTTCTCGTTTTCTTGCTTGCCTTGCTGCAATACTAGTGCTGTCGGGTAGTCCGGCTTTAGCGCAATCGCTCAATCCAAATGCCCTCAAAAACACGCTCAAGCCCGACGTCGCCTTGCTCCAAAAGCACAACACCCAACTATCGCACAGACTTTCCTTTATCCAAAACAAAGGGCAGTGGCAGGGCAACGCCGAACATGGGCAGCCGCGCTTTCTCGCTAAACTCGGCAGTGCAAACGTCTGGGTTACCGACGACGGTTTGGTCTATGATTTTTACAAAAGCAATCCTAATGCGCATAAACATTTGCCGCCGCATCTTGCCGCCCTGCAAAAGCCGGAAGCTTCCATTCTCGGCGGACACGTCGTCCAAATGAAGTTTGCCGGAGCGAAGTCCAACACCAAAGTTTATGGTGTAAAGCAACAACCGGGCTACCACAATTATTTCCTCGGCAACGACAGCGCCAAATGGGCAACCGATGTCCCGCTCTACGACGAAGTTGTTATCGGAGAAATCTATGACGGTATTGCGGCGAAAATCTACTTTGAAGTTGCTTCTGTGCGTTATGACATGATTGTCCAGCCGGGCGCAGACCCTAGTCAAATCACTCTTGCCTTCGATGGTGCGGAAGAGATTTTCACGAATGCTAACGGCGACCTTGTGATGAAAACCTCACTTGGTGATGTAGTGCAGGGAAAACTTTTTGCGTATCAGGTTATCAACGGAAAGAAACAGCAGATTCCATGCGCCTTTGCACTCAAAACTCAAAACTCAAAACTCAACACCGAAAGTATTTCCTTCGCTCTCGGCAGCTACAACCCCGCGCTCCCGCTTGTGATTGACCCCGTTTTGTGGAGTACCTTTTTGGGCGGAAATGGTGCTGATTACGTTTATCGCATCGCCGCTGATGGCTCAGGCAACACCTATGCCTGTGGTAGTACAGTCAACAACACTTTTCCTACACTTGTAGGCTCTTACCAAACTGCCTATCAGGGAGGTGCAAGGGATGGTTTTATTACCAAATTGAACGCAACAGGCACGGCGAGAGTCTATTCTACGTTTATTGGTGGATCGCTTGATGATGTGTTTCGCTCAATTAAAGTAGATGCTTTGGGAAATGCCTATGTTACCGGCGATTCCTATGGCGGTGGGTATCCAACAACGATTGGCAGTCCTGCTGGCGGAGTTGATTGGGTGATAACGAAACTCAATGCTGCCGGAAACGCACTAGTATATTCAAGGTATTTTGGCGGTGGAGCTACGGAAGCAGCCTACGATATTGCCGTGGACGGTTCAGGAAATGCTTACGTTACAGGTCACACCTACAGCAATGATTTCTCTATTTCAGGTGGATGTTACCAAAATGTTCGCAACGGCTTGACAGATGGCGTGGTCTGTAAATTGGATGGTACTGGAGCTATGGTTTATTCTACCTACATCGGTGGCTCAAATGATGATTACCCTGTCTATTGTGAGGTGGACGGCTCAGGAAATATCTATCTCATGGGCTATGCTGCTTCCGGCTATCCGACTACGGGTGGTGCTTATCAAACAGCCCATGCTGGTGGTGCAGGAACAGACATTGTCGTTACGAAAATGAATACAACAGGAACGGGGCTTGTGTATTCCACCTACATCGGCGGCACAACGCAAGATTTAGCATTCGGCATCAAACTTGATGCTTCCAATAACGTCCTTTTGTGTGGTAGTTCCGAGGGGAATTTTCCGACAACAGTTGGTCCCGCCTACGCGGGTGGTACAAGCGACGGTATTCTATGCAAACTGAACGCCGCAGGTACAGGACTTCTCTTTGCGCGGTATATCGGTGGCTCCATGCTAGATGAACTGTTGCAACTCGACTTCGATGGCGGTACTGGCGATATTTATGTTATAGGAACTACCGATAGTCCAAATTATCCCACAACGGTCAGTTGCTACCAATCCGCGATTGCGGGTGGCAACGACATGGTGGTAACGAAACTCAACAACACCGCAACAACACTTCAATACTCAAGCTACTTCGGTGGTGCAAGTAACGACAATGGTTACGGCATCATTTTCAGTGCGACAAACACCGTATATCTTGGCGCAAGCACTGGTTCCAGCCTTCCCACCACCGCAGGCGCGTTCCAAACCACCTACGGTGGCGGTACAGCAGACGGTTTCGTTACAAAATTCTCCACTGTGCCGGAGCCGCCCACCGTTACGATGTTTGCCCCCACAAGTGCTTATCCAATGCAAGTCGTAACTATCACCGGAACAAACCTCACGGGAGCATCCCAAGTGCAGTTCGGCGTCGTGAATGCGGCGTGGTACACGGTAGATTCCCCCACGCAAATCCGCGCCGTTGTGCCGTTTGGGGCGGTAACAGGCGCTATCGGCGTTACCACACCCGCGGGAACGGCAGCATCGGGCAGTCCATTGACGGTTACGGCTGCGCCGCAGGTTTCCACGCTGGCCGGAAATGGTGTTCCTGCCGGGCTAGATGCCGTGGGACAGGCGGCACAGTATAATTCTCCGAGGGGTGTTACCGTTGACGCTTCAGGGAATGTTTATGCTGCTGATTATACCGAAAGCCGTATCACCAAAATAAGCCCAAGCGGAGTCGTTACGACTATTGCAGGTGGTGGTGGCAGCGGCTTCGTCGATGGAACCGGTACAGCTGCAAAGTTCTTGCTTCCCCGAAGTTTGGCTGTAGATGCAGCGGGGAATATTTATGTTGCCGATACTCATAATCACAGTATTCGTAAAATTACACCCGGTGGAGTCGTCACAACTATTGCGGGAACCGGTAGTTCCGGCTTTGCGGACGGAGCAGCTGCATCTTCGCAGTTTACGACCCCCACAGGCGTGGCGGTGAATGCTGCCGGTACAATCGTGTATGTTGCCGATGCTGGAAATAACCGTATTCGCTCTATCTCTGGTGGTATTGTTACTACGATAGCAGGTTCGGGCGTAGCCGGATTTGCTGATGGCGCGGCTGCATCGGCACAATTTAATGGTCCTACCTGCCTCGCAGTGAATGGTTCCGGTACTCTTTTTATCACTGACGGTGGTAATAACCGTATTCGCGTCATCACAGCGGGAGTGGTTTCTACATTAGCTGGTTCAGGGGTAGCCGGATATGCGGAAGGTTTAGGTACAGTAGCTCAGTTTGGTACTGGCTTGGAAAGTATTACCTTGGATGGTATTGGAAATATTTATGTAGCAGATCAGGGCAATAATCGTATTCGTAAAATCACCTCCGGTGGTATGGTTTCTACGTTAGCTGGAACCGGGGGGACTCCTTTTACCGAGGGTCCTGTTGCTACTGCTTCAATTGGCTTCTTGACTGGTGTGGCTATTGATCCTACAGGAAATTTCTTTGTAAGTTTACCTCAACGCGTTGTCAAAATCGAAATCTACACTTATCAATACGTGAGCGGCGACGCGGGCATAGCAAGCAACTGGCGACTTCTTCCGGGCTTAGTTACACCCGCGCCAGATTTCACAACGCCCGGAACGCAGTTTCAAGTGGCGTCCGGTGTGACTGCCACCGCTACAAGCGCTTTCACGCTTGGCGCGGGCGTGATCATGAACATTCTTGATAATGCTACGCTTGCCCTCAACAACGTAACCATGACCAACAACGGCATTCTTAGTATCGCCGATGGCGCGACGGGAGGACGCTTGGCGCTTACGGGAACAGGCGCCGTAACAGGCAATGTCGTTGGTTATGACGGAGGAAACGCCACACTCGAAGCCGCCGGAGGAAGCGCAAAAATACTCAACACAAGCGAGCTACCCAATCCGATGCAGGGCAAAGTAATTGTGAATAATACCGTCGGCGCTACTATTCCCGCCACGGCGAACATCGGCTTAACAGGCACAATCAATGTCAATTCCGGCGGACGAATGATTATCCCGAACAGTGCGGTGTTACTGAATAATAACCCATCGGGAACAAGTTTCACCGTGCAGAACGGCGGAACATTGGAAATTCAGGATGCGGGGCAAGTCGCGGCGGGAAGCGCATCGGTGGTGAACTACATTGCGGGTTCGACTTTGCTGTATTCGGGCGCGGTTGCAAAAACAACGAATGCGCAAGAGTTTCCCGCCGCCATGAGTGGTAATGTAACGATAACCAACACCCAACCCGTTACTCTGGATGCCTCAAAAACACTGGGCGCGTCGGCAATGCTGACGCTCACATCGGGGCGCATCGTTACAAGCGGCGCGAATATGCTCACCGTTACAAACACTGCCGCAGGAGCGGTTATGGCAACGGCGGGCTATGTGGACGGACCGCTTCAGCGCGATATGCCTGCGTCGCTTGCCGCCCCTGCGGTAACGTATTTGTTCCCGCTCGGTGTGGGCGCTACTCCGTATCCTTTTTCAATTTCTAATCCGACCACAGGGGCGACAGGCCCTCGCTTGCAGATGCAGGCATTTGCGAGCAATGCAGGTGGTACGGCAGGAACAGGCATCTCGCTACTCTCCACAACGGAATACTGGCAAATGCAGCAAATAAGCGGTATCTACACAAGCGGCGTCATTTTTCTTCAAAAAGCAGGCTTGACGGCAACCAACACAATCGGCGGCAATCCTATTGTCCCCACCGGCACATACAACGGCTTTACTTCGACCTTTGGCACGGGACTGACGACTGTTGCCCCCGTTACCGGCACGGGATGTTTTCTCGTGGGAACGGGACCGATAATTTACGACTGGGCGGGCGCGCCGGGCGCGGACTGGCAAGTTGCGGCGAACTGGTCGCCAACACGCGCCACGCCTGCTGCAACGGATATTCTCCGCTTTAATGCTGGAACGCACACACCCACGAATCTACCGAACCAAACCATACAGCAACTGATTATCGGCGGTGATGTTACTTTGCCTCCGGTGAGCATAACGCTGACCGTTGGTGTAGGCGGTGTGCAAGTAGCGACGATGCGTTCGCTCGACCTAGGTACAAACATCACGCTGACACAGAACCTTGGCGGAACAATCACGGTGGATGGAACATTAAACACCAATGCAAGCAAAGTCAATGGCGCGGGTGATTTTCTTCTGAATGCTTCCGGGACGTTTGCCACCGCTAATAACGACGGTTTCAACGGCTTCGATGCTATCACGGGCGCAATGCAAATGACTGGAACAGTAACATACAATCCCATCGCAAGCTACGCATTTACAGGCACAAACGGCGCTAACCGCATTATGAGATTTGCTGCCGTCGGACCGAACAAACCCGCTATTATGCAGTGTTCTAATTTGACGATTGCCGCAAGCGCTTTTGCCCGCACGATGGATAATAACTTCACTGCAACGGGCGCAGTCGCCGTAAATGGTATTCTCCAAACTGCCGCGCAAACGCTTGCGCTCGGCGCTACGGGAACGCTCGCCATACCAAGCGGAGGGCGTTTGAGAGTGCAATCCGGCGGCGGAATCGTTAATTCTAACCCTTCTGGCGCAAGTTTCACCGTGCAATCGGGCGGGTACTTGGAAATCCAAGATAATGGTCAGGTGAGCGCGGCAAGCGCTTCCGATGTAAACTACGTTGCGGGTTCGACGCTGGAATACTCAGGCACAACGACTGCTAAGACGACAACGGCGCGGGAAATCGGTGCTTCGGGCGTACAAAATCTGCTTGTTACGAATACGCAATCCGTTACGCTCGGTGCAAATGCGCTCATTCTGCAAAGTATGAATATCAATGCCGCATCACAGCTTGTTTTGAGCAATACTGGCAATCCGACGCTCACGCTGAACGGAACGCTGAATCAAAACGGCGCTGCTAATATCTCCAGTGTGAATGGCGTAAATGCTGGTTCAATCTCACTTGGCGGCGCAGGCGGAATGACACTGCAACTGAACGCTGTGAATAACACGCTGAATAATTTCACCATAAGCAGAAACGGCGCTCATATGATAACGGGCGACCTCAACGTGCGCGGAACGCTGGATTTGGCAAGCGGCGTACTTCTCCCGACCACGCGCATTCTCTCCGGCGACCCTACAGGTACGGCGGTGGGTATCATTACGGGCGGAAACGCGAACAGTTACATACAAGGTTCGCTCCAACGCCGTTTTGCGGGCGGTATCGCTACGGCTGGAACAAACTACGCCTTTCCTGTCGGTGCTGTCGCGGGCTACCGTCCCGCAACGCTGGTAGATGTGCTGACAGGAGCAAGTCCTATTGTGGAAATAGAAAACTTCGATGTAGGCGCAATGGTGCATGATATTTCCTTAACAAGCCTTCTCTCGCCGCGAAATTGGCGTGTGCAGACGATTTCGGGAGTGTTTAGCGGTTCAGCAGTTACCTTGCAGGATGCAGGCGTAACTTCGGCGTATGTTGTTGGGCGCTCGGTTTCGCAAACGGGAGTGTACCAAAGCGTCGGTGGAACAAATTCTGGTATGACCGTTACTTCCGGCGCGGGGGCAGTTCCGCCGGCGGTGAATCATCACTTTGCGATTGGCTCTGTGCTGACGGTCATTACAAACGTTGCGCCGCTCACAGTATCGCCGGGCGATACGATTACGATTACGGGCAATCAGTTCGGTGGTGTGTCTGCGGTGGGGATCGGTGGTATTCCGGCGGCAAGTTTTCAGATTATCTCGCAAACCCAGATTCGTGCGGTGGTTGGTGCCGGAGGAAGCGGCGTGGTGAGCCTAATTTCGCCCTCCGGCGTTGCGGCATCCACGCAGCAAATCGCGTTTATGAATGCGCCTGTTATCACGGGCTTTTCGCCGACATTTGCTACCACAGGCAATACGGTGAGGATAACGGGAACGCGACTGCAAAATCCTGTTGCCGTCAGCTTCGGCGGGCTGAATGCGCTTGCCTTCCGTAGTATTGACGCGAATACGATTGATGCCGACGTGAACTTAGGCAATTCGGGGCTTGTAACGGTCCAGACTGCGGGCGGTCTGGGCGCATCAACCCAGCAGTTCACATTCATCTACAAGCCTTCTATTGTGAATTTCTTTCCAAAATGGGCGCGGGCGGGCGATACAGTGAATATCTTCGGCGGAAATTTTCAGCAAGTCTCCGGCGTGAAATTCGGCAACAGCGCCTATAAAACAATGTTTACGATTGTTACATCGGGGCAAATCCGCATCACGGTTCCGCCTGACGCTTCCACAGGGATGATAAAAGTGCAGAATCCAGTGGGCATCGATTCGAGTTGGACGAATTTTACATTCGTCGCGCCGCCGACATTGACTTTTGCGCAACCAAGCCCCTACGTCGGTATCGGGCAAATTCTCACACTGACTGGAACAGAGTTACATCCAATTCCGCAAGTGAGAATTGGTGCGGTAACGGCTGCCTCGGTGCAATGGACAAGTTTGAATAGCATAGCGGCAATCTTTCCGCAAGCGACATCAGGTGTGGTAACGGTTACGGCAAGTGGCGGTACGATGTCGCTGCCGTCGCCTGTGCAGGTAATTCCGCCGCCTGTTATTCAAAGTTTTGCCCCGCGCTCGCCCTCGCCCGGCGACCTTGTAACGGTAACGGGCGCGAATTTCTTCCCGGGCGTAGTAAATATCAGTATTGGAGGTGTTCCGGTGTCAAGTTTGACGGTGAATTCTTCCACACGCCTGACGTTTGTGGTACCCCCAACCAACGCAGGAGCTCTTACCATCTCATCTCCGGCGGGTTCTATCACCACAACCGGAGCTAATCTTTCGGTTGTTCCGCAACCCCAAATTACTGGTGCAAGCGGCATCACCACTGCTACTATCGGGCAAACGATTATCTTGCAGGGAATAGGCTTGCGGAATATCATTGCAATAAGTTTGGGCGTGAGTGCAGTCGAGCAATTTATCGAGATTGACACACTGGGGCAGGTTCTGGCGCTGACTGTGCCGAATATACGTGGCATAGACAGTATTGCTGCAAATCCGCAAACCACCCAAGCAACAATTGCCGTGCTGACCCGAAGCGGCTTTGCGACTTATACGATGTTTTTCCGCTCAAATCAACTTGGCGGAACAAACGGCAATATGAGTACCAACGGCAATAGCACCTCCGGTACGGCGCAAATCGGAATGCGTATAACCGGCGTGTCGCCTGTATCTTTACCCGAAGGCTCGGAGATTACTTTTCAAGGCGTTAATATCGCCACAAACGCGACGGTGTTTGCGAACGGGCAACAGCTTATGATTTCCTCGCAAAGCACGACGGCTATAGTAGCGCAGATTCTTGACGGCTTTGTGCCGCGATTGCTATTTTCTACAAGCGCCGCATTGCTGGTATCTACGCCAACGGTACAAATTGCCTCGCCGTTCCCCGTGCAGGTAACAGCGAGGATTATTCCCGTCTTTACATCGTTTTTTCCCTTGAGCGGTTCGACGTTGGCAGTGATTACGCTTAGTGGGCAGAATTTTGCCGACGGAGCGGATTCAACGCAAGTATTGGTGAGAGGTTCGGTGCTTGGTGTGAGTATAGGCGGCGTTTCTGTGGAATCTTTCCGTTTTATCTCCCCAACGACGCTGCAAGCAACCGTTGGGCGTGTGAAGAGCGGTTTGGTGCAGGTGCAAACTCCGTCGGCACTGCTGACGAGCGCAATGAGCTTTAGATTAGACACAAACGCGCCCACATTCCCACCCGCACCACCCGTACTGTCGAAAGATTCGCTGGCACTTGACCGATTTTTTGCACTGACGCAAGGAATGTCATGGACAACAAATGTAAATTGGAATAATACTGCTGCACCTATACCTGCGCGTTTCGGTGTCAAAGTGCGCAACGGGCGTGTCGTGGAATTGCGTTTGCCGTCAAATGGTATTCGCGGAGCGTTTCCGGCAGGCGTGTTGGAAAATCTGGATTCGCTGGAGGCTCTGGATATCAGTGGTAATGCGTTCACAGGGGTATTGCCGTCAGGTTTGGTCAATAACAAAAATCTCCAAATTCTACGTTTGGCGGGGAATCAGTTTTCGGGAAATCTGCCCTCAGGGTTATGCGCTCTTGCGCGACTGCGCGAGCTGGATTTGTCGAATAACCAGATTACCGATAGTTTATCTTCACTGTGCTGTTTATCTGGGGTCGCAGTCTTGAATCTGCGCGGGAATAAATTCACAGGGGCGCTACCCGCTTGTTTACAGAATTTGCAGAATTTAGTAACGTTTGATATTTCGCAGAATAATGTTTCCGGTGCAATTCCTGATGCAATCTCCGCTCTTACACAACTTCAAACCTTCGCTGTGCGCGGGAATCGTCTCACAGGCAGATTCCCGCAAGGCTTGGTGCAAACTGCTGCCAAAGCAACACGAACACAAGCCGCAATCGGTTTAGATGTGTTGGATTTGGGTGAGAACAATCTTTCGGGTGCAATTCCGGCAGAAATCGGCGTGCTGCAAAATTTGCGAACACTGCTTCTTGACCGTAATACCTTCACCGGTGCACTGCCCCAGACAATGCTTTCCATGAGCCGCCTCCGGCGATTGGATGTGAGTAATAATCAGCTTTTCGGCTCACCAACACTGAATATCGTACCTCGCTTGGATACGCTGGCAGCGCAGAATAATCGCTTCACGATTGCTGATTTGGAGGGCTTTACAGGTATTCGTACCTTTACCTATTTGCCGCAAGCGCCTTTTGCACAGCCGATTCTTCGTGCAGCCGTTTCCGGGCAAGTAGCAACGACGGCTTCGGTTGTAACGGTAACGACGCAGGAATCACTACGCTTGTCCGTTCCACGTACAGAGCAGTTCAGCCGTACACAATGGCGGAAAAATGGTGTTCTCATTGCTAATATTGGCTCACAGCCGTATTTCGATTTCGTCATTCCTGCCTTCGCGCTTGCTGATACCGGCGTGTACGATTGCGTTATCACCAATGACCGTTTGGGGGGCGTAACGCTTACGACAGCTTCAATGCAGGTTTTGGGGCGTGTCCCACAAGTACCGCCGGATGGCATGACGCTTCTGGAACCGGCACCTGGCGAGTCGGAAGTAAGCGTACAGCCTCGTTTCCGTTGGACTAATGCAGCACGGGCAGAACAGTATCGTTTGGAAGTGGCTTCGGACAGTAGTTTCAGAAGCATCATTGCTTCGACGACGTTTGCCAATACTTCTCCGACAGTTGCTTCTGTTGTAGTCAGCCGTGACAATATGCCGATTTTCTTCCGAGTCGTATTCCCGCTTGCGTTTGACCGTGTGTATGCGTGGCGTGTTCGTGCGGAAAATACTGCGGGAGTGAGCGCGTGGGCGGTTGGCAGTTTTACGACCTTGCCGCCTGATGCACAACTGACAGCCTCGTCGTTCAATTTCGGCAAACTGACACGATTTGATTCGGCTCGGGGGAGCATTCGTTTGCAAAATTTGAGTAGCAGTCCATTGACAATTCTGGGCGTTCAAGCGGACAATGGGCAATCTTCGACAGGGCAGCCCGCAACTACGCAGTTTCAGATTGGGCAAGTACTAACTGCACAGCCAATTGTTCTTGCAGCCGGCTCGGAAACGGCATTGCCTGTTTCCTTTGCTGCCCGTACGGTAGGGCGCTTCGCAAGTGGTGTTAGGGTAGAGTTTCGCGTAGGTATGAGTGCTGTTGTGCAATCGCGAGTGATTACGAACAGACTGTCTGCGCGAGTCAGCGGGTTGAAAGTGATTCCGCCTGAGTTTGATACGGTGATCGTGGGGCGCAAGCGGCTTTTGTCGGCAACACTCGTGAATTTGGATGATAAACCGATGACACTGCAAAGTGCGTCGTTATTACAGAATCTCCCCCAGTATGCCTTGCGCTTCACCGACCGCGATCTGATTTTGCAACCAAACGATACTCTGATTCTACCAATGTCTTGTTTGGCTACGGCAGTCGGTGCTGTTCCACAGAATACATTGCTTTGCGTTAGTTATTCCGTTCCCCTTTCGCAGTTGCGTCGTGAGGATTTAGACACGGTCCCGGTTTCGTTTGCACCCTACGGTCGTTTACACTTGCCGAGTGATGTTCCGGTGCAAATTGGTCTTCGGGCGTTGGACAGTAATGTTGCTCCCGGAAGCCGCGTACGATTGGAGTTATATCTTGTCTCGTCGCGGAATTTGGATTCTGTTTTCAAAGCGGCTCGTCCAACATTTCGGGGAAGTTTCCGTATGAATTCACAAGTACTCGCTTCAGATGAAAGTCTGGGAGCTATTCGTCCACTAAACAGCAGTATAAGACCGGATGGATATAAGGCTTATACAATCTCTCCGTTGTTTTGGTCTGGACGTACGAATACGTTGGCACTATTTCAATGTGTAGCTGTTGCAGGAGCAACTGATTCAACCATGCTGATACTGGATCAGGCTGAATGGGGTGAGGGGAGTGTTTTAGTAGATTCATTGATTGCAGGTAAATTTCGGGTGAAGACATCACAGGCAGGCGGGAAGCGTCTTATTTCGCCGAAAACAACAACGGTCAGCATTACATCTCTTGCACCAAATCCTGCGAAAGATATGCTGGAGATGACGTATTCGTTATCCGAAGTGGGTTTTGTGGAAATAGCACTTTTGAATGTGAAAGGAGAGCTTGTTCAAGTTCTTGTGCAGGAAGTACGGTCGAGCGGGAATCACACTCTGCAAAGTCGTGTGGACAGGCTGCCGAGCGGCCGCTTACACGGTGCAATTGCAGGTCAATGGCTTGGTAGAAATACGACGAATTCAAATCGTGCGGTAGCAGAAGAAATATTTTGAAACCAAAAAGCCGCTTCAACAAAAATTGAAGCGGCTTTTGACGTTCTGACCAAATAGCTGATGTATCAAACGGATTTTACATTGCCGGAGGGGTGAATGTACCCGACGCACGGCGTTTGAATAAGCCATTTTGATTAACAATTTCTCCTATGAGCTGCTGCGTAACGGTTGTACCAGTGGGTCGTGTAACAGGGCGGACGGTAAAGTTCATTAGCAGTGTATCTCCGCCTTTGATAACGGAAAAAGCAGGTTGATACATAAATGTTGTGCTAATGACAGTATCGCGTGTAACAACGCCGCTTACGGTGCGGTTGGTTACTTGAAGCAAGTTGATTGCGCGGATGGGCGAATACGAATTAAAAACAAGTTCCAACGTAACGACCGAACCGTTTGCCGGCGCTGCGGGAATCGTCCACGCATTGGCAGTTTGAATGATTGGATAATAATCAGAGCTTACTGCTCCGGGAGTTGTCGGAAATTGGCGTTCGCAACCAAAGACAACGAGTGCCGGTAAAGCGCAGAAAATCAGAGTTTTGAAAAATGATTTCATATGTTCTCAAGTTCAAATGAAAAAAAACAAATCGAAAAACACTACCAACTAGTGATTAGTTCACTTATGACCAAGTGACTAATAACTACAATCCTACGGCTTATCCCACCACATTGGCGTGGTTATCCATTCAGCATCGGGTACACCCGTTTCTTTTACCTCAGAATAAGCATTATTGCGATTGTACAGCAATTCCGCTGAACCCGGCAAAAAACGGCGCGGGAATGCACCCATTAGTTGCATATTTGGATTGGTAGGCGGCGCAAAGTTGCGGTAAATATCGGGGCTGTAATCATAGCGGCGCATATCTACCCATGTTTCATGATGCAGGAACAGAGCAATATATTTTTGCTGCATAATGCTGGCAAGCGTGAGCGCTGCTGCATTTTGTGGAATTGCCGCGCTTGCCAAATACGCATTTCTTTCCGCAACAGGAACGCCTATTTTATCCATATGGGCAGTGATACCGGCGCGGAATGCCGTATAAGCACGGTCGCGGTTATTGGATCGGAAAGCCGCCTCTGCTTCGACAAAACGCATTTCTGCATTGGTCAAAATCAATTGTACGCCGACTGTACGAGAATACCAGCCTTCAATTGCCGGTGCTGTACCAACGGCAGGAGCAGCAACAGTTGAAGTCACGGTTGTTGTCAGATTGTAACGACCGTAAAAATCCGACGCACCGTTTGCTGTTAAGCCTGTCGGCGTTGTCGGTGAGCCGGAGCCGTTAATTAAACCTTTCGAGCGGTTTGTGTCGGGGCAGATGATGACATAACGCGGGTCGCGTACGCCGAGTGTCGTGCCGTCGAGCATATTGATAAAATAGCGACCAAAGGTGCGTGCATTGGCATTTGCACGTTGATATGCCCAGAAATTAGTATGACCGACTTGTGCCGCGCTAAAAGCTACTTGTGCATCATCCGTATTGGTATTGACGGCGCGGTCAATTGCTTCCAAAACGCGCTGCGGATTATAGTTTGCCTTTTTGGTTAAGTGATTCCACTGACGAGCCTTTAAGCCGTTGGCGAAGCGAATCCAGCGCTGAACATTGCCACCGTAGAGAATATCTGCCGCAGCATTAAAAGCGGGAGCCGAAGGGGGCTGTGTTTTGCCGAATTCTACGATAGCCTCGTCCAGTAATTTATCCATTGCCGTGTAAATGGATTCTTGCGAATCATACTTCGGTGTGAAGTTTTCCGCACCACGAAAAGCATCGGAATAGGGGATATTACCGTGAAGGTCGGTCAAATGAAAAAGCAATGCCGCCATGAGTACTTTACCTGCTCCGACATAATACCAAGCTTGTTCGCGGTTCGCACGGTCAATCATTGGCGGAATGTTGCTCGCAGCGCGGAAGTATGTATCGTTAAACGGATTTGCCGGAGGCGAAAGGAAAAATTGGTCAAGCGCATTGCCGACAGCCCGCCCTGCCACTTGCTGGGTGAAATGGGATGAGGTTAAAACGCTGAGAGCCAATTGTTGCTGAAGACCGTTAGCAATAATACTGGGTAGCTTTGCCGAAGGTGAAGCGTCCTCGGGGAAATTGGGATTACGATTCACATCCAAAAACGCATCGCACGCGCTTAACCAGAGTGCCATGCACAGGCAAAGCGCAAGAGAAATTCGTGATTTCATAGTATAAACCGAATGGTGTTACAAAAATTGTGAAAAAGTATGGCTATGAAGTGTGGTCGAGCGCTGATTAGAAGGTAACTTTCAAACCTGCCGTTACGCCCATCGTAGCAGGTACGCCACCGTAATCAAGACCGTTTGAACCAGCTCCACGTACGCCAGCACCTGCGGCGGAAGTTTCCGGATCCATACCCGTATAGCGCGTAAAGAGCAAAAGGTTACGACCTGTGGCAAAAACTTCCAAACCCTTTAAGAAGCCGCCTAACTGTTCTTTGTTGAAGCGGTATGAAAGATTCACCGTACGAAGGCGAACCCATGAGCCGTCTTCGATAAAGTTTGAGCCAGCAGCAGCAAAGGTAAATCGGTAGTATGCTTCGGTAAGTTCTACTTCGCGAGTATTGGCAATCCAAGCATTGGGGTCTGTTTCCGGTACAGCGCGATTGCGGACAACGCCGTCTAAAACGACTTTTTTGTAGCGGTCTTCAGTGCGACGACTCATTCCCGCACGAACCATATCCCATTCAGTGCCGTTGACGACTTTGCCACCGATGCGAATATCCCACAGGAACGAGAATGTCAAACCGCCAAATTGGAAGCTATTATTGAAACCGATGATAGCATCGGGCTGGCGGTTGCCGCCGTAATACCACACACCGCTCGAAAACGCTGTTGGTAAGCCCGTTGCGCTGTCAAGAATAATTCTTCCTGAAGGATTGCGATTGTAATCATTCATAGCAATAGCTTGCAATGGCTGACCGGGGAAGGCAGAACCACGCACGTTATCAATAATCCAAGCGTCCGATTGGTTCAACTCACTCAAAATAGCGGGCAATTCGGTAACACGACTTTGGTTCATGGTCAAATTGCCGCTAATATCCCATCGGAAATTATTGTCACGTATTGGCGTACCACTTATTGCGACTTCCAAACCGCGATTTTCAACCGTTCCACCATTCAAATACGCAAAGATGAAGCCTGAAGCCTGACTAATTCTAGGCGAAATAAGCTGATTAAAAGTATTTTGCTGATAGACGGCAGCATCAACATTAATTGCTCCACCAAAGAATCGCAAATCCACGCCAACTTCTGCTGCCTGAGTAATTTCGGGCTTGAGCGTTGGATTGCCAGCCCAGAAATCATTTCGGAAGCCACCACCCAAATATGTATTACTTGTAAGAGCAGTATTGGTACGGTACGCCGAAGCATCCTTACCCACCTGTGCCACAGAAGCACGAATCTTACCATAGCTAAGAATTTCACCGCGCAAGAAATCTTCTGTGAAGACATAACCTAAATCAACAGCAGGGTAAAAATACGAGCGGTTATTGATTGGTAAGGTTGATGACCAGTCGTTCCGACCTCGAATGCTCAAGAACATTTTATTTTGCCAACTGAGGTTTGCCTGAGCGAACAGACCGATAAGGCGACGTTCGGTAACTCTCTCCACGACACGGTTCTCGGTGTTTGGAGTGTTATTGATACTGGTAAAATCAGGGTTGATAAATTGATTGCTCACATAGTCAAGTTGATAATTTCGCGTTGCCTCAACCCAATTACCGAGAAGAAGTTCACCTTCCAAGCCCTCCATGAGCTCCTTTTTGAAGGTGACAAGAAGCTGGGAATTCAAGATTCGATTAAGATTTTGCGATTGCGAAACGCCACCGTTCACGTAGGGAATACCATTTGCGCGAAGAGACGTTCCGGGATAACGGACAGATTTATTGAGTTCATGAGTGATATCTGTACCCGCGATGTAAGTAACATTAAGCCAATCGGTGGGGTCGTAGATAATTTTTGCATTTCCCAAAATGCGGTTCACGTCGTCGTTGATGGTATTGTAACGAAGCGCCCAGTACGGATTATCAATGTCATTGGCGAGGTCATTCAGAAGCAAGCGGCGGCGGGTTCCATCGGGATTTTCCCATGCGCTCATATTGTCATTGCGGGGCCAATAAATCATACTGACTAAATATCCCCCAGAACCAGCACCACCAGCTAGACCATTGCCTTGCAAGGCTCTGTTTCCACCGGAATTGATGTAATTGAGGGATGCTTGCAGTTGAAGTTTATCAGCAACTTTTGCTCCTCCATTAAAACGAATTGAAGTACGGCTCCAATTCGTCATTGGTACTGTACCGTTTTGGTCGGTTCGGTTTATAGAAACAAGGAAATTTGTCGTTTCATTCGCACCGGAAGCGGTAATATTGTGCATCATGCTAATAGCTGGCACAAAGAAGGTATTGAGATTATCGTACACGGTTTCGCCAGGTTGAAAACGTGGTCCCCAAGAACGCCGCGTAAGCGGGTCGTAAAAGCCGTTTGCACCTTGTTTGTATTGATTCTGAAAAATGGGCAAACGATTGACAACATCATATGAAAATGCGTTATTATAGGTGACGTTCATTGTTCCGTCTTTTCCGCGTTTGGTCGTAATCAAAATAACACCGTTTGCAGCTCTTGAACCATAGAGAGCCGCAGCAGAAGGACCTTTAAGAACGCTGATAGTTTCAATATCTTCGGGGTTAATATCTATTGCACGGTTAGGATTTGCTACGTTACGTGATAATTGACCGTTAAGCGAACTTGTTCCTGCGCCTGTTTCGGTCGTAGTCGAATTATCCATTGGTACACCGTCAATAATAAACAGTGGCTGGTTGTCGGAATCTACCGAGTTCCCACCGCGAATAATGATGCTGGACGAGCCGCCCGGTGCTCCGCCGGAATTGGTAATCTGTACACCGGCAATGCGCCCTTGCATGGCATTGACCATATTGACCTGCTGCGACTCGACGATTTCTCCGGCTTTGATGTCTTGTACGGCATAGTTTACTGCACGTTTTTTCTGCTCTATACCGAGCGCTGTAACGACGACATCTTCAAGGCGAATTTCATCCAGTTCCATAGCCACGTCCACTACGGTTTTTTCGCCAACTCTTACTTCTTGCGTAAGGTGTCCAATGAGGCTGAACACAAGCGTTGAACCGTCGGGAACGGCAATCGAATACTCGCCGTCTTTATTGGCAATTGCGCCAATTTTTCGACCTTTGACAACGATTTTTGTTCCCGGAAGCGGTGTTTTGGTGTCTTTGAAGATCACCTTGCCCGTAATGGTGCGGGTTTGCGCAATAGATATTCCCGTAAACGCAAAGACCATGCAGCCTAGAGCAATGCAAAAAAGAAACAAACGTTTCATACAGACAATTCTCTGTTAGATGTAAAAAAAATGAATGGGTTATTCTCTCTGAACTGTTTACACACTTCTTTAACTTTTAATTCGCATTTATATGCTTATTGGTTTGTCTTTTTGAGTTGTTGTTCGGAAGAAGAGAAAGTAATTTGGGGACTTTCATAATTGTGAGGGGTACTCCTACAATGATTTTTTATTCCGCCACGAGACAAAACACACAATTCCAGATACGTATAACTTAATAAACGTCGAGGTAAAATGCAATCAAATAAGCATAAAAAACTGCTTGCACAAATTTCATGGGATTTTGCAGAAAAAAAGCAAGAGTTGTTTTTCTCAACAACTCTTGCTTATTTGAGGTATTCTTTAGGGAAAGTAAGTTTTTAAGCACGTGATAATTCTACGACAGTTATTTCCGGCGAAATACCGACGCGACCGGGATAACCAAGGAATCCCAAGCCGCGGTTGACATATAAATACTGTTTGCCTTGCTGATACAGTCCTGCCCATTGTTTGTAAAAATACTGCACAGGACTCCAACGGAAGCCCGGTATTTCCACGCCGAATTGCGCACCGTGTGTATGACCGGAAAAGGTAACATCCACGTCAGGAAATTCTCTACGAACCTGGGCTTCCCAATGACTGGGATCGTGTGAAAGCAAGAGTTTCACTTTTGCTTTCTCCGTACCGTTGTGTGCTTTTGGGAGGTCTCCGCGTTTGGGGAAATTCATCGCTGCGCCCCAATTTTCGATACCAATAATAGCTAAATGCTCACCATCGCGTTCAACGAGATGATGTTCATTCATAAGCAAGTTCCAGCCGACTTCTCCGTGTAAACGCTTCAAGCGCTCGAAATTTGCTTGTTTTGCTTCTTTGCTTTCCCATTGGACATAATCACCGTAGTCGTGGTTACCGATGGTTGAAAAAACGCCGAGAGGGGCATTGAGTTTTTTCAATGTTTCCAAGTGTGGGTCAATTTCGGAGGAGAGATTATTAACTAAATCACCGGTAAAAAAGATGACATCAGGTTTTTGGGCATTGGCAAGTTCAAATGCTTTTTCAAGTGGTTCGGTTGAAACAAAACTACCAATGTGAATATCGGAAAGTTGAACAATTTTGAAGCCCTCAAATGAAGGCGGCAAATGAGGAATGCGAATTTTGACTTTGTGCACCTTGTAATTGAACGCTCCGCGCACCATACCGTAGAGGAAACTGCTAAAAGGCAAGGCAGCGGCTACGAGGGCAAGATTTGTCAAAAACTGTTTACGAGTAATAGGAGGAAGCCCGTGTGCAAGATGCGGAGCGCCTCGCCAAGCGGTTATTTTGAGCCATGCCCATTCTCCAATGCGTACAAGATCATCGACCAGCAGAAACATTGAGCCAACAAGTTTGGAAATACCAAGAATAAGGACAAAACTTACTACATATACCCGAACAAACTGTGACCAATACTGGTATGGGTATGCTAAGGGCAAAAGCAATAGCATAATTGTCAAAACTGTCACAGTCCAATAAGACCACGTAATGATACTGCGTTTAGCAGGCGAAAGAGCGCGAATACTATGGCTGATAGCATGAAAAAAGTACCAATCCAGCGCAAGAATAAGCCCCAAAAGGAGAAATGTGCGGAAAAAGAATGACATATTGCCGTAAAAGGAAAGTGATACCGCGAACGCTCTACGATAAGCTATGCGGTTATATATTGTTCGCTGACGCGCCAAAGTCGTGCCGCGAGGTCAGCGTCCTGTGCAAGTTTAGACGTAACAGCAATTTTTTTCTTGTTAAAGTACTCGCCTGTAATATCTTCAACACTCTGCGAAGAAGCAAGAAAAATGCTGGTTTCCGCGCCCTTTTCTGATGTGAGCATGAAGAGTTTAACGAGATAACTCAATGGCGGCGGTATAAAGTCAAATAAATCGGTAGCGACAACGCCGGGATGCAGGCAATTTACCGAAACACTCGTGCCGCGCAGCATGGAAGCTAGATGTCGGGTGAAAAGAATGTTCGCAAGTTTGGACTGTCCGTACGCCCTCCAGGAATTATAACCTTTTTTGCCCTCGAGGTCGTCAAAATTGATTTTTCCCCCGCGATGGGCTTCTGAAGCTACATTGATAATTCGTGCCGGTGCGCTTGATTTGATGACATCCAGTAAGAGCTTGGTGAGCAAAAAAGGTGCAAGATGATTGACTGCAAAGGTTAATTCAATACCGTCACGTGAGAGTTTTCGTTCTCGTTCAATTAAACCGGCATTATTGATAAGAATATGCAAGCGGTCGTATTTTGTTTTGTAATCTTGCGCAAATTTCATTATCGATGCAAAAGAAGCAAGATCGCAGTGCATAATATCAATGCTACTGGCGGGATGAGAAGCCATTATCTCTTGTTTGACACGTTCGGCAAGGTCGATATTTCGTGCGGCAAGAATAACATGAGCGCCCATGGCGGCAATTGCGCGAGCGGTTTCTTTTCCAATGCCTGAAGTTCCACCGGTGATAAGACAAACTTTCCCTGCAAGACTCATTATTTCAAGGATTGATGATAAAAAGTAGTGGAGCGACCACAGTAATGTATTTGCAAATATACAAAATTTTATGACGGTGAGGATTATTTGACTTCCATTCGTTCTTGCTTGGTATCAAATTGGATGATACGAAGTTTTTTCTTGCTACTTTCAATTTTCCCCGTAACTTTGTCCCTAAAGTCACGTTAGACCTAAATCCACGGTCATCGCCTTCACTGCGCATCTGACGAGTTATCTGAGAACTGAGGATTTTGAGTATAGATTGTGTTGCTCAAGCGTTTTATGTATCAATCGTTTGATGGTTTTTCGCTTTAATGAAGTACATGATTCACGTAAATTCAGGTAATGTCAATCCAAGATAGTTTATTTAATCTTAATTCACGTCGTAGTCGCAGGTTCTAGTTAATTCTTCAGAAATTTCTTGTTCATTTTGTTTTCTTACGATTTATGGATACTCCTCAACCACCCTATTCACAAGACCCCTCGCAAAATCCTCAATATCCGCGCTATCCGCGTTACGAGCCGCATTATTACGAACGTCGTCGTTCGCGTTGGTGGATTCCGCTTTTAGTTATATTGGTGATTATTTTTGGCTTTTTTGCTTTGATTGCGGGTGTTGTTGTCTCATTGGGAAGTGCATTTGACACTAAGCGTACAACAACGGTCAAGAGCAATTCTGTACTGCACATCAAACTGGCAGGTGGTGTGGAGGAGAGAGTCAGTGATGACCCGTTTGCCTTTTTTACTGATACCGACCCAACTCCCTCATTATATGAAGTGCTTGCCGGTATCAAACGAGCTAAAGATGATCCGAATATCGTCGGAGTTTTTATTGATGGCGCAACACGAACCGGAGGTGCAAAATTAGCAGAAATTCGCGCCGCATTAGAAGATTTTAAGACTTCCGGTAAATTTATTTATGCCCATATAGAATACGGCGCGGAGCGTGATTACTATCTTGCATCAGTCGCTGATTCAGTATTTATGCCATCGGAAGGGCTGTTGGAGATGAATGGGTTTAGTGTTTTGGGGGTGTTTTTTAAGGGTACATTGGAAAAAATCGGAGTAGATTTTTATGTAGAGCAATTTGAAGAATATAAATCTGCGGTTGAGCCATACAATCGTACAAAATACAGTGAGCCGGCGAAACAAGAACTACGCGAATTACTTGATGCACGCTCGGCAGATTTTGTTACTGTTATTTCACAAGCTCGTTCGATGAAGCCCGAGGCAGTACAAAGCGTGTTGAAGCGAGGGGTCTATACCTCAGATTCACTTTTGGCACTGGGATTTATTGACGGTATTCGTTCAAAAAACTTGCTTAAAGATGCTTTGAAAGTCAGAGTTGATGCTGAATCTACGAAAGTAACTGCTTCGACGGAAAAAAATAATGACGAAAATGCTGAATCTACCGAAGACAGTGCATCTCGCTCAGGTAATAAAAAGACTTCTGGCACAACAAAAAGTGAGGCAAAAACAGAAGGCAAAAAGAATGATAAGAAAGTGGCAAGTAAACAAGATGATAACAGATCAGAATCTTCAGACAAATTACATCTTGTAAGCCTCGGACGTTATGTCAATAGTGATTCATTCCGTGATGCCGGTGAATCAGATAATATTGATAATGACAAGCAAATTGCTGTTATTGCCGCTTCCGGTACAATTGTTGCTTCCGGTGATGAAGACGGACAAATCGTCGCTGGTGCATTTAATCGGAATCTTCGCAAGGCTCGTGAAAATAAGAAAGTGAAAGCAATCATTGTGCGGATTGATTCTCCGGGAGGTTCTTCCTTTGCATCGGAAGAAATGTGGGAAGAAATCCGAAAAACAGCAAAAGTGAAACCTGTATACGCTTCGATGAGCGATGTAGCTGCTTCGGGTGGGTATTATATGGCAATGGCTTGTGATACAATTATCGCTCATCCAAACACTATCACTGGCTCCATCGGTGTGTTGCTTTTGCTCCCTAATGCGACGCAAATGCTGGATAAAATCGGTGTTTCAGTTGATACAGTTGCGACTACACCAGCAGCGGTAGGGTACGATCCGGCACTGCGTCTGACTGATGCAGACAGGGTAAGAATTCATCGCCAAAGTGAGAAAATTTATCGTAATTTTGTTCAGCGCGTTGCCGATAGTCGGCGAAAAACATTTGAAGAAACTCGTGCATTGGCAAAAGGTCGTGTCTGGACGGGCGCTGCTGCACGTGAGCGCGGGCTTGCTGATACCTTGGGCGGTCTTTATACTGCCATTAGTATCGCAAAACGCCGTATTGGCATTCCGGAAAATCAGCGTGTGATTATTAAACGCTATCCGGCAAGTGAGACAAATCGTTTTGAGCGACTTATGAAGAAGCTTTTAGATGAAGAGAATGAAGATGAGGCACGAACAAATGCTCTGGCAAAAATCCGTTCGGGAATTGAAGGAGAAATATTGGCAAAAAATGCCTTTTGGAAAGCATTACCGGAAAATATTCGCCGTCAATGCTTATATTTGCTGGAACTCGCAGCAATAAACCCTCAAGAGCGTGTTCTTATGGCGCTGCCGTCTGTTCCTGATATTCGGTAATACAATTTTGATGATACGTTTATCTATTCGTTGCGTAAATAATTTTTCTTTTTACTTAATCTTGACGGCGATGGTTGATTTGATGTATGCTCAGGTCATTCAAACACTTACCGACCTGACACGCGAACAAAAATTAACGTGGGAAGTCCATGAACTGAGTAAATATCCTGATTTAGAGCCGGATAGTATCGTAGAAAAGCTATTTTTTACACGTTTCAAAGACCGTAATATTCTTTTTTTTGAAGAACGGATGCCGCCTTACAAGCCGGATAGTGAAACGATGCACCGTATTCGTTTTCTCAGTGATGATGGGGAATTTATTGGTGAGTTCCCTAATGCTCCCAATATGGATAAACTTTATCATATTGTAAAAATCTGGTCGAGAAGTCACGTTGCAAAACAGCTTGATAAAGTCGTGGAAGCGTTAGCTTTGGCAACAAAAGCGCATGAAGTAACGTGGATTGAAGAAAAGCCTGAGCCACTCGGAATTGAGCCTGATACACTGACAAGCCCCGTATATGTTACGGAATTCAAGGGTAAAAAATTTGCCTTATTTTATGAGCATGACGGCAATTCAACCCGCAAAAATGTTCATACCCGTCCCGCATTGTGGATTTTTACGCCACAAAACCAGAAGTTACGCGATTGCTTGGATGTTCTTGGCGTTGATATTCTTTTCCGTATGGTTAATACAAAGCAGCCTGATTTTTCTGCCTTGGATAAAGTTATTGATACACTTGTAGCCTCAACGATTAAAGATGTTGTTAAGCGTATTAACATTTCGGCGGGTTAATTTCCACATAAGAAATGCCTCCAAGGAAGGTTTTATACGAAATTGCTGGTTTCTATAGCACTGGTTTCTCGTCTATGATCGAAACTATAATGTCCGAATGCTTAAGCACAGTAAATCCCCATAATGAAAGAACTTGAATTCAAGAATCTTCATTGCGGGGATTTTCTTATTGATGACACTAAATAATAATTCATTTAGATGCTCAAGATAATCTGTGTTCGCAAGATATCTTCTAATGTTTCTCGGCGGCGAATTAAATGGGTTGTACCATTGATAATAAAAACCTCTGCGGGACGTGGGCGAGAATTATAGTTGGAAGCCATCATCATTCCATAAGCACCAGCATTATGAAATGCCAAAATATCACCTTCACGTACTTCGTTGAGGTCTCTGTCCCAAGCAAAATTATCTGTTTCACAGATATATCCTGCAACAGAATAAGGTTGCACCGTGCCTTGAGGATTGGAAATATTAGTAATATCGTGATGGGCTTTGTAAAACATCGGTCGAATAAGGTGATTTAAGCCTGAATCTACGCCCGCAAATGTTGTAGCAGGTGTTTTTTTGACAACATTGACCCGCACAAGGAGTAATCCGGCTTCACTAACAAGGTATTTCCCGGGCTCAAAACACGCATAAAAGGTATTTCCTTGTGTTTTCATTTCTGCGTGACATAGTGCGGCAAGCCGCTCTCCGAGTTCTTCCACATTAGTTTCTTTATCGCCCGCTTTATATGGTACTTTGAAGCCGCCGCCAAAATCATAAAAACGAATTGTTTTGAAACGCCGACCTGCTTCGAGAAGGATTTGAGCGCCTTGCAGGAAAATATCGGTATCGACAATTTCCGAGCCTGTGTGCATATGTAATCCCGCTACGTCCAAACCGTATTTTTCTGCGACATGCACAATATCATCAATCTGTGTAATGGAAATGCCAAATTTTGAATTGATATGACCTGTCGAGATTTTTTCGTTGCCGCCTGCCATAATATGCGGGTTAATTCTGACACATACCGGAACATTACCGCCATAGATTTTACCGAGCTTTTCCAGCATAGGCAGATTGTCTAAATTAAGCTGTGCGCCGAGTGCAATCGCCTGTTGTACTTCATTAAATGAGACATTATTAGGAGTAAAAAAAATGTCTTTTGCCTCAAAGCCTGCTTGTAATCCCAAATGAAGTTCATTCAACGAAACAGTATCTAAGCCGCCTCCAATCTGACGAATAAAGCGAAGGATATTGATGTTTGTAAGAGCCTTACAAGCGTATTTGATTTGATGTTCAATACCAGAAAAAGCCTTATCAAGTCGTTGATATTGGCGTTGAATCGTGTTGGCATCATAAACATAGAGGGGCGCATCAAATTCTTCAACGAGATTAAGCAAATCTACGCCGCTGAGTGTGTAGCGTCTGTTCTGAAGCAGCATAAAGCGACAAAAAGGAGAAATTAAACGAAGAGTATGAATTGTATAATCGGAAAATAGTGAATGATTCCGACTAAACAAGGATTTTTTCAATGGGAAATTGACAAAGGAGAGCAACGTAGAAAGAGAGTATTTAAGCGAAATCGCTTGAACAAGAGCTTTAGTGTACGTGAGGCTTTCCGCTTGCGCAGAGTGAACAATGTTTGTGGTTTTGCCAATGTCCGGTTATCAGAAGTAAGCTGCCCAGTGTTGTGACGGCTGTTTCAAGACGTTCATTGGCAAGATGTTCACCAACAAATAATGCCGCTACAACTGCCAACGCGCCAATTCCCAGAAGCCACATTACTTCTCGTTTTCCGTGATGTTTATAGCCACGCCAAGCAGTAAAAACAACTGTCGGAATAATGAATATTGCTAAGACAATATGTGTCCATTCAGATTCTATAATTCCGGCAATCATTCCCATAAATGGAAGAACGGCTGGTAAAATAAGGCAATGGACAGCGCAAATTCCGGAAAGGGCAATCCCGATGCGGTCAAATACGGAAGTATTCGTTTGAGGAATCATAAATACCGATGTATGATGATGAATGTCATTTGATGTGCAGATGTGTGCTGCTTGGCGTTGTTCCGGTGTAGGGATAGTCATAGATGTATACTTTGAATACCAAGTGGTCTAAATGGAGTTCTAACAGAGAACTGCAATCAAAACTTTGTTTGGCTAAAAAACATTTCAGCAGATAAGCTCAATGCTGACAATTTGAGCAAGAGCCCGTAAAATTAACAATGTGATGAATATTAGTAAAGCCGGTACGTTCGGCGATGATTTTCTCTACATCAGCCATCACACATGCACCCATAGACATCACTGCGCCGCATTGTGTACAGGTAATAGTATGCGAGTGAGGTTTGTCGGTTAGAGTGTAGCGCCAGCCGCCATGAGAATGTTCAGTTTTTACTACAAGTTGTAATTTTTCAAATTGTTCTAAATTCCGATAAATCGTAACTAAATCAATTTTGGCTTCGGTAGTTTCCTGTTGCTGTAATAAACTTTCCTCACATCCAGGCTGGGGGCATATTAAGGCATAGATTTCATGAGCAGTAAGAGGTTTGTCTGCACTAACAAGTACAGACAAAACAGCTTTTTTTCCTTTCGTTAGACGCGGAACACATGCGCGAACGCGCTCATAGAGCTGTTCAAGCGGATATGAGGTTAAGGTTGTTGACATGTAACAAAATTACTGCAATTTATTTGCAATAGCAAATTTTTTCCTTGTAATGGTACATTTCGCAATGGCTTTATCGATATGTTCCTGAAATGAAAAGTACCGTTCAAGTGTGATGATGTGCTGTTAGGAAAAACCATTGGAAAGCAAGAATACTTGCAAAGGGGCTTTAAAAGGGAGTTTTTTCTGGAAAAAGCTGTATAAAAACCTCAAAAAGCGTTGGAAAATCATAAGAAAACCGTATATTTGTAGTCTATGTCTTTTTGCAGATAAAAAGAAAATCCTTGTAATATCTGTAAAATCAATCACTTGTGAGAAAAATCTATAATTACTTTTTACGCACAATTATTTACGTTTATTGAAAGGGCAACCTGACAATGGGTACACTCTCGAAAATGCGCAGTATCTCACCGTACGTGCTGGTAACAGTTGCGGTGATGTTTATTGTGTTCATGGTCATTTCTGACTTGGATCTTCCCACTATTACTAATCGCGGTCAAAATCTCGCTTCTGCCGTTGTCGGTACGGTTAATGGCGAAAAAATCATGTACTCAGAGTTTGAGCGCCGTGTGAAAGATCAAGTTGAGGCTGCGCGGGCGCAGTCGCCAAATCTCGAAGATTTTGATGAAGCACCTGTCCGCGAGCAAGTATGGAACGAAATGGTGGATGAGATCCTTATGCGCCAAGAATCTGAAAAAATGGGTATTACCGTTAGCAATGATGAAATATTAGACGTTCTTCTCGAAAATCCACCGGACGTGTTGCGCCGCCCGTTTACCGATTCTACGGGGCGTTTTTTGCGCGATGTGTATCTTGAGTACGTTACCAACCCTGATATTATTGCGCAGCGTGCTCAAGGGCAAGGTGGAGCAGAAGCCGCACAACAAGCAGCAAAACAAGCTGCTGACTTCAAAAAATATCTTGTACGGATTGAAGATGCTATCCGTCAAGACAAGTTACAAAATAATTTGAAGGCAGCTGTTGGTGCAGCGTACGGAGCATTGGACCCAATGTATTTAGAGCGTAAATATAAATCTGAAAACTCAACACTTGATGCAGATATTATCGCTCTTAATGCAAACTTGATTTCTGATAGCGCAGTAGTGGTTAGCGACCAAGATATTGCAAATTATTATAAAGCACATGAGGCATCATTTAAACAAAAGCCTGTGCGGAAGTTAAAATATGCACTTCTCCCCGTTGTACCATCATTGGCTGATACACAGCGGGTACAAAAGCGTTTGGAGCGCATTATGACGGACTTGAATGCAGCACAGACTCAAGGGCAGCGCGATACAGTATTCGAGCGCTATATCGGCGATTTTGGTGGTCAAATCAATGACTATAAATTTATGCAAGACATCCCGCCGCAGACCCTTATCATGCTGAATAATTTGCCTGTTCGTGGAGTTGTCGGTCCTATTCAAACTCAACAAGGTATGACCTTTGTTCGTTTGGATGATCGTCGTACAGGGGCAAATGTCATGACCAAAGCAAGTCATATTTTGATTCGTTTTACAGCAAATAATCAAGTTTCTAAAGATAGTGCAAAAGCTATTGCTGATAAAATCTTACAAGACGCAAAAAACGGTACGGATTTCGGTGATTTAGCAAAGAAAAATTCTCAAGACCCGGGTTCAGCACAAAATGGTGGTGATTTAGGATTTTTCGGTAAAGGTATGATGGTAAAGCCGTTTGAAGAGGCTGCAATGGGAGCAGCTGTTGGTAGTGTTGTTGGTCCGGTAGAGACACAGTTCGGTTGGCACATCATCAAAGTAACTGATCGTAAAGCAGACGAAATTAAGTACAGCGAAATTTCCCTTATTCCGACAGTCAGCCAATCAACTCGCAGTCAGCTCTACCGTGCAGCAGCGTCATTGAAAGAAAGCCTGAAAGGTGGTGTACAGTTTGATACTGCAGCCAAGCGTTTGGGAATTACAGCGAGTGAAACGGCGTATTTTCGCCGTGTAGCGACAATTTTGGGCTCACGTACATTAACTAATTTCGCCTTCGATAGCAATGTTGGTGATGTTTCTGATCCGATTGAACTGAAAAATAGTGGTATCGTTGTTGCTCAATTAGTACAAAGCCGTCTTGCCGGAATTAAACCGCTGGAGGATGCAAAAGAAGAAATAAAAATGCGATTGATGACCGGTAAAAAACTTGATGCCTTGAAAAATAAAGCACAAGAAGTATTTGGCAAACTTGCCGGATTAGACTCTCTGTCAAAAGCAAAAGCTATTGATTCAACTCTTAATGTGATTAGCTCAAAAGGTATTACTGATAACGGTCGTGTCCCTTCCTTGGGTTCGGATGTTGCTTTGACTGCGTCTCTTTTCGGGCAAGCAACTTCTATGGGTAAAATTATGGGTCCCATTCGCGGTGAGCGCGCTTATTACATTGTACAAATCAATGGTAAAAAAGATGCTGATCCGAATGGCTTTGCAACCGCTCGTACAAGCCTTGCTCAAGCTGCGAAAGGCAAAGCAGAAGGTACGCTTTACTACAAGTGGCGTAACGAACTTCGTGATCGCTCTGATATTGAAGACAATCGCAATAAATATTTCCGTGATTAATCACCTTCTTGTCAAACACAGATAGGAAGATTGATGCAGGGGCAAAATCCTCGCTTTGAAATGCAGAAATGCAACAGAAGCGAGGATTTTGCGTCTTTAGACAAACCACATCACCTTATTCCATACTTTTGTATTATTAGCTATGTCTCACAACAAAGTTTCTATCATCGGTTCGGGTCCCGCCGGATTTACTGCTGCCCTTTATGCTTCCCGCGCAAATCTTGACGTTACGATGTTTGAAGGGTATCAGCCGGGTGGTCAACTTACTATCACTACCGAAGTTGAAAACTATCCCGGATTTGAACATGGTATTCAAGGTCCGGAACTTATGGATGTTATGCGGAAGCAAGTCCATCGGTTTGGTGCTAAATCTGTATATGAAACCATCACATCGCTTAAACAACATGGTAAATCTTTTCTTCTTACAACTGAACGCGGCGTGGAATATCACGCTGATGCAGTAATTCTTGCAATGGGCGCTTCTGCAAAATTGCTTGGTGCAAAAGGTGAGAGTGATTACATGGGCTATGGCGTTTCTGCATGTGCTACGTGTGACGGTTTTTTCTTTCGTCATCAAGATGTTATTGTCGTTGGTGGCGGTGATACTGCGATGGAAGAGGCAAATTATCTTACACGATTCTGTAAATCGGTAAGCATCGTTCATCGCCGCGAGGAATTTCGTGCATCAAAAATTATGTTGGACCGCGCCCGGAAAAATGAAAAAATTTCGTTCGTTCTTAATACAACTATTGATGAGTTTAAGGGTGAAACTTTGCCAACAGGTATGAAAAAAATGACTAGTGTTGTTTTGCGCGATGTTCGTGATAATTCCATCCGTGAAATGCCTATTGATGGTGCATTTATCGCTATTGGTCATCAGCCGAATAGTAAACTTGTGCAGGGCTTGGTAGCAATGGATACAAATGGTTATGTCCTCACTGAAGGAAAATCAACTTATACCAACATTCCGGGTATTTTTGCATGTGGCGATTTGCAAGATACGGTATATCGTCAGGCAATTACTGCCGCTGGAAGCGGTTGTATGGCTGCGATCGATGCGGAGCGTTGGTTAGAAACTCAACATTCATAAGATTTTGATCTGCGGTATTTTGGTTGTTTTGTCGTCAATTACTCTTTTCTCATGGTATTTTTGCAATTGTATGATGCGTTTTTTAGTTCTTTTTGCCGCATGGAGGCTTGATTTTCATGTTCTTTGTGTAGCTTTGTTTGTGGTGGTGAGTTATTCAGTATTTTTTCCTTCTATTATTATGAGCGATACTCCGAAACCTCCTGTTGCAAAAATTGTCCCTAAAAAGGATACCGCACATGGTGAAGTACGTACCGATAATTATTTTTGGTTAAGAGAAAAAACAAATCCTGAGGTCATTAAGCATTTAGAAGCAGAAAATGCTTATACCGAATCAATGATGCAAGATACTAAGTCATTGCAGGAAAAACTCTACACTGAGATGAAATCTCGTATTAAAGAAACTGACTTGAGCGTTCCCTATAAAGACGGCGAATACTACTATTATTCCCGCACGGCTGAAGGCAAACAATATGCGATTTATTGCCGTAAAAAAGGCTCTATGGATGCACAAGAGCAGATAACCATTGATTTGAACGAACTCGCCGAAGGAAAAAAGTTTTTGCGGCTCGGTGTTTACAGTATCAGCCCTGACGCAAAGTTGCTTGCGTACGGACTTGATTTTACTGGCTCACGGCGGTTTACAATCTATATCAAAAACTTAGAAACAGGTACATTGCTCAAAGATGAAGTACCGGAAACGGGTGGAGCATTTGTTTGGGCGAATGACAACAAGACATTTTTCTACAATATCTATGATTCTTCGTTACGCTCGTACAAAATTGTACGCCATGAATTAGGATTTGACTCAAAGTCTGACGTTGAGGTATTCCACGAAAAAGATGAAAAATTTGATTGCTATATTGGAAAAACGCGGAGCGAACAATATCTTATTATCAGCACAACCAGCAAAATGACCGGTGAAAGTTGGTATTTAGATGCCAATCGTCCAAAAGATGCGTTTCGTTGTATTGAGCCACGAAAAACAGGGCATGAATACTCAATTACGCATCACGGTGGTAATTTTCTCATTGTAACCAATGACAGAGCCAAAAATTTTCGTGTTATGGCGACTCCGGTTGATAAGCCTGGTATGAAAAATTGGAAAGAAGTTATTGCACATCGTCCCAAGGTAAAGATTGACGATATTGACGTATTTGAGACATTCTGGGCGCTTTCTGTCCGTGAAAACGGCTTAACGGCAGTGGAAATCATTGATGCGCAAACGACAAAAACTCATAGAATCAAGTTCCCTGAGGTGGCTTATCTGTCGTATGTCAGCACTAATGCCGAATATAAAACAACGAAGCTGCGTTATGGTTATACATCACTTATTACGCCTAACTCCATTTATGATTACGATGTGATCAAGCGAGAGTCTGTTTTGCTGAAGCAACAGGAAGTTCCGGGTGCTTACAAAGCTGATGACTACACAGTCGAGCGCGTTTTCGCGAAAGCCGGCGATGGCGTACTTGTTCCAATGTCACTTGTGTATAAAAAGGGCGTGAAAAAAGACGGCTCAAATCCAACATTTCTCTACGCATATGGTTCGTATGGTATTTCTATTGACCCAACCTTTAATAGTAACCGCGTGAGTCTTTTGGACAGAGGTTTTGTCTATGCAATTGCTCATATTCGAGGCGGCGGTGAAATGGGTAAGCAATGGTATGAGGATGGAAAATTGCTCAAGAAAAAAAATACCTTTACTGACTACATCGCAGCAGCAGAGCATCTCATTGCACAAAAGTACACAAATCCTCAAAAACTCGTTGCTAATGGTGGTTCGGCAGGTGGCTTACTGATGGGTGCCGTAATGAATATGCGTCCGGAACTTTTCAAAGCTGTTCATGCAGCAGTACCATTCGTGGATGTTATCAATACAATGTTTGATGCGACACTTCCTCTTACAACGTCTGAATACGAAGAGTGGGGTAATCCAAATGAGAAAAAATACTACAACTACATGAAATCCTATTCGCCGTATGATAATATCACTGCAAAAGCCTATCCGCACTTGCTTTTAACGACGGGGCTTAACGATTCACAAGTTCCGTATTGGGAACCAGCGAAATTTTGTGCGAAACTCCGCACTATGAAAACTGACAGCAATATACTTATCTTCAAAATTGATATGGGTGTTGGGCATGGTGGTGCTTCAGGTCGATATGATGCGCTCAAAGACCGTGCGTTTGAGTACGCCTTTTTCTTAAAAATTTTGGGTATAACGCAGTAAGGTTGGATGAATTTCAAGCGACAAATTGGTAATCTTTCTGGTGAGTAAAGTGTTCTAAAAAACACTCACATTTTTTTCTAGTATTTTTTTCGACGCAAATGAAATCATTTCTTGCAATCAGTCTTAGCACCGCGTTTTTAACGCTTGGAACAACCGCCTGTACAGCTAAATCAGAAGCCCAAAGCAAAACAGATCAACAATCTTCACCACAAACCGAAAGGACAATACCTGTGCTTACTGTTAATGAAACTCCTCCTGTTTCCGGTAAAATGGAAATCGCTACCTTTGGTTCGGGATGTTTTTGGTGTACCGAGGCGATTTTCCAGCGCGTTGATGGTGTACTAAAAGTTGTATCAGGTTATGAAGGAGGTACGGTAAAAAATCCGACCTACAAACAAGTCTGCGAAGGTACGACCGGACACGCAGAATGTACGCAAATTACGTTCGACCCTACCAAAGTCAGTTATGCGGAACTTCTTAAAATTTTCTGGAAAACCCACGACCCGACAACCCTGAATCGTCAAGGAAATGACGTTGGTACACAGTACCGTTCAGTGATTTTTTATCATAATGAAGAGCAGAAATTACTTGCGGAAAAATATAAAAAAGAGCTTGATGCTTCTGGTGCGTGGGATAAACCCATTGTTACTGAAATTACAGCTACATCAACATTTTATCCTGCTGAAGATTATCATCAAAATTACTTCAATGATAACCCTGGGCAGGGATATTGCGCTTTTGTTATTCGTCCCAAAGTGGAAAAATTTGAAGCTGTTTTCAAAGATAAGTTGAAGAAAAAATAATCATGGAGAAATTATACAAAAAGCCGCATGAATAAAGTATTCGTGCGGCTTTTTTTGTTGGTAGAGGTTCCTTAGATAGATTCTGCAGTAAAAGATGTAACTGCCAGTTGATGTGTGCAAAGTGCTAAATCGCGCGAATCATTTGTTGCGATAATACACGCACCTCCTTGCGCATGATGTTGTTGTATAAGCACTTCTACTGCATTCATACCGGCTTCGTCTAAATTTGTCATTGGCTCATCCAGCACAAGAAGCGGTGAATGAAAGAGAAACGCAAGTACATATTTAATTCGCTGCTTCATACCGGAAGAAAATCCTCGCAGAATGTCATCTTTGCGTGCCTCAATCGAAAAATGTTCCATCAAAAGCAGCGTGCGTTTGGGGTCAAAGGCTATTCCCCGCATAGCTGCGATATTAGAACAAAGTTCAAGAGGTGTAAATTCTTCGTAGAGTGTAAGATAAGGAGCAACGAAGCCACAATGTTGTATGATTTCTTCTGAGGCGCGGGTGATTCCGTTAAAAGCAAATGTTATCGAGCCGCTACTTGGTGTGAGCAATCCACAAAGAGCGCGTAGAAGTGTTGTCTTACCAGAGCCGTTTTTTCCGGTGATACCCCAAATTTCGCCACTCTGTATTTCGCAGGAAATATCGCGCCAAACAAGGCGTTGGTTAAAGCGCTGTGCTATTCGCTCCGCACGAAGTGTAATGTGGGGAAATGGTTGCATGATGTAAGCATCGGTTAATTTTTGGGAGGTCTGGATTTTACCGATGATTTTGTCGTATCGTTTTTGCTGTCATTTTTAATTATCGTAGGCAAAGGAGGTGTCCCAAGCGGCTGATTGGGCAAGCCTTTTTGTTGTTGTGTGGGGGGTGGGGGGGCTGCGGTTCCTGGTTTTGTTGAGGAGGGCTTAACAGGAGAAGGTACTGAAGGTAGTGGTGTATCCTCTGCTTTACGGAAAAATGTAATTTCTGCACGACGATTGCGTGAGCGCCCATCTTCGGTAAGATTGTTTGCAATTGGCTCTTCTTCTCCGAAAAACTTGAGTGCCAGACGTTTGCGTTCGCATCCCAACGACCATAAATAATCTATCACGGCATTTACACGGCGCTGTGAAAGGCGTAGATTGTATTCGTACGAGCCTCTATCATCAGCAAAGCCGGAAATTTCTGCTTGATATGAGGGGTTTGCCTTCAAAAATTCCCATACTTTGTCTAATTCATCAAGGTATTTCTCCTCAATCGTGAAATCATCGGTACTAAAGTAAACGATACCAATTTTGGGTGTAATTGCGACGGCGCCCTTTGCAGCAACTGTTGCGGTGGTAACAACTTTGGTTTTCGGTGGGCGTGGCGGTACTGGGTCTAGTTCAATATCTAGCGTAAAAGTACCGTTGGGTGTATTGTCAGTGGTGAGGGTAAATTCTTTATTAGTGCCTTTGTGTTTACTTGCTGACGCTGAGAGCATATATTTTTTTCCGGGGCGCAGAATAGCGCCGAATTCACCGGTTATGGCATTGCTTCTAGCGTTCAAAGAATAGCCCGTTCCGGCAGGTAACTCTTCCATTCCGGTAGCAGGGACTTCGCTAATGTCAATCGAGGATTCAAGCGGATTACCAGTTGCTTTACTCTTCACTAAGCCTGTTAACAGTACCATGGGCGCTGCTTTGAGTTCTCGCGATTCAACGGTAGAAAGGTCTGCGATGTAAATATCGCCATCGCGAATAAAGTATGCTTCTTTACCGTCTGCGCTCAAAATAAAGCCATAATCATCACCTTTGCTATTAAAGGGTTCACCCAGATTATAGAGTGTTCCGAATGTTCCGTCATCATTCAGTGTTGTTTTAAAAATATCTAAACCGCCCAAACCACCGTAGCCATTGGAGGCAAAATATAATGTTTTACCATCCGCACCGATGAAGACAGTTCGCTCATTTTTGGGTGTACTTATTTCCAGTCGTTCTACTTGAGAAAATGAGCCGTCAATAAAACGCTTGGCGATGTATAAGTCGTGAGGAGATTTGGGAGTGAGATCTTTGCCACATGTAAAAATAAAAAGATTTCCGGCTGGAGACATAGAAGAGCCATCAGTTGCAATAGCACCGTCATTTTCGCGCTGCTGACTAACAAAAAAATTTGTCAGAGTTCCACCTAAACCAGCGATATTATCCCATTTCGTACCTTTCAGTTCAGCGCCAAAGTACGGACCACCATTGCCTTCCCAGCCACTCCGAAAACTTTGAAAAATGACATTTTGTCCATCGGGAGTAATATTCGGTTCATCTTCACCAAAGCCTGAATTTACAGGCTCTGGAAGTGGCTTGGGGCGTTGCCAAATGCCGTCTTTACGCTCGGCTACCCAAATATCACGGTCATTACGATTGAGTCTTTCATCGAATTGCGACCAAGTTTGCCCGCCTCGCTCGGTAGCAAAATAGAGAAATCGTCCGTTGGGAGAAAGGGAGAGATTACCTTCAAAAAAGGGTGATGATAGGGTTTCAAGTTTACTAACACTTACGCCTTGGAGTTGAAGCATTTTTGCCGTAATTTTTTTCTTTGGCTGCGCCAAAAGCGGAGAAAAAATTATGGTAAGATAAACCGCAAAAAGCAGAGCGGTTTTGAGTAATCTTTGCAATAACGAAAAGCGGACAAGGCGCACAAAACTGTAGGGGAGCGCAAAAAGTAATGCTTGGTGTGTCGATTGTACACGCCGCTTGGAGGCAGCAAACATTGTCATAGCAGATAGTGGCTGGTGGAAGTCGGCTTCACTAAATCAATAAACGCTTAAATATTACTCATGATGGCTACGTTGTGCGAAAACTGATATTGTTGCCGAGTCAAAAAGTCAAACAAACCAAGCTACTAAAATGCACGTTTTTTCTGAGATACGGAACATTTTTTGCGTAGGACAAAAAGATTTCACGAAAAAAAGACACATTTCAAGAAAGTGTAACCGGAGCAATCCTCTTAATTATGCATTGATAATACTACGATGTTCGCCAACAGCACTATGAATCTCGCAGAGCGTCCAGCCACCGTATTTAACCCGATATTCTTTACCACTATTTTTGCGTATTTTTATCAACGCTTCATTTTCCAGAAGAATAGCGTACCATAAGCGCCCTTCGTAAGCTATAACGCCCTGTGTGAAAAATGTTCTGTCGCCTTCTTCACGCTTGAGTACAACTTTGCGTCCATCTTCGATAGCGAGTTTTTTAATCATGATGCTGCCTCATCATAAAAAAGAATGTGAATAAAAAAGATATGTTTCTTACATTGATTTTATAGCAAGCATTTTTTATGCCAATTTTTCTTTTGGAAATGAAACATTCTTGAATAACAGCATGGTCACAACTCTTTCTCTTCCTGATTTTTTTCAGCCTTCCTATCTGAGTACAGGAACGATAAAACAAGCAACAGTATACCATCTATTGCAGCAAGCTCATATTTTTGATATTCTCCGAAAATATTCACCCTGTCTTGCTGGAACAATTCCGCTCAAAATAGATACAGCGGAAAGCGATGCAGATATTCTTTGCGAAGTTAGGAATCATAAAGAGTTTCAAGAATTATTGCATAGGGAATTCGGTCATTACAGCCATTTTCAATGGCATGTTAGCGAAAAGCAAGGTCTGTTTGTGACCGTTGCATCATTTATGCTGGAGGGTATTACTACGGTAGACGGTGCCGTAAAAAGAGCAGAATTACGTGTGGAAATATTTGGTCAAAATAAAGCAGTTAAAGAACAAAATGGTTATCGGCATTTAGTTGTAGAATCAAGGTTTTTGGCACTTGCCGATGCTTTGCATAGAGAATTTATAAGAGATGATATTCGTTTACTCAAATTGCAGGGAGTAAAGACCGAGCCTGCCTTTGCGCAGTATTTTGGTATCGGAGGCAATCCCTATCAGGCACTTTTAGATTTATATTCCGCAACGAACGATGAATTGGTGGGAATTATTCTTCAAAAAGAGTAATAATAGTGCATTGTAAGAAAATTCACACAGTGTGTATTGTTTTGTGTGGCATTTCCCTGACAGGAATATACAAGGGACTGGGCTTTGTTACGCTTTGGCTGCTGTTGCTGCATCTACTCGAATAGCTCCTTGTTCAAGTAGGGTCATAGCGCAAGCATTCAGCGTCGCACCGGTTGTTAAAATATCATCAACAAGCAGGATTGAAGCGCCTTTTAGTGATTGACGGTACTTTGTCTGAACAGTGAAAACCCCATGAACATTTTGTTTTCGTTCTTCGGCGGAAAAATATGTTTGGGAAAGAGTATAGGTAGTACGCCTTACTATATCTGCTTTTAAGGGAATTCTGAGAATATCAGTTATACCTTGCGCGATGTATTCTGATTGATTGTAGCCACGTTCACGTTTGCGGGCGCTGTGAATCGGCACCGGAACAAGAGCATCATACGTTGTATAACCGAGTAAATAAAGTGTCTTGCCTAATTCTCTGCCGAGTGCACGTCCAATATTATTGAGACCGTGATATTTTAATGCGTATAAAAGTTCTGATATACTTGTCGTTGCTGTGTCGTTTGTTAATTCTGGGTCAAGTGTATCATGTCGTGCAAATTGAGCTGTAATGCTGCTAAGAGCAAATTCATCGCGCGAAAAATTTTTACTAATTTCGCTAAAAAGATATTCTGACGCGGGTGCAATCGGCATACGATCAAGGCATCGTTGGCAAAGATAGGTCAAAAGCGAAAAACGTTCCGGCGAAAATGTCTCTGAGAGTAGCTTGCCACAAGCCAAGCACTGGTGAGGTGCAAGTACATTAAGAACACTTTGCCAAATACTGTGCTGCAATTTTCTTATCATCATAACAGTAATCTTGAACGGGTAGCAAAAGGTCAGGGAATCTTTTTCCGGTATAAATAACAGATTTTTTAGCAAAAATTCGCAGCGAAAGTGTAAATTCTCTCCGCAAATTATCGCGCATTGAGCGAAAAATCTTGTTTCACCTTGTGTGTAAAGGAGTTGAGATGGAACGTTTTATTGGACTTCTTGGTATTGGCTGTATTCTTGGAGTTGCATTTGCGCTTTCTAACAATCGCAAAGCCATCAATCGGAGATTGGTTTTGTCGGGATTAGGGTTGCAATTGCTGTTGGCAATTTTTATCTTAAAAGTTCCGCTTGGGCAGCAACTTTTTGGGGCATTAGGAGCTGCAGTGGCTCAATTACTGGATTATTCCAATAAAGGCGCAGAATTTGTTTTTGGGATTTTGGTCAAACCGGAAGTTTTGGAAAAAATCTTTGGCGCGGGAAGTAGTTTTATCTTTGCCTTAAAAGTCACTCCCACTATCATTTTTGTCTCCGTGTTGGTGAGTATTGCCTATCATATCGGTCTTATGCAGCGAGTCGTTGCGGTTATTGCAAAAGGTGTCTATCATTTAATGGGTGTGAGTGGTTCGGAAGCGTTATCTAATGTTGCCAGTGCATTTGTTGGGCAAGTTGAAGCGCAAATTATGATTAAGCCCTATGTGGCAGGGATGACCAATAGTGAACTTCTCGCATCGATGGCTGGTTCTATGGCGTGTATTGCCGGTGGTGTCATGGCAGTTTACATTTCAATGGGGGTTCCGGCTCCGTACTTGATTGCCGCAAGTTTGATGGCGGCTCCCGCAGCTCTTGTTATCTCAAAAATTGTCTATCCCGAAACGGAAGAATCGGAAACAAAAGGCGAGGTGAAATTAGAAATCAAAAAACACAATGTGAATCTTGTCGATGCAATTGCGCACGGGGCTTCAGACGGCATGAAAGTATCTATCAATGTTATCGCGATGTTGATTGGCTTTATTGCCGTTATCGCTATGGTCGATGCTGTGTTAGGAGCAATCGGTGGTTTTTGTGCTGGCACTTTTGGTTGGTCGCTTGCAAGCGTCGGTATTAATCTTGCTACATTATCCTTAAAAGATATTTTAGGGCTGGTTTTTGCCGGTTTTGCTTTTGTGATGGGAGTGCCACTTGCAGAAATACAACGTGTTGGTGCGCTTTTGGGAACAAAATTTGTTATTAACGAATTTGTCGCATACAGTGATATGTCGGGTATGATTGCCAAAAGTTTACTTTCTCCTAAAGCACTGGTTATTGCGAGTTTTGCGCTTTGTGGCTTTGCAAATTTAAGTTCTATCGCTATTCAAATCGGTGGAATTGGTGAACTTGCTCCTTCACGGCGAAGTGATTTGGCAAAACTTGGTATTAGAGCGCTTATTTGTGGTACATTAGCTTCGTATCTCTCGGCAACTGTTGCCGGGATATTGATGTGATTTTGGATAAGCTATCAGTACATTTTCTTCGTTCATTTATGCGTATTACCGGAGGAACACTTCGTAGCCGAACTCTGAATACAAGCGGATTTCAGGGGATCCGCCCAACGACTGATCGAGCACGGGAAACGATATTCAACATCCTGCTAAATTATCGTGACATTGAGGGGATGCACGTTCTCGACCTTTGTGCAGGTACGGGTGCACTTTCCTTTGAAGCGCTAAGCCGTGGGGCAGCTTCGGCGGTACTTATCGAAAAAAACAGAAGAAACTGTTTGCTCTTAGCAGAAATTGCGAAATCACTCAATATCCAAGAAAATATGCGGTTAATTTGTGCTGACGCTCTGAAAGCTGCTCCTATGCTTGCTCCTTTACAATTCGATTGTATTTTCACCGACCCGCCTTATGCTGCAAAACTCGTTAATCCACTGTTTCAGACAATTGCTGCATCCAATCTTAGTCGGGAAGGAACCATCTTTGTTGCTGAGCATGCTGCAAGTGAAGTCGTGTTATTGCAAAAAGGCTGGGAAAAATTGACAGCACGAAAGTTTGGAGAGACTATCGTTGATTTTTTTTGTTGTATCTCATCACCTCAAACACCATAAAAATTATGATGTATGTTCTGACTATTCTCATTGGCGGGCTTATTGGTCTTAGTGCCGGTTTATTCGGTATTGGAGGGGCGCTTATTGCGACGCCGCTTTTGAAGATATTTGTCGGTCTTGCTCCGATGCTGGCTCTGGCAACACCCTTGCCATCTGCGTTACCGGCGGCATTAGCCGGAACGGTAGCATATTACCGAGGCGGGTTTATTCGTTTTGAGATTGTCAGTCGCGTACTTTGGGGGGCAATTCCTGCTAATTTGTTGGGAACATGGCTCACGAAATATATTGGTGGAGAGTCGATGATGATGTTTACCGGAGCATTTATGCTGCTTGTTGGCATAACATTTTTTGTGCGTGGATGGCTTCTGGGAGAATCTGATGCCGAAGAGCGGATTTCAGTTCTAAGCCTTGTTTTGACGGGCATGATGGCAGGTTTTTTATCAGGCTTTTTAGCAATCGGTGGTGGTTTGGTAATGGTGCCTGCTTTCGTTCGTCTGAATCGGATGAAATTTAAACAAGCGACGGCAACATCACTATTTTGTGTTGCCATCTTATCAATTCCCGCGACGCTCGGACACTGGTTATTGGGGCATATTGATTGGACTGTCGCACTTATTCTCGCTGCTTGCTCTACCCCAATGTCATTTTTGGGGGCGCGTTTGGCAATTCAACTCAGAAACCAAACATTGGAACGAGTTTATGGTACAATGATGATTCTTTTCGCATGTTATTTTTTGTGGAGTCAGTTGCGGTAAATTGTTTTTCCGTATAGCATAAAGATTCTTGTATTTTGTGTGAATTGGGGTATATTTACACTACTGTATTGACGCCACTGTCGGTTTATCACGTATTTATTTTTTAGCATTATGAAGCAATTATACCGCGTCGTGGTTAGTTGTACTGTTTTGTTTTACCACAGTGTACTTCTTTCACAGATAGTATTTCCTCCGCAAGACCCCGCAAAACCAAGTTATCCGCACGTACAGTTGGGTGGACAGATACGCTATCGGGGAGAATTAGACGGACGATTTTTCGATGCAGCAGCAAAGCCTCTTTTTATCAATATGCTCCGCACACAACTGAATCTTCGGGCGGCACTGAACGAAGATATTACGGTATTTATCCAAATTCAAGATTCGCGGAATTTTGGTGAAGAACAAGATGGTGCTTGGCGCGGAACATTGGACGGACGCGCTGACAATCTGGATTTTCGGCAGGCATGGCTTGAATGGCGGAATTTCCTCACGCCCGGACTCACAATGAAACTTGGTCGCCAAATGTTTGCCACCAATAATGAACGACTTGTCGGAGCGCTCGATTGGCACAACGTCGGGCGGGCGTACGACGGAGCAACGCTTGTTTATACAACGCCCGATAAAATTCAGGCACGTGCTTTCGGGTTTGTCTTGGGCAATGATGAACTTTTGATGACATCAGCCGATCGCCAAAACCCGCAAGGGCTGATGGGAATTGACCTCACGCTTCCTTGGCAGCAGGCATTCAATCTTTACCTTTATCACGACCGCGCAGAGAGAAAACTCCGCCCGTTTGGTTTCCTCGGTATGGCTGATTCTACCTCGTTCCAGCGCTTTACGGCAGGTCTATATCTGAAAAATAGTATTGACGGCTGGGAATATGAATTCGAGGGGGCGTATCAATTTGGCTCAAAGCAAGATGTTCCTTCGCTTGGTCAATCATCCTCAATTGCGGCTTATTTACTCACAGGATATTTCGGTAAGCGCTTTGCAAACGGCTCACAAAGCGGCTCGGTGGGAATTGGTGTGGACTATTACACGGGCGATAATACTTCTACTGCGAATGTCAGCGAAGGTTTTAATCACCTGACCACGACGATTCATAAATTCTACGGGTATATGGACTTTTTCCCGTTTACCATTTTGCCAAACGCGGGATTACGCCGCGCTCCAGCCATTACCAATTATGGCTTGCTTGACCCATATTTGCGGCTGACCTACACACCTGATGCAAAGACGGATTTGTATCTTGCATGGCATTATTTTTTTGCGCAGCAGAACGTTGCCTTACCACAAAGCCGCACTGCTACTCACTTAGGGATTGAAATTGACGCAACGCTCAATTACAAAATTACTCCTTTTCTTGCCGCTCAGTTTGGGGCATCAATCTTTGCTCCCGGCGAAGTGATGCAGGAAACAAACGCATCTCGCGGCTTGGGGCGTGATTTAGGCTATTGGGGATATGTTATGCTCACCGCGACGTTTTAGCATTCCCTCACATGATGTCTTAAAGAGATTATGCCTGGATTGTAAGGACGTTTGTAAGGATTATCACGCTTTCTATCACCTCATTTTTTTCTATCATGGCTTATCTACTCGAATCTTCCGCTCATGCCATGCAATCAGTCCGTGAGAGTATCATCGCGCGATTTGTCAATAATCGCTCGCTCGGAACAAAAATTGCCGTGATTGTGACTCCGCTCATTGTGATTGCACTTTACGGTATGGGTTTTGAATTGTGGTCAGCGTACCAACGGTACACACGAGCGCAAGAATTGGAACGTGCAAACAGTATTTCGGACTATGTGCTGAAAGCTGCTGGAGTCCAAGCGAAAGAACGAGGGTTTACTTCGACCGTGCTTTCAAACCCGAATGATAAAACCACGTTGGGGGCAATTGCCAATTTACGGGCAAGTGGCGATACATTCCTTGACTCTGCGTTTGCCATGATTGATAATTCGATGAAAAATCAGGCGCTCATTGCCGAAAAATTACAAAAACTGCAGGAGCTACGTCAAAAGCGTGATGCTCTCCGTAAGCGCAGTGATGAGGTTTTGGGGCAATCTTCTGCGGGCGCTCCTGCAATCAAAGAGTGGATAGCAACGCAGTCGGCGATGATTATGGCTGAACATGAACTTTCTACCGCGCTATTCGCCGATGAAAACCGCTTGGAAGCTATTTTAATGCTCAATAGCAGTATCAAAAACAGTGTTTTTTATGCGAGTGAGTTTGCAGGACGTGAGCGGGCAAATATCGGCACTATCATTGGAACGGGAAAGTCCATAGATGGAGAGCGCCTGGCAAGTCTTATGCAATTTCGAGGAATCGTACAGGAGCATTGCCAAAATATCTTGGCTTTTCGCAGTAATCCATCTGTAACGCCGACAATACGAAATGCTATTGATGAAATGCAGCGAGTTTTTCTCACCGAGTTCGAGGAAACACGGAAGGCGGTTTACAAAGCAAGCGCCGATAGTCTTGGGAAGCTCTCTGCTGCCTATCCGATTAGCACTGCAGAATGGATAAAACGCTCAACAGCAAGTATTAATGCTATTTTGCGCGTTTCTGACGCTGTGAGCGACGAAGTACAAACTCTTGCGGCACTTGAGCGCCGAAAGAGTTTTTATGCGGTGTTCATTGCAGGCGGTATTTTAGTAGTCTTGGTCTTGGTTATTCTGTTATCAAATGAAATCAGTAAGCTCGTCGTCAAGCGGATTGTACGTTTGCGTAATTCAGCGCAGAAGGTAGAACGGGGTGATTTGTCCATTAGCACGGCTGATAATCTCCGAGATGAAATCGGTGAATTGGCGCAATCCTTTAATGGAATGGTAATCGCTATCAAACAAGGTATTAAAGATTTGGAGGCAGAAAAATTAAGTGTTGAACGCAAAGTCGAAGAAGCAGTGCGCGAAATCAACGACCAGCGCTCGTATTTGCAAGAAAGTGTAGCTGAAATGCTCACCGCTGTGGAATACTTTGCCAAAGGCGACCTGACACAGCGCTTGAAACCACGTCGTGACGATGAGATTGGACGACTTTTTGAAGGATATAATCGAGCGACGGAAAATGTCCGGCAAATCATGGCGAAAATTATTGAAGAAACGGAAATTACCGCCAGCGCAAGCGTTGAAATTACATCGAGTATTGAACATATGACGCGCGGTATTCAACGTCAGCAAGAGCAATCCTCGCATATTGCCGTTTCAACTGAAGAAATGTCGAAAACTATTGAAGAAACGACGCAGAGTACAGCGCTGATTGCAACACAAGCGCAAACCGCAAAAAAAGAAGCAGAATCTGGCGGAGCTTCGCTAAAAACAATGATTGAAGCGATTGGACGTGTGAATGAAATTGTCAGCCGTTCTGCACATAGCGTTGAGCATCTAAGCGCAGGAAGTGAGCAAATAAGCGAAATGGCGGCTGCTATTGCCGATATTGCCGACCAAACAAATCTTTTGGCTTTGAACGCCGCAATTGAAGCTGCTCGTGCAGGCGAGCAAGGACGAGGCTTTGCGGTGGTGGCTGATGAAGTACGGAAACTTGCGGAGCGGACGCAAAAGGCAACAAAGGAAATTTCACAGGTCGTTAAAACGATTAAAGCAGATACCGATAGTGTTGTCAAGACGATGAACGAAGGTGTGCGCGAGGTCGAAACAACACATTTGCTGGTCGGGCAGACCTCTTCATCATTGAATCAAATTATTGGTGGGATTCGGGAAATTTCCGATTTTATTACGCAACTTGCAGGAACAAGTGAGCAGCAGCATGCTACAAGTGCCGATATTGCCGGAAATATGGACATGATGACGATGGTGATTTCCCAGTCCGTTGCCGTCAGTGAAGAAATTTCCCGTACAGCAGAGAGTTTAAGCCAAATGACACTCACTGTGCAGCGCATGATGCAGACGTTTAAGGTTGATGAAGCATCTGTAACTTCGCAAAATATCACAAGTCGTCCTCAAGAGTTACATTCCTAGACAGAGACTTCAGGTAATAATGTAAAGAGCCTCTCAACTTGTAATGAAGCAGTGTTGAGAGGCTCACATATTATTGGTGATGCTCGGTTTTGACGCGAACTACTTGTTTTTTGCTAATTTCTGGACTTCCGGGAAAAGCTGAATTGCTTTTTGCACTTGTTTGTCGGCGGTGATGTCCACCATTGCCTTTTCGTTCAGATTCCAGATGCTTCTGGCAATTTGTGCTTTGAGATAGGTTTTGATAGCGCGTTCATCCGTTTTGTACTGCGCTTCGTTCCACTGAATACCTTTCTTTTCAGCCATCACCTTGAGTCTGGAAATAGCTTCGTTGTTGATGGTATAGCTCCGTAAAAAACGCCCTAACTCATTTTGATATTGTTTCCGCAATTGTTCGCTGTTTTCGCTGAGATACGCATCGGTATATTCCCGTAAAACCTTGCTTGCAAGTTCGATAAAAAGTTTTGTTGCCGTGTCGTGCTTCACGATATAATCCGGCACAATACCTCCTCCTCCATACACTATGCGCCCTCCGGCTGTTTTGAATGCCGGACGCGCAGAATCACCTTTTTCTTTATGCTCAAAATTGTCTCCTTCTTCTGCTTCGGTGCGTCCTATCAAAGCGCGGTATTTCTTGGCATCTTTGTAATCGCGCTGAATGGAACGACCCGAAGGGGTGTAATAGCGGGAAATTGTCAATCGATAGGACGAACCATCGGGTAGTTCGTATGGACGTTGTACAAGTCCTTTACCAAATGACGTTTCGCCGACAATCAATCCTCTATCTAAGTCCTGAACTGCTCCGGCGACAATTTCGCTTGCCGAAGCCGAACCCCTGTCAATCAAGATAATAAGTGGAATATCTTCAAACTCTCCACCGCCCGTTGCGATGTAATCATCGTCAAATGCGGATTGCCGACCTTTTGTGTACACAATTTTTTTGCCGTCGGGGATAAACGCATCCGCCATTTCTCGGGCTTGCTCCAAAAGTCCACCCGGATTACCGCGCAAATCCAGTATCATTTGTTTCATGCCTTCGGAGCGGAGTTTTCGTGCGGCTTGGACAAATTCCTCGAACATGGTTGCTCGAAATTGATTAACAGCAATGTAGCCAATTTCAGTATCAGGGATAATAAACGCTGCGCTGACGCTGTAAATAGGGATTTTGTCGCGGGTAATGGTAAAATCAACGAGGTCTTTCATATTACCACGTTTGATGCTGACGGTTACTTGCGTACCTTTCTCTCCCTTTAACCGCCGGATAACAGCCGTATCTTGTATTCCGATAGCATTTTTTCCATCGATTTTTACAATTTTATCACCCGCGCGGATACCAAGTTTTTCACTCGGACCGCCAATAATCGGCGTTGCAACGGTTATCGTATCGTTAATAATTTCAAATTGAATACCTATCCCTTCAAAACTGCCGTAAAGGTCTTCTCGTTCACGTTGTTTGAGTGTGGCGGGAATATAAACCGAATGCGGGTCTAATTCGGAAAGCATTGCTTTGATAGCCGTTTCGGTGAGGTCTTGCGTTTTCACGGAATCGACATAATTCTTTTCGGCATTGTCGAGAATAGTTTCAAATTTTCTGGCTTGTTCTTGCGCCGGTGATAAGCCCGGAATACGAGAGATAAAGCGGTTTGTAATAAAAAATCCGGCAATAATGCCGATGATAATTCCTAAAAAAACGAGTGCGAATTTTTTCATACAGTCGAAAAAAATGATATGCAAACTGTTTTACTGATGTGTTCTCTACAATTGTGTATGTGCCAAAAATATATGACTTTTTATCATGCCAAAATAGGACTTTTTGTGTCTTGTTTCATTAAAAAAAGTTCTGTATCTTACAAGCCTTATGCAATCTTCTTTCCGATGTCAATGTATCATGTTCCCAAGGGTAAAAGCTATGTATTTCCTCTCCGCGTACCGTATTGTTTCCCCAAGGATTACGTGTTTTATTACACATGCTGTTTTACTTATCAGTGTACTTTATTGTACAACGTTCGATGTTTCTGCTGCGACATACTACTACAAGATAGGCACACCCGACCCTAATCTTCCTACCAGTTGGAATACGATGCCTGGTGGTGGTGGTATGGATGCTGCTAATTTTACAACTGCAGGTGACATTTTTATTATTCCGGCAACGCGCACCGCCACCTTAACAGCCAATTTGTCATTGGGGACAATGGTTACGTTGGATGTAGCAAATGGTGGGGCTTTGAACACCGTAGGTTTCAGCGTTGTTGGGATGGGGAATTTCACCTTGCAAGGTGGTGGATTACTCGAAACCTCACATATTGGAGGATTTAACGGTGGCGCAATTCAAGTTGCCGGTACAAGAACGTATAATAATGCTGCAAATTACACGTTTTCCCCACCTGCCGGATTGGATAGAGATATTAACATCTCTACCGGGCAGTGTAATAATCTTATCTTACAAGGCGCAACGACGCGAATTATGCCTGCACTAACCGTCAATGGTGTGATGACTGCGACAGGGCGAATTGTTCTATGTGGCGATAATTTGACTTTACAAGGTGCCGGACCGCATACTTTTACTAATAATGAGATGTGGATAGGTGGGGGGGCGCTTGTTGTTAATGGCACATTAAATGTGAATGGAACGGGAAATCTCGCGCTAATTGGATCAGGAGGCGGATGCGGCGTGGGGACTATTACGGGAACAGGGACAATTACGTATGTTGCAACCGCACGCCTGAGTACTGGCGGAGGTTGGACCGGTACACTCGATACGCCCGAATTGCCTATCGCACCAACACCGATGAACGGTATTCTGGATTTGGGTGGCTCCGGAGGAGCTGTCACCATTGCCAATGATTTATTTTTGAATGGTAGCCTTAACCTTATGATGACCGCCGGCAATGATATGGTTCTTGGTCCTGCGCGTATATTGACACTTGCCGGTGCTGGCACCATAACACCAGCAAATCCTGGGTCAAAAATTCAAGCAAATAACACCAATTCCGTTATTGTTCAACGTCCAACAATTGACGGTAATCACTTTGTCGGTTCATGGATTTTCCGCTTGGTTATTGATAATCCTACTACGGTAACATTGCAAAATAATATCACTGCGGGAAATGGTGGGTTGAGTTTTTTGAATGCCGGCAATTTTGATTTAAACGGCAATACTCTTACGCTCGGCGATGGTGCTGCATTTTCGATTTCAGGCGGCGGAGCAGGGCGGATACTCGGTACGGGCGTAGGTTCGCGCGTTATTACGCAAGGCACCGGAACACTCGATGGGAATAGATTCACTGCGAATGTTGTAGCGAATTTGACAATTAATGGTGCAGGGACAAATACGACAACACTGGTGAATAATCTTACCATTGGAACGGCGCTTGATTTACCTTCCGCCATGCGAACATTAGTCCTCGGTAATCCGTCGCAATTAACCATCCCGACCGCTACAATGATAGCAGGTCCGGGGCTTATTAATGCTCAAGGAGCTGGATCCACTGTTGTTTGGTCACCGATAACATTCCCTGCTGACCGCTTCGTAAACAAAACGCTCTTTAATCTCACTATCAATTCACCCGTAAACGTAACACTCACCAATGCTGCCGGAACGCCGCTTGTGATAGGCGGTGCGTTGACTATGCAAGGGGCTGGACATTTTGGAGTGTTTACTGCCGGAACGATGAATTATCTTCGTTTGCTTAATGGCGCGACACTGAATATCCCAAGTACAGGAAGATTAGCAATCAATCAAATGAATTCGGGAATCGAAGTGCAAGCCGCAGGATTAAATGCTAATGCGCTGCTGAATAATCAAGTCATGGATTTGCAAATCAATCGTGCTACGAATGTGCAACTAGCCGGCGCACTTAATTTGCTTGGTAATTTGACAATTCCCAACACCGGAAATTTTGACCTCAACGGTAGCACTTTGACTTTTACGGCGAGCTCAAGTATTGGTGCGCTGATGGGGCGTGTTGATGCACAAGCTGCCGGTTCTCATGTTATCTATCAACTCGCTGCGCTTAATCCTGCAAATTTTGTTGCGAATACTTTCCAAAATCTCACAATTGACCGTGCCGCTGGCGTTACAGCAAGCGCGTCTGCGATTATTATTGGCACGTTGAATTTTGCTGTTTCCAATGGTAGTATGGATATGGGGATGAACACGCTTATTCTTGAGAATTTGGCAGCGATTACACAAATGGGTATTGGTCGTGTAAATTTTACCGCCGGCGGTATTGCAGAAATTCGTACTGCAACACTCAATGGAAATTGGTTTACTGCTAACCAAGTACCGATACTGCGTTTGAATCGTACTATGCCGGGAAATATTGCGCTGACAAATAATCTTGGAGCGTTCACCCAACTTCAACTCATGAACGGTATTGTGAACACCGCTGTTGGTTCGGCAGTTACACTGGCAAACACAGCAACGGTTATGGGGGGGAGTGCAACTTCTCATATTAATGGACCGATGGAACGAGACTTGAATGCTACCGGAGCCTTTCTCTATCCTGTGGGCAAGGGCGGACAATACCTGCCTTTTACGATAAATAATCCCGGTGCCGGCTCTTCGATTCGTGTAGAAGCCTTTAATACCAATGCTATGGGAGCACCCGGCTCGGGCATGGGAAATCTTTCTACAACCGAGTACTGGCGTACAGAACGGCTGAGCGGAACGTGGTCGGGCGGACAAGTAACTTTGCAGCCAATTACAACACCAATAGCAGGACAACTAGTCGGACGTTTTGACGGAAATGTACCGGCGGGAACATACAACAGTATCGGCGGAATGGTAACCCCGCCGACAATCTCCAGTCTGAATTTGACAACGACAGCGACCGCTTCATCAATGTTTTTTCTTAGTAGCTCGACGCTTGCTATTCCTACAACTGCTAGTGCCATTGCCTTTGGTACGGTGAATCCGACAGATTTTTCCGGCTCGTTCACTGGTGCGTCTCCCGCACCAACAGGCTATCTTGTTGTTCGTCGTTTAGCTGCAAGTGCCGGAACACAGCCAGTTAATGGGACCGTCTATACCGTCGGAAATACCTTTGGTATGAGTACGGTTATTGCTGTAGGTGCGGGAACTACGTTTAGCTCCGCGGGATTAACCGCCAATACCAATTATGCTGTGGATGTGTATTCTTTTAACGGTGCAGGAGCATCTATCACCTATTCTTCGGTACCGCTATCGGGAAATGTCACAACACTTTCCGGTATTGTACCGTGTACAACCGGAACAATAGCTTTACCGGTGACGCGCAACGTTTTAGAACGAAATATGCAGTTCACCGCACTTGCTATTAACGGCGCTGGGGTAGTAAGCGGCGCTGGGACAAATACTGCATTTGTTACACCGGGAGGGCAATTTCAAATTTCTTATTCCTATAATTCAACACCTTCGGGTTCATACTGCCCCGGATGTGTTACTCAGGTATATTTGGGTGTCAATGGCGTATTTACGCATTGTATCGCCAATCACGTACCACAAACTTCGTCTGGAACAGGAATGACTGCTGTGATTAATGCACCTGCGACACCGGGAATCTACTATGTCGCATTGAATGCTTCCTGGGACTATTTCTGCTATGGTTCCGTTGGATTTTCAACTAATCCTGCAGATGCTATTGCGACAATTATCGTTGGCGCGCCGTGTTTGTCTAATGCAAGTGATGTCGTGCAACCGCCGACCATTCCTTTTGCCTACCCAACGAATATTCCTTACGTGGCAAATACTAATGTACCTATTACAACAGCAAATCCGGTCGTTTGGACGCTCCGCGTGCGAGACGGTGGTGGCGCTGCAGATGCAGATTTTTTGCCAACAGTTATTACAGGATTTACACTGAATGTCACGGATGTCAATAATGTGTTGAACCGTATAGCACTTTATGATGCAACGGGAACGACAAAGTTAGTTGAAGTACCGTCAGCTTCTATGCTGACATTTACAGGTCTTGATCAGTTTGGACCGCTTGTTACTGCACCGGACGGGGGGAATGTAGATTTTATTATCCGTGCAAGTTATCGTACCACACCGATTACAGATAACAGTCAATTTAGTTTTACCGTAAGTGGTATTACTACAATGCCTGGACGCTCCGGTATTGCAACGGTTACGGTCGGACCTAGTTCGACTGCCGGAAATGATAATCGTATTATTGTAACGGCTGATAGACCGTCGTGGGCTACTGGATTAGGTGCTGTCCAACCAACAGTTGTCGGATTGAACCCTCTTCAAATAACACCGGATGTGCGTGTGGCAGCAGTTGATATTAACGGTAATCTTGATGCGGACTATACAGGACCTATTCAACTTTCTAATCCTCCCACTCTTGTTGCCGGACCGCTTACTGCTAATGCTGTTGCTGGTGTAGCTACTTTCACTGGAGCAAATGCCGTGCGGCATAACACCTCCGGTACGACGCAGCTTACTGCCCGAATTGGTGTAAATACGGCGCTTAGTAATAATTTTACAGTCGATCCGGCAATTATTACCGCCACGCCTAATCTCATTAATTTTGGTAATGTTGCTCTGGGACAAGTTGTTGAGCAGGCTGTTATATTAAATGGTTCAACACTTCCAAGTAATGGTTTTGCACAATTTGCTCTGAATCATCCGCACGTAAGTATTTCTACCACAGGTGGAGGCGCATTTTCGACCGTGGCGACAATTCCGCTTAATCCAACGCCAGCAGCACCCAGTTCACCCGCGGGAAGCACACTGACACAAACAATCTTCATACGGTATGCTCCGACAGCAAATTCTGCCATGAATTCTATCGTTTCGGCTGGTTTTGCCGGAAGCAGTGCGGCACCGATTACCCTACAAGGGCAGGGAATGTCCACGAGTGTCACAACTGGTTCTTCGTTGCTTGATTACGGGACAGTCTTTCTCGGCTCTTCCAGCGACCTTGCCTATACGCTTTCAGCAACAAATATCGTTGGGGCGTTAACTATAACAGCTACCGGTCCGGTGCAACTTTCTACTACCGGCACAGCACCTTTTAGTTCTACGCTGACAATTTATCCTTCAGCAAATACTATCCCAACACAAACAATTACAGCAAGGTTTACGCCACCTGCATTTGGTACGACCTACACAGGGACTATTACCCATACAAATCAATTCACAACAGCAACGGTTATAGCTTGGCAAGGTGTAGGAGGCAACCCTTTTCCGACTGCATTGGGATTTGCGTCAACACTGGAAAACTCCAGTACAGCAACGGGCGGCGTACCCGGTGGCTTGCAAGATGACACACCCTTTACTGTGCAGGCAGCAGCGTTTCGTCCAGACGGTATTTTGGCAACGACCAATGCCAGTGTACAGTTACAAGTAAGTGCCTTACCGGGTGGCATTGCAACCTTTGCCGTGATTGACGGGGCGGCAACATTTCCTTCAACAAGTAGGATTACGATTCCCAATGTGCGTGTGCAGTGGTTAAATGCACCACTTGCCGGCGGAACAACGCAAGCAATTATTTCTCTTGTGCGGACAAGTGGAAATACGCTGCAGTCCACTCAGGCAGTGATTACAATCAATAAAGGACCTATTATTCCACGTATTACGGGTGTTACACCAACGATTATCGGTTCTGGTGCGACTGTAACGATTACCGGGATAAATTTCTTTAGTTCAACAACGGTAACCTTTGGCGGAATAAGAGCCGCTAGTTTTGTCATCAATTCTCCAACGCGCATTACTGCTGTTGTTGCTCAAACAGGTGGAAGCGGTGATGTCGAAGTTCTAGCACCCGGCGGAGCTGCCAGAACACGTACAATGGGTAATACGGCTGACACCGTCCGCTTTTTCGGACCGCCGACCATTACCGATTTTAATCCTAAAGAAGCTAAAGCGGGTGATGCTATTAGTATTATCGGCTCGAACTTTGACCCCTCAGCAAATGCTGATTTCGGTGGAGTTCCTGCGCAGGGAACTACGGTAAATAACGCCGGTTTGATGACGGCGACCGTTAGTATGAATGGTAATAACGGCTTGGTGCGTGTCAACGCTATTGGAGGCACGACGACAGCGACCATACCGTTTTCTTTTGTCAGACCGCCTGATGTGTTTACAGTAACACCACGTTTGGGGCGTTTAGGAACGGAGATTATTGTAACGGGGGCGAATTTTAAGGCGATTCGAGAAGTGTGGCTTGGTCCGGTGCAGGTAACGTTGGCTAATGTTCGTGTTCTTTCCGAAAATGAATTGCGATTTAATGTTCCGGAGGCTGTTAGTGGTGCAGTAACGGTGCGTAATATCGCCGGAATAGGGATGAGCAGTGAAGGATTTACCTTTGTACATCCGCCACAAATTACCGCAATGACACCCGATAGTGGCAGTATTGGGAATCAAATAACGATTCGGGGTGAAAATTTTATTGGTGTGACATCGTTGACCGTCGGCGGTGTACCGGCTTTGCAGTATTTCGTTGTTTCTTCCACACAAATAGTCGCAATTGCCGGGCGTGGTGAAACCGGTAGCGCACCGGTTATTGTTCAAACAATTGGTGGTATCACAGCTTCGACAATTCGTTTTACCTTCATTAATCCACCACAAATCACTTCTATTAGTCCAATCATTGGTGGACCGAGAACAATGCTGACTATTAGCGGTGCGAATTTTAGCGTTATTGACCGAGTTACGGTCGGTGGATTTGATGTCCTCAGTTA
>ERZ1066127.29-NODE-29-length-106432-cov-15.042744_pt1 | contig 106432 bp, 69 predicted proteins | sample MGYA00382774_ERZ1066127 | MGnify/ENA primary metagenome ERZ1066127 (study PRJEB33369, sample SAMEA5778357) | biofilm metagenome | biome: Industrial cooling water; feature: Water cooling tower basin; material: Biofilm | place: United Arab Emirates | collected...
CTGTTTTTCTTTCTCCTTCTCCCTCCCCTTGGGAGGAAGTGCCATCGTAACGATGGCGGATAAGGGAAAAAGAACAGAATCTTGAGTTTTTACGCAGTCTCTAAGAAAATATCATAATTGTTCAATCGACTGTTCACTGTTCATAAAAGAACACAGGGCTACAAGGTATTTCCTCTCTCGTGCAGCCTGCTTCTTCGCACCGTTTATCCTCTCGGTTCATGTTATTGCGCTATCTTTCTGTCCAACGTTCATACGGAGGATATGAAATTGCAGATTTGTTTTTATTTTGTGAATATCACATCCACTAATAATTCGTAAAAACAGACGGAAAAACGCTCCAATAGATGCTTTCAAAGATGTAGCACTTCTTAGGAAAGTTTTGTATTTTGTGTACTTTCCTACGGCACATATTCGAGCAAATACAGATGGGGAAAATTTCTTTCTCGGAGAAATTCCTTTATGCCAAGAAAGTGTTACCCTCTCTGGTTGAATGTATCTGTCGTTTTGATAACTGTCTGTCGTCTGTCGCAGTTCTGACAAACTCTTTGAACCAACCTTTATACGACGTTGTTATGAGAATCTTTACTCAAAAAAACTTTATTGTGCGTATTGCAACGATGCTGAGTTTGATCGTACTTTTTGTCGGGATTCTATGTGCCAAGGCTTTTGGGCAGGCTGCGTTTCAAGTAACGAGTATGAGTGCTGCATCACCACTTGTCTCTGTTTCCGTGGAAGCCGCCTCAGGAGATGATCGAGGCGGGTTAGCTGTGATAAACGGTTGGATTTATCGCGTTCAAGATGGTTTTACGGCACGTCTTGTATCCTCAACATTAGCACTGAGTAATTCTACACTTCCTCGAAGAGACGGTATTTTTAGCGATTTAGCAACAGGGCAACTCTGGACACTTTGGAACGGCTCTTCCGATCCGATTAGTGGTTCCAACACTGCTCCTTTTACGCTTTCGGCAATTCGCCAGATGGATGTGGATTTGAATATCTTGGCAACGCAAGTTACGTTGTCCACTCCACTAACTGTCGAAAGCGGCTCGTGTATTTTTGCAGGACGAGGATTTTTCCTCATTTGGCGTTCAGGCACTCAAACATCTTTTGCTATTGATATTGCTACGGGAAATGTGACAACGCTTGGAACTGTGAGTTTAACAGGCACTTATACCGTAACGGAAAACTGGCTTGCCTGGGGCATTGCCGAATATAATTCCGGTGCATATTCTGTATTGTATCATGGTGCTGGTGGTAATGTCAACAGAATCATGCGGAGAAAAGCAAGTACGGGTATTGAAACAATACACACACAGTATTTACCAACTTAAACGACTGTGCCCCTATTGCCAATTCTGTCGAGTAAACAGTGATGGCACTGTCGTAAATCAAAGTTTTTGTAGCATTTTGATTCTTTTTTGAAGGTAATCTATCATGAATGTCGCTCTACTCCTTGTTTTAATGCGCCATTATGTGTTCTTGGTGGGCGTATTGATTATTAGCTCTGCTTTTTCATATCGTGCATTTGCTCAATTCTCGAATGGGCAGGCAGCCTCTATTGTTATTGGGCAGCCAAATTTCACAAGTAATTCTGCCGTCGCCGGAGCAAACGGTATGAATTGGGGTGAGGGCATTGCCATTGATGCCGTAAATAATAAAATGTATGTCGTTGATAGAGCGAATCACCGCGTCTTGCGCTTTGCCTTTCCGATAACTACTATTCAGCCGAATTGTGAAGTTGTGTTCGGGCAGACTAATACAACTAATAATTTGCCTAATGCCGGTGGTTCTGTCGGCGCAGTCGGGATGAATAATCCGACGGGAGTAGCCGTGAATCAATCCAACGGGGATTTATTTGTTGTCGAAAACGGCAATCACCGTATCCTTCGTTTTGCTGCTGCACATTCAGTTCTGAATGGTTCGCATGGACCAAGTGCGGCAAGTGTCATAGGGCAGCCGAATTTCACAACAGCCGTACCCGGTACTTCTCAAAATACACTGAACTTTCCGCACGCAGTCATTATCACGCCCGGCTTTAATAATATGTGGATTGTGGATCAAGGCAATCATCGTGTTCTTCGGGTTCCGAATGCAAGTATTGCTACTACTCAACCAAATTATGACTATTGCATAGGTCAAACTGCATGGACAAATAATACGACCGGCAACGGCGCAAATCAACTCAACTCTCCCGCAGGTGTTTGTGTCAATGCCGCAGCTACTTTGCTCTTCATTGCAGACGGAGGAAATAACCGTGTGCTGCGATTTACAACTCCGCCCGCAACAGTCTTTAATGCGTCTGCTGATGCTGTTTTGGGTCAGACAGGGTTTAATCTCAGCGCATCGGGTAACGGCGCGGCACAAATGAGTACCGTGCGTGATGTTGCTATGGATGCTTCGGGAACACTTTACGTCAGCGATTTAGGGAATAATCGTGTTCTTGGCTTTGCAAATGCTACCTCATTAACAAATGGTGCAAGTGCATCATTTGTTTTAGGGCAAGCAGGCTTTGGAACAAGTTCTTCCGGACTTTCTTCCATACAAATGAATGGACCGCGTGGTTTGGCGGTGAACGGCTCGCGGTTATTTGTTTCCGAGCAAACAAATAACCGCGTCTTGCAATTTTCCTCATCTAACGCTCCATGGCTATATATGGGTACATTAGCGTCCTCGAATGTTATGCGTACCCGGACTGATGGTATGGATTTGGTCACGAACCTTCTTGCAACTACAAATCCACCTCGTGGTGCACAGGGTGAATTAAGCTCAGGCTATATTGTTTGGCCGAATCCCGCTTCTAATTCTATTGGTCGCGCAAATTTAGACGGCACAGGCGTAAATAATTCCTTCATCACAGGGCTGAGTAATCCGTATAGTCCCATTCTTGCCGGAGGCTACATTTACTGGCTAAATCGTGGTACGAACAGCATTGGGCGAGCATTATGGAATGGAACCGGCGTAAATACAAATTTTATTACGGGCTGTGTATTGCCTGAGAATATGGTAGTGGACGCGGTGAACGGCTACATTTATTGGACAAATTATGGTTCAAATGCAATCGGTCGGGCAAATATTGATGGAACGGGCGTGAACCAAAGCCTTGCGACGACACTCGCCGGACCGACAGCAATAGATGTGGATCCCGTAAACAACAAAATTTATTGGAGTCATTGGACGGCAGGCGGTGCAATCCAATGGGCAAATACCGACGGCACGGGCGTTGGTACATGGTACACAGTTCCCGGCTCGGTTCTTGGCTTGGCGGTGGACCAGCCAAACGGTAAAGTCTATTGGCACGAATACGGTGCAGCCCGCATCGGTACTGCAAACTTGAATGGAAGTTCGCCGAATAACTCTCTCATTACCGGCTTGCCGAATGCTGTTGGAATGAATCTCTTAAAAAATTCACCGGCACCGCCTACCCCCACTGTTTTATCATTTTTGCCGACGAATGCTGCTCCGGGACAAACAGTAACAATCAACGGTACAAACTTCTCCGGCATAACACAAGTGCAATTCGGCGGCACAAATGCTGCTTCGTTCACAGTTGTTTCGGCAACGCAAATCACAGCTATTGTCAATGCCGGAGCAAGCGGAAGCGTTAGTGTTACTAATGTTTCGGGTACCGGCTCTCTGGCAGGGTTTACTTACAATGCGCCGACGGTGCAAACGCTCTACGCCTCGCGCTCATCGTCGAATTTGATTGGTTCTGTTCGTACCGATGGCTCAATGAGCAATCCTACTATGACCACCGGTAATTTCCCGCGTGATGTCTTTCGCAAAGGAGCCTACATCTATTGGGCAAATGAAACAGGTAACGCCATCGGACGCGCCAATGCAGATGGCTCCTCACCAAATCCTACGTTTATCACGGGCTGTTCGTCCCCAAACGGCGTGTATGTTACCGCCACGAACATTTACTGGACAAACTACGGCTCTACTACAATCGGTCGTGCTAACATTGACGGAACTGGTGTAAACCAAGCCTTCTGTAACACAGGATTGACGCAGCCTGTTGGCATTTCGATTGATGAAGTTGCGGGGCAGATTTACTGGTCGCGCACTAATTTTGGAACAATAGGAAAAGTTGCTATTGATGGTGTAACGGGCTTGAACGGCTCTTTTATGACTGGTCTGACAAATCCCGGCGGCATTGTAACTGATAATGCTAATGATTTTATCTATTGGACCGAAGCAGGGGTAAGCAATGCTATACGTCGCGCTCAGCTCAGCACCGGAACAGGTCTTACGACGCTGGTAACGGGTTGCAGCGCTCCAGTCGGTATGACAACAGACGGCAGTTTTTTGTATTGGTCTAATTCGGGAACAGGGAATATCGGTCGGTCGCTCATGTCGGGAGCAGGCGCAATACAAGCATTTGCAACAGGATTCACCAATATTCGCGGTGTTGCCATTGGTCCAAACCCATCGCCCGGACCGACCGTCAGCGGCGTTGCGCCTGCATCCGCACAAGCCGGCGCAACTATTACCATCACGGGAGCAAATTTCACGGGTGCTACTGCGGTCTTTGTTGGTAATCAGTCCATTCCTTTTACACTTGTTTCAGCAACGCAAATCACCTTTACTGTGCCGAATGTGTGCAGCAGCGGTCTTGTTTCTGTTCTTACGCCGAATGGTACAGGTACAAGTGCGACGGGCTTTACCTATCTTGCAACATATGTGTTGGGGCAAACAAACTTTACGACGGGGACTTCGGGGCTGGCAAATAACAAATTCACCGCACCAAACGGCATGGCTGTTGATGCGGTGAATAATAAACTCTATGTAGCAGAATTTGGTAATCATCGTGTCATGCGCTTTAGTTTGCCGATTACCCAAAATTCTCAGTTGCCGGAAGCGGTTTTTGGTCAGATAAATTTCACAAGCGGCTTGGCAAATGGCGGTGGTACAACGAATGCGGCTGTTTTCAATGGTCCCTTTACTATGAACGTCGGCATAGGCGGCGATTTGTGGATAAGCGATATTTTGAACAATCGTGTTGTGATGATTCCTGCGGCACATACTGCGCCAAATGGTGCTTCCGCAACGATGGTCTTAGGGCAACCGAGCCTCACTTCAAATGCAGGTGGACTCTCTGCGCAGAATCTTGCAAATCCTTATGCACCACGTTTGGATGCGTCGGGGAATTTGTGGATTACCGACCAAGGCAATCGCCGTGCGCTTCGCTTTAATGCTCCTCTCAGCACGTTTCAAAATGCCTCCATTGCACTTAGTGTACCAGATTTCCTTACGAATAATGCCGTCGCGCCGTCAGCCGTTAGAACGGGAAATACGGGCGATATTGCTATTGTTGGCGCGTCGTTGTATTTGACTGATATGACCCATAATAGGATTCTTCGGTTTGATGCGCCTTATACGACGGGCATGGCGGCAAGTATTGTTTTGGGACAGCCGAATTTCACCGTTGGCACGGCGAATAATCCGAATTCAACACTCGGCTTAAATGTTCCTCAAGATCTTTATACCAACGGCACGGATTTATTTGTCTCCGACCTGAGTAACCAACGAGTCTTGGTGTATTTGAATGTCAATAGTAAAACAAGCGGCTCTGCACCTGATGTTGTGATTGGGCAGCCTGACATGATAACGCTGACTTCCGGTCTTTCGCAATCGAAACTCAACGGATTTCGTGATGTTTTGATGACACCTGCCGGACAACTTATTATCGCCGATCAAGGAAACCATCGTGTTTTGGTCTTTGGACCAACCTTTGTAACGCCTGCTCCAACGGTAACAAGTTTCACTCCCACAAGCGCACTCGCCGGAGCAACCGTAATAATTCGCGGGACAAATTTCACGGGAACAACGCAAGTACAGTTCGGCGGCGTAAATGCTGCATCCTTCACCGTTATATCGGCAACAGAAATTTCTGCTGTTGTTGCTGTGGGTGGTGCAAGTGGGAATGTGAGTGTTACTACTCCTGCCGGAACAGCGAATCTTGCAGGTTTTACTTTCCTTGCACCGCCGACAATTTCAGGTTTTACCCCTGCCACAGCGCAAGCCGGAGCAACAATAACTATTAACGGAAATGCTTTTACCGGAGCAACGGATGTAAAAATTGGCAATCAATCCGTTGCTTTTACACTCGTGAGCGCAACCCAAATTACGGCAACTGCTCCCGTTTTGGGCGGTGGCGGCTTAATAAGCGTTACAACACCAGTTGGTACAGGTGTGAGCGCAACGGGCTTTGGTTTTAATGGTGCGTTTGTCGTTGGGCAACCGAATTTTACTTCAAGTGCTGCGGCAACAAGTTCCACCGGGCTGAATTTCCCTGAAGGCGTGGCGGTGGACGTTGCGCGTGGTAAACTCTACGTTGCAGACCGCCTCAATAACCGTGTGTTGCGGTACGCCTATCCCGTAACAGCAAACAATCCTGTTGCACAAATCGTTTTCGGGCAGCCGAATTTTACGAGTAGTGCTGTCAATAATGGCGGCTTGTCGGCAAGTAGTTTGAATACGCCAACAGACATTCTTGTTGACCAGTCTAACGGCGACTTATGGGTTTCGGATTATTTGAATAATCGTGTTCTGCGCTTTGCTGCTGCTCATGCTATTGCTGTAAATCAGCCTGCTGCAACACAGGTTTTGGGACAACCTAATTTTACCTCTAATGGTGCATCTGTAACACAAAACGGTATGAGTCAGCCTCATGGCTTGGCTCTTGAAGTCGGTGGACGTTTGTGGGTAGCGGATTATGGTAATAATCGTATTGTGCGTTTTGACAATGCAGCTTCGCTTGGAAACGGCGCAAATGCAAATGCGGTACTTGGTCAGCCTAATTTTACCGTCAATCCGGCAAGTCTCTCGCAGTCAGGGCTGAACAACCCCATAAGTCTTGCGATTGATGCTGCGGGGAATCTCTATGTTGCTGATTTCAACGTACATCGCGTTCTGCGTTATAATAATGCCGCTTCAAAACCCAATGGCGCAAATGCAGATGGAGTGCTTGGACAAACGCTGTTCACAACGAATGCGGCTGGCGTTACTGCAACGGCGATGAATTTCCCGGGCGGGCTTGCGATTTCGCCTGCCGGAGACCTCTTTGTGAGTGACCGGAATAACAATCGTATTCTTGCGTTTAATAATGCGGTGGCAAAGGCAAACGGAGCTGCCGCAGATCGTGTTTTGGGGCAAACAACATTCACAACCAGCATTGTCGCTACAACACAATCAGGGATGAATCTTGGGCAGTTTTTAACGTATGTTTCGGGGGATAATGTTCTCATTTCGTCGGAATGGAATAATAACCGCGTCGTTCTGTACGGCACACCACCACCACCGCCTGCACCAACTATCACGGGCTTCTTGCCGACTGCGGCACTTGCCGGTGGAACTGTCGTCATCACAGGTACAAACCTCAACAATGCCTCTGTTGTGCAGTTTGGCGGAACAAATGCTGCGTCGTTTGTGGTCGATTCACCGACGCAGATTACGGCAGTTGTTGGCGCAGGGGCAAGTGGCAATGTGAGCGTAACAACGCCCGGCGGAACAGCAAATCAAGCAGGATTTACGTTCTATGTTCCACCGACGGCTTTCAGCGCAGCAACGCCGCCAACAGGAACCGTAGGTAGTGCATACACGTACACGTTTGTTGCCAATGGTGTACCGGTACCCACCTATGCCGTGCAATCCGGAACATTACCGCCGGGCTTAACCTTAAGCGGTGCTGGGGTACTTTCGGGAACACCGACGGGGGCAGGCGGCACATTCGGACCGATTGTCATTCGCGCAACGAATGTGGGTGGCTTTTTTGATTGCGCTCCTTTCAACATCAGTATCAATGCTGCTCCCACAGCTTTTTCTGCACAAACGCCGCCTATCGGTGCTCCGAGCGTTACCTATGGTCCATATTCTTTTCTGGCTGACGGTTTTCCCACACCTACATACGCTGTGCAAACAGGCGGCGCATTGCCCGCAGGCTTAACTTTGAGCGGTGCAGGTGTACTTTCCGGTACACCTACCGTAGGGGGGATTTTTGGACCATACACCATTCGTGCAAGTAATGTCGCCGGAGCGTTTGACACCGCTCCCTTCACAATTACGCTGGGCGTTGCTCCAACGGCATTCAGCGCTCAAACGCCTCCATCAGGTGCGGTGGGGCTTTCATACTCCTATATTTTCACGGCAAACGGCATTCCTGCACCGACATATACCATTCAGTCTGGAACACTTCCGACCGGATTGAGTCTCAATGCAGTGACGGGCGAACTTTCCGGTACACCCTCGGCAACGGGAACATTCGGTCCGATAACGATTCGTGCAACCAATATCATGGGAACATTTGATACTGCTCCTTTCAATATCACTATTAACACTGCGCCAAGTGCTTTCTCGGCGCAAACCCCACCGTCCGGAACAGTTGGAGCAGTGTACAATTACTCATATTCTTCCAATGGCTCACCCGCGCCCACGTACAGCCTTTTTGCCGGAACACTTCCACCGGGAGTATTCTTAAATGCGGCAACGGGGCAGCTTTTCGGAACGCCGACCACAGGCGGTATTTATAGTGGCATTATCATTCGTGCAAGCAACGTCGCCGGTGCATTTAATTCTGCTCCTGCAACCATTACCATTAGCGGCGCACCAACGGCATTTACAGCTGTTCCCGTGAATGGAGTTGTTGGCTCGCCCTATACATACACATTCGCGGCGAATGGTTTTCCAGCACCGACGTATTCAGTCTTTTCCGGAGTATTACCACCCGGACTGTCGCTTAATGGCACGACCGGTGAACTATCCGGTACACCAACGATGGCGGGAGTTTTTGGTGTAACAATTATTCGCGCAAGCAACGGCGCGGGTTCGATAAATTCAAACAGTTTTTCGATAACTATTGCCGGCTCACCCTCTTCTCCGACAAGTTTTAGTGCTGCTTCTCCGAGTATCGGTACATCTGGCACGCCATACAGTTATACCTTTGCGGCGAATGGATTTCCGTCGCCAACCTTTAGTATAGCATCCGGCGCACTTCCGCCTGGATTGACGCTCAATCCCGTTACCGGAGAACTTTCCGGCACGCCAACCGTTTCCGGTTCATTCGGACCAATTACCGTCAATGCAAGTAATGGTTCTGGAACACTCACGTCGTCAGCGTTTATTATACAAATCAATGGCGCACCGACGGCATTCTCCGCACAAACGCCGGGAGCAGGTGTTGTTGGTACGCCGTATTCTTACACACTCGTTGCTAATGGTTTACCTGCGCCAAATTATACGATTCTTTCCGGCTCATTGCCGCCCGGATTAACAATGAGTGCTTTGGGCGTAATTTCGGGAACACCGGGAATTGCCGGAACCTTTGGACCGATTGTCGTTCAAGCAAGTAATGGCGCGGGGAGTGTCAATAGTGCGCCTTTCGCAATTACCATAAGCGCTGCCGGCTCTGCTCCAACGCTCTTTACCGCACAATCTCCCCCTAATGGAATTATCTCTACAAGTTATGCTTACACGTTTGCAGCGAATGGTTCACCCGCACCGACGTATAGTCTTGCAAGCGGTAGTTTACCGCCGGGATTAACATTAAATGCTGCCAATGGCTTACTTTCTGGTGTTCCAAGTGCTTCGGGTGTTTTCGGTCCAATAACCCTGAGTGCAGTTAATGGTTTTGGTTCGGTTATTTCAGCACCATTTACCATTAGTGTCAATGCTCCCCCGACAGCATTTAGCGCCCAAAGCCCGACAAATGGTGCCATTGGGACTGCGTATTCGTACACATTTGCTGCCAATGGTTTTCCATCGCCCAGTTATACTCTTGTTAGTGGTATATTGCCGCCGGGACTGACGCTGAGTCCGACGGGTGTTTTGTCGGGAACACCGACTGTTTCGGGAATGTATTCGGGTATCGTTGTTCAGGCGCAAAATGCTTTTGGAAACATCAACACTGTTTCCATGAGCCTCACCGTTGCTGCGACAGTGCTTGCTCCAACATCCTTTAGCGCTCAAACACCACCAAGTGGTAATCTTAGTGTACCGTATTCGTACACTGTTGTCGCAAATGGTTCTCCAAGCCCAACATACAGTATCGTTGCTGGAACGCTCCCTACAGGGTTGACGCTTAATGCAGTGACAGGGCAGATTTCCGGCACGCCCTCTGCTGCTGGAACTTTTGGACCGATTACTATACAAGCAAGTAATGGTGCGGGTATGTGGAATACAACGCCGTTTTCCATTACCATCAATCCAGCGCCGCCAACAATCACAAGTTTTACGCCGACAGGAGCTAGTGCCGGTGCGACCATTACCATTAACGGAACAAATTTGACCGGCATTACTGCGGTAAGTTTTGGTGGGGTTGCCGCATCGTCGTTTACGCCAATTTCTGCTACACAAGTAACTGCAGTTGTCGCAGCAGCAGGAGCAACGGGAAATGTGAATGTAACAACGCCCGGTGGGACTGCTGTTCTTGGTGTGTTTTCCTTTTTTGCTCCGCCAGTCATTACGTCATTTACACCGATGATTGCTTCTCCCGGGTCGGTCATTACTATTACGGGTATTGATTTTACCGGTGCAACACAAGTACAATTTGGTGGTCTAAATGCCACATCGTTCACGGTTGTCTCGCCAACACAAATTACTGCAGTCGTACCGCTTGGCGCACCGAATATGCCTATTTCGGTCACAACACCTGCCGGAACGGCTAATTCTGCGGCATCATTCATGCTTGTTGCCTCTTCTTCACAATTTTATTATCAAAGCGGTCCGGCAGATAATCCGGCAAATTGGAACACGTTGCCGAACGGTGGCGGTCTGACGGCAATGAGTTTTTCAACCGCAGGACATTCGTTTATCGTTACCAATGCACGGACGGCAATGTTTGGTGCTTCTGCGACTATTGGTGCAGGCGTAACGTTGCAAGTCGAAAATTCCTCAACACTGGCTATTGCTCATGAACAAACGCTTACAGTCGAAGGTTCACTGCGAGTAAATAATGCCGGACGATTACAACTCAATGGTACAGGTACTGTCACTGGCGTTGGAGGTGTTCAATATCTTGGTTCACAGGCGATTTTGGAGTATCGTGGCGCAAATAATCGTTTGACATCCAATACTGAGTTTCCGACTTCCTTTATGGCGGCAGTAACTATTGATTCCGGATCGGTGCGGTTAAATAACTCGAAAACCGTGCAGGGTACCTTGACATTGCTCAATGGTGGCGTGGTGAATTTCGGGGTAAATAACGGTTTGGTCTTGCAGGGAAATATTGCACTTGGAAACGGTAAATTTGGGACAGATTCCTCTAATGCGCTGGAAATTTCCGGCTCCGGCACTATCACCGGGAGCGCTTCTTTCGATGCGTTAGGCGCGAACAGTATCGGCAATCTTCGTCTTCAGCGCTCAGGTTCTACACTGGGTATTGCTTCTACACTCAGAATTGAACGCTCTTTAGCGCTGATGGGTGGTATCGTCTCGGTAGCTAATGGACAAACCCTTCAGATTCATTCAACGGCGGATACGGCATTACAAGGAGGTTCGCAAAGCTCGTTTGTGATTGGCAGCCTTGCGCGTCGGTTGCCGGAAAATTTGACTCCGATGAATGCGCGAATGTGGCTCTATCCGATTGGGAAAGGTATTCATTTCTTGCCTGCAGCACTTTTCAGTGTTACTTCAGGTACTGTTGCACCGATTGTCTCATTAGAAGCCTTTAATGGTGCTTCGGGTGGTAGTGCCGGAATTGGTCTGACGGGTGCGCTGAGTAAAACAGAGTATTGGTCAATGGCGACGCTTCAAGGAAATCTTAGCGGAACGCAGATAGCTCTTGTGCGTCAAGGCGTTAATGACAGCACGAGAGTCGCCGTTTCACAAACGCAAAGCGGAGTGTACAGAAGCATCGGGGGCGTGTTGGTACCGTTGGTATTCGGTCAATCCGTTGCAAGCAACGGTTTTGGAGTGAGTTCTCCAACGCTCTTTTTTACCGTCGCCGGTGCTGCTCCCGCTCCGGGTGACACAACACCCGTCTTAACGCCGAAAATTACTCGTTTTTCGCCTGATAGGGGCGGAGCCGAGACTGTTGTTACGGTTATTGGTGAAAATTTCACTGGCATAAATAGTGTTGCTATTGGGACAATTCCTGTGGCAAATTTTAGGGTTCTCTCTTCTACCGGAATTTCTATTACCGTTGGCGAGGTAATAACCGGACCGATTCAAATTGGCGGTCCCAATGGCGGTACTGCATCGAATGATGTCTTTACCTTTATGGCAGCACCTGTTATCATGGGCGTAAATCCTCAAACTGCAGGACCGGGTGCGACCGTAACAATTACAGGGCAGAATTTACAAAATGTAACAACGCTGACCTTTGGCGGGGTAACGATTACAAACTTTACCTTAAATCCGGACGGCTCAATTACGTTTGTTGTACCACAAGGAGCAACAAGCGGTTCGACGAATACTCAAATACGCTTGAATGCTGAAGGTGGTACTGCACAAGCCACGACATCGGTTGTTGTTATTCCGCAGCCTGTCTTGCGCAGTTTTGCCCCCGCGACGGAAGCTACCGGAGCGATTATTACTATTCGTGGAGAAAATTTTATTGGTTTGCAAAGTGTGCGTTTTGGAACGGATGCTGCCTCAGCGCCGGCGAATTTTACCCGCAATGATTCATCAAGAATTACGGTCACGGTTCCGGCGAGAGTAGCGGGAATGGGCGCAGAAGTGCCAATTATACTCGTTATGTCGGGTGGCATTCGAGTTACCAGTTCGACGCTCTTTGCTTACAAAGCTATCGGTTCGGGTTCAAACGGTTTTGATGACCTCTCGCAGCGTATTTCTGTTGATGAGTTTTTGGATAAAATTGTTGCCAATGGTGGCGAGGTGCGGGTACGCGGTTCAAATTTGAACGTTATTACCGATATATCTCTGCGAACAAGAACAAGCGTCGGTAAAGCGGAATATCGCACATCCTCGTCGGGGCAAATAACGCTGCTTTTGCCAAAGCAAAATCTGCTTTCGGGTACAGGTGGTACGGTGTCTTCTTCTGCGACGACTGTTGTCTTTTTAGGACCGGCAAATTCAGTCGTTGTGGAAAATGCCTTTTCCATTATCAGTTCGCCGGAAATTAGTGCTATTCAGCCCAATACGGTCAATGTTGGCGAAGAAATGGTGATTACGGGAACAAGTTTAGATTTGGTTACCGTTGTTACAATTGGTGGCACGGCTGCTAATTTTCGTATCGTCAGCCCGACACGCATCGTGCTGCAAATGCCTGCACGCGCGGGAAATCCGACCTTACCACTTGCGGGAAATGTGGTAATTACGTCGGTTGGTGGCATACGAACAAATACGGGAACGGTTATTAATGCAGATCTTTCGGGTGGTTTACCGACGATAACAAGTTTTGCCCCCCTAAGCGGCGGTGGCGGAACGGTGATTACCGTCACGGGAGCGAATTTGAGTATCGTCAATGCCGTCCAATTGGGCGACGTTCCCGTACTATCATTCCGCTTAGTTTCTCCGAATGCCCTCCAAATCACGCTTCCTTCGGGAGTGAGCCGTAAATCGAGTGGTTTTGTTCGACTCATTGCTGCAGGAGGCGAGACGATTTCCCGCGAGGCATTCCGCTTTACTGAATCGTTAGAGCAAGATTCATTGCGGGTTACAGAGCTTTTGCGTCAAATGCCATCGGGAGCGGGTATTTTGAATTGGAGTGCAAATACCGATATTACCGAATGGCGCGGAGTAGAAATCGTTGGAAACCGCATTGTTGCTGTGCGATTGAGCAGTGTTGGATTACGAGGAACAATTCCGGCTTCTCTTGCTGAACTGACGCAGTTGCGCGTCTTGGACATTTCGGGTAACAATTTTACCGGCAATATTCCGCCAAGTTTTTCAGCCTTAGTATTGTTGGAAGAATGTAATCTCAGTCGTAATCAACTTAGTGGTTCTTTGAACGGCGATGTACTTTGTGCGTGGAAACGCTTACGCCGTTTTGATGCGAGTTCAAATGGGCTTTCGGGTGAAATACCGGTATGTATTCATCAAAACGATAACATAGAAACGCTAAATTTGGGCACTAATCGTTTAAGCGGTCAAATTCCGTGGCAAATTGGAGCGATGCAGAATTTGCGGGAATTGCGCTTGAATAATAATCAACTCACGGGCGGATTGCCGCGTGAATTCGGAAGTATCGGTAATCGTCTTTTGACAGCACAACAAACGAGCAAAAATGCGGCTTCGCTCACACAAGCACAAACACTGCAAATTTTAGACGTGAGCAATAATCAGTTAGAAGGAAGAATTCCGGCAGAATGGGCAAATATGGTCAATATGCGTGAGTTCGCCGTGAGTAATAACAACCTTTCCGGCGATATTCCTCGTGGAATTGCGGCTTGGAGGTCTCTTGTATCCTTGCGTTTAGCAAATAACGGCTTTTTCGGCGAACTTCCGAGCGGTGTACAATGGGAAAATTTGGTTGAAGTACGGTTGGAAAATAATCGCTTTACGGGTGCTGTGCCGTTAGAAATTGCTCAGGCGAGCCGTTTACGGATTCTTAGTGTTCACAATAATCGTTTCACATATTTGCCGAACCTTCTTCGGACTCGCGTTGATACAGTAACGGCGGAAAATAATGCCATTGAGTTCGGAAGTTTAGAGCCGCTATTGCGCGTGAGTCCCGCGATTCGTTTGTTGCGTGTCGCTCCGCAGCAGCGTATTGGTGCTGAACGGGATACGGTTTTGGAGCGCGGAGCAAGCCTTGTGTTGCCGTCAGAAATTGGCGGTGAACAGACGGTGTATCAATGGTTTAAGGATTCGAGCATTGTTCGTGGGACTGCCGGACGGCAATCGGTATTCCGCGTCGATAGTGCTATTCGAGTCAATAGCGGGGTATATTTCTGCCGAGCGACGAATCCTCTTTTCCCCAATTTGACGCTTGTAACCGCGCCGGTACGTGTTTCTGTGGCAAGTGTAGATGTCCTCCTCGCAACACCGGAAGCAATTTCTCCCGCGCCTGGTGCTCTTAATGTCAGTCCGAATTTAACTTTGCGGTGGACGCGCGTGGAAGGAGCAACAGATTATGAAGTACAATGGTGGAAATTAGACAATAATACCGCCGTGAACGTTCGTACTGATACGCTTGCCCAGCCGGATAACGGCGAACCAATCTATGTGTTACGTGGTTTAGAGCGGGGAGCTGAATTCCAATGGCGTGTTAAAGCCTTAATTCGTAATGACAGAGGCGGCGTTATAGAAAGTGGTAACGCAATGCGTCCTGCCTATTTCAAGGTCGTTGTTCCGGGCGTTGATCTGGCATTTAGTACGGTTGATGCAGGAAAATCAACGATTGCCGATAACCGCGATGTTCCGGGTGGTGTTCTGATAAATGTGAGCGGAGCACCACTGACGATTTTACGGGATGGTATTGCTGTTATTTCTCGTGATACTTCGTTCAGGATTAAAACAGAACAAGTCGCCGGTATCGTAAAAGATACGGTGCTGTTGCCAAATGGTGAACTTGCTCTCGGCATCGAATTTACACCATCAGAAGCAGAGCCAATTGTGGCTTCGCTGCAAGTGCGCTACCGTGATAATGGTGGTACAAACCGCACCATTACGTTCAATGACGCATTGCGTGGGCGTGGAAGCGCTTTGGCTATTCGTCCGGTAGATTTCGACACGGTGCGCGTCGGCAAAGGAACGGTACAAAGTGTGGAAGTCATTAATCGCAGTAAAATTCATACGATGCAAATTCAAGCTGTGCAGCTTCTTGCCGTGCGTGGCGCTCCGTCGGAAGATTCCTTCCGATTAGTAGATGCGACAGATATGCAAATTGCTCCCAGCACATCGGCGTTTATTACCGTCCGTTGTTTCCCAACGCAAGAAGGTGTACGGCGTGCCGGTGTTCGTGTTATTGCGGTGAGTACGAAAGATACGTCTGTGAGTGATGTTTCTTTTACCAGCATTACAGCATTTGCTCGATTACCGAAGCCTGATGATGCAGCAGTTTCGCTCAAAGTCCGCGCGATACCTGACTCTGCCGTGCCGGGTTCATTAGTTCGACTCAATGTCTTTATCGAAGAAGCAACCACAGATAAATTACGAAGTGTTTTTCAAGCCTCGCAACCAATCGTTCAAGGTAGAGTGCAGTTTAGTAGGCAGGTACTCAGTTTGGCGAATACTTCCGGCGGCGCACGGCTTGTTCCTGATCCGACAGGTAATGACCGCACAAGCGTTCTCTTTAATACGAGCTGGGAAGGGCGTAACGCAGCTATTACGACTATTGAAGCACGTGCTGTTGCCGGTACGAAGGCAATGACAACCTTGAATCTTGCCGGAGTGGTCTGGGGAACAAGTGCTAGCGCACGTTTACCGTGGGAGCGCAAAGTATTTGTCGAAGAATCGTCAGATACGACTCTCTTTACTTACACCAATAGAGTTTCTCAAGCGGGTGGGAAGCGTTTGATTAGTTCAACTTCGCAAACGGTGAGTATCTCGGCTATTGTCCCTAATCCGGTGAAAGACCTATTTGAAGTGAGTTATTCGTTGCCGGAGAGTGACTTTGTGACAATGACGCTTGTGGATGCACGCGGCAACGAAGTGATGACGTTGCTCAATGAGGTCGTTACTGCCGGAAAGCACACATCCTCGTTCAAAGTAAACTGGCTTTCGAGCGGGTCTTATTTGGTGAAAATGGTGAGTTCCCGGGGAATAGCAACCGGCAGAATGGAGATAATACGCTAGAAAAGAGCAGAAATCATGAGATAAGAATTATCGATGGTGAAGGCTACAGAGTCAAAGAGGCTCTTTTTTATACATATAAAGGTGTAAAAAAGAGCCCTTAAATTCAGCTGACAAGGTGTTAATGGTGCAACAATATATCAAAAATTCAGCCCATACGACACTTGCAAGACTATTTCTCGCGAAGGTCCCGGCAAAGGTCTGTGCAGACTGTTGTAGGGCTGTATGAAGCTATAATTTGTACCTAAAATATCGTGAAGAACTAAGCTTGCGGATAAACCCGGCAAAATATTGTTATACCGTAATGCACAGTTTAAAAGAATAACAGGGTCGTAGAGTTTGTGTATTGGTTTTCCATCAGTAGCGATGCCTGTTTGTCCAAAACGTCCTGCAAGAAAGCGAGCAGAGGGCGCAATAGTAAAATTATCAGTTATATCAAAAGCTGTGTTGAGATTCAGAACATGAGGTGCAAAGCCAACTAATTGATTTTCATTGCCGCTAACTTGATACAAATTGACGGAATTTCGTCCGGCAACGTAAAAGGCATAGTTGAGATTGGCATATCCCCATTTATCACGAAGACGATATTCAACTTCAAAACCTCTGGTTTCTACGCGCTCAAAATTAAAGTATTTTTCTTCCGCGCCGAGGGTTGCATAAACGATAGCGTCTTGAATTTCAATATTAAACACATTTGCCGTTAGAAGCATATTATCGGCTAGTTGGTAACCCGCTTCAAGCTCTAGGACGGTTGAAATTTCCGGTTTAATGTCCCTATTCAAATTGATGTTCAGTAAAGCAGGTGCGCGAAAAGCACGGCTGTATAGCCCCTTCAAATGAAATTTATCAATAACTTTTGTGAGTGCAATTCTGGGTAAAAATACTGGCGCATAGCGGCTATGTTGCTCAAATCGCGCTCCGGCAGTGATATTAACAATGTCGGTTTTGAAGAGCCCCTGTGCAAACACGGCAAGATTGGTAAAATTAAATGACGATTGATTGTTAAAAGCAAATGTAGCTCCGCGAATATTCTCAATGCCTTCCCAAAAATACTGCGTTCCTGCTGAAATGCTTATCGCTTCGGTAGGTTCATACGTGCCTGTCAAGTTTGCAGTTGTGCGATAGGTTCTATTGGTAACTTGGTCATTGGAATCGCTGGTGCTATACCACGGGTATTGAATTCTGTATGTGATGCGCGGAGTAAGTTGAAAACCTGGGGCAATATTGATGTCGTATTTGGCATCGGCGATAGAATTAACATGATTTTTTTGTTCGGTAAAGGGAAGAATCACTGAGTATTTATCACGATTATCGACCCGATAATTATCATGGATAAAGCGAATATCGAGTGCTTTGTATCGAAGGTTAATATTGGCATTAAGGGTATTCAAAGCGCTGTTTCCAAGCATGGAATATGAATTTCCCCGATAATCAGTGTATGATTGATCGCTTCGTTGTCCTTCAGAGGCAAATATCAATGCCGATACCGCCAGACTATCAAGTGTCGGAAGAATCTTACCAAAATTCAGCGTTGCTCCTCTGCGCCCAAAGCCTTGTGCCATTTGTCCGTACTGACCGGCAATTTCCAAGCCGTTCACATCTTCCGCTTTTTTGGTAATGATGTTAATAACCGATAACTCCGCAAACCCGCCATAGAGCGCTGAACCGGGACCCCTAATTATTTCTACACGCTTAATTTGCTGCACAGAAAAATGGTTACCAAGGATGACTATTCCATAGGTATTATCGTTTAATTCTTGACCATCGAGCAGAAAGAGTATTTTGCCTTCGTACCCCCAATTCCCGCGAATACCTACTCCTACCGCACCTTGGACATCAACGCCGAATTCAAAGCCTGGTACCAGCCTCAATATGTCTATCATATCTCGAGCACCGGATTTCCGAATTTCTTCTTCGGTAATTAAAGTAACGATGCCTGGCGATTCCCTGGTCGTCAAACCACGATTTTTGGACGTAGAAGCTACTTTTATTTCCACATTCATTAATTCTTCTAACGACATTTCTTCTAATGCGCTTGCTTTTTGTACGGATGTTTGTGGGGCGTTTTGTTGTGCGTTGAGTTGTGCTGCTGTGTAAAGCGCGACAAGAAAAATCAAACCACAACATGCTTTCAAGATTGGTTCAGTAGTCTTGTTCATAGTGGTTAAAAAAAAGAATGAAACATGGAAATACGCGGTCTGGCAATATACAATCTTGATAATAATTTTTACAATTGTTCTCCGATAAAATTCAAGAAACACGGCTATGGATTTTTGACGAAGATGTCCTATATTTGCGTTGTCGTCATGGCTTACCAATTCTCATTCTATATTGGTATTGTGTAGGCATTGGGATTGTGTTGATACTGCTTTGGTAGTGCGCAACTCTTTCGGGGTTACTAAAATCCTCCGTATGCTTCATTACGCCTTGAAAAATTGACGCTTTTTTGTTTTTCACAGATTTCTTTTTTCACACATCTTTTGTACCTTATGAAATGTTCTCCAGTCTTCCGGACGCTATGCGTTTGGACGCTTTTTTGGTGTTGTGGTGTCGGGGCAGCAAATACAATGTTTGCTCAATCTACGCCATTTGAAAAAAATGGTAAAAAAGGTCTTGTTCGGGCAAGCGATAATGCGATTATTGTTCAAGCCAAATATGATGACATCATTGTTTTTTCCAATGCGTGGCTTAAAGTTAAAGATGGCGGTAAATTCGGTATTTTGCAGCCGGACGGAACAGAGTCTACACCTTGTAAGTATGACAATATTGACCTTTTTAGCAATGGTAAGTATGAAGTGAAATTGAACAATAAAATCGGCATTTTGGATAATCAAGGCAAAGAAATCCTTGCTCCAAAGTACGATGAAATCTTGATGGGACAAGACGGACGCGCTCAAGTAAAGCTGAATGGCAAAATGGGTTTTATTGATGAAAAGGGTAAAGAGCTTGTCGCTCCCAAATATGATGGTGTTCAAATGCTGAAAAATGGTCGTGTACAAGTTACCGAGGGTGGAAAAACGGGATACTTAGACGATAAAGGCAACGAAATTATTCCTCCGAAATTTGACGGCGCAAAATTTTTTACCGTTGGTGCAAATGGCTATGCGGAAGTCAAAAATGGCACGAAAATGGGCTTGTACACAACGACCGGCAAACAACTTGTTCCGGCGGAATATGAATCCGTGAAACTGAGCGCGAATGAGCGTATTGAGGTAAAAAATTCGGGTAAAATTGGTTATTATGATATGCAAGGAAACCTGCTTATTCCCTGTAAATACGATGCCGTCTTGTTTGCCTTAGATGGGCGTGCGCAAGTGAAATCGGCTGGGAAGTTTGGAGCAATCGCTCCGCAAGGCGCGGGGAAAGAATACAAAGAATTTTTAGAGCCGAAGTATGACGATGTGAAAATGATGAAAGTCGTTGCTGCTGCGACAATAGCAGGAAAAACATCATTTTGGACGGCTTCCGGTGTTGAGTACAGCGCTGTCGAAGAGCCTGTGAATAATTTGCTTCGTGCGAAAAAAGGCGGCAAAACGGGATTTTTGGACATGAACGGTAAAGAATTTATTCCGGCACAGTATGATTCTTTGCAAGCATTTTCCGAAGGGCTTGCTCTTGCTCAAACGGCAGGAAAATGGGGCTTTATCGGCGCAGACGGAAAAGAAAAAGTTGCTCTCAAATATGATGCAGCCGAAACAATGAAAGGTGGCATTGCACGTGTGGTCAGTGCAGGAAAATGGGGTTTGTTGAACAAAGACGGTGCTGAAATCATTGCTCCCAAATATGATTCCTTGCGTACTTTTACCGAAGCGCTCGCCGGAGCAAAACTTGCTGATAAATGGGGCGTTGTTGCGCAAGACGGCAAAGAACTCGTCCCGCCGAAATATGATATGCTCGATGCTTTCAGCGAAGGTTTCGCGTTAGTCTCGCTTGGCGGGAAATTTGGTTTTATTGATAAGGCAGGTTTAGAAATTATTGCGCCGCAATACGACGCTGCCGAAGCCTTCAAAGGCGGTGTTGCGAAAGTTACGCTTGCAGGAAAAACAATCACCATTGACACAACAGGCAAGGAGAAGAAATAATGAAGAACTTCAATAAACTCTCGGCTTTTGCCTCCTTAATTCTGATGATTTCATTCAATGTTGTTATTGCGCAAGTACCTCAAACGCCTGAGAAAATAGAAAAAGAGCGTCAGAAAATTCTCGCTCAAAAGATAGACAGTGTGGTGATTTGGGAATATGCACTGAAAAATAACAAGCCCGAAAAAAAAGGCAGAATGGATATGCTTATTCGCTACGATAAAAATGGTAATAAAGTCTTGGAAGGACGTTACAATAAAGATCTTATTGATACGAAACAAGAGTTTACTTACAACGAAAAATATCAATTAACCGAAACTACGAACTTCATGGAGTTTAATACTCCCGGATTTACGTGGAAATATACATACGATGACAAAGGGCGGACGAAGGAAGCAGCCTATTCCAGCAATATGAGCAATTCCAGCCAGCGCCAAACGTTTCATTACCGTGAAGGGCTTTTTACGGCAAACGACGGCGTTTTGACGGAAGTGAAATTTTACATTACCAAAGACAAGGTTGGATACCGCGATGTGATTTCGTATGATGACGCAACGAAGCGCCCGTTGAAGATGACTCGATTTCGCATTGATGACAGCATTGAAAAAAAGGAAGAATATAAGTACGATGCTGCCGGGAATCTGAGTGAAATAGCGATTTTTGGCGGAATGGAATTCGATGAAAAAACGGGCAAACTCCAATCGAAAAAAATGTTTACCTACGATGCAAACGGGAATATGACGAGTGAATCAGAGACAAACGCAAAAAATCAGTTGACAGTAAAACTTGTTCACACCTACGATGCGAGTGGTAAAATAGTTGAAACGACTGTTTCATCGGGCAAGAAGCCTCCGGTAAAACCAAGCTATGTGCGGAAGTATGTGTATGCGGTGTTTCCGTAGTGAGTTTTACAATGAACGTGTATTCCACAAAGGCTGAGATACTTTGGTATTTCAGCCTTTTGTGGTAGTTGCGAGCTAAAATATTGTTGAACGATAAAGAAAGATTTTCCTAATTTTGAAGCATAAGAACAAAGTCAATGTTCCAATATGCGATTGACCTGTGAGCAGCAAATTCCAAGGGAAAATTCTTGAGGAATTAGCCGATTTGAAGCATCCGTATGTGTCTCAAATGAATTTTTCAATCGTCTCTTACCGATAAAAATATTCCACACGATAGAAACAGTTGTTATGATAGACCAAACCACAGAACAAGCAACGCGCAAGCGTCTTTCCGAGATTGAACGCGAACTTTCCGACTTGCAAGAAAAGCGTACTGCACTCAGAGCGCGGTGGCAGGTGGAAAAAGATGCTATTCAACGTATTCAAGGACTAAAAGCAGCCATTGAACTTTCCAAAAATGATGCTGCGGATTACGAGCGTCGTGGCGATTTGGGCAAAGTTGCCGAAATTCGGTACGGGCGTATGGTGCAGTTAGAAAAAGAACTATTGGAAGCGAATGAATCCCTCAAATCGGCGCAAAAAGACGGAACTATGCTGAAAGAGCAGGTCGGTGCTGATGATATAGCCGAAACCGTTTCGCGTTGGACGGGAATTCCTGTTAGCCGTATGCTGGAGACCGAGCGGACAAAACTTTTGAAAATGGAAGAGCGCCTACATGAGCGGGTTATTGGGCAGGAAGAAGCTGTTAGAGCCGTGAGTAATGCAATTCGTCGCGCACGGGCGGGCTTGCAAGATGCAAATCGTCCGATAGGTTCGTTTATTTTTCTTGGAACGACCGGTGTCGGAAAAACTGAGTTGGCGCGAGCTTTAGCGGAGTTCCTTTTTGATGACGAACAAGCAATGGTGCGTTTGGATATGACCGAGTATATGGAGAAGCACGCTGTTTCGCGGATGATTGGTGCGCCTCCGGGGTATGTCGGTTATGATGAAGGTGGTCAGCTGACAGAATCTGTGCGAGTGCATCCGTATTCTGTCGTGCTGTTCGACGAAATCGAAAAGGCGCATCCCGACGTGTTTAACGTACTGTTGCAAGTTCTTGACGAAGGAAGACTGACTGATAGCAAAGGGCGCGAGGTGAATTTCCGTAATACGATTATCATTATGACTTCCAACATTGGTACAGAAATTATTCAGGAATCTTTACAATATTTGGATGACCGAAAAAGCGATATTGAGTTGGAGGAGCAATTAGAACGCGTAAAAGAAAAAGTCATCACGTTGCTGAAAACCCGCGTCCGACCGGAGTTCTTCAATCGTATTGATGATGTTATTTTGTTCCGTCCGCTCTCACGAAAGAATGTCCGACAAATCGCTCAAGTACAAATTAAGCGCTTAGAAGAAACGATGAAAAATACGGAATTAGCGCTGGAAATTACGGACGAAGCCTTGGAATGGCTGGCAGTGCATGGCTACGAGATTAATTACGGCGCTCGTCCGCTCAAAAGGCTTATCCAAAAACGCATCGCTGACCCGCTTGCAATCAAGGTTCTCTCTGGTGAGATTTCCTCCGGTGATACAGTGAAAGTTGATATGGGAATGAATGGCGAACTCGAAATGGGGAAATCCTAATGACGAAATTGCATACCTTCTGCCGATTCTGCAAAGCTGTAGTGGTGGTCTTTGTCGGAAGTGTGTTTGTGGGGTATGCGCAATCAGGAAATTTATTGACGGGGTCGAGAGAAATCAAGCAGGGAGATAAGGGCTTTATTGCGTGGAGATTTGCCGAGTATGAAACCGTGCAGATTGCAGGCGATACTCTTCGTGCAATTCGCACTGCCAGAGATATGCTGACAATTCAACCTTCAAAAACAACTGTGTACAAACTGACAGCACTCGGCAAAGGGAAGCCACGATTGGATACACTTTGGCGCGTAGTCGTGCTGAGTGAAGCAGAGGCAGACAGCCTTGCGCGTTTGGAGGCAAATTCATCGCTTGCATCAGTTCCTCAAGAAGTTTCGCGCGGTGCCGCGCAGCCTCTTGCAGCCAACGGTATTCCCGAAAGTGTTTATCTTGTAGCTGAGGCTTCAAATCAACCTTCTACGCTCTATGCCGGAATTATCCGCAATGCTGAATCTACTATTGCTCCAGCACGGATAAAGATTATGAGGATTCCTGATAATAGCGTGGAAGCTGCATCAATACACGCTGTTGTGCTTGATAGGATGGGGAATTTTTTACCAACATTTTCAGCCAAGCAAGAACGCTTTTCTGTTACGCTTTTTGGTGCGGTTGATTCCAGCGACGTTTCGCTGTCCAAAGAAATCCAGTCGAGGAACGCTTCCTCGCTTACTTCTGAAGCGCAATTTATGATGCGTGAAGCATCCCTGTACGATTCTCCCCATCTTGCTGTGACGGTCTGCTTGGACAAAGCCGCGTATATGAAGCGTTTCGAGGGACTGGATACAATAACGCAAGATTTTATACGCTCTTTGGGGAATAGAGTAGAGCAGCAGACAATTACTTTTGACCATCGAATTACGCTTGTTGGCAATCAAGCACAGAAATTGGGCAGTCAAGCACAGAAATTGGACAATCAAGCGCAGCAGCCTTCTGAACGTTCTCAAATACAAAATCCAAGCGGCGGATTGACTGCTCTCTATAAAGCTGCCTATAAAGGGTTATTGACGTTAAAGCAATCCGGCAGGCGGCATAAAGCCCTTATTCTTATTTCCGGCGGGAAAGACGATGCTTCTATACTTTACACAATGCAAGATGTGATGCGCTCTGCGAAAGATTTTCAGGTTGTTGTTTATGCAATTGCCGTTGGTTCTAATGCTGACACATACACGCTCAGACAAATTGCTGATTTTACCGGAGGAAGATTTTATGCTGTTGATGATGCTCATCGTGAAAATGTTTCCGCCGTCCTTCGTGAGATTGCGCTTTCCTACAAAGCATTTTATGAGGTGATATTTACTTCCGGTACGAGTGTTCAAGCGCACTCAAAGGCAATTGATGCGACACTGGCTTTCAAAACACCGGATAATCGTACACTCAGCGAAACGAAGCCATTTGCTCTGAGTGAAAAGAATTTTTACTCAACACATCAGATAGTTGCTACCTTTGCTGCAAACTCGTTTCAACCCGATAGCGAATACGACCAGCAAATTTCGTCGCTTGCCCAAGCATTGAGGGATAATCCCGATAAAGTGATTGAACTTGTCGGGCATACCGATATGCAAGGGAATGACGGCATCAATCGCTCGTTTGCGCTTAGAAGGGCGCAAGCAGTCAAAACGCGACTTATGAATCTTGGTGTACACCCTGCGCAAGTGCGGCTTCGGAGTGTTGGTAGAGAAAAACCGGTTTACTATTTTGAAAGCGAAGAATGGCAGTCCCGCGTCAATAGACGTGTAGAACTGCGTTGGCTTGACCCGTCGCTTGTCCCGTATGAAATTCTCGCCGAAGCGGTTGCCTCCGAAGAAGAAGCAATGCGGCTTGAAGCCCAGTGGAATGCTCGCGGATATGATGCTTATTATGATGCCTTTCTTATTAATCGTATTCCGGCGTACAGGTTAAAACTTTGGGGGTTCCCTTCGCTGGAAAGTGCCGAAAAAACAAAGCAACAACTACAATCTCTCTACAAAATTTCTCTCAAAGTTCAATAGCCGAACGAGTTTGTGATGTAAGTTGAGCAGTTACTCGAAAATACATTTTTTCTCGTAGTGGCACGACGAAACAATGAACCATGCAACGAGAAAGGCGGTACTTTTTTGTTGGACAAAGGGCGCAAAACAGCTATTTTTGCGACGTTTGAAGGAGTAAACGAAGGTTTTATCAACATTTTAACTATTTTCAAAGGAACATACTGTGGCAAAACAGCAAAAAAATAAGCGTCGTGGTGGTGGGCTTGGAATGCCCGTCGGAATAGCCATGCTTGTCGGTATAGTCGTTCTGGGTACGCTCGGAGGCGCATTGTGGCTTGTCTTCCGCGATACAACACCCCATGTCTTGTATAAAGCCTTTCCTGTCGGCACGGAAGGTTGGTCTTCGTCGTGGAGTCAAGACAGCGATACCTGTGGAAATTACACGACTTCTGCACCTTTACAATCGTTCAAAATGGATTTGGAAAACCTTCCCGCAGCAGCAAGCATAAGCTATGCAGGGTATGTTGCTAATATGGGCTGGAAAGAAGGCAAAGCCGGCGCAGAAATTCTTCCAAACGAGATAGCTGTGCAAACTCAAGGTATCGAAGCCATCAAAGCCTCGTTGGAGAACGCTCCGGGGCTGAATCTGGAATATCGTGCGCATTTTCCGAAATCGGGTTGGACGGAGTGGCTTGGAGACGGCATTTTAGTTGGTGCGCCGCAAAGTGGAGAGTATATGGATGCAATGCAGGCACGACTCGTCGTTGCAGACAGCGCAGTGGCAATGTTTGATGCAAAAGATGGTGTTCATATTGATTTCTCCGAAATTTTCTTCAAAGTGGGCAGTGATCGTTTTAATTTTGATTTACCGGAAACTTCACGAAATCTAGCGCGGATGTACAAATTCGCTCAAGGTTCGTGCGATAGTTTGCAAATGGTCATCGAAGGACACTCGTCGTCAGAAGGCGATGCAGGAGTGAATCAACGCCTTTCCGAGCAACGTGCAATGAAGGTTCGTGATTGGCTTGTCAGCAAAGGCGTAAATCCGGCAAAAATCTCCGCAACCAAAGGTTTCGGCTCATCGCAACCCAAAGTTCAAGAACCTGCTGAAGGAAGCGTTACTGCGGCTGAGTTAGAAAAAATTCGTAAGCAAAATCGCCGTATTGGGGTGATGATCCAGCGCGGGTGTAAGTAACGACAAGAACAGAGACTTCATTTTTTTGAAGACACGTGGAGCAAGGCATAATGCGGTATTCTGCATTATGCCTTTGTTCTTTTCTGGAAAAGCAGCAAATTCGTGTGCTGTGAAAAGACAATTTTTCCAAGAAAATATCGTCAGTATTGCAAAAGAGCGCATCAATTCTCACTTTTCATTTTCCATTATGACTGTAACCATAGATTCTAATTCCGGTTTTTGCTGGGGCGTTGTTCGCACGGTACAAATTGCCGAGCAATATCTTGAGCAGTATGATAATGTCTCGGTTTTGGGGCATATCATCCACAACCCGAAAGAAATTGAACGCTTGGAAAAAAAGGGATTAAAAACGATTCACGTCAAAGATTTTGAGCGTATTGCGGGTGATGCCAAGCAAAGCGGTGCCACGCCGCGCGTGCTTATTCGTGCGCATGGCGAGCCGCCGGAAACCTATCGAAAAGCATTTGAACTCGGTATTGAACTTATTGACGCAACTTGTCCGGTCGTAACGAAATTACAAGAACGGGTGCGGAAATTTTATGACCAAGGTTACCAAATCGTCGTCTTTGGCAAAAAAGACCATGCGGAGGTGATTGGAGTGCGCGGTGTTTGTAATGATGAATGTATTGTCGTCAAGAGTGTTGAAGAGGGCTTAGGCAGCGTGAATGTTGATAAAAAAACTGTGCTGTTTTCCCAAACAACAATGGACAGACCAACATTTTACGCTCTCCGCGATGCGCTTCAAGCCCGCGTGAAAGAACTGATTGTCGATACGATGCAAAACATCGCCGTTGAATTTCACGCGAAAGACACAATTTGCGGGCAAGTATCAGGACGTGAGGATAAATTGGCTGCTTTTGCCGCGTCGCAAGATATTATGCTCTTCATAGCAGGGCATGAATCGTCGAATGGGAAAGTATTGTACAACGTCGCAAAAGCTGCAAACCCGCGCACATACTTCCTTGAAGATGTGAAGGAACTTCAAGACGAGTGGTTTGAGGGTGTAGAAACCGTCGGCATTAGTGGCGCAACAAGCACTCCTCAATGGTTGATGGAACAGCTCAAAAAAGCAGTTGAAGAGCGATATTCAAGTGTACTTGCATAATCTTTTCCAGAAGGAAACGTAAGCAATCAACAGAAACTGTTATTTTTCTTAGAACAACTATGGCAAAAGCAATATGGAACGGTGCGGTTATCGCTGAAAGCGACCAATATGAACTTGTCGAAGGAAATGTCTATTTTCCTCCCTCTGCAATCAAACGGGAGTTTTTCAAAGACAGCGCTTCGCACACAAAATGCCCGTGGAAAGGCACAGCAAGCTATTACACGGTAGAAGTAAACGGGCAGCAAAACCCTGATGCAGCGTGGTATTATCCACAAACGATGCCTTCTGCAAAGCATATTGAAGGCTATATCGCGTTTTGGAAGGGTGTGAAGGTTGAGAAATAAATAACATCAGGTTTGATTTGCTAAAATGATAAATATCAATTTGTTGCACTCTATAGCATCAGATTATGAAGTTCTCTTGCCGAATTATTTTGCAGTTTGTTCATTGTGTGCTTTGCATTATGGCAATTACTTCCTGTATGCCTAGTGTTAATAATATAATGCGGCATCCAAATTTTACTTGGGTTAAAGATAGCAGCAATCGGTTTTACATTCACATGGAGAAGAGCATTTGGACGCAAAAGCGCATGGATTCTATCAAGTTAGCAATGGAAAACAATTTTGCGTTTGTGATGCAAAAATTACAGAACGATTTTTTTCCTTATGATAGGATTCACCACTTTATTGTTGAAAATCCGAATTCTATCAAAACACTGATAGATTTTAATACATTAATCGCTTCAGATATTGGTTATGGATTTAATAGAAAGGAATACTTCCCAAAACAAGATTCACTTGGTATTCAACTTCATTATCATGAGCGTTATTTGATAACAACTTTTAATCAGAACTCGTCGTACTCACGAGAGAAAGACCTATTAAGTATCATTATCATCAATTCAATTTGGGGTGCTTGCTCTGGGGATATTGACCAATCCATTGGAATTTACATCAATGATTCTTGGAAGGACTATTCTTTACATGATTTGGCTGCCTACTTATATAAAAGCTCATATAGAATTGGGTTAAACCAACTATTTTCATTCAATCCACAGTCAGTACAATATCCGATGATGGCTAGCCTCATTAAATATGCTGCTGAAAATTACGGTTTACAACTCGTGCAAGAACAATGCAAGCATCCCTCTCTCTGGACTTCTGGTTTGCAGGGAAAAATCATTCCAGAATGGGAAACTATGCTGAAAGAGCGTTACAGCAAGCCATCTCCAATTGATACGATTCGTTATTTATATTACTATTATTAGTGTAAGGCTGTAAAAATCCTTGCTCGGAAGTTGTCTTCCACCAATTTTATCACCAATTTACAACCTACTATGGCACTCACCGTTGGCGCAAAAGCGCCTGATTTTACGCTACCTTCCACCGCGGGTGGCAATTTTTCATTGCACAAAGATTTCAAAAACAAAGTTGGTATTGTCTATTTTTATCCGAAAGATTTTAGCGCTGGCTGTACTGTTGAAGCCTGTGCTTTTCGAGATGCGTTTGAGATGTTTCGTGGGATTGACGTTCCCGTCGTTGGTATTAGTGCTGATGATTTGGAAACGCACAAACGCTTTCGTCAAGCCCATAATCTTCCATTTCATCTTTTGACGGATGCCGATAAATCCGTATCAAAATCATTTGATGTTCTTGCCCCGATTATCGGATTTATCCAGCGTGTTACATTTTTGATTGATGATACCATGACGATTGCGGCGGTTTATCAAGACCTTTTTGACGCACGTAGCCATATTGATGAAATGATTAAACACTTGCGAACAAAATCAACAACGACTTCAATTTAAGCGGCGTACGTGTAGAACATATTTAATGACTAGAAAAGGTATGAAGCGCCGAAATTTTCTCCATCAGGCAATCCAATTTCCCTTGATTGGTCCTTTCGTGAAAACGATGATTGCTCCTTCCGAGGCTTCTGCAAACAAGTTTTCAGGCATTCTGGCAGAGCCTTTGGCAGACCCCAATTTCGTTCCCGCAAGGACCATTCCTGTCTATCGTCCAGCGCCGGAGACGTGGAGTAAAAGTGAATTAACCGTAGCATGGATAGGTCATTCTACCGTGCTTATAAACTTTTACGGTATTATTCTTCTTACAGACCCCGTACTTTTTGACCGCGTTGGGCTACATTTGTTCGGTGCGACCTTTGGTATAAGCCGACTTTCACCACCGGCATTACCATTTGCCGCTATCCCGAAGCCGGATGTGGTTCTGCTTTCTCATGCCCATATGGATCATTGTGATATTCAGTCGCTAAAAAGCCTGACCGAAAAGTATCCCGGGCAAATTGCCGCTATTATTGCAAAAAACACACGCGATGTCATTGAAGAGTTAGCGTGGAAATCTGTGCAAGAATTGGATTGGAAGGAAGAAACAAGTGTGGTAACAGATAATGGAGCAATTCGTATAAAAGGCTTGGAAGTAAGGCATTTCGGATGGCGATTGCCGGGAGACCTTGACAGAGCCAATGGTAAACGATCTGGAAGAAGTTTTAATGCGTATTTGCTGGAACGAGAAGGGAAGCGCATAGTTTTTGGTGGAGATACTGCTATGACCGATAGTTTCAGCAAAGCATTTCAACACGAAAGCTTGCCTGTAGATATAGCAATTATGCCGATTGGAGCATATCAGCCGTGGAAAACTGTGCATTGTAACCCAGAAGAAGCCTTGCAAATGGCGCGTGATATGAAAGCCTTATATTTTGTACCAATTCACTGTCAAACCTTTCCCTTAGGCAGAGAATCTACATTTGAGCCTTTGGAACGTCTCCAATCTGCGCTGCAACTTACCGATTCACCCAAGCTTGCACTGTCAGCAATTGGCAAAACATTTGTTTTACCGAAAGCCTAATGATACAAGTTGAATTTAAGTGCATAAGTCTTTGTGATTTAATAATTTGTTGTTTGCACAGCCTCTGACTTCTATCATTTAAAAAGACCAAGTAATGCCAAGAGCGTGAAAAATATTCGTTGGTTTACGAGTTTCGTCCACGACGCTTTCATAACTATAGTCGAGCGTTGAAGAAATGGAAAGATTACGAGTAATCGGAATCATGACTATGGCAATAAGACGATGCCGATAATTACTTGTCAGAAGAGCTGTTGGCTGTGAAAAGAAATTATGGGTCAATATTACCTTACCGTCAAACAGTGTATAATTGCCAAATAGATGGAAAGAATATCGCCAGCCTTCATAACTATTCATAATGCGAAAACGAGTTATGTCGTATGTGAATGCCGTGCTCAGTGAAAGATTGATAGAGGGAGAACGTACTAGAGTAACCCCTGCACCTACACCCCCTTGAACACGTAAATTCAAAAATCGCAGATTTGATGTCTCAAACTCTCCAAAAGCCATGGGGAAAAGTGTGTTGTCAGGAAAAAGCCGCAGATCGGCAAAACCAAACCAGTCATTTTCTAGTTGCATGCCAAAAATTTGGTGTAGCGAATATGAAACAGAGGATTTAAGGGCAAAAAAAGTATTGCCTACATCCCCTGTGGCATTTGCTCGAAGCATAAATCGGTCAATGTTTCCTGTTTGAAATTGCATTTCTGCTCCCAAGCGCAGCGAACCTTTGAGTGTATCAATAGTTCCAATACGAGGTTCTTCGTTGGATTGTGCAAAAGTGAAACCATGGATTAGTACCAGCATGAGAATACTGAATGGTTTCCAAAAGTGCCTCGCCGTATGAGGCTTGGGAGTAGAATGCAAGGTATACATCATGAACAAAAGTGAAAAAATGATCAATATTTATTCTGCGTGTGTGAAGCGATTAAAGGCAAATACAACAATACCGGCAACAACGATGTGCATTACATTGAGCCAAACCCCCATCATCAGTGGAACGTTAGGAATTGCAATAAAGGGGTTGGTAAATGAGAGCAATAAAAGAATTGCGGCAATGATATTGAATATACGAAGCGGAGAGGCGGTAAAGCGATTGAGTAATGCTAAAACCCCACCTGCAAAAATTGTTGGCATAATCGATGATATAATCACCGGTACGACTGTCATAGGTTCATTCGCCGGCGATAACAGTACTGTATCGCTTATCCAGCCCGTTGATTTTCCAACGTAAAAAAGTATCGCATTGATTGCCGCAGCAAGAAGTCCTGCAAGAGGAGCTACACTCAGAAGTTTTTTCGAGGCGATTTTAGAAGTATTCATAGCTGTAAAAAAAAGTGAAAAATAGTTATAAAAAATATAGTGATAAAAATAACTATATGTGCAAAGAAAGATAAAAATTATACTGATTGACATGAATTTCCACATGCGCCGTTTGCGCCTGATTGAAGATTGGTCATGACTCGCTTGAGCCCCTGGATAAGTAAATGTTGCTCCTTATCAGTCAGACCTTCAAAGGCTGTAGAATAGACATCTAAAGCCTGTTCAATAGCTTTGCAACGAATGTCTTTCGCTTTTTGCGTTAAAAAAATGCGATTAACACGTCGGTCAATTTGATCGGGAATCCGAACAATAAAACTTTCTTTTTCCAAAGCATCAATCATTGTCGTTACATTTGGCTTAGCAACACCAGAGCGGTTGCTTATTTCTTGCTGCGAAAGTCCATCTTCATTCCATAATTGCGCTAATATAATCCAGTGACTCATCGTAAGACCAACATCAGAGGCAGCAAACCGTTGTTGTAGATGTTCTGCCATCATTTTAGCAGTCCGACCAACAAGGAGTCCAAATGATGTATTGACATTAAATGTTTCGATTGTTTCCATAAATACTGAATTATGGAGTCGTTGCAACAAGTTGTATATGGAAAAATACTGATAATAGTTACAAATATAACTATTGTTGTTGTTTCACGCAAGCACAAAATAATTTTCTTCGGATGTTGCTTTTTTAGGCGTTACCCGTTGTTTCGAGAAAATAAGTTCTCATCTGTCCTTTTCCTTTTACTTCGATACTGCCGCGAGGTATAAAATGATACTCGGGTATATCGATAGAGGATTGTTCGGTTGAAATAAGCGCGGCATTGGGAGATGCACATTTTCTATATACATCTTCCGAAACGTGAATCTTTCCGGCTTCTCCGTGTGATTCCATCCGACTTGCCGTGTTGACGGTATCGCCCCAAAGGTCATAGCTGAATTTATGTTTGCCGATAACACCTGCAACGACTTCGCCAGTATGAATACCTATGCGGACGTGAAGTTCGTGATGATGTTCTTGATTAACAGTCTGGACGATGTGCAGCATATCAAGGGCAAATCGTAAAATTCGTTCTGTGTGTTCTTCGGCTGATTGCGGTACACCACAAACAGCCATATATGCATCTCCAATCGTTTTGATTTTTTCTACACCGTGTTTCTCTGCGAGTGCGTCAAACGCAGAAAACATCCTGTCCAGCAAAGAGACAAGCTCTTCGGGTTGCATAGTTGCCGATAGGTTGGTAAATCCGACAATGTCAGCAAAAAGGACGGTCACACTTTCAAAACGCTCGGCAATAGTTGTTTCGCCAGATTTCATACGGAAAGCAATAGATTCCGGTAAAACGTTTAAGAGTAAGCGTTCTGATGTTCGTTGTTCATGTTCAAGCGCACGGAGAGTTTGGGTCAGATTCGTATTGAGAATTTCTGCTTCTTCGTATGCCGCTGCAATTTCTTCATTGAGTATAGAAATCCGGTTTCGGTCGTGTTCAATTTGTTTTCGTTGTACAAATTCTTGGGCGTTTTTCCGAAAATTGAGCGTCATACCCAGCAAAATACCAATTGTGAGTAATTCTGTCGCAAAAAAGCCCTCTAATCCAAAATTAATGCGGGTTTGAGATGCAGCATACCACATTGTGCAATAAAAAAACAAAATTATTGATAAGAACAACCCGCACTGCATTTTTTAACTCCAGCATTAAGCCTGCTGACCAGATTACCAAAACTGCCGAATACGGACCAACAGGATTACTACCGTTCATTGTTATAAGATACATCAATGCTGTTGGTAAGACAAGAAATAGTGTTGGCAACATTGTGCCAACATAATAATGAAAGGGTTCCATTGCTTGTACAGAGAGCAATTTATAGCGTTGGTGGACATAGACCGGAATAAGTCCCGCTAAGCCCATTGCAATGTGTAGTGAAAGCGCTATCAATCGTGCGGATGATGGTAGGTTCAGAAGATTGAGAACGTCAATTGCAACAATAAAAACAATATTAGCAAAAGAGACGACAATGCCGATAAACTTCATTCTGCGAATGTTGGTGAAACTCATTTCTCTCCGAAACTCTGAACGCAGTTCCGGAGGAATAATTTCCATGTCTGAATGAAAGAATGCTCGTACTCTTGTTATCATTGCGCACCTCTAAGGAAGTAGGTTTGCATCATACCTTTACCTTTGATCTCTATTTCTCCACGTTCTTCTAGGATAAAAAGGTTATGAATTTGTGCTTGAGTATCGTCCGGTGAAGAAGCACTTCCTTGTGGCGAATGACTTTCTAATATCTTTCTGACCTCATCCGAAATGTGAATTTTTCCTGCTTCTCCATGCGATTCCATGCGGCTTGCCGTGTTGACGGTATCGCCCCAAAGATCGTAAGCAAATTTCTTTTTTCCAATGACACCTGCAACAACAGTTCCGGTGTGAATCCCAATGCGAAGTTCAATTGGGATTCCCAGTGTCTGTGAAAGAAGTTTCACCGTCGATTGCATTTCAATTGCCATTTGGACAACGGCAGTACAGTGATTTTCGTGTGGTTCGGGCAATCCGCCGACAATCATGTAGGAATCGCCAATCGTCTTGATTTTTTCAAGATTATATTGTTCTGAAAAGATGTCAAATGCAGAAAAAATGCGGTTCAAAATGGTAACAATTTCCGAAGCCGGACGTTCGGCAGAAAGTTTCGTGAAACCGACAATATCAGCAAACATAACCGTGACATGTTCATAGGTGTTAGCGATAGTTTCTTCACCTGCTTGAAGTCGTTCAGCTATAGAGCGGGGGAGTATAGCGTCGAGCAATTGTCTTGCCCTGTCGCGTTCTTTTTCGACTTCCACTCCTCGTTCTTGTAGCATAGTGTTTGCTAGTTCTATTTCCCGTGATTGTTCGCTCAAAAGTTCAATTTGACGGCTTATTTCCTCGTTTGCCTGACTGAGCCGTTGGTTAAGTTCCAATGCTTTTTGCTGTTCTTCTTCCATTTGTTTTCTATTGGCAAATTCATGACAAAAACTCTTAAAGAGAGTTGTCGCAGAAAAACCCGAAATGGCTAAAATGGAAAAGCCCGTAAAAAGGGCATCGAAGATAACAATGCCATCAATTGTTGTCGCAAGGATAATTCCTGCATAAATCAAAGCATTACTACAGGTGAGAATGAGCATATATCCTACATTGGCATATAATCCCATACTAAAAATGCCGACAAAAATTGCATAGGCTCCGTTAATACTCTCGCCTGCCTTGGCTAAACCATAAAACATGAGATAAACTATCAAGGCAAAACTCCCACGAAAAAGGTTTGCCCAGACAAAAAATCCCATCATAGGTGCATTGGGATCGTTAATGCGAAGGCGTTTACCAATCAGGTATCCTAGAACTAAGACCATAAAAAGAACATAACGCAAGACAATATGCTCCTTGAGAATTTCGATTTTGGTCATCGGTATTCTGAGAACATCAAGCAGAAAAATCATCAGCCCAATGATCATAATACCAAATTTTGCACCTTGCACCATCCGCTGAAAGTTTTGCTTCAGCATGGCACTCACAAACTCATAACGAAACTGTTCCGGTACGGGGGCAATATTGATGTTTTGCGTCCAACCCATAGAACGAAGTTCTTCTATCTGCTTAGGAGAAGTCGCATAAATACCGGTTTTATCGCTTGTTCCTGATGATTTGAAAGGAAAAATTGCCATAGATCAAGATGCAATGTGATGCGATTCTTCGTTTATTGTGGAGTGTTGAAGAATCAGTTTCAGTGGGGAATATTCAAGGGGTAATATAGCGTTTTATCCTATTGCCTGCGAACAAAATGTACTTGAATTTATCTGTATCCAGAGGTTTATATCGTTCGTTATGCGATTGTGTTGCGTTTCAATGGTAATTCCACGATGAACGTTGCACCATGTTGCGGTTCAGACTCAACCCAAATAAAACCACTGTGCAAATCAACAATTTTTTTGACGATTGCCAGTCCAACACCGTTTGACGATTCTCCGCCCGTGGGTAAAGCGCTGAGGCGTTGGAAAAAGCCGAAAAGTTTAGTTTTATCCTTTTCTGTGAGTCCCGGTCCTTCGTCCTGAACCTCAATTCTTACGGTATCATTCAGCGCATGTGCTCGTACCCAAATCTTTTTGCCGCGTGGAGAGTATTTTACGGCATTGGAAAGCAGATTATCAAAAACTTGCTGTAAGCGTTCACCGTCGCCATCAATAAACAGTTCACCCTCAATCTCCGTCGAAATAGACTGTCCTTTTTGTGAAGCCGAATAGCGATATGTTTCGCAAAGGTCTTGCAGAAGGTATGCGAGAGAAAAAGGTTCGGTTACTATCTGGATTTTTCCGAGTTCCATAGAAGCAGAGTCAAGGATATTTTTGACAAGGGCGAGCATTTCTTCCGCAGCATGATGTACGTTACGGAGTAGAGAAGCAACCGTATCCGTGTCATTGAGTTGTATTTCTGCAAGCTGTGTAAATCCCATAATTTGTGCTAACGGATTTTTGAGGTCATGCGCTGCAATCGACAACATCTGTGTTTTGAAACGGTTCGCATCTTCGAGTGCATCGTTGGCTTCTTGAAGTTTTGCTGTGCGTTCCTCTACTGCACGTTCCAAGACTTCTGCTTGTTGGCGTTTGAGAAGGTTGATTCTGTCCGCCAGAGCTAAAGAGAGTAAAAGTGTTTCCACCGCTGCACCGATAATAGGCATATGGTCTGCCCACCATGTGAACGAGTAAGCGCCAACCGTTGAAAAACTTCTGAGCAAACTTGCGGTTAAAAAAATACTCCAACCAGCAACGAAAAATCGTGCTGGACGGTAGCCGGAGCGCAAACTTAGTATACCCGTCGCAAGCAAAATAAAACTCACCACTCCAATCATTATCGCAATAATCGGAACTATTAACGCATAGGGAATAAAAAAAGTCAAAACAACAATAATGAGATGGAATGCCACAGCAGCGAGAAGAATTTTATCGGCTAAAGATGAATAATCAACAGGGCGTAAAAAACTTCGTGCAAATAATACCGCGCCAAGAGATGAAAGCGGCATGACATGAGGTAGAATCCTTACCCAATGAATTTGAAGACTTTGCGTTAATACCGAGCCGAATCCTTTGATTGCTACATCGCCGACGATAAACATCGAAACATAAAACACATAGTACAGATAAAACCGTTCGCGGACTGTCAACCACAAAAAGAGATTGTAACATACCATTGCCAGCATCACGCCATAAAGTACGCCATACAGCAGTGATTCGATAATTGTGCTTTGTGCGAATTTATGCGATTCATAGAGAGTGAGTGGAACAATCATCGCACTTTCAGTCTGAACACGGAGATAACAGGTGATGGTATCAGGAAGTACACTTTTTTTTGTTACTGAATCACTTAGTGAAAAGACAAATACAGGTGATGTCCATTCTTTCTGTTCAAATGGCTCTAATGCGCCGGCTTTTTTGTGGACGATGATGTTTCCGGTACGGTGGATGTATAGGTCTAATCGGTGTAAATTTGGATATCCTACCTCCAAAAGCCAATGAAGTGGATCGTTTGTCGGGACAACAACGCGAAATTTAAGCCAATATGCAGACGTAGTATATCCCGCGCTCAAGGAAGAACCTTTCAGGGGTAAAAATCCTCTAAAGTCTGGCTGAGTAATATTGTTGAATGTCAAATGTGCTGTCTTATCTTCAAAGATAGATGTGTAGTTGGCAAGGGCGTACTTTTCTCCTTTGGGAGAAAGTATGAGCAGAGGCTGCGCAATGAGGTGAGAGGCGAAAGTAAAGCAAAATACCAATAAGGCAATCAAACCAAGAAGGTTTCTTTTGTCACAAGATGCAGAGCAATAATAATATCCAAACTCCCTTATATCCGCGAATCGTAAGGATTGATGCCGTGAGGTATTCATAGAACAACGAGTGCGAAGATGAAGAAACAGGCGATAAAAACAGTAACGGTAATATACGCAAAAGTGCTTGACAGGCAAGGGAGAAGGCAGAATATGTCTGAAGTTGAGCTTTGGGGGCATTTTCGGGAATGGATTTTCAAATCTCCTTACTTCACCCAAAGCTCATTGTTGTGTGGCACGGTAAAAAACGACAATCTGTTCTTTGTCGTTGAAAGCACCAGATTTAATCACCAATTCAAGTCAGAGGAGAATACAGATCATGGTGAGCGAAGCCCGTCAAAAACCACGTCCGCATCGTACCTTTTCCCTTCACATCAATTTCTCCGCGCTCCTCGAAAGTAAAACGGTGCTTCAATAAATTGAAGCACTCCTCCGAAACGTGTATTTTTCCCGCTTCGCCGTGCGATTCCATGCGGCTTGCGGTGTTCACGGTGTCGCCCCAGAGGTCGTAGGCAAATTTACTCGTGCCTATAACGCCTGCTACCGCCTCGCCTGTGTGCATACCGATACGAAGGCGTATCATTTCGCCCGTATTTGCGTAAAAAGCCTCCTTGTGCATCAATGCCTGAATTTCGAGTGCAAACATTGCTACACGCCGACAGTGGTCGTCGGAGCGTTCGGGCAAACCACCTGCGACCATGTACGCATCGCCGATGGTTTTGATTTTTTCCAAATTGTATTTGTGTGCAAGATCGTCGAACCACTCAAAAATATCGTTCAAGCCTCGGACGAGTTCTTCGGGTGCGGTGTTTGCCGAAAGATTGGTAAAACCTACAATATCCGCAAAAAGGACGGTGACAGAATCAAAGCGTTCGGCGATAGCACGCTCTCCGGATTTGAGGCGTTCAGCAATAGGCAACGGAAGGACATTGAGTAACAAAGCCTCCGAGCGTTCGCGTTCGCGCCGTATAATTTCTCGGTCTTGCTCAATCTCCAGATTTTTTTCTTGTAACATCGTATTTGCCATCTCTATTTCACGAGCCTGCTCGGTTTGGATTTCCATTTGTCGCTGAATTTCCTCATTCGCATTTTGTAAATCTTGTGTGCGTTCGGCGACTGTCCGTTCCAAAAGTTCTGCACGAGTACGCAAACTGCGCATTCGTATCCGATAGACGCTAATGCCGGATGAAATAACCGTCAATGCGCATAGTGCAAAAAACCAAGAAGTTTCCCAAAAGTACGGCGCAAGATAAAATGCTACCGATGCTCCTGTTTCGTTCCAAATACCATCGTGGTTGCAAGCAAGTACACGAAAACGATACGACCGTCCGCGTGGGAGATTGTTGTAATACGCTGCTCGGCGTTTTCCGGCATCTGTCCAATCCTTGTCGTATCCTTCCAAAATATACTTGAATTTCACCCGCTCAGGTGCTATAAACCAAGGTGCAGTGTAGTGAAACTCAAGTTTGTCCGTCTCCGCTGACAGATTGAACTCGTCGCCTTTTTCGGCAAGTGTGCGGAGCGAAGAGGTAGTGAATACATCATTACTATTGACGAACATAGATTCCACGATGACCGTTGGCGGAATGAGATTTGATGACACCTTCTTCGGATACACGGCAACAACACCTTTCATCGTTGGAAACCACAACCGACCATCGCTTGCATTCCAGCCTGCCGACTGCGAGCCACCATTACATTCAGCAAGTATCATACCCTCTGCCATACCAAAGGCTCGATAGGAAACACTCTTCAGTTTGCCGTTGGCACAAGAATCTAATTCTGTTCTGCGGACGCGATACACGCCTTTGTTGCAAGACAACCAAAAAAAGCCATTGATGTCTTCGGTGATATAGTAGGCAACATCGTTGAACAACCCTTCTTTTGTTGTGATTGCAGTGATTGTCCCATTTTTGAAGCGATTCACACCGCCGCCATTAGTGCCAATCCAGATAATTCCCTCACGGTCTTGAATAATTGAATAAATAACATCATGCGACAAACTGCTGTTTTTGGTAGTGTACGATGTCCATGCACCATCTTTGAAACAATTCAGTCCGCCGCCGCCCGTGCCTGCCCACAGAACGCCGTCGCGGTCTTGCATTAAGGCATAAATAGCATCATGCGTAAGCCCATCTTTTTGTGTGAGGGTCGTCCATTGTCCATCCTTCAAACGATTTAATCCGCCGCCATTGGTGCCTATCCATAAAGCGCCGTCGCGGTCTTGCAGAATGCTTTTCACAGAGTTATGAGCCAAACCGTCGGCGGTTGTGTACGTTTGTAATTTGCCGTTGACCATCTTGATTAAACCGTCGTTGCTTCCTATCCATAAAACGCCGTCGCGGTCTTGCAAAAGAGAGGAGATAGAAGCATCTGCCAACTTTTCTTTTCCCGGATAGTTTTCAAATACTCTGTTTTTCAGATAATTCAGCCCTTTGCCGGTTCCTATCCACATACCGCCGTCCTTATCTTCAAGAAGACACGATGCACGGTCGTATGACAAACCATTGAGGCTCCAGTAAGGAGTAAATAGCGCACTTTTGAGGCGATTCATACCACCGCTATTAGTTCCTATCCATAACGAGCCGTCTTTGTCTTCCATTAATGAGCGAATGTTATTATTCAAGAGTCCGTGTTCGGTTGAATAAACGTCAAATTTTCCGTCACGGAAACGGTTCAGTCCGCCACCATATGTACCTATCCATATTGTTCCGTTGCGGTCTTGCAACAAAGCATACACGCGGTTGTTTGCCAGTCCATGTTCTTCGGTGTAGGTCGTAAATACGCCGTTCTGGAAACGGCAAACACCGCCACCATTCGTACCTATCCAGACTGCGCCTTTGCTGTCGCACATCAAGGAACGAATGATATTGTTGGAAAGACCATGTTGTTCGGTGTAGGTTGTAAATACGCCATTGCTGAAACGACAAACGCCTCCGCCAAGTGTTCCAAACCATATCCCGCCGCTACTATCTTCTGTCATTGCATACACTACGCCGTTGGAAAGACCGTTTTGAACGGTGTAGGTTGTAAATACACCATTTTTGAAACGACTGACACCGCCGCCGTTCGTGCCTATCCATAGTCCACCCTCACGATCTTCCAGCAGCGACCGAACGATATTGTTCGACAGTCCTTCTTTTGTAGTATAGGTCGTCCACACTCCATCTTTGAATCTGCACACCCCGCCACCATTTGTGCCTATCCAGAGTGTGCCTTCGCGGTCTTCCAGCAATCCGGTAATGTAATTGCTTTTCAGAGCAGGCGTGTTCGATGTTTCGAGAATAGTAAAGTGTGCGCCATCAAATCGTGCAAGCCCCTCCTGTGTACCTATCCAGATATACCCATCGTGCGTTTGGCATAAAGCAATAACGGAGTTTTGTGGTAATCCCTGTTCGGTTGTCCAGCCGGAATTCATATATTCCGATAAAGGAGTGTTGTTATCTAAACCAAGAGAGGATGCTCCTTGTGGTAAAATCGGCAAGGAGATACGTTGAGCTACGGCAAAAAAGGGGATAAGAAAACACAAAACAATAATTTTCTTCATATTTTTTGTATCAAGAAAAGCATCAAAGAACACGTGAATCTGAACCAAAAAAAAACAATGTCGAAGCGGCATAATGCTTGAGCGCGCGACATTGAAAAGATGCAAACTTGCGAAAAAGTTCCGCAGAAAAAAAGAGATTTTTCGGCATAGCAAGAGCGTATCCGGGATTTTGTGTCAACCCGCTCATCCCCGTAAAATCTTAAATCGTATTACTTCTCTGTACGAATTGACTATTTGTCAAAAACCACGTCCGCATCACGCCTTTGCCTTTGACCTCAATTTCGCCTCGCTCCTCGAAAGTAAAACGGTGCTTCAATAAATTGAAGCACTCCTCCGAAATGTGTATTTTTCCCGCTTCGCCGTGTGATTCCATGCGGCTTGCTGTGTTCACCGTGTCGCCCCAAAGGTCATAGGCGAATTTCTTTTTTCCAATAACTCCTGCTACTACGTCACCCGTATGCAAGCCTATTCTGACACGAATGTTGCTGCCAATCGCTTTCCCGAAGCGATCTATGGCATCACGCATTTCTAATGCCATTAGTGCAACAGCAAGAGCATGATCTTCGCGTGGGATGGGGATGCCGCCGACAACCATGTAACAATCACCAATAGTCTTGATTTTTTCCAGTCCATATTTTTCCGCCAGAGCATCAAAATCGGAGAAAATTGCATCTAGCATCTGTACAAGTTCCTCAGGCGATGTGCTTGCTGAAAGCTGAGTAAAACCAACAATATCGGCGAAAAGAACCGTAACATTCTGAAAACTGTCGGCAATCGTTTGAGCGCCCTGTTTGAGACGCTCTGCAATTGGTACGGGTAGAACATTAAGTAAGAGGCGCTCCGAATCTTCGTGCATCTTGGCGATAACCAAATTTTTTTCTTCCAACACAGCGTTGGCAATCTCAATTTCGGTGGCTTGTTCATCCAAAATTGCCATTTGGCGCTGAATTTCTGCATTTGCTTCGGCGAGTTCTCTATTTTTCTTGCGCTCCAGCACATTTTCTCGTTCCGCTTTTTCGGTAGCAAGCGTCGTTTGAAGTTGTCGTAAACGTGTTGCTGTTTCGTTATTGAGTACATCCTCTTTTATAGCATGAAACTGTTTGTAATGTTCAAATGCTCTACGCATATCTCCTGCACCTTCAAATGCTTCCGAAAGAGCAAGGTGCAACTCATACACTTTAGGCTTCGCATTAATACTGAGCGCCATATCTAAGCCTGTATAAAGTATGGCGGTTGCTTGGTCAAAATTATGTTCTGCTGAATATACCAGACCAAGATTGAGCAAACTTGTAATCACACTCGATGGGTTATTACTATCTTGTCGGATTTGTAATGCTTCTTCGTGACAGCGCCGAGCCTCGCTAAGATTACCCTGATGAAAATACACCAATCCCATATCATTCAGCGAGCGAGCTTTTCCGAGTGCATTGCCGGCTTCTTCGTGAAGTAAAAGCGCCTCACGGCTATATTGCAATGATTCCTCCCAAGAACCGATGGTATCAAGCGCTAATGCTAATCCATTCATTACACGGGCAACGCCAACGGTATTGTTCGATGATTGAAATAGCGTCATTGCTTTATCAAAATACGCTGCCGCTTGGTCAATATCGCCGATGCTTTGGTGAATACCGCCCATAATGTTCCAGCCCCATCCTGCAAATTCCGCGTCATCACTTGTGTCTAAGGTTTTCATTCCTGCCATTGCATGAGAAAGTGCTTGGTCATAATTACCCAAGGACCAGTGTACCGAACCCATGAGCAATCGAGAACGCCCTTTGCCGAGGTCGTCCTCAAGTTCTTCAAAACCGTATAGTGCTTTGAGAGCAAAGGTAATTGCCTCGTCGTGCTGCGCCAATAACAAATAACAAAATCCCAGCGTTAATGAGGATCGGGCAATTCCTTCGAGATATTCCGCGACTTCGGAGAATTGGAGCGCATCTTGAGCATACATTTGGGCTTGCTTTGTATCTCGAAAGCGCAGCGCAAATCCCATTTCATTCAAAATGTCAATTCGCTCAATCTCGTCGGAAGCCTCTTTCAGACGTTCTTTGAGTGGGGCGAGTAATTCTTCGTTGGTAATCATAGTGTGAGAAAATGGTAAGATATCATTGCCAAGGTAGTCTTTCTAAATCGACATTTCCGCCTGTTAGAATGACACCAACTCGTTTCCCGCGTATATCAAGTTTTTTTTCTAATAACACAGCCACAGGGACTGCGCAGGAAGGCTCGATAATTATTTTCAGGACTTCCCAAACTGTTCGCATTGCACGGATAATTGCGTTTTCAGAGACGGTGTGAATCGCCGAAACTTGCTCGTGAATGATGGGAAAAGTAAGTGTTCCCAAGGAGGTACGGAGACCGTCACAAATAGTCGTCGGTGGTGTTATTGCGGGGTAAATTTTGCCATCGCGGTGGGAGCGAAAAGCGTCATCTGCTTCGTCCGGCTCACACCCAATGACCTGTATATGAGGATTGATAATCTTCGCAGACAATGCTGTGCCGGCAAGTAAACCGCCACCGCTGACCGGAGCAAGAATATAATCAAGGTTTGATACGTCTTCCAGCACTTCTTTGGCGCATGTTGCTTGTCCGGTAATGACGCGAAGGTCATTGTAGGGATGCACAAACGTTGCATGTGTGCGTTGCATGACTTCAGCGGCAGTATTTTCTCGGTCAGCTTGGGTATTCCCACAATAAATAATTTCTCCGCCGTAAGACATGACTGCATTTTTCTTGATTTGTGGTGAGTTCTCCGGCATGACAATAAAGGCTGGTACTCCTCGCGTTTTAGCAGCGAGGGCTACTGCTGCCGCATGATTTCCCGAAGAATGAGTCACAATACCGCGTTGAGCTTCCTCTTCGGAAAGAGAAAAAACAGTATTAAATGCACCTCTGGCTTTAAAGGCTGCAACTTTCTGAAAATTCTCGCATTTGAAAAAAATTGAGCCACCTGTCCATTCGTCAAAAAGACGGCTTGTTAAAAGTGGGGTTCGGTGAATAAAAGGTTTTATGCGCTCGTGAGCGATATGAATATCATGAAACGTTGGATTCATAGGTGGAAGAGAAGAGTAAAAAATTGAGAAATAAGATGCTGGGGTTCTGTACAAAACTGTCTGTAACATATCTCTACAGACAAGTCGAGCGTAACGTTCGTGCTCTACCAAATATACAATCTGGCTGCCATAGTACAAGAAGAGTGCTGGACTCAACTTGGCTGTTGTGATGCAAACTTTGAACGTCGTAATGGTGAGATGATTATTGGTTAGTATTGTTGTTTTGATTTCCACTTGATATTACAACCGATACTTGGTTTTTGAAGCTCTTCCGCGAGAATCTCTCCTCGCAAGACAGCATCCAATGATGCTTTTAGGTCCTTTCCCGTAACTGCAATACCGTTGCCCGGACGTGCATCATCGAATTGCCCGCGATAGACACATCGTAAATCTGCATCAAACACGAAAAAATCTGGCGTACAAGCCGCCTTGTAAGACAGCGCTACGTCTTGTGTTTCATCGTAGCAATAGGGGAACGGATAGCCTTCTTCGAGAGCGTGATACTTCATTTTGTCGGGTGCATCATCAGGATAGGCTACTATATCATTAGAGCTAATACCGACAAAACTACAACCTTTGGGCAAAAAATCGTTTGCAAGCCTTACTAATGCTTGATTGATAAGCTGTACATAAGGGCAGTGATTACAAAGAAACATAACTACCGTTGCTTTTTCTCCGCGAATATCTTGCAATGAAACGGGCTTTCCATAGACAACTTCGGGGAGAACGAAGTCTGGTGCCGGAGTGCCAAGGGGAATCATGGTGGAAGGAGTTGCTGCCATAACGTATTTCGCGGATGTGGATTGGAGCGTTTGAACGAACTGTGTTCATTATTGTCCAATATGCAGTTTTTGTTTATTCTGCACAAATCATTCGCTTCAGATAGAAGGAGTATCTACAAAGTATGAGCATCTACAAAGTTTTCTATCCGCTATCGGACGCGCTTGTCCGCTTTCGGACACATTTTGTCTGTCGCTGCTGCCGGAAAGCCGCATAAAATCTTGATAAACGGTTTGGCACGGCATTTGGCTTTTATTCTCTACAATGACAGTGTTCTGTATTTTTTCTTGAGCATTATGGATAGAGAACTTTCTTCATCGACAATTGTCCAAGAGCGCATTAAATCTGCCTTAAAGGTCATACTTCCGATTATTATTTTGGGGGCTGTTGCTGTTTATGCTGGTGGAATGCTTTCGCCCAGCCTTCCTGCGTCTCAAATTCGCTTTGCTGCTGTTGAAGAAGGCAGTTTAGAAGGAATATTGGATGCAAGTGGAGTTGTGATGCCAGAATTTGATATTGTTTTAACAAGTCCCATAGAAGCGCGGGTGTTAAGAGTTTTAAAACGAGCCGGAGATAGTGTCCACAAGGGCGAAGCTGTGTTGGAACTTGATGTGCGCTCTGCTGAAGTGGCACTTGAAAAACTTAGTGATAATATTGCTCTGAAGCGTAATTCTGCGGCACAATTGAAAGCAACGCTGACATCTAAATTGCAACAACTTGAGCATACCATCAATATTAAACGGCGTGAAATTGAGTCTGACAGTAATAATCTTGTACAAAATCAACGCCTATTCGAGAAGGGATATATTTCTCAAGGCGAGCTGCAAAAATTTGTCATCCAAGCAAAAAAGTCTGCCGATGAATTGGATGCTCTCCTGAAAGATTATCGAAATGCTCAGGTTTCATCAGCTTTACAGCAAGAAGGTGTCGCGCTTGAAATGGCGATATTGCAAAAAGATCAATCTCAATCACTTCGAGAATTAGAACAAGCTACAACCAAAGCCGAGCAAAATGGCGTGGTGACATGGGTTTTACAAACAGTTGGATTGCCCGTGCGAAAAGGTGAAATGATAGCTCGCATTGCTGATTTGTCGTCATTTCGTGTGGATGCGAGTATTACCGATGTTCAGCGTCATCGCTTAATTGTCGGTATGCCTGTTGTCATGAAGGTAAATGCAGGAAGTGAAATAATATATGGCTTTGTCAGCGGTATTCAACCAACAGTAGAAAATGGCATCGTAAAATTTACGGTTGGATTGGAAAAAAAATTACACTCCAACTTAAAGCCTAATGCAAGAGTTGATGTTGGTGTTGTGATTGCACGACAAGCCAAAACATTAAAGCTGAGGCGTGGCGCATATTTTCGCGGGGAAGGACAGACGGATGTCTTTGTTTTGAAGAAAGAAGGTTCTTCTCGGGTTGCCGTCAAAACTCGTGTTATTATCGGAATTTCCAATAATGAATACTGCGAGATTCGGGGGGGCTTACAAAAAGGAGATACCGTTATTTTATCCTCTATGAAAGATTTTGAGCATCAAGAACACGTCAGTATTCGTGAAAAGTAAAAAATGCCACGAAAACAATGTATTCTAAATATCTTCTGGGCTTTTGTTGTAAATCAACAAAAAAACTATCAAATCAAGTCGCAAGAAATAATTACCAATACTGTATCAATTTTATTACACAAAAAATTATGACAGCTATTCTTCAACCTAGCGTTATCGGGCTTAATGATGTAGAAAAAGTCTATCGCACCGATAAACTCGAAACGATTGCTTTGACTAATGTCAGTCTTACTATTGCTTCTGGAGAGTTTGTGTCGATTATGGGACCAAGCGGCTCAGGGAAAAGCACTTTGTTGAATATTCTAGGTTTACTTGACATTCCGACACGGGGGACGGTTTCGTTGCATGGAAAAAACATTGAAAAATTTACAGATAAAGACCTCGCACAGATTCGTAATCAAGAAATCGGCTTTGTTTTTCAGTCGTTTCATCTGGTAAATGATTTGCGCGTTGTGGATAATGTAGAAATTCCATTGTTGTATCGAAAAGGATTATCCGGCTCAGAGCGCCGTACAATGGCGCTTGAGGCATTAGAAATGGTCGGTTTAAGTTCGCGCACAAAGCACTTCCCGTCGCAACTCTCTGGCGGTCAACAGCAGCGCGTTGCAATTGCACGAGCAATTGTCGGAAAACCGCGGTTATTGTTAGCCGACGAACCAACAGGGAATTTGGACAGTAAAATGGGGGATGAAATTATGAATATTCTTCATGCACTTAATAAAGAATACAGAACAACAATTGCTATGGTTACGCACGATGAGCGCCTTGCGGCTGCAACAGACCGTACAATCCGCGTGTTCGATGGGAATATCGTTGGTAATACGTTTATGCAGGTTGCATAAGTTTTTCATGATAACAACATCTTGTGAATTTCCATTTATTGCTATTCGCTATGCTCAAAAATTATCTTCTTCTCGCAATGAAAGTTCTACTCAGGCGGAAATTTTTTACCTTTATTTCGCTTGTCGGTATTAGCTTAACATTAGCGACGTTACTTGTCGTAACGGCTTTTATTGATTTTAATATACATCCACCGCAACCATATTCAAAGCAGGATAGAATGTTGTTTGTCGGGACAGTTATTGGTATCGGTCAAGACTATACCGTTATTAACGAAGCCAGCTACGGATTCCACGATAAGTATGTACGCAATTTACCGGGGATTGAAGCAATTACTATTCAAACAAGCACAAACTATACGGTCTATCCCAACGGGCAGAAGTATCAATTAGCTGCAACAAAGGTCGACGGAGCTTTTTGGGATATATATGACATGGAATTTTTAGAAGGGGCAGGCTTTAGCGAGGACGATAATAAGCAAGAAAGAACGGTTGCCGTTATTTCTGCAACCACGCGTCAGCGCTATTTTGGAGATGGACAAGCGCTGAATAAATCTATAACGCTTGGCGATAAATCTTACACAATTGTAGGCGTTGTTAAGGATATAGCCGTCTCGCTCGATGCAACCGGTGATGTTTGGATTCCTCTGAGCATTGGTCTTACCTCAAAAGGTCGTGCCGCTATTTTGGATGAAGGAACAGGTGGATATTTTTGCACTATTTTGGCAAAAAGTGCTGAAGACATTCCTCTGATTCAATCTGAGTTTCAATCAATGATTCCGACGGTAAAGTTCGGTAATCCTCATATCCAACGAATGATCGCCGGTGCAGATACTAAATTTGAGCGCTCCGCGCAGCAGCTCTTTGGGATGAGTTCTGACGATGAAGAGTATGGATCGCAAAATAAGATACAAAAAATTTTGACAATAATGATACTTGCCGCGCTAGGTTTTATGGCACTTCCGGCAATTAATCTTGTGAATATCAATGTTAGTCGCATTATGGAACGTGCATCGGAAATCGGTGTTCGCAAAGCCTTCGGCGCCAGCTCTTCGACGCTTGTTGGACAGTTTGTTACGGAGAATCTAATTTTGACACTTGTGGGAATGGTTCTTGGAATTGCGCTGGCTCAGGGGATACTTATGTGGATTACCGCTAGTGGCTTTATTGCAGGGCTTGTGCTGCATATGAATCTTCGTGTTGCATTCTATGCTTTATGTATGGCTGTTGTCTTTGGCTTATTGTCGGGTGTCTATCCCGCGTGGAAAATGTCTCGTTTACCAATTGTACAATCTTTGAAAGGAAGCATCAATGTTTAATTTTAGCAATATCTCGCATCTGTTCAAACTGGTTTGGAATAGAAGGTCTGCAAATTCATTGATAATGATTGAACTTTTGGCGGCATTTTTAGTACTATTCTGTGTTTGTTTATCCCTGATTTTTTTTGGTGCAATGCTTCGTAAGCCTCTTGGGTACGAATATAAGGATGTCTGGACTGTCAATTTATATCGGAAAGGGGAGCTTGCGCCAATTTCTCAGGCAGAACGTATGCAGACTGCACAAAATATCGTAGCAGCACTTCGTCGTTTGCCGGAGGTCGAATCTGTCTCTTTTGCCAGTATATTGCCCTTTGGTTTTGCTCATCGTACAACAAATTATGGGCGAGGTGATGCTTTTCGGACGGAAATTCTTTCTGGGACTGACGAATTGCCCCAAACATTGGGCATAACCTTAACGCAAGGACGATGGTTCAATGAAAGCGATGATATGTATAACGGTACTACATCGACTGTTAAACCGGTAATTGTTACCGAATTGACAGCAGCACGTTTTTTGGGGACAACAGATCCGGTAGGTAAAGATATTACTTATGGTACGAGGGAGGGAATAAGTCAAGAAGAACAGAGAATGCGTTATCGTATCGTGGGTATTGTCAAAGAATTTCGTACGCACAGCGAGATTGATCAACCTACGCCAACACTTTTTGAGCGTATAAATTTACGCGATACAACTGTTTGGCTGCCTGAAAATATGCTCATCAAGATGAAATCCGGTACAAGTGTTGCATTTGAAGAAACCTTGCTTCGTACGCTACATGGGCAGGCTCCTGATTGGACTTTTCAAATTTCATCACTGGAAGCAAACCGTGCAAGGAAAAACAAGATGTATATTATCCCCTTTGTCCTTGGTTTTACAGTAGCGTTTTTCCTCTTGCTCATGGTGGCACTTGGTTTGATTGGTGTTGTTTGGCAATCAGTGATGCGGCGGATGCGTGAATTAGGTGTTCGTCGTGCTTTTGGAGCTACAAAAGAGAATATTTATCTTTTTGTTATGGGTGAACTTGTTGCCCTGACAACTTTTGCTGTCGCATTTGGTATAGCGTTGATTATGCAAGTACCGCTGTTGCCCGTGTACGATATCCCGAAGTCGATATTTATTGGAAGCATAGCGATAACAATTCTTTCAATGTATGTTTTAGTCATGCTTTGCGCCTTGTACCCGAGTCAAATAGCTGCACGGATTCTACCTTCCGATGCGCTGCGTTATGAATAAGATGTACCCTGTTTTTGCTTGCTGCATGTAAGTTTTGTAGATTACCAATGCCCGATAATGTTTCTTCAGAATAGAAGCAAAAAAGTACATTTTTGCCCGTAAAGCATCTGCGTGCATGATAAAGTTTCTTCATTCCATGTCCCAAACCATTCTCATCATAGACGACGACAAAGCCGTACAGCGCTCCATTGCTCTTGCGTTGAAACAATCCGGCTATAGTTCCGCAATGGCTTCTTCCGGCGAAGAAGCGCTGAAATTATTACAGAAAACAAGATTTGATGCGGTTATCCAAGATATGAACTTTTCTCGCGGTACAAGTGGCGAAGAAGGATTGCATCTTTTGGATAGAATACAAACCGATGTTCCCGGGCTGCCTGTAGTGCTTATTACGGCGTGGGGGTCGGTAGAACTTGCTGTGGAGGGTATGAAGCGGGGTGCAGCGGATTTTTTGCTTAAGCCTTGGTCAAATGAAGAATTATTACGTCGCTTGCAAACCGTTATGGAGTTGAAAAAACATGGGTTTTCTCAAGTACATACGGTAAATGATGATGGGCAACATACTTCAACAACACTGAGTAGAAAGCGCTTAGATGATGAATACGATTTTACGGGTATTATTGGTGACGATACGAAGTTACTAGCTGTTCTTTCCGTTATTGGGCGCGTTGCGGCGACCGAAGCGCCAGTGCTGATAACCGGCGAAAGTGGCTCAGGAAAGGAATTGATTGCTGAAGCAATCGTGCGGAACAGCCGTAGGCGGGATACAACCTTTGTGCGGGTGAATATGGGCGGTATTCCTCCGACGCTTTTTGAGAGTGAACTTTTCGGACACGTCAAAGGCGCGTTTACGGGTGCTGTCAGTGATCGCAAAGGGAGATTTGAACTCGCACACGGCGGAACGATTTTTCTTGATGAAATCGGTGATCTAGATGCTTCTTCTCAGGTGAAACTTCTACGTGTTTTGCAAGAGCGTACTTTTGAACCTGTCGGGAGTGGGCATACTAAAACAACAAATGTACGCATCATTTCTGCAACCAATCGGAATCTTCAGCAAATGATTGAGCGTGGCACATTTCGTGAGGATTTACTGTATCGTCTGAATCTGATTTCCGTACATTTGCCGCCGTTGCGTGAGCGGTCGGGTGATATTCGCTTGCTTGCCGAACATTTTTTGCAGAACGCCTCGCGCCAATATGTTCGGGAAAATCTTGATATTGCTCCAGAAGCGTACCGTTGGTTGCAATCGCGTCCGTTTACGGGAAATATCCGAGAACTGAAACACTGTATAGAACGGACGGTCTTGCTGTCGCAGGGAAATGTCTTAACAGTCCAGGATTTTCAAACAGCTTTGGCAATTGAATCACCCGAACATCGCACGGGGATGCTTCCTGCAATTGGTACCATGACGTTGGATGAAATCGAGAAAGCAATGATTGTCAAGGCTCTTGATACATTTCCAGGCAATATCAGTCGTGTAGCTGAAGCCTTGGGGCTAACGCGACAGGCATTGTACCGTCGCTTGGAAAAATACGATTTACACTCATTTATGACAGAAAAATAAACCTGTTTATCCTTCCGATAATGAAGATCCGTACTCAGTTTATCCTTTATCTTGTGCTATTGAATTGTTTGAGTGCTCTTGCGCTAGGTTATAGCTTCCGACAACAGGAATGGTATGTATGGATTCTGCTTGAGTTTGCCGTATTAGGTTCTTTGCTGATAGCGTTTCGGCTATTTCGAGGGTTCTACGAGCCATTGGAATTACTACAAACTTCTGCTGCAATGCTGCGCGAGGCGGATTTTTCCACAACACTTGCCTTGACGGGACAGCCGGATACCGACAGCGTGGTAACGATTTACAATTCTATGCTGCTTTCGCTGCGTGCAGAGCGCCTGCGCACCGAAGAAAAGGGATTTTTACTTCAATCTCTTATCACATCCTCTCCGACAGGAATTTTACTTTGTTCCGAACGGCTTCATATTTTGTCATTCAATCCGGCGGTAGTAGCGATGGTTGGCGGTCTTGTGCCTACAAGCATAGGACAAAGCCTCGATGAGGTTAATACGGCATTTGCTGAAGTCGTGAGTAATCTTGCTCAAGGAAGTTCGGCAATTTTCGTGGAGCGTTTTCGACGCTTCAAAATTCGTAAAGACGGGTTTGTTGAGCGTGGAATTCCGCATGTTTTGATTATGATTGAAGAGCTGACCGTAGAACTACAATCTTCCGAAAAACTTGTATACGAGCGCATTATACGAGTTTTAGCGCATGAAATCAATAATTCTATCGGAGCTGCCCGTTCTCTTCTTGATTCTGCTTTGTTTTACGAGCGTTATTTTGCTCAGGAGACTCCTTCCGACATCAAAGGGGATTTTCGAGATGCTTTGGTGATAGCAAATGAACGTTTGGGAGATTTAGGAGAATTTATGCGGGAATATGCACAATTAGTACGATTGCCAACACCCAAACGAGTACCATTGGATGTCGGTGAACTTCTGCGTGCCATGGCAATGCTTTTTCGAGATACATGCAACAGCAAAGGCATTGCGCTGTATGCAGAAATACCTTCGGAACCAATAACAATTGAAGCTGATAAATCACAAATGCAGCAGGTGCTGACAAACTTGATGAAAAATGCGATTGAAGCTATTCAAGAAGGTGCTGAAGCCAATATTGTGCTTTCGGCAAGACAGAAAGAGGGAACGGTGAGTGTTACTGTTCAAGATTCAGGTATAGGATTACGCAATAATGCTGCTACAGAATTATTGACACCATTCTTTACAACAAAGGAAACGGGGCAGGGGATTGGGCTTATGGTTGTGCGAGAAATTATGAAGGCGCATAATTTTGAATTTACGCTGGAGAATCGCTTGCCGCGTGGTGTAAAAGCTGAGATCAGCATTCCTCTACTCAATGTTATCGTGCATACTTGAGTTGGTGCGTAAAAATGATCGGTTCGTAGTCGTCTCTTTTGAGTGAATGCAGAATACTTGGGAATGCTGGAAATTCTCTGTAATTTTGCCGAGAAACAATACACCACTCTACGTTTATTCTATGACTACTGCACAGGACATACCAACAACCGATTATCGCGAGCTTTGTAATCGCCTTCATGCCGAAGCATACAGCAACGGCGAACATTATTATAAAGATCCTGCGACGGGTTATATCGTTTTTACGCGCTTAAAACACGAGCAACGTGGCTATTGCTGCAAAAGTGGATGCCGCCATTGTGCGTATGGATATGTTAAAGGGAAAGGATGAATGTTCGGGAATGTAGGGAAACAATATAATTGAGGAGTCCAAATTTTAAGGCTTGATGGGATGTGTTCTCGAACAAAAAGGGCAAAAAAAAACCGATATAGCCGAAGCCATATCAGTTCTGAGCATCTAGTCGCAACGGTTAGGGGAGAAACTGTTGCTCAACTCGTACCGAAGGAGGGACTTGAACCCCCGACACATGGATTATGATTCCATTGCTCTAACCAGCTGAGCTACTTCGGCGACTGCTTGCCCTACGCTTGCGTAAGTAAAGCGTCGCGTGATGCAAGACTTCAAAAATACTATAATTTTTTTTTAGATGCAAGAATTTTGTACGATTTTGTGATTTTTTTTTTGCTTTGGAGAAAGTAATTGAGATTATTCTTGCGTAAGTTCGGCAATTTCATCACGGAGTGTTGCTGCCCGCTCATAATCTTCCGAGGCGATAGCCTTATCAAGTTCTTGCTTCAAAGCCTCGAGACGCGTTTTGGGTTTGGGTGCTTGCTTTGGTTCACTCTTTGTTGGAAGTGTATCCTCGTCATCTTCCTCTGAACCACGAAGCAGTGTGTCGGTATCATCATCATCTTCTTCGTCACTATCTAGTTCGCTGCCATTTTCAGGTATGAAGCCGGCTTCATTAATGACCTCTTCGCTGACATAAATCGGTGCTTGAAAACGAACCGCCAACGCAATGGCATCACTCGGACGGGCATCAATCTCAACTGACGTTGTATCCAGAATGAGTTGAGCATAGAATGTACCGTCATTCAAGTCGTTAATAATAACTTCTACCAAGGACGCGCCAAGTGTTTCGAGCGAATTTTTCATCAAATCATGGGTCATCGGACGGGGCGGACGAATACCCTCCATCTCAAGCGCAATTGCTTGCGCCTCAAATGCACCAATAACAATCGGTAATCGGCGTTGTCCATCGGATTCCTGTAAAATGAGAGCATACGCACCATTGCTGGATGGGCTGGTGGAGATTCCTAAAATTTCGACTTGAATTTTACTCACGGTATAAACCTCATGTTTGGCAAGTTGCACAGAACTTGAAAAACAAGAAAATATGCGGTATTGATAACATTGGGCGCATTATTTCTTGTTGAAAGGTAATTTAACGGCATGAAAATTACGCAAGAATCTACGATAAACCAAATACTCAACAAAAGTTTTTCAGAACTTTTTCAGAATATATTCTCTAAGAGTACGAGGATAAATCTTTCATCAAAAGGAGTGTCATAGACTTGGAGGGATTTATTTTTTGCACGATGAGTTTTTCAGTGTTCTTTTTTTTTCGCCATTATAGTAGAAACAAAAATGATGATTTCTTCAAACGATTTTGCCTGCCTATCGTTATTTCTGGATTTGCCTACAACGAATGAATAAGCAAAAAAATGAATGAGCTAAAAAAGCTGTATCACGTATATTCCTATAAAATTCTACACAAACTACGCATTGGGATATGAAAAGTTTACATTAGAGGCAGATTTAATACTGATTTAGAGGTTTTTGCCGAAATATCCGGTGTTAATGGTTGTGCTTTGTTGCTCTTTGTCTCGCTGTAATGTGTATGCACGGGAAATAAAGGGTTTGAGCTTGTCAAAATCCCCTGTGGGGCGAATTTCGCTGTCCGAACTCAATAGAATAGTTTGATGGGAAAGTTCAGGAAAGTAATGTTCAATCACCGTTTGTCGTGATGCCTCATCCAAAGCGCCCATAACAGTATCAATCATTACCGGAGGGTTATATTCGCCATATTCATGTAGTGCTTTTAAAAGGCACTGTACGACAAGTTGTTTTGATGCCGTATTGAGTTGGTTCAGAGCAATTTCATTACCACTGGTGTGAAAAATTTTGAAGGTCATATCACCCAAGGAGTCTGAGATTTCAACGCGGTCAATGACACCTCGATAGGGAACAAGATTGATATTCAAATCCTGCATCATTGTCATTTCAATTTGACGCTTTTTGGCTTGCAGCAGCATTTCACCGGTTTCAAGAAAAAACGGTTTGAGTTTTTGAAGAACCTCATGTTGAGGGGTTGTTGTATCATTGGTGTCAATGTCGAATGTCGCTAAACGCTGCTCAAGTTCTTCAAGGGAAGTATTAATACGTTTTTGCTCACTTTCCAGAAAGTCAATTGTTGCTTCGTTTTTTTCAAACATGCGAATGAGCGAATAATCATTCTGCTGAGTATGCGCTCGCCATTCTTCTAATTGTTCTTCAAGTAAAGGAATACGGTTTTGTTGTTGGATGAGCGCACGTTTTTGTTCTAAAAGTGATGCAAACACACCGGTATCTTTCCGCAAAGCAATATATTCTAAAGCCCGTACTTCCTGATTGTTTAGGAATTCGTAACGATCAACCTGCGCTGTATTCTTATTTGTTTCGAGAATAAATTCGATGAGTGTTTCCTCAAGTTCTTGTGAAGCTGAACTGATATTACCTGTGTTTTGAAGATAATGAAGAGCAGAATGAATGATATTCTCAATAATCTGCACTTTGAGTGAAGGATGTTCTTGATGCTCAATACCATTTTTCGTAGAAGAAATAAGGGCGATTTCGCTTTGGAAGACCGTTGCAATCTTCGGTAAAACGGCGTATTCTTCAAACTTATTGATAAATCCTTCGACGGCACTTTTGTACGCTCGCTCTTTGCTATGAATTGTCTCTAATTCTTTTTTTGTTTGTTCGATTGTTCTTGTAAGAGTTATTGTTGCCTCAATATCATTTTTTAATGTGTTATATACCTCCGTATTTTTTGCACGGAAGCGAAGAGCCGCAGCGAGTTCTTCTCCGATGGAAGTTTTGCGGGATTCGAGTTGGCGTTTTTCACCCAAAAGTCGCATATATTCGTGTTTTTCATTCTCTTGTTTGAGTCTTTCTGCATGAGAACGTTTGGTTAGTGACTCTGCGACGCGCCCTAATTGAATATATTTGCGGAAACCCATGACATTTTCGATGTTTTCGCGGATGACTCGTTGGATTTCGTCCTCCCTCATCAGAGCTCCGGATTCCATTGCATCGAAGAGAAAATAATGACTGAGTTCTTCCGGCAGATTTGCTTTGATAATTTTAGCAATTTCCGTTTGATGCTTTTGCCGCTCTTTGAGCGACATTGCCGTATTGTAGGCGTATTTTAAGCCGCCAAACGTTGCTTGTACATATTCAATAACTTCATGCTTTTTTGACGAAGAATGATGTGTATTGGATGAAAGTTCATACCGACGTGTTACGATGTGCATTGCATCTGTATCAACCAATTGCCCGGTAAAATAAATTTCCAAGGTAATATGCTTAATTGCTTGCGCGGTCAAAGTTTGACGTGTTCGTGAGCCGGTATTGTAGTGTTCGTAAAAATCCCGCTCCGATTCCAACGATAAGCCGTATAAAGCGCCATAAATTGCTTGAAATAACGTTGTCTTTCCACCGCCATTGGCACCACCAATCAGAATCAGCGGCTTTTCGGGCTCCACACTGAGGTCGAGGTCAAGCGAAGAATACGTTTTGAAGTATTGAGCTTTGATGCGATGAAGAAGCATTATTGTCGGTACAGGTAAAAAAAGGGAAGTCTTTGGAACTGATTTGTTAAAACGATTTATCAAAGCAAAATTTAGAGCGTTTTTACGTGAAGAATTGCCACAAATGTCGCGTAGAACAATACTTCTGCAACTTGTTGCGTTGCACCAAGGCAATCACCTGTATAGCCGCCGATCCACCGCACAAAAAATCTTCCTAAATACCACTTGGTCGCAACAAGCGGCAAAATGAGAAACAAGACATTCCAACCTAAAAATGCCGTCAAACCTACGCTTGGGAGAATGCCAAAGACGAAGGCTACAATAGCATCGGTTGTTTGAAGTTCCGTTGCTAAGGGTTTTGCTTTGCTGTCTCCGTCCAACCGAGCGTAAGAATGTGTTTTCAAAAACGATACCGCCGTAAGCCTGCTTGCTGAGTGAGCTGCCACCAATGCTATCGCTGCCGTCAAAGAAGATGAATGCTGGATTATTTCGATAAGGCAAATATATTTCAAAGCCAGTATCAGTGCTAACCCGCACGCACCAAATGTTCCCAAGCGAGAATCTTGCATAATTTCCAATATCCGCTCTTTTGTCCACCCGCCTCCGAAGCCATCACACATATCCGCAAAACCGTCTTCGTGAAATGCGCCGGTTGTGAGAATTGAAGCAATCATCGAAAGGAGAACAACAATACTTGTCGGTACAATGAAATTTGCCGTGAGTATTACCAACGCTGCAATTCCGCCGACTATCCATCCCATCAGCGGAAAATATCGTGAAGATTTATTGAGATATTCTTCCGAATGATCCACCCACGAAGGGCAGGGAATTCGCGTAAAAAACATCAGTGCGGTAAAAAAAATACGAATCTCTTTCTGCATAGGTATTTCGTGGGGTGTTACGGAATAAAGTATGATGCGACAAGATTATTCTTAGCTTGAAGAGGATGGGCTGACCTTAGCGGAATCAAATGTTGCCATTTCATTGAGAAAATTTACGGCTGCTTGCACGAGTGGGTAGGCGAGTGCTGTTCCGGTCCCTTCGCCAAGGCGTAATCCCAAACGCAAAATCGGCTCGGCGCCAAAGTATCGAAGCATGGTAACATGACCGTTTTCATCGGATTCGTGAGAAAAAATACAATAATGTAATATCTCAGGGAAAATACTATGAGCAATGAGAAGTGCAGAACTCACAATAAATCCATCAATCAGCAAGAGCATTTTTTGCGAGGCTGCTTCCATTATTGCTCCACACATCATCGCAATTTCAAAGCCACCATACTTTGCCAGCATTTCCAGCGGTGATTGTGGTGTAAGAGCATTGCGTTGAAGCGCTTGAGCAATAACAAGACGTTTATGTTGAATTTGTACAGCATCTAATCCCGTTCCTGCTCCTACACAGTATTCAAGCGGTTCTTGCGTGATAAGGTGCATCAGTGCCGCAGCTGATGTCGTATTGCCGATACCCATTTCTCCAAAGCCAATGACTGTGCAGCCTTCATTTGCAATGTCGCGGACAATAGCTGCACCGCGCATAATTGCTTGTTCACATTCTGCTAGAGACATTGCATCTTCATGAAGAAAATTTTTTGTCCCGTAGCCGATTTTTGCTCGCATAAGCGGTAGGGGAAAGTTCTCAGCGGGAATATCACTTGCGACTCCTGCATCAATAACCTTGAGCGAAATTCCATTTTGCCGAGCAAAAACGTTAATAGCTGCGCCTCCTGCCAAAAAATTTTGTACCATCTGCGCGGTCACTTCTTGTGGATACGCGCTGATACCTTCTTCGGTAATGCCATGGTCTGCAGCGAAAATGAGAATATGAGCGCGTTCAAGTTTGGGGCGTAGGGTGTTTTGTGCCAGTCCGATTCGGAGTGCTAAGTGTTCCAGAGAACCGAGCGAACCTTTGGGCTTGGTTTTATGATCAATGAGACTTTGGAGCTGCTCAGGCAGTGTATCGTCAGTATATGGTTTTTCAATGCGGAAATTGTCAAATAACATAACTTAGTATGGTAATTCGTGGCATTCCTTAAAGCGAAGGAAAATAGAGGTGTTTGACGTTAAAAGATGTTAAGAATAACAGAAAAAAAGTAGTTTTCCAACAAAAAATTTCGTGGTTATTCGTAGATTTGCTGTCTTTGGTTTGTAGTCGTGGTCAGCGTGGTACGATAGTTCTTGTATTTCAAGCTGATCTCTCGTAAATGAACACCGGCATAAACCTTTAGGTTTTCATCGGTTTCAAATCAACATCCCGTTTGCAGATACACATTGCAGATAAACCATGACATGGATTGAATCGTTTGGCGTACTGACAGGCTTGATTTCGGTGTGGCTCACCGTGCGCAATAATGTATGGTGCTGGTTTTGGGGCATTGTCAGTGTAACGCTTTATGTCGGCGTTTTTTTTCGAGAGCGTTTATATGCAGATATGTCGCTTCAAATTGTGTTTATTGCGACAAATCTCTATGGCTGGTATGTATGGCTGCGTGGTGGAGAACATCATACGAAGCGCGTCATTACGAAAATTCCATTACCAACCGCCGTTACTCTCGCTATTGGTACGCTCTGTTATGCCGTCATGACTGGCTGGTTATTAAAGCGTACCACCGATGCTTCTTTACCGGAAATGGATGCGTTTTTGACAAGCATGAGTTTAGCGGCAGTTTGGATGCAGGCTCGGAAATACCGTGAACACTGGCTTGTCTGGTTTGCTGCCGATGTATTGTATGTTGGAATGTTTGTTTGGAAATCGCTCTGGATGACGGCTGTACTATATGCCGTTTTCACAGTGCTTGCTGTTATTGGCTTTGTTGAATGGAATAAAGAAGTTCTTCGGTCGGAATCTTTCCGTGTTCAATCCTCGTGAGCAACTTCAGCCGATGTTCTTTTTCAACGACATACTTTTTAACGCTATAATTTCTTCTATTAATAACACTCTATGAAACCTTGATTCTACGCTCGTCGGAAATACATTGGTTTGTATTGGTGACAGAGTGTTTTTTTTTGTTTGTCGAACCATTCTTCTTTTCCATGAATACTCTTTTGTTTTGCCGTTTTGTCACTTCTTCACTGCTTGTGGCACTACTCTTACTGTTTGTTGAAAAACCATCCTCTGAACTTTTTGCGCAGACAAAGCAAGGAGCTACAAAACAATCATCCAAAAATGTAAAATCAAGTCCAACAAACGCCGCTCCGGCGAAGAATGATGAAAAAAACTCGTCCAAGAGTAAATCATCAGCTGTACCTAAAGGAACATCTGTTACTGCAACGACGGGAACAACTTCTACCGGAACAAGCTCTACCGGTGCTGCTGGTCAAGCGCCCGCAGCGACAAATGTTGCTGCTCCCGTAACGGGTTCCGGTTCGGAAAGTAAGACATTAGGAGCAAATGTCGTTTCTGCCAAACCATTTGCCCGTTCGCCAAAGCGTCCGGCAAAGCCTTGGCAATTTTCATCCGAAGAATTGCGAATTTCGACAACGACCGGTTCCCTCTACGGTACGCTTGTTGTTCCGACAAATGCTACCACGACTGCATCGGTTCCCGTCTTGCTGATTTTGAGTACCAGCACTGTATATGACCGCAATGGCGTTTCGACCTATCAGCAAGATTCCGGTAACGCAGCAAAATACCTTGCAGAAGCCCTGGCAAAAGAAGGAATTGCGGTATTGCGTTACGATACGCGAGCCGTTGGCAAAAGCATCGGCGCATTTATTGGCGAGACGTATCATGATTTTGAGCGGACAATTTCTGATGCCTGCATTTGGGTAGATACCTTGCGCAAAGACAAGCGTTTGGGGGCGGTAACCGTTATGGGATTTAGTCGTCCCAATGATTTTGGGCGCGAAGCTGCTTTAGCGGGCATTGTCACTGCTTGGCGGAAACAGACGGAAGGGTTGATTTTTGTCGGGGCAGAATCCAGACCTTGGTTGAAATTTATCCGCAGTCAAGCATACATGACTTATCCTGAGCAAACCGCGAAAGAAGTTGATTCGGTAGCTGCACTGTTGGAAAACGGTATGCGCCCGAAATTAAGCAACAAAGATGGTATTCTCTTCGATTTAATGCGCCCGACGTTACAGCCGTATATTTTGTCATTGAATAAGTATAATCCTGTGGAAGAGATTGCCAAACTATCTATTCCGATTATCGGTATTCATGGCACGCTGGATTTCTCTATTGCGGAAGAACACACGAAAAATCTTGTCGCTGTAAATCAGAACGCAAAGTATTTCTCCATTCCGAACATGAGTTTTAATTTGAAGGACGGCAATAAAGATTTGAGCACACCTGCAAAGGAAAAAGGAAAATTGCCCGTGTTGCCGGAGTTGGTAGATTTATTTGCCAATTTTATTCACGGTGTCGAGAAACAGCAGCCCTAAGATTGGTATTCACCGCATTGAACGGCTTCTCATGTGTTTGTCAAACGGATGTTTCTGAGGTTTCAGAGGCATCCGTTTTTTGTTTCCGTCGTGCGTCTTGCAAAATTAGGGCATTCCTCTTTAATCCCGCTATTTTGCTTCGTTTTATCGGACTTTTCCGAAAGCGTGTGGAAAATTCTTCTTGGGTGAGCTGTTGTATGACGTTCAGATTCATACTCGTTTCTTCAAAACGGGGCAGGAAGCGCTCTTCTGCGCTTGGTGTTTGAAAGCGGTTCCAAGGGCAAACATCTTGGCAGGTGTCGCAGCCAAAAAGCCATGAGTCGAGGTTTTGAGCAACTGTTGGGGGAAATTGCACGTCCGCTTTTGTTTCAATAGTCCAGTAGGGAATACAATTTCTCGCATCAACAACGTACGGCTGAGCAATTGCACCCGTCGGGCAGGCTTGCATACACGCATTGCATGTGCCACAAAAATCCTGCATCGGTTTGTCGTAGAGAAATTCTGCCGTAGTTAAGATGATGCCGATAAAAAACCACGAGCCTATTTCCCGCGAAATGACATTGCTATGCTTTCCTTGCCAGCCCAGACCGGCTCTGACTGCCCATTGTTTTTCCAGAATTGCTCCGGTATCGGTATAAACCTTCGTTTTGGCTTCAGGCTGTAAACGTTTGATTTCATCAGAAATTTGCTCTAATTTAGGCGGGAGAACATCGTGATAATCGTCGCCCCACGCATAGCGAGAAATTTTTCCTTGCGTATCGGAATGTGAGTGTTGATACGGTGTGTAGTAGTTGTGTGCAACGACAATAACAGAGCGGGTTTCGGGGAGAATATTTCGCACATCGTAGCGTTTTTCCTCATTTCGTTCCATATATCCCAAGCCGGCATGAAAGCCCAATCGCAGCCATTCACTAAACTTGTGCATTTCCTGCTCCATAGGAAGAGCCTCGGCAATCCCAACAAGCGAGAAACCACACGAGATAGCACATTCTTTTATTCGGCGCGTTTGTTCTTCTTGTGTAGTCATCATTACCATTTCCATTCGATTTCGTGCGGTTCCGGTTTTTCGAGAAAGACGTATTCATCTTCTTCAAAGACCTCATACACCTGAACGTGGGAATGGCTGGAAGAAGTGTGTTTCCCTGTGAAAAGCGAATACTCCCAACCGTGAAGCGGGCAGGTAATTGTGCAGTCGTCAGCATTGATTTCACCCTCATGCAAGAGCGGCGAATGGTTGTGGGGGCAGATATTAGAAACAGCATGAAGTCTGTCTTTGACGCGAAAAATAGCCACTTGCAATTCTTCGTCAAATTCGACACGAGTGCCAATGCGCCGTAACACATCTTTTGATTCACAGACTTGCACGAATGTCTTACCGTTCCGCGAAATGGTCGGAAAATCATCGTTGGGGTAGATGTCCATATCTGGGCTTTCCTTCGGTTAATCTTTGTGGATGCGGTGAATTTCAGTATTTTCAGCGTGTCTCGTGTTCAAGAAAAACGAACTTATTGAGATTTTTGTTTCTGCGCAAGTTTTCTTCTCGACAAGTTGCTTTCTTGTCCAGCTGCTCAGATTGTACTACTCTTTGTATTCTTTGACTTTGGTTGAAGTTTAGATAAATATCGGCTGCCCTCACCTCAATCCTCTCCGAGCGAAGCGCTTGGGAGAGAAAGTAAGATTTTATGCGGCTTCTGGAACCCTCTCCATTTGGGAGAGGGCAGGGTGAGGGAAAAACAGGTACAAGGTTTTACGCGGGTTGTAGAGTTTTATCTAAACTTCAATTTGGGATAGATTTGAATGCGGCTAAAGAGGATGAAAAGGTAATAGCGAGGGTGGAGATAAACCTGTTCGGAAACACTTCGTGAGTCGTTTTTGAATTCTGATTTGACTCATTCTCTTTATTCAGGATATATCCTTCTTCGCCCGTCTAATCCGCGCCATCCGTGTTCAAAAAAATCTGATACGCACAAAACCTGACACATTATGCTTATTTTCCAACAATCCTTCTCGAATGATAGAATTTGAGGCTGTTTTTGCTGCCATCGTCGTATCGCTTCGTGTGGCATTTTCGACGGTGTTCATTTTATTGCTGGTCGGTGTGCCGATTGCGTACCGATTAGCAATGAGTAAAAGCCGTTTGAAGCCGCTCTGGGAGAGTCTTGTGAGCCTTCCGATTGCACTGCCGCCGACGGTGGTGGGCTTTTATTGGTTGTTGGTCTTTGGTCGGGGAAGCCTTGTCGGAGAGTGGTTGTATGAGGTTTTGGGAGGAAGTTTGGTCTTTAGTTTTTTGGGGGTGGTGCTTGGTTCATCGTTGTACTGTCTGCCGTTTATGGTGCAGCCTGTCAAAAACGGCTTTGAAGCTGTTCCCCAAGAACTTCTGGATAATGCTCGTTTGGATGGGGCTTCTTCGGTGCAAGTATTTCTGCGTATTTGCTTGCCGATGTCTCTCCGAAGCATTACTGTCGGCGCTTCGCTGACGGTTGTTCATGCCTTGGGAGAATTTGGTGTGGTGATGATGATTGGCGGGAATATCACATCGGAAACCCGCACTGCGTCTATCGCGCTGTATGATGCCGTCCAAGCCTTGCAGTTTCGGGAAGCACACATGGTAGCACTGGTCCTGCTTTTTCTGGCGATGGTGGCTTCTGTGCCGATGTTTTGGAGTAAACGGTAAATTTCCGTAGATTAAAAATATACTTTGGTCTATTAGGTTTTTGCACATCCTCTTGTTCATGGTATGAATCAAATCCTTTTTCTCACGCGCTTTTTTGTCGTTGTCATTATTCTGGCTTTGGGCAGTCTTATTATCACCGTGGCGCAGAGCGATACCTCGGCAATTTCCCTTAGCATTGGGAATAAATTTTATTGGTATGGTGGGGTCTTTACTACCAGGAATAACGAAGGAGTAGACCCCAATATGTATCTCTATTTCTTTGAAGAAATTCGGAAGGATACCTTGATTCTAGGGAGAAAATATGCTGTAATTTTTAATTCATACCTAAAATCACAACGCTACGAGCGCTCTGACAGGCGAAATGTGTACGAATGGATCAACGGCAGTGAAAGAAAGAAATTCAATATGGATGTCAAGGCATTAGATACTCTCGAAAGCGCATTAACAACGGCAACACAGGAAAATAATATCTTTTGGGGTAAGTATGTTTTTAGGTTTGCTGCCATTCGTACCGAAGATTCGCCGAGCTATTCATTTACAAAAAATGATTCTACATTTGTCTTTCGTTCGGTAATCGAAAATAGAGTCTTTGGTATTTTTGCACGAAAGTTCGGGCAAGTAGAAAGCTCATTTTCTGACCGCACAGGTTTTCCCCGATACGGTATCTTCCTCCACGCAGCCCGCATAGACGGGCAGCTCTACGGCGATACACTCTTCGGGCAACCGAAAAGTAGTATCATTAGTAACGATCCTCTTCCGAATGCGCTTGCCGCACCGAATCCTTTTTCCGAGCAGATGCAGTATAGTTTCCAACTCTATTCCGCAACGGAGGTTTCTGTTGCTGTGGTTTCCGCTTCGGGGCAGACAGTTCGCTCAATTCCCGCACAGGCACTTGCTTCCGGCAAACATACCTACACGTGGGACGGCAAAGACAACGACGGTAAGACGGCTCCGGCAGGTGCGTATATTGTTCAGGTCTATGCTAATGATAAACCCCTCGCTACGGCGAAGGTGGTGAAGCAGTAATTTTAGTTTTGATTCAAGCCATTTGGAGCCATGTGTCTGAGCAGTTTTTTGCAGTGAAATCGTGTTAGTAAGAGCCTTCTCGATAAGCTCCATATCGTAGCCAATCTTCTTTTGTGTCAATATCCCTCAGTATTCCCTCATCTTCCGTTTGAAGAGAAATTACATACTGTTCATATTTCTCAAGCAGAGATTTTGCACCCGTGTCCCCTTGAAGTTTCTGTAAATCTTCGCTGTATGCTCGACCAAAAAGAACCGGATTCCCACGCTTTCGTTGGTAGTAGGGAACGCAAATCGCCTCCGGCGCAGTTGCGCGAAAAAAGACATTGCAAAGTGCTTCAATCGTTGCTGGGCGGATAAAGGGCATATCGCCGAGTGCAATCAGAAAACCTTGTGCTTCGGGTGAAGCCGCCTTTATGCCGAGTGCCAACGAATACGCCATTCCACGCTCTGTTGCGGGGTTGAAAATAGAACGAATAGAGGAAACGCTCCTGTTTGTTGCATCTGATGTGCGTGGGTGCGTTTCAGGATGATGCTCGTCGGGAGGAAGAACAAGCAGTATTTCAAGAAAGGGCAGCGACGAATAACACTCTAGAGTCGTTTCAAGTAATGTTTTGCCTGAGTGGGGAAAACGCAAGGTAAGTTTGTGTTCGTTTAATTCAGATTTCATACGACTGGAAGCGCCTGCCGCAAGAATAATAACGCTTAGTGGGAACATTGGCAAAAAAAGAGGAGTGACAATTTCTTAAACATTTTTTACCGCTTTGCGTCTAATAGTGCAGATGAGCGGACAGCTTGTTTAACATACAACTTTTTCTTTCTATTGGTCAATCTTTTCCCAAAAATCCGTACTTTTGTAATCCTTACATCACAACAATCTGAACAATTATCTTCCAACCCATATTTTTTTCATCATTGTTCGAGTTATGAAGAGTTTTTCGATGAAGGCTAGAACCCCAAGCAAATCTTCGTTTTTGGGCAATTCCATCACCATTTACCAAACCATGTTTCGGACGTGTATGAATAACCGTATCAATTCTTTTCTTTTGCATCTGTTCGTTTGTTTGATTCTTGTATCGGGCGCTGGCGTGAATTATGCCGGTGAGTTTACCGTCAAGACAACAAATCCGAGAGTTGGTGACCGATTAAGTGTAAGTTACAAAACCGATTCGGCTTGGCGCGATACGCAAAGTCTCTACGTGTTAATCTATCGGTTTAATGAGCAATCCGGTGAACCGCAAGCAGATTACCTCCCTTTGATCAAACGCAGCGAGTGGCAATACACCGCAGAAATACCGACGTTGCAGCGGGATGTGTTTTTGATGTTCAAAATCTTTAATGGCAGCCGTTACGATGATAATAACGGCGAGTACTGGGATGTACGTCTCACCATTGATGGTTCAAAGCCGACGCAGGGCGCATATTTGCGTCAAGCAATTACGCTTTTGGGGAGTTTACCAACAGAAATCAGCCGTGCTTCGGACTTTCCAAGAGCGCTTCAACTTATGCGAGAAGAATTAAGAGTCTATCCAAATAGTCTCGCAGCAAATGTTGCCGAAATTGCCTTAGCGTTTGATTTGAAGCAAATTCCCGAAGATGATTATCGTCGCCGATTGCAAAATACGCTTTCTGCGCCTTTTGATACGAGTCGTGAAAATGATACCCGTGCAGCAATTAGGGCTTTGAATGCGTTGGGATTTTCTGACCGGGCTTTGGCATTGGAAACAACGTTCAAAAAGCGTTTTCCGAAAAGTAAACTTGCTGAAGAAAGTGTCATGCAAGCCATTCAGGTACAAACTGTTCCGGATTGGTTTTTGCAACAGGCTATTAGTTTTGTCAATACATTTACCGATTCGCCTACTTCTCCGATGATGCAATCAGCAGCGATAGCGACATTTGCTCAAGTACGCCGTTTGAAAGATGCTGCCCGTTGGCTGGATACATTGAAAAATCCGACACCAATTGCTTACAATGAGTTAGCAAAATATTGGTGTAGAACAGACACCAGCGAAGAGCGTGGTTTGCAATACGCATATAAAGCACTTGAGCTTGCCAAGGGTTTTCCGCTTTACCGCCGTCCGCCACACATTAGCGAAATAGAGTGGAATATCAATACCAAAGCGACGATGGGCGATATTTACAACACGCTTGGAGCAATTTATTTGGAATTGAAACGCCCTGATAGCGCTTATGCCGTGATTAATGCTGCACTGGAGATTACTGCAGGCGAATTACCTGCGCCGTCATATTCTATTCTTGCAGGAATTCTTTTCGACCAAAAGCGTTTTGCCGAAGCATTACAAATTGCTTCCAAAGGTATTATTGCTAGTGGTGGTGATGATATTTTGCTCAAGTGGCATCGGAAAGCATTTGATTCAACGCTTGTCAATAAAAAAGACACCGCAAAATACGAAGAGATGCTTTTGACACTCAAAGACTCAGCTGCGAGTTTGGTCACACTTCGTCAAATCAAGCAGCGATTGGACAGACGGTTAATTGAAGGAACGGTTTTTACCGTTGATCGCGCACCGGTAGAATTTTCCTCTTTTAAAGGCACGCCAACACTCATTGTTTTCTGGACATCGTGGGCTGAACCCTGCGTAAAATCCATGCCGTTTTTGAATATTCTTTTTAAGCGATACCGTGAAAGCGGGCGAGCGAATATTGTGGTTATTGATTCGTGGGAAGATAGAGCCAAAGACCAGTACACCATTGTACGTGACTATATGGCTCGGAATTCTAGTTTATATTTCCCGATTTATGTTGATGAAAACAATGTCATGGCACAAAAATATGGTGTAACCGGTTTGCCTATGCGCATTTATCTGGACAGAAACGGGCGAATTCAGTATAAGGGAAGCGGTTTTACGGATGGTTTGAAACTCACACAAGAAATAGAAGAAACAATGCAATTACTGATGAGTGAGCGCTTTTACGCAACGCCATAAATCATTTGATGACAAGAAAAACCGTACTTGAGTGCGAAGGAAAGTACGGTTTTTTTTTGCAACTCATCTCTTTACGATGTAGTTTGTATTGCTTGATAGCATACGAGCTATCACCAGTCGTTATAGACAAGGCTTGACATCTGAAGAATAACTATAAAGTATTTCCACCTTTACTATTATGAAATCATATCTTACACCGTTTCTTATCAACGCTTTAGCTGAACTTTGTAAGCCGCTTGGTGCGGAGGCTCCCCAAGAAATTACCCTGGAAATTCCGAGAAATATTGAACACGGCGACCTTTCGACCAATGTTGCGATGATGCTGGCAAAAGGTTTGAAAAAAAATCCTCGTGAAATAGCCACGACGTTGGTAGCATTACTGAAAAGTCGTATAGATACTGAGATTGTAACAGATATTTCTATCGCCGGAGCGGGGTTTATCAATTTTACCTTTGCAAAAGATTTTTATGGTAAGCGTTTACGTGATGTTTTTACTCAAGGTGAGGATTATGGCAAAAGTACACGTGGTAAGGGAATCAAAGCTAATGTTGAGTATGTTAGTGCTAATCCCACCGGACTTTTGCACGTTGGGCATGGCAGAAATGCTGCTATCGGAGATACACTCGCGAATATTTTGCTTTGGAATGGTTATGATGTGACACGAGAATACTATTTTAATAATGCCGGAAATCAGATGAACAATCTGGGTCGTTCCGTGCATCTGCGGTATTTGCAGCAATTAGATTCATCGGTTGAATTTTCGCAAGAAGACAAAGGATTATATCATGGCGAATATATCAAAGACATTGCCAAGACGTTGGTAGGAAAACATCATGATACGTTGAAAGAACCAACGGAAGATAACTTGGCGATATGCAGAAAAGCAGGTGAGGAATGGTGTTTTGCGACTATTCGTGCTACGATGGAGCGCATGAACATTCACCACGATGTTTATTTTAATGAAGATTCGCTGTATTCCGATGGCAAGGTCAAGGATACAATCGAACGACTACGAGAGAAAGGTGTTGTCTATGAAAAAGACGGTGCTACATGGCTTGCACTCTCGAAAATGGGTATGAATGACGACCGTGTTATTATCAAATCTTCAGGCGAACCGACGTATCGCTTACCGGATATTGCGTATCATCATGATAAACTTTCGCGCCGAAAATTCGACCTTGTGGTCGATATTTTTGGTGCAGACCATATTGCTACCATTCCTGATGTGATGGCGGCGGTAGAAACTCTGGGTGAAGACAAATCAAAAGTGCGCGTGGTGATTCATCAATTTGTTACGTTGATGAAAGACGGTGAGCAAGTAAAAATGTCCAAACGCACCGGTCGCAGTTACACGCTTGACGATTTGATGGAAGAATTTGGTGCTGATGTAACACGCTTTTTCTTTATCATGCGGGGTGTTTCTACTCATTTAGAGTTTGACCTGAATTTAGCAGAAGAACAATCCGAAAAAAATCCGGTGTTTTATCTTCAATATGCACATGCCCGTATTGCATCAATTATGCGAACAGCAGAAGAGCGTGGTGTGAGCGTCGCTAATCATGCAGATACAGCATTACTGCTGCATCCGTCAGAAATTGACCTTATAAAACTCATTTTGCGTTTTCCGGAAACACTCTCCCGCGCTGCAGAAACACTTGAGCCGCAGGGAATCGCCGAATTTTTGCGTGATGTCGCGGCGGCGTTTCATAAATTTTACCATGATTGTCGTATATTGGGTGAAGCGGAAGAACTTATGCAGGCACGTTTTGCGTTGCTGAAAGCTGCAAAGACTGTGTTGAAAAATGGTTTAACTGTCTTGGGGATTACCGCACCCGAAAAAATGTAATCGGACTACTTTTTCTTGAGGAGAAATAATTATGCTGGGAAGTATTGCTGATGTGTTTCGCTCTTTTGTTCGTTTTCATACAACGGATGCAATAAAAACTTTACTTTGGAGGGTAATGCTCTTTGGTCTTTATACAGGACTCTTAGTATTTATCTTAAAAAACTACTATCCTGTTACTGTCCGAATTGATACAATCTTGCTGTCGCTTTTAGGAACGCTATTGAGTTTGTTGTTGGTCTTTCGTACCAACACTGCATATGACCGCTTTTGGGAAGGTCGCAAAGCGTGGGGGTCATTGGTAAACAACAGCCGAAGTTTTGCTATGATTGTTCATGGTATTTTGGAGCGTGATGACATCGAAAACCGCACATTTTTTGCTAAATATATTTCTGCGTATGCACATGCACTGAAAGGGCATTTACGTGATAATGTGCATTACGAAGAATTGGAAGGCTTAGATGCCGCATTATTGGAGAGACTTCCGACAGTTATGCACATTCCTAATGTTATTGGTGCAGAACTTTTTGCACGTGTCGAGATAATTCGCAAACAAAAATTGATTGCCGATCCGCATTTACGTTCCATCAAACCGCATCACGATGCACTTATTGATATTGCTGGTGTTTGTGAGCGTATTAAGCGGACACCAATTCCTTTTTCGTATGGTTTTTATATTAAACTTTTCATCACGACGTACGTGTGCTTGTTACCTTTTTTGCTGATGGATAAATATGGTTATTATACCGTACCGGCGATTATGTTTGCAGCATATGCTCTTATGGGGATTGAAATGATTGCGCGAGAAATCGAAGAGCCATTCGGTTTGGATGCAAACGATTTGCCGCTTGATTCTATGGCAAGAACAATTTATTTGAATGTTCACGAGATTTTGGGGGTTCATATTAACGCAGATCCCGTAGAAGAGTTTTAGTGCGTGGGTGTGCCGGCTGCCGATTTTTAGGTGGCAGCCGGCATGGACGAGATAAGATAAAAACATGCTCGTGTGCTCATGTCTTCTTGTCTACCCTGAGATAACATTTTTTTTGTGCAAGTTTTTTCCTTCCAAAAATCCCCCTATATTTGCCTCCCCAATACAATATTCCGAAGACAATGCAGGAAATTACTAATGCGGCATGGAGATTCCTTGCCGAAATGATAGGGCATAATGCAGCATACAAGTTATTCATATTCAGCATTACCGGGCATTACTATTAGCGGTAACTTTCGTTTCCGCCAAGGTCAAGCCGAATTTTTACGACGTTTTGCGACATCGCTTATCGCCGGTGAGCGTAATTGTTTAGGAGTATTCGTTCCCGGTTACGGCAAAACTATTACCGCACTTTCTTCGTTTCTCGTTGCTAGAGCACTTTCCGTTGCGCAAAAATTGGTGATTTTCGTGCCGCGCGGCAATCTTCGTGACCAATATGCCGATCCTCGTGAACTCGCTGATTTAATGAGGAATTTGGGTGCACCACCCCTGACGTTTTGTGTCGCTGATTCGGAAAAAAAATTTTTACAGCATCTCGGTACGGATGTTATTATTACCACCTACCAGTACGCAAGCGGTCGCGGTGGCAATGATGCACTCCAGCAATTTTGTCGTCGTGCGCGGTGTATGTTTGTCTTTGATGAAGTGCATCACCTCTCGCTTGGAGGGACTTGGGCGGAAAAGATTAAACAATTTCCCTTTTCGTGTAGCGTGGCACTCTCCGGTACGCCGATGCGTTCCGACAATAAATCTATTTTTGGCATACCACTCGAAATCGCTGAGGATGAATCGGGCAAACTCACACAATTTTACAAACCACTTCATGAAGTTCTCCTCAGGGATGCCCATGCTGAAGGTGGGATTTTGAAGCGTGTTCAAGCACACGTCATAGATTACGCTGTAAAACTAAAAAACACCGAAACCGGTGCAATTCTTGAATTAACGCTCTCAGAACTTGCCGAAAAAGCCGAAAGCAGCACACCGACGGATATTGATAGTTTTCTTACGCGGAAGAAACTTCGTTTTCACGAAGTCTATTTGCAGTCGCTTCTTGTGCCGGCGTTTGAATGTTTTGCAGAAAAACGCTCTCGTTTGGAATCGCAGCATACGTCGCCAAAGCGCCAACATCAAATGTTGATTATTGCTATGAGTAATCTTCATGCCGCATCTATCCTTGAGTATGTTCAAGCTAATTTCCCGCACGTGCGCTCGGCAAGAATCGGACAAGATATTCCTGAAGCAGATCGGGCAAGGCTTTTGAAAGAATACCGTTCCGGCGAAATTGATGTTATGGTGCAGGTGGATATGATTGGTGAAGGGACGGATATTAAGCCGATTAGTGTCATTGTCAAAGCTGATTTGGTGCGAGCGTGGTCGAAAACTCTGCAACAACTGTTTCGTGGAATGAGGTATTATGCACCCTTTGGAGTAGAAGCGAATGTCTGCGATGTGTACACGTCAAATGATGCGGAAGTAGTGCGAATTTTGGAATGGCTGACTAGCGAGGAACAAATTGGTGTTACTTTGTCGAATCATTCTCATGGTGGAAAAAAATCCCGTACTCAACAACCTTCGCAACATCCTGAGTGGGAATTGCTAACGGTCGAACACCACGATATTGCCTCGCACACTTTAGAATTGCATAATGGGGCATTGCATCATATCGAGCTTGATACTAAGCGTGGACGCGGCAGACCTCGCACCAGACCGGAGACGATGTTTGTGGTGAATTCCGATCGTTCTGCGGTAGAAATGGCTGTAAATCAAGCAGCACGCGAGCGGGAATTACGGCAGGAATGTTCGGAATTAACGATGAAACTTACCCGGATTTTGCCGAAAGAGTCTTGGAATGGTCATTCCAGCGCCTTTATGCTTGTGCATACCGAATCAATGAGACGTTTTTCCAAATCACCTGAGCAAATGAACTGCGCTGAATTGCTTCAAAAGCGTGATTGGCTCAAGGCTTGCGCAAAAGAAAAAAGAGTCTTGTAGAAATGTGTTTTTTTTCAATGACTTATTTAATTGGAAGAATGCAAGTTATCCGATTTCAATGATAAACTAAAGCCCAAACAGTGCATCAATACACGTGTTTGGGCTTGTCATTTATAAGGGAGTTCTCACCCCAAAAAATCAATTTGTTTTGATATTTTTTATGTGCTTATCCGCCCATTCGAGTAATTCCGCCATCACATGCTGCACGGACTCACGAGCTGTGTATCCATGCGGTTCGTAGGGGAGCATTACTAAGCGCACAATACCGCCGTTACCGGAAACAGCTTGATAGAGACGCTGCGACTGAATCGGGAATGTTCCCGGATTGTCGTCGTCTGCACCATGCACCAAAAGGAGCGGTTTTTTGATATTATTTGCCCACGTAAACGGTGAAAGTTTCGTGTAAATATCCCGTGCTTCCCAGTAAGAACGTCGTTCCCCTTGAAAACCAAAGGGGGTAAGTGAGCGATTGTATGCGCCACTGCAAGCCATTCCCGCAGCAAAAAGGTCTGTGTGAGCAAGCAGATTTGCCGTCATAAAAGCACCGTAACTGTGTCCGGCAACGCCAACGCGCTTACGGTCAGCAATTCCGAGTGAATCCAAGTGGTCAATCGCTGCTTTTGCTGCTGCGCTAATTTGCTCTATAAACGTGTCATTTGCCGTTTCGGGGCTACCGACAACGGGCATCGTTGCATCTTGCAAAACAGCATAGCCCTGCAAGGCAAGGTAAATCGTTGAATATGAACGTGAACGCTGCGTGTAGCGATTGGGTTGAGAGCGAACTTGTCCGGCGGTTGCGGCATCGTTATACTCCAAGGGATATGCCCAAATAATTAGCGGCAAGCGCTCTCCGGGCTTGTAATTGGGGGGTAAATACAGTGTGCCGGAAAGCGGTACGCCGTCGGCGCGTTTATATTTAATTAACTCTTTTTTGAGCGATGCAAGGCTTGGTGCGGGGTCGGAGAATGAGGTAATGCTTTCTCGTTTGATGCCATTTTCTGATTTTTCCTCCTGCTTTGTCGCAATATCAACAGCAAAGAAATTCGGATAGTCAATTTTGCTTTCAGCACGAGTAATGATGCGGTTTTTTGACTTTCCAACAAAACCGACAAAGGTTTCGTAGCGGTTTTCTGTCGCACGGAAAAGGCGTTGTTTCTCGCGCGTTTTCAAATTGAATTTATCCAAAAACGGTCGGTCGCCTTGTGGTGTAGCGCCTGCTCCCGCAAGGTACATCCAATCACCGTCTTGTGCAAAAACTCGCTCACCGTTTGGGCGAAGTTCGTAAACAGGGGTACCGGGATTATTGTAACTATCGAGTGCGCTGAGGTCGAACAGTACCTTTGCTGAATCTGCTTTGGCGAGGTCTTTGAGATATGTCGTGCGCCAACGGCGGTCACGGTCATATTCACTATAGACTATGAGGTTGGGTGTAGCAGTCCAGCCAAATCCGGAAAAACGGTGCTTGATGTTGAAAAGTGTTTTGGGCTCTGCCGTAAATGGAGCAGACAAAGTTTGCAGGCGGTCGCGGAAATCAACTTTTTTCATTGGGTCGCCGCCATCAAGCGCCTCAACCCAAAGCAGAGTTGCGGGCTGCAACGCTTGCCATGTAACGCTGCGAGCGCCCATCGGAACACCTTGGCGGGGAGTTTGGTCTTCAACGGGCAAATCGGCGAGTGTTTTGACAAGTTTGCCGGTTTTGTCCCAAATCTCAATTGTTTTTGCAAACTCTTGCCAAGTAACGCGATAGGAAAAAGGCTTTTTCAATTTGGTAACAAGCAGGTATTGTTCGTTTGGCGAAAATTCTGCCGAAGGAATTAAGCCCGGCTCACCGAGAAGCGAGGTTTTACCGGTTGCAATCTCTACACTCGTCAGTTGTAATGTGCTGTAATACTCGAAAAGCTGCTCATCGTCAGGATTTTTGAGTAAGTCTTGATAGGTGCGCACCTGAGCTAATTTCCCGATAGATTCTTCGACAACGGGACCTTGTGGGACGGGCGAAATAACCGGTGCTGCGCCGCGTTTAGGCGGAATAGCCTTCACGAGCAGTGATTTGTTATTTATCCACACTAACGGCTCATCAAAGATGTCCACCGGCTTGACATCTTGAATTTGCGAGGCTTTTCCGGTTTTTGCGTCAGCAACCCAGAGCTCCATACCGCCGGCAGCGTCGCGTGTAAAAGCAATTTTTGAGCCGTCCGGCGACCATACAGGATTACCAAGTCGAGAATTAGCGGGTACAGTGATTTTGACAGAATTTTTTCCGTTTATGGACTGAAGCGTAAATCCACTTATTTCTACGCGGCGCTGAAGAGCATTGGTAGCAGTATTGATGCGCTCTCCGGCGAGTTTAACGATAGGCTCTGCCAACAGTCCTATACTGGGGTTTGCTTTATTTTCAATAAGTAGCAGCATTTCACCCGTCGGGCTGGGTAATACGCCTGGGAATACCGGTGAATCGACAACAGAGGCGATATTCGGGGGCGGAAGTTTGTAGGGTGTTTGTGCAGAAAGCGCAAAAAAACTCGAAAGCACAGCAATAACGCTTAACGCGAACATTCGTGCTTGCAAAATGCGGTAAACCATGATGTTGTAGAGAGTGAAAATGGATAAAGCGCGAAAGGAAAATGAACTGCAAGAACAAATCTTACGAGAAAAGACCTCTCGCCTGATGATAACCAGAATTTTTTTTGAAGATTATTTGCGGTCGCTCAAGGCAAGTCGTAGAGCCAGTGTCGCTAAAACAGTCCCCATAAGGTACTTTTGTACTCGAACCCATAGCGGGCGACCTTGAAACCATGAGGCAACAGCGCTGGCGGAAAGGACAATCAGAAAGTTGACCATAGTACTGATGCTCAATTGAGTGATACCAAGCGTGAGGCTTTGCGTCAAAATTGAGCCGTATGCGGGTTTGATAAACTGAGGAAAAAGCGAAAGATAAAATACGGCTACTTTGGGATTGAGAGCGCTGGTAAAAAATCCCATCTTAAAAAGCGTCAATGGTGCATCAGGTGGTAAGTCCACAGTTGTAAACATTCCCTGTGATTCGGGTTTCACGGCTTGCCAAGCCATCCAAAGTAGATATGCTGCACCGACGAATTTCAGCAATTCATATCCCATAGGAATCGCAAAAAGAAGAGCGGTGATACCAAACGAAGCAGAGAGAATATGGACAAAAAATCCAGTTACTACGCCTAGAAGCGAGATAAGTCCGGCGTTCCTCCCTTGACAAATTGAGCGAGAAACCAGATACATCATATTCGGACCGGGCGTAAGAACTAGACCCAATGCTGCAAGTGCAAAGATAATAAGTTCGCTGTAAGGAAGCATTACAGAAAAATGTTAGAATCAAAGAAGAGAAGGTCAATATTTATAGCCGTTTTGCAGGTTTTGGTGATGATTTGAGGGGCTACAACGTGGCTACGGCTGCTTCCTCGACAGCGGCTGTTGCTTGCACAACGCCGAATCCTTGCGGTTCGGAAGGATAATTTGCCAAAGGGCGAGCGGTTTGGGTAAGAATTTCTTTGATTTTTGCCGGTGTGAGGCGGTCATTGGCTTCGAGCATTTGGGCAATAACCGAACAAACGATTGGAGCTGCGAAAGATGTGCCGTCCACGTGTTTGTAGTTAGGAGAAATAATTTTCTCTGCGGAAAGTCGCTCACTAATTTTTCCCCGAATTTCTTCGATATTAGTTGACCGTAAGAGTTCAAGCGAAAGATTTGTTTTGGTAATAAGAAGCGGCAAAGTGCGCATCATCATGTCGTCCAGCATACTATCAAGCGCAGAGAGCGCTGCGGCTTCTTCATGTGTAGGAGTACCGGGGAGTATGGGAGCCGGAAGCCAAATTGCCGGAGCAATAACTTCAGGTTTTATTAAGCCTTCAATTGTTCTGCCGAAACTGGAATGATATAAGCCATCATCTTCGAGCATACTATTTTTATCGTCCAATCCTCCTACCGTAATTGCAGATGGCGCACAAGCCGGAGGATACAGTGGAACGCGAGGATTGTTTCCCGATGCTGCCACAACGACGATTCCTCTGCGCGAGGCTTCTTCAACAAGTTTGGTAACGGGATGTTCTAAGGATGTATCCATTTCATCAGCATAAACCGACAAATTAATGATGTTGATACCGTATTTATGTGCGTTATGCAAGCACCAATCAAGCGCATGGGCGATGCGGGCTGTTGGAATCGAACCTTTGTCGTCCATTGTTCGCACAAGTACAACGTTTGCATTATAGGCAAGTGATGAATAGAGTTTTCGAGAGAGTGTTCCATTTCCTGCCGCCGTACAGGCGGTCATAGTACCGTGCCAAGAATAAAACTCAGGTTTTTCAGGTGGTAAATCGTGTTCTTCCTGCTTGACAGCATCGTAATAGCGTAGAATGCGGTTTTCCGGTTTGGTGAGGTCTGGGTGGGGGGTAAATCCCGAATCAATCATGGCAATACAAACACCTTTACCGGAATAATGAGTTTCTGAACGCATTCTTGTCGGAATCGAAAGCGCCGGAAAAAGCGAAACCGCATATGCACGAGTACTTTCTGGCTTTTTCATTACATGAACGGATTCTGTTGTGGACATGATGTAGAATACCTCCAAACTACAAAAAACTGCGTGATAGGGAAAAAGATTTCAGCACAAGCAATGAATATACTTGCTGCATCGGTAATGTATCCGCAAATGCAGTCTGTAAGCCAAGTCAGCATGTTCAGTCTGCAAGCGCAGAATATACGCTTTTTATGTAGATAAATGATGTTTTTTGTAGCTTAGAACGGGATTTTCTATAAAACTGCTTCAAAATATTTTTTTGTGCTGGTGAAATACTCTTTCACTAACGAATTATCGCAAAAAATTGTGTAGATTCAAACGAAGAATCTTGTACAAAATCAAGACTTTTCCGTAGATTGTAAGTCTAGATCATATTTTGACTCAACAATAATCGCCTAGGTATTGCGTTCGGTTCTCGTCTTCTGTGGCATCGTTCGATTTGATGTTGGTGCCGAATCTTCAAGCCTCATAGCGTGCAGACCGCTAAGAAGCAAGCTGTCAGCGTTTATTTATACCCAAGCGATTACACTTCGGATTTTCAAGCGCTAACCGAATCTTTACTATTTTTATTCGCCATGGATCGTGAAACATTAGAAATTGTTCGCGCGTTTGTAATCGAATCACTTGATTCGCTCGATGAACAAGAAGGTAAAATTCAAGGAATTCTTGAATCATCTTCAAAAGAAAGTATCAATTCTATTTTCCGTGTGTTTCACACTATCAAAGGGCTCTCAGGCTTTTTGAATTTTAATACTGTCAATACCGTAACGCACGAGGCGGAAACATTACTGGATATCCTGCGCAATAAACCGGAGATAATTTCGCACGAAATTATTGATGTCGTGTATGAAAGTTTTGATGTCCTCAGAACTCTTCTTAATACTGTTGCGTCAGTCATGAAAGATACGGGGAACGAAGAGATTGTCAGGGCATTGATAACAAAATTGCAAGCTATCACGCACGCGATAAAAACCGGAGCGCCGTTACCTGTCCTTGTTAATCCTCACCAATCCAGAGCATCGTCTGCTGTGGACACGTCCGTAGAAGCGGTCGTACCTTCTCAGTTAGGTGTAAATCTTTCCACTTCAGTACAAACGGATCTTACCGATGTAGTTTTTGCTGATCTGGATATTGATAATATGAGCGAAGAAGAACTTGATGCTTCAATGGCTGCCGTTTTTGACAGCGAGGTCCGGAGCATTTCACAAACTGTGTCCCAAAGCCATCATGAAACGTTTCCCGATGAGTTCTTCTTTACACCGGAACAGCTCAGTTCCTTAGAAAATGTCCATGATACATCCCCTCGTGCGCAAGCTGCCGGTTCGACACATACATTGAATACCTCGCTGCCAGAGAATGTAGATGAATTTTCTGCTGCTGTCTTTCAGGAGATTGCTCCGGATATTTTGAAGCGCTACATCACTGAAGCCATAGAATTGGTAACGGTTGCAGAAAACGGATGTTTGAGTTTAGAGCAAAACCCACATGACATGACTGTCGTGGCAACAATCTTTGGTGCGGTGCATAGTCTCAAAGGAAACTCGGGTTTTATGGGCTTTGCTGAGATTGAAGGAATGAGTATGGATCTGGAAAATATTTTAGATGCTGTCCGCTCTAAAACATTAGAAGTTTATCCGGGTCTGATTTCCATGTTGTTGACGAACATTGATATCATTAAAAATTCCATTGGGGAATTGGCACGACAACAAAATTTGGCAGTTTCCCAACCAAAGAAAAATCGTCAAGAAAGTGCTCCTGCACCTCATCGCTATACTGAACCGGCACAGCCGCCGGTTCGGCAAGAACCAGAGCCTGTCTTCAATGAACAATTTCTTCAGAACATTTGGTCAGAATCTGCAAGGCAGTCCGAAAATAATAGTGCTGCTGACAAAATAGTCTTGACGGAAGAGCAAGCTATTATAGTATCCGAACCGATGGCGAAACAAGAAGAACTCATTGGGGGTGACAGTAAAACTGATACCAAAGATAATTTCAAGGCTGAGAGTAAAGTCGAAAGTACCCCAAATCTCGTTCAACGCCGTGATATCCGTGTGGATATGGATAAACTGGACAAACTTTTTGATTTGGTTGGTGAACTGATTACCATCGAATCCATGGTTACGAATAATCCCGAAGTTCAAGCCTTGGAGTTGGAGGGATTTAATAAGGCAGCCGCTATGCTAAATAAAATTACGCGGGAATTGCAAGAAGTAACCATGTCAATTCGTATGATGCCACTTGAGGGATTGTTTAATAAAATGAAGCGTTTGGTGCGGGATTTATCAATACGTTTTGATAAAAAAATCAACTTAGAGATAGCTGGTGCGGAAACAGAGATGGATAAAAATGTTATTGAAGAAATTTCCGATCCGCTCATGCACATTATTCGTAATGCTATTGATCATGGTATTGAGTCTCGCCAGCAGCGTCTTGCAGCAGGAAAAAACGAGACTGGTACTATTAAACTTCAAGCTCGGTACGAAGGCAATGAAATTTTGGTTATTATCGAAGATGATGGAGGCGGTATTAACCGAACAAAAATTATTGAAAAAGCGCACTCCAAAGGTATTTTGAAAATTGCACCAGAAAAAATGACCGACCGCGAAGTGAATGCCTTGATTTTTGAGCCGGGCTTTTCTACCGCCGAAAAAATCACCGATATTTCCGGTCGGGGAGTCGGAATGGACGTTGTCAAGCGGAATATTGAAAAATTGCAAGGGAGTATTATCGTTGATACAAGGGAAGGCAAAGGAACGCGCTTTACGCTTAGAATCCCGCTTACGCTGGCAATTATGGATGCCATGATGATTCGCGTTGGCTCATCAATTTACGCATTGCCAATTTTGGCAATTCGGGAGTCTTTCCGACCTCAACAGCAAGCAATTACCATAACAATGGATGGTCAAGAAATAGTGCGGGTTCGGGAAGAACTCTTTGCTGTTCTACGTTTGCATGAAGTGTATGACCGTCTGCCAGATACGACGGTATTGCATGAAGGAATTTTGATTATTGTTGAATCGCGTGGACGTAAAGCGTGTGTTTTTGTTGACGAAATTCTTGGTCAGCAGCAAATTGTGGTGAAAAATTTATCGGACTATGTTGGTAATGTTGAAGGGATTACAGGCTGTATGATACAAAGCAACGGAGAGGTCGGGTTAATTATTGATGTCGATGCACTTTTACAGCAAATTTCCGGCAGCATGATGCTTGCTTATGAATAGTCAGAGAGTTGTAAAGCAATAAATAGTAAATAGATAATGACTGTTGATGAAGTTTGTCGGGAACTATTGTTTCTCAGAGGCAATCTTCCATAAAATTACCATTAAGGGCAGAACATTGTGGTTTGAATAAGGTGCTTGGGCGTTTCTGAATTCTGCATATTTTCTCTCACAGTATTTTTTCGAGATAATTATGAAAAATTTTTGGTCGGGTTTGTCGGTGCGCTGGAAAATTATTCTTCCGGCATTGACAATCTCTTTGCTCTCCGGTATTGCGACATACCTGTATTTCACGAATCTCTATCGTGAGACAGCGACTGCCGGACTTGTTGATAAATCAAGGACACTGGTTTTGGCGGCAGAAGCAGCACGAGAATATACGGCAGATCAAATACGCTTTGGTGTTTTTCGAGATGTGAAAGAATCACAATTGACGATAGAGCAGGTACTGCGGACCGTACCGATATTTTCTGCAATGGAAGTCGCAAAGAAAAAAGCGGCAGAACTTGGATTTACGTTGAAAGTACCAAAATTTCAGCCGCGTAATCCTGATAATCAGCCCGATGATTTTGAGGCAAAAGTTTTGCGTAATTTAGAATCCGGTACACTCAAAGAATACTATGAAATTGACGCTACAACGAATAAATTACGCTATTTTCGTCCGGTTAAACTTTCGCAAGAGTGTATGCGCTGTCACGGCGATCCTGCGCAATCCCAAGAATTTTGGGGGAATGCTGAAGGTAAAGATATTACCGGCGCAAAAATGGAAAACTGGAAGGTGGGTGAAGTTCATGGTGCTTTTGAAGTATTAGTGAATTTAGACGAAATGCAGAGTGCTGCAAACCAAAAATCGCTTGTTATTGCCTTAATAGCTGCCTTCTCATCGGGATTAACAGTGATAGCACTGTTTTTTATTGCGAATGTTGTTATTAAGCCTGTACAGAAATTACAAGTTGTTAATGCGTATTTAGTTAATGGTGAATTGGATAAAATTGTTGTTGATATTAATACTAACGATGAAATGGGGGCTTTAGCAAATGCAAAAAGGAGAATTGTCAAAACGGTGAGCGATTTGGCAGACGAAACAACATCACTGACAAAGGCGGCAATTAACGGTGATTTGAAAGTTCGTGGAGAGGCAGAACGATTTACCGGTGAATACCGCAGAATTATTGTTGGGGTGAATCGTACATTGGATGCTATCATTAACCCGATTGAAGAGGCAGTTAATGTATTAAAGCGGATGGCTGAAGGAGATTTTCGAGGAGAAATGCACGGTGAGTACAAAGGCGACCATGCAATGTTGAAATCCAATTTGAATACAACTCTTCATGCAATTAATGAGCTTCTCCAACACGTCGTTGAGATTGTACAACAAGTTGCCAATGGCGCAACACAAGTATCCGCAGCAAGTAATTCGCTTTCCCACGGTGCAAGCGAGCAGGCTGCCTCTTTAGAAGAAATTTCCAGTTCAATGCAGGAAATTGCTGCGCAAACCCGTATCAATGCTGAAAATGCAACGCAAGCTAATGTATTGGCGACCGAATCGCAAAGTGCCGCCGAGCGAGGAAATAATGAGATGGCTGATTTGGGTGTTGCCATGCGTGAAATCAATGAATCAAGCCAAAATATCTCGAAAATTATTCGTGTTATTGACGAAATAGCTTTTCAAACAAATCTTTTAGCGCTGAATGCGGCTGTTGAAGCTGCGAGAGCAGGCAGACATGGCAAGGGTTTTGCTGTGGTAGCGGAAGAAGTGCGGAATTTAGCTGCTCGCAGTGCTAAAGCAGCAAAAGAAACGGCGCAACTAATAGAAGGTGCGGTCTCAAAAGCCGAAAATGGCAGTCGGATTGCCGAGCGTACTGCGGCATCCTTATCGCAGATTATGGCGACATCCGTGAAAGTTCGCGATATTGTCGGTGAAATTGCTGCTTCGTCTAATGAACAAGCACAAGCAATCGGACAAATTAATATAGGCTTGGCACAGATTGATAACGTTACGCAACAAAATACTGCTGCTGCCGAAGAATGCGCTGCCGCAGCATCAGAACTTTCTGCACAAGCGACGGAACTCAGTAGCGTTGTTTCGCGTTTTCAAGTTCGTGATGCTCACCGTGCTTTTTCATCTTCTAGTTTTGTCCATAAACATTCTGAACGTCAGACTACAACGAAAGAACAATCGTTGCAAACGTCTTCCGTCCGAGCGGTAGAAGAGATGTCTAAGAAAAATATTAAAATGCTTTCTGCAAGCGACACTATTCGTTTAGATGATACTGAATTCGGACGCTATTAAGCATGACACTTTATGGGAGAGTCTGACGGGAACAATGTCCCGACAGGCTCTCACCGTATCAATTACGAAAGAGATATGATATTCTCGCAACAAAGTCCTAATAATGCTCCTGAACAATCTCTGCCGACAATGCCGGTTGATGAAATAGTGGCGGTAACGCTTACCGAACAAGAGTTCGAGAATCTTCGCAAACTTGTGTATGATAGGTTTGGGATTCATTTAGTACCCGAAAAACGAACAATGGTAACGGTGCGTTTACAAAAAGTCTTGAGGCGTATGGGATTTAAGACTTTCCACGAGTACTATGAATACTTGATTCACAGTCCGAGTAATGAACCACTGATCGAATTTGCCAATTATATTACGACAAATCACACTTTTTTCTTTCGGGAAAAAGAGCATTTCGATTATCTTGTACGGTATGTTTTACCGGAAATGTCACATTCACTGAAAAGCCGACAAGATTTTGATTTCCGAGTATGGTGTGCTGGATGTTCTTCGGGAGAAGAAGCGTATATGCTTGCAATGTTAATGATGGAATTTTGGGGCATAGAGTATAGCCGATGGAGAGCAGGTGTATTAGCAACCGATATTTCTGAACGAGCCCTGACTATAGCAGAATCAGGTGTTTACCCTGACGAGCGTATTAATCTTTTGCCGCCGGAATACAAGACTAAGTATTTTCAGCGGTTACCCAACAATGAATGGAAAGTAAAACCAGATTTGCAAAAAGAGGTTATTTTTCGGAAACTCAACTTGATGAACCAAACCTTCCCGTTCAAAAAACAATTTCATGTGATTTTCTGCCGTAATGTAATGATTTATTTTGATAAGCCCACACGAGATGCACTTATAAAACGCTTTTATGATACTCTGATGCCGGGTGGATATTTGTTTATCGGGCATTCGGAAACAATAGACAGAGCACATTCAGACTTTCAATATATTATGCCGGCGCTCTATAAAAAACCACTGTAAAGTAATTTTTGAGCCATCGAAATATGTTATTCTTCTCTTAGTGCTTCTTTTTCGGTATCATTCAAGCACTACTTTTTGTTTGGAGTAAGTGATAATGACAAAAAAAGTTCGCGTGTTAATTGTCGATGATTCAGCCTTGGTGCGTGATATTTTATCGCAGGGACTTGCGGCTGATCCGAATATCGAGGTTGTTGGTACGGCGCAAGATCCTTTTGTCGCAAGGGATAAGATCGTCGAACTTAGACCTGATGTTTTGACACTGGATGTGGAAATGCCACGCATGGATGGCGTCGAATTTCTTCGTCGTCTGATGCCGCAGTACCCGCTTCCCGTGGTGATGGTTTCTTCGCTCACTCAGCGCGGCAAAGAAATTACGATTCAGGCGCTCGAAGCCGGAGCGGTAGATTTTGTTGCTAAGCCGACATCAAATGTTGCGCAAGGTCTTCAAGCAATGATGTTTGAACTCCGAACAAAAGTCAAAATTGCATCGACGGCAAACGTTTCACATTGGAAAAATAAACGGGAAGAACTTTTTGCTGCTATGGGTAAAGGTGCAAATGTCGTGTCGCAAAGCAGTAAAGGCGCGTTGCCAATTCGGAGTGCGGCACTTTCAGAGTCAACCGATAAAGTCATAGCTATTGGTGCTTCGACTGGTGGTACAGAGGCGTTAAGGAAGGTTTTGCGAAATCTTCCGGCAACTACGCCCGGTATCGTTATTACTCAGCATATGCCGCCCGGCTTTACCAAGACGTTTGCTGACCGTTTAAATGAAGAATGTGAAATGCAGGTCAAAGAGGCTGAGCACGGCGACCGCGTTATGAACGGCAAAATTTTTATTGCGCCCGGTGATTTGCATATGAAAATAGTGCGTTCGGGTGGTCGGTATGAAATTACTCTTGCCAATGAAGACAAAGTAAACGGGCATCGTCCCTCAGTAGATGTTATGATGCGCTCTGTTGCTCAATATGTCGGTCCTAATGCCGTTGGTGTTATTTTAACAGGTATGGGTACAGATGGTGCTCAAGGACTTAAATCTATGCGCGATGCCGGTGCAGAAACCTTCGCGCAAGATGAAGCAACATCTGTAGTCTATGGTATGCCGAAAGCAGCGTTTGAGGCGGGAGCCGCAAAAAAAATCGTCGCTTTGGATAACATCGCGGAAAGTATTACGGGAGCATTAAGCACTCGATGATAGTGCGGCTTTTTTTATTGTAGATGAACAGACAATATTGTTCCTAACATTCTGGAATTATGAGTGATAAAGTACGAGTTTTGTTGATTGATGATTCCTCCTTAGTGAGGGATTTGTTGGTAAAATCACTTTCTGCCGTCAATTCAGGAGTTGAAATTGTTGGTACAGCTATCCACGGGCAAGATGGTCTGGAGAAGCTTATACTCTTAAAGCCGGATGTTGTGGTGACAGACATGGATATGCCTGTTATGAATGGATTAGAATTTATTCGGCAAGCGATGGCAAAATCACCCTTGCCGATTATTGTTCTTAGTTCGTGGACACAAAATGACAAAGCAATTACGCTTCAGGCTCTTGAAGCTGGTGCTGCAGACTATATTTCAAAACCATCTGCGCTCAATCCACAGGGATTTCATGAGACACTCGGACGCTTAATTGTGAAAATTAAAGCTGCTTCGCGTGTGGCGTTGAATATCCGTCCTCAACCCGCGACAAGTGTTGATAATACTTCGAGTGGTAGTGTGCCTGCACAATCACGACAAGATTTTTCTCGCGGTACACAGCAACGACCAATAATTGCCATACCACACACCGGTGGTAACGCCATCGTTGGTTACCCCGGTATGGGAACAGTTTCACAGCAAGTAGCGGCAGTCCCTCCGCAAATTCAGGCTGCAAAGCCAAATTATGAAGAACGGATAGCGCAAACAATTATCGGTGTTGGTGAGTATGCCGCGTCGAATGAATATGGCAAACTCATCAAAACTTTTGCGCTTGGTTCCTGTATTGCCCTGAATCTTTTTAGTCCGACGTTTGATATAGCTGGTATGGTTCATATTGCACTTGCATCTTCTTCTACTTCGCCTGAAAAAGCGAAACTTTTACCCGGTTACTTTGCTGATACGGCAGTCCCTGTCCTCATTAATGAAATGCGTGCAGTCGGATATCGCAAGCCTGTCTCGCATTTGGTCGCAAAAATTGCCGGTGGTGCGCAAACAAACGCAGATACCAACAATTACTTTAAGATTGGTGAAAAAAATATCGCTGCGGTCAAAATACTACTTCAGGCATTAAATATTTCTTTAATTGCCGAGGATGTTGGTGATTCGTATAGCCGTACGGTATTTATCCAAGTCGGTTCAAAAGCAGTACATATCTCTTCACCGGAGAGAAAAGCTCTTGTGTTGTAATAAGAGTTGATGCTGAAGATACATAGAATGAATACTTTTTCGCAGATGCGCATTGCATTCAGTAGTACAGAAACTCATTCCCGCACTCCACTTTCTACGAAAGTCTGAAGATTTTTTTTAATTGCATAACAAACATCCTGTCCCATTTTTCAAAGGAATTTTTCAATGAAAACGGCTTTAGTTGTTGATGATACAGAAATTCATCGCTCTGCTACCAGAACATTTCTTGCCATGTCCGGTTTTAAAGTTGATATAGCACAAGATGGTATTGAAGCCTTGAAAATTCTGGACACAAAAACCTTTGATGTGATTTTTTCCGATATTGAAATGCCAAATATGAATGGAATGGAGTTGCTGAAGCGTATTCGTAAGCATGCAACAGCAGCAAAAACACCGGTAGTGATGCTCTCTACTCTGGATAGTCCGGATATGCAGGCGAAAGTTAAGCAACTCGGTGCGAATCATTATCTCGTAAAGCCATTCTCAAGCGATAGAATGAAAAGTGCTTTGCAAGCCGTGGGAATGTAAGCCGCAGATAAGCCTCAAAAATATAATTGTTTAGATGTATTCCGTTCTTCATTCATCCCGTTGGGACTTACCATTTCCTCACTAATAGTACCGATAGACGTTTATGAGTACAGAAGGATACGACATTAATCTCAGTGTTATTGCTGAACTTGTCGAGCAACTTGAGCAAGATTTACTGATTCTCGAAGAATTGCTGGATTCTCCCAACGATGCCACCGATCTAATTCATAGGATTTTCCGAACGGCTCATAATTTGAAGAGTTCTTTCGGGATGATTCACCGTGAGTCTTCATCTTCGCTTGTTCATGCGATTGAATCGAATTTCGATTTGATTCGTAACGGATTTGCTAAACCAACGGCGTATTTGCTTCACCAGGCATTGCTTGCTGTTGATGCAATGCGTTTTAACATTTTCTTACCTGAAGAGCGTACTGATGATTTGCACCATCTTCAGCGTGAATTGGAGGCAATTTTTCATGAGGCATCGCAAAGTCGACAAAAAGGCGCTGTCACATCATTTCCACTTACTGAACGGCAGAAAAAACTTGTTCGCGGTATGGTGAATGAACAGTTTCGACTTTTCCAAATTGACAAAGTGATTAGCCCTCGGGGAATGTCGGAACAAGCTTACCATAACTTACCGATTTACGATGATATTCGTGAGGTCGGAATTCATATCGCAACTGTACCCGAATTTTCTGATCTGTCGCAAACGGATGCTGAAGTTGTGATGAAAATATTATTGGCAACAACGTTTGATGAGCAAGAACTTGGCTTACATATTTTTGATTCATTTCGACCAATTGATCCCGACAAACTCTTTGAGTCACACGCAAAACTTCAGGAACCGGTGCTCGACGAGTCCACTGGGAAAGCATCACAACATCTACCTAAAGCCGAACAGACCATTCAAGCATCTAAGCTATTGTCTATTCTTATTGCCGAAGATGATTTTGTGAGTCGAACCGTCATTCATGAAATCCTTTTGCCTTTCGGAACCTGTGATTTAGCTGCTGACGGACGCGAAGCTCTCTTGGCATTTGAGCAATCTATTCAACAAGGGGTACGGTATGACCTTGTTTGTTTGGATATTATGATGCCGGTTATGGACGGAACGCAAGCCTTAGAAAAAATCCGCGAAATCGAGGTGCGCAATGGTATCATCGGTAACGATAGAGCAAAGATTGTTATGACGACTGCTCTTGACAGTATGGATCAAGTCTTCAAAGCCTTTCGCTTGCAGTGTGATGCGTATTTGATTAAGCCTATTACCAAGTCAAAAGTTTTGAACCAACTACGAAAATTACATATGATTGAACAGCAGTAACGATCAGCGAATCGGGTTTACGTTATGTGTCATAACGGAGGAAGTTGAGGTCGTGTTTAACAAAAGGTTTGATGAGCAGTTTGCGTATCAATGAATCACGCTATTTGAAAAGATTTTTTCTTTTTCTTTCTACAGTCGTATTATATGAATTCAATACATGGTGGTAAATTACCAATAACCGTTTTATATGTCGAAGATGATGCTGCTATTCGGCTTTTGACAAAGATGCTTCTCGAAAAACGTGTCGAGAAAGTCCTACTTGCTCAAGACGGAAGTGAAGGGTTAGAGTTTTTCCGGCAACATAAACCAGATATAGTGGTCAGTGATGTTGCTATGCCTATTATGGATGGTATGGAAATGGCGCGTTTGATTAAGTCAGAATATCCTGCTGTCCCGATTATTTTAACAACAGCATACGACAGAACGGATTTTTTGCTGAACGCAATTGAACTTGGTATTGACCATTATATTTTGAAGCCGGTAAAGCAGGATAAACTCTATACAGTCATTGATAAAGTTGCTAATAATATTTTAGCAAGCAGGCAATTAGCAGAGCAACAGCGGATTATTCAAGAAACAAAAGAACAACTAGAGGTAGTATTGGACGCTGTGCCGGGAGTAATTTCTTGGATCGGCAATGATTTTCGGTATAAAGGATTAAACCGATATATTGAAAGGCTTACCGGCGAACCACCGTCAGAATATATTGGTCGAGAGGTTGGTTCATATCGCTCCGATGGAACATTCGCCAATCCAGAGTTTCGACATGCTGTGGAGTCATTTTTTGCTGATAATGCGGAGGAAATAGAATTTGAAGTGCCCGTCGCCGTTAAAGACGGGCAGCGTATTTATCTGATTATTGGGCGTAAATATCACAACGCCGAACAGGCAGTGTTTGTCGGAATTGATATTACCGACCGCAAAGCTGGAGAAGAGGCAATGCGAACGGTAAATGAAGAGTTGGAGCGCCGTGTTGCTGATAGGACTGTAGAATTATTGCGGGCAAAAGAGCTAGCAGAAACAGCAAATCAAGCCAAAAGTAGTTTTTTGGCAAATATGAGTCACGAACTCCGAACACCGCTTAATGGCATTATTGGCATGGCGAGTTTACTTGCGAATGGCGAGAATCTTTCACCAAAGCAGCAAGAATATATTCGTATGATGCGTGTTTCGGCAGACTCGTTGCTTTATATTATTAATGATATTTTAGACATTTCCAAAATCGAAGCGCAAAAGTTAGACTTTGAACATGTTCCGATGAACATCCGCACTGCACTGGAAGAGACGATAAGTTTGTTCAAAACGCAAGCTGAGCAAAAAGGATTATCGTTTGACTCGGCAATCGATGAGCATCTTCCGCCTTTGGTGATTGGTGATAGCGTTCGGTTTAAGCAGATTTTGTCAAATTTTCTGGCAAATGCCGTTAAATTTACCAATGAGGGCAGTATCCAATTAGATGTCCGAATTCCTGAGCGTTCCGGCGGGGACGTTATTATAGAATGTGAGGTTACCGATACTGGCATTGGTATTGCTGAAGATAAAATGGAAAAACTTTTCAAAAGTTTTAGCCAAATTGACCCTTCATTCACGCGAAAATATGGCGGGACAGGCCTTGGGTTGGCAATTGCTCGGCAATTAGCAGAACTTATGAATGGCAAGGTCTGGTGTCGCTCCATTCTTGGTGCAGGCAGTACATTCGGTTTCTCTGTACGATTGCCGATTCCTGCCGAAGGGACATCCGTTATACATGATACTTCACCTACTACTATGCAGGAAATTACTCCTCTGACAAAGAATACATCACTGAAACGCTTGCGAGTTTTACTTGCAGAAGACAGCCCAATCAATCAAGCGGTGTTTCAAGAAATGCTGTCTTTGCAAGCGTGGGATGTGACACTTGTTAATAATGGTCAGGAAGCGCTTGATAATTTAGAGGACACAAATTTCGGTGTTGATATTGTTCTTATGGATGTACAAATGCCGGTTATGGATGGGCTTACGGCAACGGCAGCAATTCGCTCACATGAACAAACAACAGGTAAACACTTGCCAATTATTGGTATTACGGCTCATGCCTCTCAACATGATGCTGACCTGTGTCGTAAAGTTGGTATGGATGCCGTTGTAACCAAGCCAATTGATTTTCCTAAATTATTTGATACCATAAGACAACTTTTGCAGAATGACCGCCCAAATAGTGCAGGACAGAGCAAAAACAAAGAGTATGACGAGGCAAATTCCGATGTTGTTATTTGGAATGGTCGTGAACCGGCAGATTTGTCACGGTTGATGCAAGCAGTAAATGGAAAAACTGAAGTAGTAGAGAAATTGGTTCTTTATTTTTTGAATAATTATCAAACCGATGTAGAAGCAATTCGTTTTGCTCTGACAAATTCGTCGGCGGTGAATGTGCAAAATGCGGCTCACAAACTCAAATCTGCTGTGGGAAATTTTGGCGCTGAAGTGGCAATGGATTTATGCGGACAGTTGGAAAAACTCAGTAAAAATGGTATGTTACAGGAAATTCAGCCTGTGCTGTCTATGCTCGAAGAAGAATTATCATTGATTGACAGATATTTTCGTTCCAATGCGTGGAAAAAAATTCGATAATTCAATCGTCGCTGTACTGTTTGAACGACTTGCACACAGACAGCCGGCAAACATGAATAATTTTGTGTAGGTATAATCTCCAATAGAAATGTCTAACTACTATCAAATCAAGGATTATTGTTATGAAAATGCTAGTAATGGAAGATGAATTTGTAAGCCGTAATGTGCTGACAGAAATTCTAGCTCCGTATGGTCAAGTCGATGCCGCAGAAAATGGTCGGGAAGCGCTGACAAAATTTCAATCTGCGCTGCAAAGTGGTGAAAAATACGATATTGTTTTTTTAGACATTATGGTCCCCGAAATGAATGGTCAGGATGTGCTTCGTAATATGCGGGAAATTGAACAGCAAAATGGCGTTTTTGCCTTGGCGGGTGCAAAAGTTGTCATGACGACAGCACTCGGCGATTTTAACAATGTTAAAACTGCCTTCAAAAATCAATGTGAAGCATACTTAATTAAACCGCTTGACCGCGATAAAGTCATTAACACCTTGCAAGGCTTAGGTATTGTGTAAATTTTATGTTGCCAAAGAACAAGCCGCTTGAAAGCACACTTTCAGGCGGCTTTTGTTTTGGTTGTCTTTTGGTAGAATACTCTTGTTCAAAAACATCACGAATTCAAGCGAGATTTTTCCTTTTCTTCAGGGCTATTTCTTTTCTTTACGGTGTGGGTTTTGTATCTTTGTTTATCGGCGCTTTGTGTGTTTCTCAATTACGCGAAAAGATCATCGCAATTGTCATATCGAATCACTTCTTTCCTAAAGCTAAACAGAGAGCAATTATGAATCGTTTATTGAATGTTGTTGTTATTACGGGGATTCTTCTTCTTGGAGCAGAATGGTTGAAAGCCTCAGATACCCGCAAGCAAAATGTCGCACCTTTTAAGGTTGGTTTAGAAGTCTTGCGCGACCTTGATTTTGCTCCGCTCCGAGGAAAAAAAATTGGTTTGATTGTCAATCATTCTGCGGTAACACGCGAAGGTCATCATGCCGCCGATATGCTCGCTAAAGTTGGAATTGCCGCAAAACTTTTTGCGCCTGAGCATGGTATCCGTGGGACAAAAGACGAAATAATTAATAGCAGCGAGGCAGATTCTGCAACCGGTTTAACCGTGATTTCACTTTATTCCGATAAGAAAAAAGCTCCTTCACGTGAAGATTTGCAAGGACTTGATGCCTTGGTGTTTGATATTCAGGAAATTGGACTGCGTTATTACACCTACGCAACCACAATGGTCTATGGTATGAAAGCAGCTGCTGATGCTGGGATTCCGTTTTATGTGCTTGACCGACCGAATATGGCTGCACCGCTTGGTGTGTACGGACCCATATTGGAGAAAGAGTTCCAAGGCGGTTTTGCGAGTTATTATCCCATTCCAATTGCACATGGTATGACGATTGGTGAGCTTGCTACGTTCTATAACGCTGAATTCGGCATCAATGCTCGTTTGAACGTGATTCCAATGCAAGGCTACGACCGCACAAAATTTTACGATGAGCTTGGCTTTCCTTGGCGCAATCCAAGCCCAAATATTCGACAAATGGAAGCCGTCATTGGCTATCATTGTTTGGGAATGTTGGAAGATATGACATGGAGTGTTGGCAGAGGAACACAGGCACCATTTTTGACGTATGGTGTGTATGTTTCCGGTGCAACGATGCAGCTAGGACTAAATTTCTTGAAGAGTTTGCAAAGTTACAAATTAAATGGGGTAGGATTTAATTTTACGATGTTCAATCCGAGTTCATCAAAATTACAGGGGAAGCCATGTATCGGATTTAATATCAATATCACAGACCGCCGCAATATCAACCCTATACGCACGATGCTGGCTGTGTTCAAAGAAACGATCAAACTGTTTCCTGATTCACTTCGCAACAAAGAAATTGACCGAACGGGGCGAAGCGTGGGTAGTAGAAAACTACTGGCAATGGTGAAGGCAGGTAAAAGTATTGATGAAATTGAGCGTGCTTTCCGCAAAGAAGCACAGGATTTTGAAGAAAAAACGAAGCAATTCTATCTGTACTCTTCAGCAAATCTCGGCAAAGTCATTGACGCTTTGCCTCTCGACGGTGCCGGAGACGGTAGTTTTGGCGGAGTCGTCCGCTTGGGTGATTACGAACCTCTTCCAGTGTATGAAAAATTGCAGATTTCTGTTAAAAAAGTTCTTGAAGAAGCCATTCAAGACCGAGCATTTCCCGGAGCCTCCATTGGTGTCTTGCACAACGGACGGTTGGTGATGCGCGAAAGTTTCGGTACGATGACCTATGCAAAGGATTCTCCAAAAACTCCACTGGACGCTGTGTATGACATGGCATCACTGACAAAGGTTATGGCGACAACAATGTGCATTATGAAACTGTACGACGAAGGAAAAATTGGCTTAGACGATAGCGTCACGAAGTACATTCCTGAGTTTGGGGCAAATGGCAAAGCGCAGATTCGTGTGAAAAATCTCTTGCTTCATAATAGTGGACTTGCCGCTTTCCGCCCCTACGATTTGCGAGTGAAAGGTGCTGAAGAGGCGATGAAAGCGCTTTATAGTGAAAAACTTGTGTATTCGACCGGCGATTCGACAGTGTATAGTGATTTAGGTTTCATCACGCTTGGTGAGATTATTCGCCGAATTACCGGAAAGCCGCTTGATATATATTTTGCCGAAGCAATAGCACGTCCCTTGGGATTGTCCTCCAGTGCATTTAATCCCGATGCTACATTGCAAACACGCACAATGCCCACCGAAAACGATACGACGTGGAAGCAAGATTTTAAGCGCCCTTTAGTACATGACCCAAGGGCAGCGTTGCTTCACGGTGTTGCAGGACACGCGGGACTTTTTTCTAACGTCGATGATATACTTCGAGTGATGAAAATGCTCACCGAACCTGAAAAGACCTTGATTAGCGGGAAGCCATTTTTGAAGTCGGAGACAATTAAACTTTTTACGACGCGCTTTTCGCCCAAATCAACCCGTGCACTTGGATGGGATACTAAAGCAGTTGAAAAATGCTCTTGTGGCGACCTCTTTTCTTCCGCTTCATTCGGGCATACGGGCTTTACGGGAACGAGTATTTGGTATGACCCGGAGAAAAAACTTTGCGTTGTTTTTCTTTCCAATCGTGTTCATCCGAGTTCTGACAACAACAAAATTCGTGGGGTACGACCATTGCTCCATAATACAGTTGTCAAATCGCTTGAGCGGTAAAAGCCTGCATTTATTGACTTTTAACTACAACAATTATGAAAACCGAACGCCTCGTTTCCCTTGATGCTTTTCGCGGTTTTACCGTTGCGGGAATGATTTTGGTCAATAGCCCGGGAAGTTGGACGCAAGCCTACCCGCAACTTCTTCATGCGCAGTGGAACGGTTGGACGTTCACGGATTGGATATTTCCGTTCTTTCTGTTTATTGTCGGCGTTTCGATGACGTATTCGATGGCGCACCGTGTGGAGCGCGGCGATAGTAGGGTAGATTTATTCAAGCAGGTTGCCCGAAGAGCAGCAATTATCTTTTTGCTGGGATTTATTTTGAATATCGTTCCACGCTTTAACTTTGAAACTGTGCGGATTCCGGGCGTGTTACAACGCATTGGAATTTGTTATGCGATAGCAGCGCTCATTATGTTGAATTTCAAACCTAAAGCACAGGCTCTGTGGATAGCGGGTTTGCTGTTCGGATATATGGCTGCCATGTATCTCATTCCCGTTCCTGAGTTGGGAGCAGGATTTATGGAACCCGGTAAAAACCTTGCTGCCTACGTTGATTCTCTTTTTTTAACGGGGCATATGTGGGTGCAGTCGAAAACATGGGATCCGGAAGGCATTCTCAGCACGTTTCCCGCTATCGCTACGACACTATTCGGGTCACTCACCGGTTACTTACTTCGCTCTGAACAATCTCGTCCTGAAAAAGCCGCATGGATGCTCTTTGCCGGAGTTTCTTGTTTGCTTGTCGGTGGGGTTTGGGATTGGTATATGCCGATTAACAAAAGCCTCTGGACAAGTTCTTATGCGGTGTTTATGGCGGGATGGTCGTTGTGTATCTTTGGCGGCTTTTATTGGATTATTGATGTTCAAGGCTGGCAAAAATGGTCGAAATTTTTTATTGTCTATGGTATGAATGCGCTCGCAAGCTACTTCCTGTCGGTTTTTGTGATGAAGATGATAATCTTTTTTACCATTACACAGCCGGACGGAAAAGCAATTGCTCTGAAAAATGTTGTTTACAATGCTGTATTTGTTCCCATGTTCTCGAATCCGCTTAATTCTTCGCTTGCTTTTGCCATAGCCTATAATCTGGTGTTCTGGGCAATCGCTTACGTTTTATACAAAAAGAACATTTTCATCAAAATTTGATCCTTGTTGAGCCTGTGCTATGATGAAATCGCTTTTATTTCTTGTGGTTGTTGTTGGATATGCGTTGTTCTTACCGCTATCACTAGAAGCGCAAAGACAAACACAATGCAACGAACAAGCCCGTTCTTGGAATACATTTCCGAAAGATGGGTATTTGAAGGGATATTCCCGCTATGCTTCTCGGACGATAGATTCTTTGCCGTTTGTTGGTAAAATAGAGTATGTTGATGTTGAACCGCTTCAGGAGTCAAAAAAATTGCTTTCCACTATTGCGTATCCAAGTGATGAAAAGCGCTTGGGGATTGAAGCTAGCTTTCGATTAATCGTTCTGATTACCGAACAGGGAAAAGTAGGAGAAATGTTTATAGAATGTGTTGAAGGTGTACAACGGCAAGGAGAGTTCCAACATTTTTACGAAGCACTCCAACAAGGTTTGCAAAAAACTATCTTTATTCCGGCAGTGAAAAATGGCAAATCTGTTGCTGCTTGGGCGCAAATAACGATTCCGTTTCGGCTTCGATAACAACAATTGCATTTTTTTATGTTCTATTGACTCGTATTTTAAAAAATACTCGAATTAACGATTTACTTTTTTATCTCAGAGAAGGACTTTTATGATAAATGTTGATTCTACATTTTTTCGTCAGCGTATTGTTGCGCTCTGTTGTTTATTCTTAATTGCTTCGATGAATTTGGGAATTGCTGTACCAAGAGCATTTGCTCAACAATCGAGCGCTCATCCGCATTTGAAGGCACATGCTTTGCAAGCTCATGCACACAAGCACGCTCATACAAAAACCTCACCGTGTGAAGTGGAAGCAAAGCAACAAACACATTTAGGACAGGATATTATTTCAGACAAAATACCGTGTCCCGGAAACAGCATGGGTATTGATGCAGAGCCGCATATTGACCCAAAATCATTTATGAGTAAACTCGTGTACCCGACCGCTATCAAATCAAAGCGCAAAGAAGCATGGGTTTCGATGATGGTTTTAATTGACGAAAAAGGGAAATATGACCGACATACACTTGAGTGCATTAAGGCGTTCGACGCAAAAAAGGCGAGTTGGGATGCTGAATTAAGTGTAGAAGAAATTGAAGCACTTGAAGCGTCCGCGGTGGCTGCTCTTCAAACAACGACCTTTGAGCCTGCACATAAAGGCGGCGCACCGACGAAATGTTGGACACGAATCCCGGTGCACTATAGCCATCCGTAATTGGTATTTGTAAAGTATAGATTCCGCATCAAGTGTACACTTGATGCGGGAATCTGCAATATTCGACGAATGATGTAATGAGCGTATTTCAAACGAAGAAGCGAGGTCTGTGTATGAAAAATATTTTCCTCATCGGTATTCTTGGTACCACTCTTGTGGTAGGACTTCTCGCCTTTTCTCGTAGCAATGATCCTGTGCAAGAGAAGTCATCGCCTTTGTACACCGTGAAAAGAAGTGTTTCTCCAATGATTATTGACGGTGTTTTGAACGAAGAATCGTGGCAAAAAGCCCAAGAAGTAGGAGATTTTTTCTTAGCAGACGGTACTGCCAAGGCAAGTTCAACAACTCACGCAAAAATGCTCTGGGATAGTTCCTCGTTGTATCTTGCCTTTGAATGTTTTGATACCGACATTATTGCAACAATGACCGCAAGAGATGATAAACTTTGGGAAGAAGAAGTTGTGGAGATGTTTTTCGCTCCGTATTCACCCGAAAAATTCGGATATACGGAACTTGAGGTCAGCCCTCGAGGAACGGCACTGGATTTGTATGTCCGTGAGGTACGAGGAGTAATGCCGGTTGCACTGCCGTATCACTCCTACGATCTGAATCTTCGCGTTGGAACATCTATTCGCGGTACATTGAATAACTCCAGTGATAAAGACACCTCGTGGACGGTAGAAATAGCAATACCACTTCGTGATATTCAGCCGGTGAATCTGCCTCCTATTAGCGATGGTGATATATGGAAGATGAATCTGTATCGCATGGAACGTTTTCCGGTCAAAGAGTTCATCGCGTGGTCGCCGACGTTGCAAAATAAATTTCATGTTCCTTCGCGGTTTGGTTCTATGATGTTTTCCATGAAGCGAGTGAGTGAGTAACAATCCGATTATTCAGAGAGACTGACTATAATTCATTCCAAATTATTTTCTTAACCAAAGAGTGTGTATGCAAATCCAACCCGATTCACAAGAATTGCGCCGCAGAGAGCGCATCCCAACAAGAATGTTTTCCAGCTCTGTTGATGCTTCCAAGGCTGTCGCTCAGGAAATTGCCGACCTCATTCGTGAAAAAGCAACCATCGGCAAAAATGCCGTATTGGGCTTGGCAACAGGCTCAACCCCCACGCGCGTGTATGACGAACTTGTGCGAATGCACAAAGAAGAAGGCTTGAGTTTTCGCAATGTTATAACCTTCAATCTGGACGAGTATTTTCCCATTGAACCGGATGCGCTTCAAAGCTATGTGCGATTTATGAATGAGCATCTTTTTGACCACGTTGATATTAAGCGGGAAAATGTACATATTCCCGATGGCAGGCTTGCTCCATCCCAAGTAGCAGCATTTTGTGAGCATTACGAAAAAGAAATTGTGCGAGCAGGAGGGATTGACATCCAAATTTTGGGTATCGGACGGACTGGACATATCGGTTTTAATGAACCCGGCTCCGGTGCTGATTCGCGGACGCGCATGATTACGCTAGACCGCATGACCAGAATTGACGCTGCGAGCGACTTTTTTGCCGAAGATAATGTGCCGCGCAGAGCAATCACAATGGGAGTTGGGACAATTATGGCTGCCCGTCGTATTATTCTTATGGCGTGGGGCGAAGGCAAAGCCCGCATTATTCAAAAGACGGTTGAAAATGATGTCTCTGATTCCGTGCCGGCAACGTTTTTGCAGCGCCATTTTAATACGCTCTTTGTTTTGGATGAAGCCGCAAGTGCTGAATTAACGCGGGTAAAAACGCCTTGGCTTATTACTACGTGTGACTGGACGGAGCAGCGTGTGCGTAGTGCTGTCGTCTGGTTATGCCAGCAGGTGAAAAAGCCAATTTTGAAACTTTCCGATGAAGATTACAATGAACACGGCATGGGCGATTTGCTGACGGCGCGCGGCACGGCATACGACATCAATATCCATGTTTTTAATCAACTGCAACGCACGATTACCGGCTGGCCCGGTGGGAAACCTAATGCAGACGACGCTAATCGCCCGGAACGAGCAAAGCCTTTTCCAAAGCGTGTCGTTCTTTTTTCACCGCACCCCGACGACGATGTTATTTCTATGGGCGGCACGTTTATTCGCCTTGCCGATCAAGGACATGAGGTTCATGTGGCATACCAAACTTCGGGAAATATTGCTGTTTTTGATGACGATGCAATTCGGTTTGCGGATTTTGTTGTCGAAATGAACAAACATCTGGGCTTTAATACCAAAGAATCCGAAAAGTTCTACAAAAAAGTCTTGGATTTTCTCCATAAGAAAAAACCCGGACAAATTGATTCGCAGGAAGTTCAAGAAATCAAGGCTCTTATTCGTCAAGGCGAAGCAAAAGCAGGCTGCCGTGCGAGCGGTGTTCCTGATTCAAACGCGCACTTCCTCAACATGCCCTTTTACCAGACTGGGACTATAAAGAAGAATCCTTTGAGTGAAGAGGATATAAAAATTGTGATGGATTTACTGAATAAAATCAAACCTCACCAAATCTATGCTGCCGGCGATCTGTCCGACCCACACGGCACACACCGCGTTTGTTTGGCGGCAATTATGGAGGCAGTGAAGCGTATTAAAGCCAGCAATGTAAAATGGATCAACGATTGTTGGGTTTGGCTTTATCGAGGTGCATGGCAAGAGTGGGGCGTGGACCAAATTGAAATGGCAGTACCACTTTCTCCGCAAGAGGTTATGCGTAAACGTAAAGCCATCTTTAAGCATCAATCGCAAAAAGATGCCGCGATGTTTCCCGGTTCCGATAAACGAGAGTTTTGGCAGCGAGCCGAAGATCGTAATCGCGCTACTGCCGAAATTTACGATGGCTTAGGATTGGCGGAATACGAGGCGATGGAAGGATTTGTACGCTGGCATTTTTAGGAATTACTGGACTCTTTGAGGGAAATACAGAAAGCGACTTGAGTTTTAGCACAAGTCGCTTTTTTTTGTTTTTGTAATACTTCTTCGTGAAATGAGGAAAATTCAGTATCTTTGTAACTGAAGTATTTTTATCACTTTCCACGTTTTGAATGAGTTTTGACAAATTTGGTCTTTCTGACCGCCTTATGCAGGGAATTTCGATTGCCGCGTACACTACACCCACCCCAATTCAAGATGCCGCTATTCCGGCAATTATCAACGGTAACGACATTATCGGTTGTGCGCAAACGGGGACAGGTAAAACAGCAGCTTTTGCCATACCCCTTCTCCAGAATCTTATCAATTCTGCACCGGAATATCAGCAGCCGGGCAAACTGAAAAATCCCGGATTCCGTCCTATTCGTGCGCTTATCCTTTCTCCTACTCGTGAACTAGCCCAGCAAATTGAGCAAACTGTTTCTACACTTTGTCGTTTTTTACGCATTCGTCCTTTTTGTCTTTACGGTGGGGTGAGTATCGAAATGCAAGAAAAGCAACTCACGTATAGCACTGATGTCGTTATTGCGACTCCTGGCAGATTATTGGATTTACTTAACAGAAAAGCCCTTGATTTCTCGAAATTAGAGATGCTTGTTCTTGATGAAGCAGATAAAATGCTGGACATGGGCTTTATTAATGACGTAAAGAAAATTGTCGCACAAACGCCTCCGATGCGACAAACACTGCTTTTTTCGGCAACTATGTCGGAAAAAATCCAAGCTCTGACACGCCAAATTCAGCGCTCGCCCGAAATAATTAGTATTGGTGAACGGCGTAATCCTTCCCAAAGTGTCGCGCAGCATTTTTACAGCATTCCGCAAGGGAACAAAGTAGATTTGCTTTTGCACGTACTGAAGGAAGAGGAGATGGACAGCGTTATTGTGTTCTCGCGCACCAAGCATGGCGCAGACCGCATTATGAAGCGCCTTTCCAAAAGCGGCTTTCCATCGGCGGCGATTCATTCTAATCGATCACAAAGCCAGCGTCAAGCAGCTTTAGCCGGATTCAAAAGTGGAAAAATTAAGGTGTTGGTTGCAACTGATATTGCTTCGCGCGGAATTGATGTGGACGGTGTTTCACACGTCATTAATTTTGACACACCACCGGATGCTGAAGATTACATTCACCGTATTGGCAGAACAGGTCGTGCGGGGCAAACTGGCGACGCACTGAGTTTTGTTTCTAGAGATGAGGTTTCCTCTGTAAGGAAAATAGAACGGCATACGGGAAAGCGATTCCATGTCAAGCCGTATCCGGGATTTGTTGTGACAAAAATCGAAGAGTCGCAAGAAGCCGAAGAGAACGGAGATTTTGACGATTCTGTCGGTGATAAAAACCACCGTGAGGGGCATCAAAACAGCTATCATAAAAAAGCAGATGTCCGTCGAAAACACTCCGGCTGGCAAAATAAGCCTGGTTCTCGCGCTGCAAAGCAAGGATTTGTGGTGCTTTCCGCTACATCAGCGAGCGAATCCAGCCAAGGTGGCAATAGTCAAAAATCATCTGCAACGCCGCGAAACGGGAAGTTTAGCGGAAAACGAGAAAAAAATCGCAGTAATGAATTCCGAAGTAAGACAGCATTTGTTGGATAAACCATTATTTTCTCACGGTATTTCTTAATTATCGTTGAAAAACGATGGGAAAAGTCTATTCACATATTGACACAGCACTCGAAGAATGGATAAGCAAACAGCATATTTTCTTCGTCGCAACAGCTCCTCTTTCGGCAAATGGTCATGTCAATTGCTCGCCCAAAGATGCTGCGTCATTTCGCGTGATTGATCATCAAACTGTTGCATATCAAGATCAGACCGGAAGCGGTATTGAGACCATTGCACATCTGAAAGAAAATGGTCGGATTGTAATGATGTTTTGCTCATTCGACAATATACCGAAGATTTTGCGCATCTATGGCAAAGGAGAAGTGCTGCTTTCGGAACATCCTGATTTTCATCAACTTCGTTCTCTCTTTCCTCAGCGCTCCGGTACACGTTCTATTATCAGAGTGCAGGTTGATCGTATTGCTGATGCGTGTGGGTATGGTGTCCCGCTCTATGATTATGTAGCCGAGCGAGATGTATTGGAAAAGTGGGCATTTCATCAGGGTGAAAAAGGAGTAGCCGAGTATCAAGCAAAAAAGAATGGAATGAGTATTGACGGGCTTTCTGGGCTTTAATTCTTATGTTCTGTCTGTTCTATACACCATTGCAAATTGCAATCTTTAACCTGGTATTACCATCTCACAATAGCCATTGAAGTTTTTCATTTCGTCATTTTATCTTCAGCTGCTTCATGGTATATGATGTCATTATCATAGGTGCTGGTCCGACAGGGCTTGCGTGTGCAATAGAAGCTCAAAAAGCGGGTTTGAGCTATATTATTTTGGAACAGGGCGGAATTACTGATGCTATACGGCGTTTTCCGGTGAATATGACGTTTTTCTCGACTCCGGAACTTCTCACGCTGGACAATCTTCCTTTTGCGACAACCAACGTCCGTCCCACACGTAGTGAAGCGCTCCAGTACTACCGATTGGTTGCGGAATATCATAAACTCCATTGTTCTCTTCATACCAAAGTACACTCTATTCAAAAAGAGCACGATACTTTTTTCATCTATTCGACACGAGGGAAATTTATTGCTCGGAAGGTAATTGTTGCAACGGGATATTTTGACGCAACTAATCGCTTGTTGGTGAAAGGCGAAGATTTACCTCATGTTTCGCATTATTACGATGAACCATTTCGGTATGCGTTGTCAAATGTAGTAGTCATCGGCGGAAGAAATTCGGCTGTTGAAGCGGCACTCGATTTATGGCGGCATGGAGCAAAAGTGACGCTGATTCACCGAAAAGAGGAGTTGGGTAAATCTGTCAAATACTGGGTTCGACCTGATATAGAGAATCGTTTGAAAAACGGCGAGATTATCGGGTATTTTAATACCATTGTAACAGCTATCGCAGAGCAAATGGTATTTGTGCGTAATGTCGCAACAGGTGAAGAACATTCATTAGCAGCCGATTTTGTTTTTCCGCTCATCGGCTATCGTCCTGATGAAGCATTGTTGCGAGGTATTGGAGTAAATTTGGCTCACAATCTGGTGCCGGAATATCACCCTGAAACATTTGAGACTAATGTCCGTGGTTTGTATGTGGCAGGTTCGGTAATGTGCGGTTGCGAAACATGGAGTATTTTTATTGAAAATGGTCGCGCACACGCAAAGCCCATTATACAGCATATTTCCTCATCGTAGTAACAATCAGCAGGTGTACTTCGTATTATTTGAAAAAAGTTTGTAACCGAAACTGTTCTCAAGGCTTTTTTAGAGTAAACCGGTTCAGAACATTTTTCAAATTATACTTCAAAACTATGAAAACCTTTGCTGTATTTCTTGCTGCGCTTTTGTTGGCGTTTTCATGTCTTCTTGTCACAACAGCCTTTGCACAAGAGTCCACAAACGCAAGCGTATCAACCACCTCAACGGGAGTTTCTTCATCCGCTACCTTTAACCGAGATGCCTACACTACAGTGCCAGTGAATATCGGTTTTGTCTCACCTCTTTCGGTTGGAAATATTGTCCAAGCAGCCACCGGCAAGCGTATTATTGCTAATGTTTCATTGCACATGTTAGGGAATGTTGGTAATGCGGTAGAAGGCTTAGAATGGTCAGGGATTTTTAATGTTCAGTCCGACTATCTTCAAGGCGTACAAGGCGCGGGAATTATCAACATTATTGGTAATGATGCCGCTTGGATTCAAGGAGCGGGGATTGCCAATATTGTGAGCGGACGATTTGAGGGCGCACAAGGCGCTGGAGTGTTTAATATTGCTTCCAAAGGTTTGCGAGGAGTGCAGGGAGCGGGCGTATTTAATGTTGCTGGTCCTGTCGAAGGCATACAAGGCGCAGGTGTGATTAATGTTGCTGAAACAATGACCGGAGTACAAGGTGCTGGTGTTGTTAATATTGCACAAAATGTAAGAGGAATTCAAGGTGCAGGAGTGAGCAATCATGCTGCAAATGTTGATGGTTTGCAGATTTCCGGCATACTCAATACCGCAAAACACGTGACCGGCGCACAAATCAGCCTCATTAACACTGCAGACAATAACGAAGGTGTCATGATTGGATTGTTCAATTTTTCCTCTGCGCACGGTATTCACGTTGATTTTTGGACAGACGAGACAAGATTTATTCGTTTTGGATTGAGAACTGGTAATAAGAATTTTTATAATCTTTTAACGGCCGGATTACAGCCGTTTAATGGTATTACCCTATGGTCGTTAGGTTATGGTATTGGGACACAAATTTTTGTTGGTCCACAGGATTATATTGATATTAGCGCTCATGGTGAAGCTGTACTGCAAGGTCAAGCAATTGGTTTGGGGGGAATTTCACGACTGCGCTTCTTTTATGGACACGAATTTGCGAAAAATTTTGCCGTGTTTCTTGGTCCAACTATAAATTGGGCTTGGAGTGCAAACAGCTCCAATAATTTTGCAGAATTGCTTCCTGCTGCTTGGCTTATCCCAACGCCCTATTATACAAGTGGGTACGCTTTAGCTTGGATTGGCGTTAGTGGTGGTTTTCGCTTTTAAGAGCTATGATATAAAGATTCACAATTCGATTCAAGCCCCAAGGTATTTCCTTTGGGGCTTTTTTTGTCGAACGAAATTATGAGCGGATAACCAAAGCACAAAGCAAGTGTTTACCGCATAATATGTATTTTTCGTATCTGAGTGCCTTGAGTGGATTGCAGGCGAATAAAGTACGTTCCAATCGGAAGAGCAAGGTTGTCTTGAAAAACTTGTGCGCCTTCCGAAGCCAGCCCTTGATATACCGTTTTTACAACTTGTCCAAGAACATTGACAATATCAAGCTGAATTGCTTCCTGCTGCCTCAAGATAACATCAATTGTTGCAGGTTCTCCTTCTCTGACCGGAAGAGGATAGACGGAAAACCCTACGTTGCCGTTGGTCAAGACCTGTGAAGGGGTGATTTTTTGGCAAAGAATAGACTGTGCTTCGTCAATAAGGATAGAGTCAGGAATAAATGGTAAATCGAATGTACGAGTTTCAATACGATTATTCATTTCAATGGTACGAATGATACGCTGTGTATCACGTTTGTCAGGGCTATATTTCCAGAATGAAAGCTCAACTGGAAGATGAAAAATATTCGGGATGTTTTCCCCACGCTGAATCTGCTGTAACGAAACCTGTAATCTATTACTTCCCGAAGGACCGGCTTGCAAAAATCTCCAAGATGCAGCAAAGACAGGTTCTCCACTTCCATACACCCATTCTTTCATAAGCGTATCGACAGATACCGGAACACGCTGTGTACCAATAACTTCAGAAAAAACAGTCGTAAAGTCTCCAGTTGTTGCTGCGCCAAAAGCAAAACGATTGACAAAAAGCCGCATTGCGGGGAAATAGATGCTATCCCCATAAACGCGCCGAAGCAAATGATGAATCCAGCCGCCTTTGCAGTATGTTGTTGCATAATTAAAAATTACATCAATTGTGGTTGGATTTTGTACATAAACGCTTTGTAAACGAGTGCGGCTGGCAAAATAATTCCGTCGAAAACCTTCCATTGCGACCATGTTCCAAGCTCTACCGCCCCACGATTCATACCAAAGTGCTTCGCCATAAGTGGCAGTTCCTTCATTGAGCCAAATATCTTCCCATGAGCGGCACGTTACCTTATCGCCATACCATTGATGAATAATTTCATGCGCTATCCCTGCTGCCGAAGAACCGCGAAGCCACGCACGGTTAATGGTGGACATGGTTTGATGCTCCATACCGCCGGCAAAAAATGGTTGCACAACGACATGACCATAACTCTCATAGGGATATTCGCCAAACCACCGCGCATAAGCAGCAATCGTACCGACGGTAATTTCAAATGATTTTCGGACATTGTAGTTGCGGTTATTGAGTGGGAGATTGGTATCATCCTCTTGCCAGAAGTAATGTGTAATAGGAATACTATCGTTAGGATTGCTAACTTTGCGATAAAACTCCTGATAATTACTGAATACGGAGGCAGAAACTGCCATTAAATATGGGGCAACAGGATATTGATGGTGCCACACAAAAGTTTCACCACCGAGAGAGTCTTTTTTTCGTTCTTGTAATATACCGTTAGCAACAGCAGTCATACCTTGAGGAACACGGACGCTGATACTGACGAGTGCTTTGTCAAAAGGAACATCATTACAAGGCATCCACCGACGTGCACCGTACGGTTGGCTCATCGTATATGCGAGGCGCTGGGGTAAAAAAACGGAATCGTTACCTGCACGAATAGCTCCTAAGCGACCTTTACGATAGAGCATAAAACCTGTTCCGTCGTCATTGTTTTGTTCCGAGCGATGCGTATAGTACACTGTAATAAGCGTAGTATCTCTAAACCACAATGTTCGTCCGATAACGAAAAAAGAATTTACCGGAAATGAGGGATTATTTCTAGCGACTCGACCTTTTTGCGTTCCAATAAATACGCTATCAATGCGGATATGGTCTTCGGGTGCATCAAATTCTAGCATCGTTTCAGTATTTTGAAGCGCGGGAATTGAATCGGGAGCTATCACTTTCCGAAAAACGGTCATGCGCTGAATGCCGGTGTATATTCTTGCAGCACCATTTTCTGCGGCTTGTGTGAGAGGATTCATCCAATCCATGAATAAATCGTAGCGCAAAACATCGTATCCTCGTTCTGGCACTGCCGTCAGTTGAGCTGTTGGAGAAAATTTCTGATGGTGAAGCAGGATGTGGCTGTTGTTTGCTGCTTGGCACCGCAAGCACATTTTTTTCTCGTGTAAAGGCTCTTCATCAAGAAAAATCGAGTGTTCCTGCCCAAATGAATTTTGGAAAGATAACCAAGTCCAGACACTGCAAACGACAATAAACAGGGGCTGCCTTTGTCTAAGACTCATTATTCTACTTCCGAAAACAGAGACAATGGCTGTCGCCAAAATGTCCAAGGTACTTTTGAGATGTAACGAAAAATTATTCATGCAAAAGGAGAAAAATACTCGAGAAAAAAATTACAGACAAAAAATACGGGGAAATTGGAAGAAATTGAGAATTTATGCTACAAGCCCGATAGATACAGGATTTTGTTTCGATTCGTTTGCTTCATGATGAGGACAATCAAGGCGAATATCAGCAGCTTGCATTTTCATATCCAAAAGTACACAATATGACTGATGGCTTTCTTGCGAATGTAACGGATGACGATCAAAGTATTTGCATGAAAAACATGTGCGCTGAATAGTTAGTATTCCTTCTTTGTGAAATGATTGAATGATAGATAGAAGGTGTTCTAAAAGGAATTCTTGTTCTATTGGAGGCATTCCTCCCAAGGCAGAATTGAATTTATTTGCAAAAATAGCCGTCTGTTGAGCAAGGGCTGTCCCTTTTTCGGT
>ERZ1066127.32-NODE-32-length-103010-cov-16.219028_pt1 | contig 103010 bp, 91 predicted proteins | sample MGYA00382774_ERZ1066127 | MGnify/ENA primary metagenome ERZ1066127 (study PRJEB33369, sample SAMEA5778357) | biofilm metagenome | biome: Industrial cooling water; feature: Water cooling tower basin; material: Biofilm | place: United Arab Emirates | collected...
AGAACTTTTTCAAAGACTCTGGAAAACCTAACAAAATGTGTTAGGTACTAAAGTGCAAGGACAACAATCGGTAATGGCAATGTACGGGCTGAACGAAAGCAACTACGTGGATACTATTCAAGGCGTGAGCGCGATTAAAGCGGCAGGGCGCGAAGCGGTCTTTGCAGCAAAAACTCGTGCAATTTATGGGCGATTTCAGGAAGAAATCTACAATCTCGGCTTGACGGGAACGCGCTTCAATCTTGGCGCTGAAGCTATCGGCACCGTGATATTACTCGCTGTTCTGGCGTGGACTTCAGTTCTGGTTTTGCAGGGGGCGTTGCTTGTGGGAGCGCTTGTGGCGATCGTGCAGATGACCAGCCAATTAAGCGGTTCGGCTTTGCGCCTTGCGCTAACAAACATCCGTCTTCAAGAAGCGCGTATTGCCTTTGAGCGGATGTACACGTTTGCTGCGGTGAAACCGGAATTTACCGACGACGAAGCAAATGCAGTTAGTGAGCCGCTTGTGATTGATTCGTTATCTGTTCGCAACGTGAGTTTCCGCTTTGCAGGTCGCCCGGAAATCATTACCGACGCAACATTTGCAGTACGAAAAGGAGAAATCATCGCCATCACGGGCGAAAGCGGCTCCGGCAAAACCACGATGTTACAGATGCTCCAACGCTTCTACGCGCCGGAACGAGGACAAATACTTGTGAATGGTGCATTACCGCTTGCTGATGTTCCGGTCAGTGTTTGGCGCTCGGCTATTGGCGTTATGCCTCAGCACATCAAAATTTTCAATGCTTCGGTCATTGAAAATATCTGTCTTGCCGAAATAACGGAACAAGAAGTGGAGCGGGTTATGGAGTTTTGCCGCGAATACGGTTTTGAGAAATACATTGCCCAACTACCGCAGGGCTACGCAACGCTTATCGGTGAAGAGGGTGTGAATGTTTCGGGCGGTCAGCGTCAGATTATCGGTCTTGCACGGGCGCTTTACCGCAAGCCCTCACTGCTGCTTTTGGACGAGGCGACCGCCGCAATGGATAAAGCCACCGAAACAGATATTCTCTCTCTTTTGGAGCGTTTGTCCCCGATGATGAGCATGATAATGATTACTCACCGCTCGCAGCCGCTTCTGCACTGCAATCGTCGGTATCATCTGGAAGAAGGGCGGATACGTGTTCATCAGGACATCCGTAACAAAATTTTTCTTGCTCAGAATTTGCAATGAACTATCTTTTCAAGTGTCTATACCCAATAACCCTAACTTTTCCGCAATATCTTATTGTATCGTAAGCAATGCTTTATCTGCTGTTTTCCGCAAAACGTGTCATTTGGCGGTATTTGTGCCATTGTGTATCAATGCTCATTATTTCTGTGTCGCCAAACGTATTTGCCCAATCACCCCAACAGTCATTCCTCATCGAAGGCACTATTGAAAATCCCGAACGACAAGGTATTTCCGGTGCTTCACTGCGTATTACAGGGACAAATCAAGGCACATACTCCGACGGACGCGGGCGTTTTCGCCTACCATCGGCATCAAAAGAAGTTATTGTCAAAATTTCTTCTTTAGGCTATGAAGCCCGTGAAATCTTGCTTTCGGCAGATTCATTACAAACGATTGTTCTTACGCCGTTACCGATTCGGCTACAAAACGTTGAAGTTACAGCCGGTATTTCTGCGGAAGAGATTATACGTAAGGCTATTCAAAACAAGTCGCAAAACCTACGCACATTGCAATCCCTTGCTCGGCGGGTTTATACGAAACTTCAAATTTCCGCCTCAGTCAAAACGCTCTTCAGCAAACCAAGTACCGATAAATTTCTCACCGAAACGATAGCGCAAGTGTACGAACAATTTACACCGAAACGTAGTTCTCATACCGTTATTCTGCAACGCCGACAAACAGCGAATTTTCCTGCACAAGCGAACCTCACCACCATCACCGAAACGGTCAATTTACTTGACGATGAGATTGTACTAGGCACAACGCGACTGCGCTCTCCCTTGGCATCAACGGCGCTGAATTTTTATGACTACGAAATTTCCGAGCGGAAAGCGTATTCCGGCAAAAGCGCCCAATTCAACGGCAATACGGTGTATGTTCTCCACTTCAAGCCCAAATCACGCACCTTTCCCGGCTTTGAAGGCACGATAGCGATTATTGACGGTGCTTTTGCGCCTGTCGCTGCTGACTTTACGACATCGGGGACAACAGCTTTGCCGGCACTCTCGAATATTCGCTATGCACAAACTTTTGAACCCTTCGGCGATAGTACCCGTGCGGTCTGGTTAGCCACAAATTCGCGGCTTTCGGCAACATTCTCAGCGGAATTTGGTTTACTGAATGTGGGTGGTGATGTACAAACACAAAGCATTGTGAGCAATGTCGAAATTTTGCAATCCGTACCACCCCAATCTGCTCCACCAAAACAAACAACTTCGCTCACGAAAATTCAGCGTAAAAATAGCGTCGTCCGCTCGGCAAAACTCAGCGACAGCAGCGTGATTACTCTTGCGCCGACGATTGATTCGGTTGATATGCAATTTTGGAAAACAGCAGCTTTGCTGGAATATACCGCCGCAGAAGACTCTCTCTACCGCGCAACCGACAGCATTGCTCAGGCACGCATCAAAGCCGGAAAGCGTACTGCTACCGAATCTTTTGATTCTACGCTGGCAGCAGTAGAAAATACGCTCCTTATACAGCAAAGTTCCATTTCGTATTTCACACAAAATTCGCTGTTGCGGTTTCAACTTGGCAGCGCGACAACGCTGGGTTTCAGCCCGATATTGATGCAGCCACGTACAACAGGGCGCGTTTACGGCATAGAAACAGCGCTGGATTGGAATCAAAGCTCCCTAAGAGCCGATATTATGACATCGGAGCGATGGGAGTGGTTCGGAGCATTACGACTGGTGCAGCGCATTGTCGGCAATGATGTTGGTGGTTTTGCGGTCATCGGCGATGCTTTTTCCCGTGTGCGCAGTTTTCAACCCAGACCACTTGAGGGTTTAGGATGGATAGGCACCGCAACAGATTTTGCCCTATTTGAACGCCATTACGATTTTTACCGCGAAGAAGGTTTTGGTGTAGGTATCAAAGGGGTATTGGGGCGCTTATTGGAGGCGAGTATTACGGGGCAACTCCTCCGTACATCTGCAATGAGTATCCCCGGCTCTGCTCCACAACATACTCGTAACAACCTTGCCGCCGCCAATAGTGATTTTCGCGTCTTGCGTGGCGAAATAGCGTGGAATCCAAGTGCCATAGCGCCTTCAGGAGCAATTTTGGCAAGTGATACAACAGTTTTTACGGCACGCATAACGGGAGTTATTGGGTGAAGATATTCTTCTTCCTCGCCCCTTCACTAAATGGGAAGCCTCAGCAACACTTATCCAACCGACATTTTTCACAGGGTATGCCCCGATGTGCCTCGTGCTATCGGCTCGCGCAGGCATGGCGAGTGAATTTGCTCCCCCGCAAGAGCGTTTTATCCTCTTTCGTCGGTATCCGTATCTGGGTAATGTTGGTGATTTTCTCACACCGGAAATCAGCAGTATTGGTGGAACACGGATGATGAGCCTCCGCGTCGAACATAATTTTTCCGATATTGCGTGGAGAGCTTGCGGACTGCCAACCTACAAAGGACGCGGTTTAGAATTGATTGTACACGGTGGAACAGCGCTTTTTGAACAAGACCCTACGTGGCAACCAAGCGAAAGCAGCCTCCGTGCAAGCAACGGTTGGTATTCAGAACTTGGCTTTGGTATAGGTCGTATTCCGCTTTTCATTATTGATTTTGTTACTCTGCGCTTTGATGCGGCTTGGAGCATTGGCACAAATGCTAACGCGGCGGATACAGGACGTTTTGGCTGGTCGGTGGCGGTACAAATTTCGTTGTAAAATCTTGCGGATTGCCGTAAGAAATTATATCTTGCCGTGAGCCTCTCAATTTCTGCGCCTTCAGGGTTTGAGAGCATTGTGTTCTGCTTACTCGACTCTTGTCTCAGACGGTATTTCCGGTATTTTATCATCTATGCTCATGCTTACGCTCTCTTCTCTTCACAAACGCTATGGCAGCAAAACCGTTCTTCATGCGATAGAATGCCGAGTGGAAGCCGGTCAATGCTTCTGGCTTGTCGGCAGAAACGGTGCCGGAAAAACTACCCTCATCAATATCCTCGCAGACCTGATAGCGCCTGATTCCGGTTCGCTGAGTTTCGGCGGTTTAAGTTACGACAAAGACGAACTCGCCATCAAGCGCAATCTGGGCGTTCTCCCCGATAAAAACCCTGCCATTCCTCAACTTACAGGCAGGGAATACTTGCAATTCATCGGACTGCTCCATGAATTGCCGCCGGACGAGTGTTCGCGACGCGCCCAAAGCCTTTTGGAGTATTTTTTCGATGAAACCGAAGATGCCCACAAGCGCATCGGAACATACTCGCACGGCATGACGAAGAAAATCGGCTTGTGTGCGGCTTTATTGCATCGTCCGCAGTATTTGATTTTAGACGAACCGTTTGCCGGATTAGACCCCGTGTCGGCGGCAAAACTTGTGCGATTTTTACAGTCGTATCTTTCGCCGGAGCGCTGTATTTTTCTATCGTCGCACGATTTGGGCTATGCGCAAAAGATTATGACGCATATCGGTATTTTGGAAGGTGGCGTGTTACAATTTGTCGGCTCGGCAGAAGAATTTGCATCCACCAAAGACACGCTCGAAGAATCCATCTTACAAATCCTTCAGCCCAAAGAATCCAATATCCAAGAACTGAATTGGCTTTTGCAATGACACTCTTCAAAACACTTGGTTTTGTGCTGGGCGCACAGATGAGAGACCTGTGGCAGGCAAAAAACACACTTTCTATCATTGGGCGTATATTGGTTCTTGCCATAGCCTTGCTTTATGCCGTCGGCTTCGGTTTTATGCTGCTTTTTGCTGACCGTTTTAGGGTGAGCAAAGAAACAATGCTGGCAGCTATCAATAGTGCTATTGCCGCGCTCATGTTCGTCAAGAATTATTTTCCGGCATATCAAGCGACCAGCCAACCAATTGCGGGTTTTCTGCCCATGAGCCGCCCACAACGTGCTTTGCTCGGAGTGTTGGTGGATTGCTGCTCGGTGTTTCCGCTTGCCGTGTTGCTTTTTTACGGAATCATGGTTGCCGTTGCATTTTCTGTTCTCAGCACAGCTCAAATACTTGCGTCGGTGGGGTTTTTCCTGACAGCACTTTTGCTTGACCGCTCGCTACGACTCGCGTTGGAGTATCGTGTGCGGATGCGGCTCTTGTATCTGGCGGCGGTGCTTGTGCTGAGTGCCATTCTTTTCGGGCATCATTTTTTCGGCTGGACGAAATACGTTCCGTTTGCTGCTATTATTCTACCGCTTTTGCTCTTGTCCGGTGCAGTACAGATAGCGCTTGCAGTTATGGCTGCTTCTCCTCAGATTGAGCGCGTATCGTCCGCCTCCACGCGCAGCATCGGCGACGGGAGCGCTCCTCAGTCGCTATTTTCCTTGATTTTCAAGGCGTTTTTCGGCAGCAAACACGTGTACACGCTCTTTGGTGTGGCGGTGTTGCTGAAAATTTTCCTCCTTCTCTACTTTTGGAAAAATATTACTCGTATCGAAGACGATAATGTTGACCGTATTTTTCTAAGGCATATTCTCTGGATTTATATTGCCCCAATCGCTTGGTTTACCTATGTTTTGAACAACAGTTTTGGGATGAATTGGCACTTGTGGCAGACCTATCACCACCATCGTGGTCGTGCTGCTCTCGGCTTATATTTTCTCTATACCGCATTACCACTGGTATTTGATGGCATCGTCTCATTAGCTGTATTATTGGTTATTCACCAAATTCATGTTCATATCATTGTGAAATGGCTGGCGTGTGCGGGAGTGTTGGTGGGCTGGGGACTATTTGTCGCAGTACGAATGCCGATTAAAGTGGAGAAACTCACATCAAGCGTATGGTTTAGTTTTCGGAGTGTAAGTTCGTCGTGGGGAATGATTGGTGTGATTGCGCTCTGCGTTATCATAAGTGTTGTGTCGGCATGGTCAATGTGGTTGCCACTTGCACTCCTGATACCAAGCGGATTTTGTATTATCTACGTTGTGCGGAACTATTCCACGCTCAAATACCGATTGTATGAAATAATTCATCAGACCTAAGGCAACTCTTATTCCTGCAAACGCAAAAGCAGACCATCTCGCATTTTTGTTGCGATAAGTCGGTATTGCTTGCCTTCGACAGGATACGGGAGACTTAATTTTTGATGTTGCTCGACTATCATTTTATACTGGTCGAAAAGGGGAAGAAAATCCGGCAGGCTTGATTTCATCTGCTTTCCCGTGAAATACTCCATAGAACGACGATATGCCATATTCCATGTGTTATTTGCCATTTGGCACTCAAAATCGGTGATTTGCCCGTATCCATTACGAACAGCCCGCCAAACAGAAATCCCCTCCGTCGTGGCATGGACAATATCCGCATAAACATCTTCATTTTGGCGCGTCTTTCCTTGCATTGATTCTAAACGGTCGCCCAAAATATTCACGGCAGCAATAATCGGTTTGACATCACTTGTCCGTCCGGGAGGAATTCGGTAATACATATCGCCAAGAGCAAGTTTTTCTGCGCCTTCGATAATGGGTTTCAGTGCTTGACGCTGCGCGAAAACAGCCCATAATGCAGCAAGAATGATAATGACGATGATAGTACCAACCCCATAAAGCAGAAAATATGCGGTCTCGCGGTACTGTGCAGGAACGGATTCATACTGTTTGACATACCGCGACCGCGCTTCCCGTTGTAATCCCTGAATAAGTGCCGTCAGCGTATCAGCTTGATTAGCTGCTTTGCCTTTAATAATCACATTCGCAGCAATTTTTATCCCTTGTTCACGGCGCATAGCAATTGCTTGATTTGCTTCGATAATCTTTTTATCCAGCGCTGCATCAATAAAATCCAACGTTGATGCTGCTTCCGGCGAAAGAGGCTGCATTTCTGCCCGTACCTGTTTCGCCGTTAAAGCCACTTCCCCAACGGTGCGCGAGTACAAAACCAGATGCGTAGAATCACCCGTAATGATAAAACTTCTAGCCCCCGTTTCCATACCGATAAACTGTGCTAATAAACGGTCGGTTTCAGTTTGCAAGCGCTCTGCACGCGCATCATGGCTACCGGAATGTTGAATTTCGTCAATGCGCATCCACACAAAATATACTGTGCCGCCTGCTACCAAGCAACTAAGGACAAGACCGATAATCAAACGCTGCAAAAATGACATAGACGCAAAAAGAAAAATGATACACAAGAAAGGGCAACTACATCGCCATATGCGTTACCAAATGTGACAACATACGAAAGGGATAAAAGCTGCCCGAAATTATTTCATCAGTACAAGCCTTTATCCCTTTGCGTATTATGTATTCACATTCTCAACGTTTGATGGAATCAATGATTACAGTCATTATTGAATCAATTTTCCGAAACGATTAAAGCGGATAGTTGCAAATTTTTCAACAATGCTCGGCAAATTTGTTTCCCATGACCAATACACCACAAGCGGCGTTCCAACAACATCATCCACCGGAACAAAGCCCCAGTAGCGGCTGTCTAGGCTATTATCGCGATTATCGCCCATTCCAAAGCAATAATCGCGTTTGACGGTGTACTGTGTTGTTTCTTTGCCGTCAATAAGAATTTTTCCGTCATTGGTTGTGATTTCATGCCCTTCGCGGCGGATAAAGGTTTCCCATTGTGCGAGGTTCATCGGTGTCAGCGTAATAACGTCACCTTGCTTCGGAATACGAATCGGACCGTAGTTATCGCGCGTAAAACCTGCACCAATCGGGAAGGTATGATAACGGTCATCGGATTCCGGTGAGGCAATAAAATTGCTTAAACGTCCGTCCGGCGGAAGCGGCTGTGCAGCACCATTGATAAAAATTTGTTTGTTACGAATCGAAAGCGTATCGCCCGCCGTTGCTACGCAACGCTTCAGATAATACTGAAACTCTTGCGGCTTGGCTTCATCACGATTTCCCGGGAAAATAAACACAATAACATCGCCTTTTTCCGGCTTACGCACACCCGGAAAACGGTAGTACGGAAGCGGAATGTTAAAAATCGGAATCATCTGCGGCGTGGAAGGTCCGTAAATAAATTTATTCACGAACAGAAAGTCTCCCGTCATAACCGTACCTTCCATTGAACCGGTCGGCACAACAAATGAAGCCACTAAAACACCGTTCAAAATCATAACCATCAGAAATGCACCAACAATCGTCCGCGTCCATGAAAGAGCAATTTCCCCAAAGGTCTGCGGAAATTCTGTATCATTACCGTTTTTAGGTGCGCTTTGGCGAGATTTGTTAAGATCAATAGCACCGGATTTTCCTTTTGCTTTACCGCTTTTCTTACGGTCAGCATCACGCTTGGCTTCAGCGCGAATTTGGTCGAGAGATTTTGCCATAATAGGGATGTGAGAAAAGATGAGTGAGTGAATACATTACAACATTATACTTGCTTTGTATTCATCAATGTAAAAATTTCCTGTTTTAAGGGTGGTAAATGCTTGACAACAACGCCATAAATAACAGCATCATCAATCGCATCATAAGCATGAGTTAGATGATTACGAAGTCCAACGATGTTGTGAATATACTGAATGGCTATCTGCGGATCAATTTTTCGCATCCTATTCGCAGCTTCGCCAATAACAATGAGACAATGCAACACAGCTTTTTTCCTCATGGTGTTGCTTTGAAACTCTGCAAAGGTTGTGCATCCTTGCATAAATTCTTCTATGTCGGCAATTTCACGGAGCATATCTCCGCAACACGTGATAATATCATGCTTCATAGAGGAGAACTTTGTCAGCGTCAATTGATGATCGCAGAAGCGGATTACGGATTGCAGGCTCAGAAACCAAATCCACAGTACGCCCAATGATAGACTCTACTTTTTGCGTAAAGTCGAAGAAAATATCTGCTGCATCATATATCGGCAAACGCTCATAATCGAATGTATAAAGCAAATCAATGTCACTTTCTTGCGTAAAATCATCACGACAGACCGAACCGAATGCGTACAAACGCTTGATGTAATGCTCTTTACAAAGCATTTGGAGTTGTGATTGATTATTTGCTAAAAGCGGGTGTAACATATCTGTTTGCATTATGAAATGTACCGAATGCCTATGCTGCTCTCTTCATACGCATTGAGCAACAAGAAGATTCAAACAAAGCCGACATAGCCTTGCATCCTTGCTTTTTTAATCATTATCAATACTCAAGACCGCCAAAAATGCCTCTTGCGGTACTTCAACGCGACCAATTTGCTTCATGCGTTTTTTGCCTTCTTTTTGCTTGTCGAGGAGCTTGCGCTTACGAGAAATATCGCCGCCGTAACATTTTGCAAGAACGTTTTTGCGAATAGCGCTGATGTTGTCGCGGGCAATAATTTTCGCACCAATGGCAGCTTGTATAGCCACTTCAAACATCTGACGAGGAATGAGTTCTTTCAATTTGCTACATAATTTTCGACCCCAATCGTAGGCTTTCTGGCGGTGGACAATACTGGAAAGCGCATCAACAGGCTCGCCGTTCAAGAGAATATCCAATTTGATAAGGTCGCCCGGACGCATATCAATCGGCTCATAATCCAGCGAAGCATAACCACGAGTGCCGGATTTGAGTTTGTCGAAAAAGTCAAAAATTACTTCTGAAAGCGGTAATTCAAAAAGCATTTCGACGCGAGTTTCGGTCAAATAATTCGTTGCAAGAAATATACCACGCCGGTCCATGCACAGTTTCATAATCGCCCCGATGTATTCCGACGGCGTGATAATCTGCGCTTTGATGAAAGGTTCGTAAATTTCGTTAATCGTACTGATATTTTCCGGCATTTGCGCAGGCGATTCAATCCACTGCTCTTCGCCATTGGTCAATTCCAAACGATACCGCACCGTTGGCACGGTTGTAACGATTGTTTGCGCAAATTCCCGCTCCAGACGCTCTTGGACAATTTCCATATGGAGAAGCCCCAAAAAGCCGCATCGGAAGCCGAATCCAAGCGCAACGGAACTTTCCGGCTCAAAGGTAATAGCAGAGTCATTCAGCGACAGCTTTTGCAGTGCTTCGCGGAGGTTCTCGAAATCATCGCTATCAGCAGGATAAATCCCACTAAAGACCATTGGCTTGACTTCTTTGAAACCCGAAATACGCTCACCTTTGTTTTCCGTGTGAGTAATCGTGTCGCCTACGCGCGTGTCGTGCAAATTCTTGATACTTGCCGTGATATACCCTACATTGCCCGCAGAAATTTCTCCCGTCCGAACACGGCTCATCTTCATATAGCCACATTCCTCAACCTCATAGGTTTTATCTGTCGCATAAAAGTAGATTTTATCTTTCTCGCGGAGCGTTCCGTCAATAACCCGTGCATTCACCACAACGCCTAAATATGGGTCGAAGTGAGAATCGTAAATCAATGCACGAAGCGGTGCGGAAGGGTCTCCTTTCGGTGGCGGGATGCGAGCAACAACGGCTTCCAAAATATCTTCAATGCCAATGCCCGTCTTGCCTGAAGCCAAGACCATGTCCTCTTCTTTGCACCCGATTAAGTCCATAACTTGCTGTTTGACCGAATCAATCGTTGTTGCGGCGCTCGGAAGGTCTATTTTGTTAATCACGGGAATAATCTCCAACCCCGCATCAATAGCCAGATAGAGATTGCTAATGGTTTGAGCCTCTACGCCCTGCGTCGCGTCCACAACCAAGAGCGCACCTTCGCACGCAGCGAGCGAGCGCGATACTTCGTAGGAAAAATCCACGTGTCCGGGGGTATCAATCAAATTCAGAATATACTCTTCTTTGGCACGAGATGTATAGCGCATTTGAATAGCGTGGAGCTTAATCGTGATGCCGCGCTCCTGTTCAAGCGGGTTATTATCAAGCATTTGATTCATCGTCATTTCACGCTTTTGCAGCGTACCGGTATGCTCAAGCAAACGGTCTGCAAGCGTGGATTTTCCGTGGTCAATGTGGGCGATGATACAAAAATTGCGGAAATGCTTCATGGTGAGGGGTTTGGTAATAATTCTTGGTTGTTCTTTGTCAAAAAAGGATATGCCGTTAAGGGCAAAGAATTGCAATTTACAACTTCTGCCAACGCTGTACAACCTTTCACTCTCACCGGATGAAAATTTCCACACTCTTTACGCCTTCTCTGTATGCCTCCGTTACGCCTCTTTGAAAAAGCGGACAATTTCTCGTACATGGTTCACAATCGCTGCATCTGCCATTGCTTGCGCCATAGCGTTTTGCGCATCACGGGAAATTTTCTCATGGTCAAGTTTATTGGTCTCGGCAATATCATCTATCCTCTGCCGCATCAAATCAAGTTTTGTGCGGAGGGCTTCCAAAGAACGCTCCTGTTCGGCTGCCCACGATTCCTCAAGGCTTGTATCTAAGCGCTTTTCGAGCCTTTCAACAACATTTTTTATCTCTTTAACAGTCTCTTTCAGAGAAACAATGTCCTCGCGTGGATAGCTGATTTCCTCACGAATCGTGGCAAGTCGCTCTCGAACATACCTGTATCCACGCGCTATCGGGCGTACAAACGTGAGAATTAACGCCGCCCCTGCACCGAAATACCCGATAAAACTTACACCAAACGTTGCTAAAAAATACATTCCCAATGCCGTTGCCAGATGCAACGCAACAGCCAGCACCAATGCACGCTCCGACCACCGCTTTGCATAGCTGATGTTCTCTTCTTCGACGGTAATATCGCGCTTTTTCGATTCCTCTGCTTCGACAAGAATTGTCCGCGTTTGGAAATAGATATTCCACGGCACGGTAACAATTCCAATGAGCCAAAGCAGTGTCAAAAGCGCCACAATCCAATCAACAACCGTGATATTGTTTAATGCTTGCATATTTTCCTCCGTTTACCGAGTGGTGTGTTATTTTGATGATGTATTGACGAGGCGCAGAGCCGTTTCCAAGAGTTCATCGCGTCCTTCTTGTACACCTTTTACCGTGCGTACTGCCGGAATGGTTGGTTTTACGCCTATTCCATGCAACTTTGAGCCGTCGTGCTTGAGGACTTTCATTCCTGTCCAACGAAAACTGTTGCCACCCGGCAAAGACAGCATATTGACGTTCCCATCCGCACCCGCCGTTGCTTCTCCAACGATTGTACCGAGTTTGTAATACTCCACGATGCTCATAATATCTTCTGCTTGGCTGATAGCGCCGCCGCCTGTCAAAAATACGATTTTTCCTTTCCAGCGAGGTAGTTTGGGTTGAACACTCCAGCGTCCGTTTGTGTCGTAACCCTGCACCTTCTCGCGGTCAGGATAGATGATTTGCGGCACGAGGTAACGGGGTGATAGAAGTAGCAAATCGGTCAAGTAGCCTAATATCTCTGCGTTCCCGTCTTTGGGATAACCACGCATATCCAACACAATTCCACGCGCTTCCGAAAGAGCTTTCGCCTTTGCTTCTACATCAGCAAGCGTTACCTGTGATAAATCCACATACCACACAGTATCTTTACCCTCGCCGACGCTTATTTGCTTCATCGCGTGGTGTTCATGGAGATTCACCTCGCCGGGCGGCTTCGTCTCTATGCCTACGGAAAGCGTGTCGCTGTCCCGTGCAACGGTCATATAGACCCGTTGTGATTCTGAGCGTAAGAGATTTTGAGCGGCGGTGGCGCGCTTGTACTGCGGCGAACCAGAAATCAGCGCTTCTTCCTCTCGTATTTGCACCTCTGCGGGCTTCTCATCTATCGTCAGAATAACATCACCACACTTCAGATCCTTGTTCTCCGATGCGATAATCACGGGCTTGCCTTCGATATTTTCTACAATTGCAGGAACAATGCGCCTCGGCACGGCACGATAAAACTCAGCATGACCGTCTTTCAATCCGACTAACATTCTCCGCATCAGAGTTTCAAATTCTTTCGTAGAGCGGCAATGCAGCACCGAGTCAAGCGTAGCGGTGAGCGTGGAATCCCAATTAACAGGCACTTCATCGAAGTAGGGGTAAAAATGCTGCAAAACATTCCACGCCATGACAACATTTGCAAGACGGATTGCGACTTGATTTTGCGGCTTTTCGGTAAGAACAATATTTTTGAGAGAATCCTTCAACAGCGCATTAAAGGCAGCTAAACTCGTTGGTGTTGCGCCGAAGGCTGTTTTGCCATCGGTGGGAAGAGTAAGCGGTAACACGCATTCCAAGCCACCACCAAGATTTTTACGAAGGAGTTCACCGTCAAATGGTTTTGCATCGAAGAGACCTTTTTGGAATGCCAATGCCGTTGTAGCCTTGTCTTCATACTTCAGACAGCGTTTCCCTTGATAAGGATTTACCGTATCTATGCGGAGAGTGTGATACTGCGGATGCCTAAAAAGCCAATGCGGAAACATGGTATTCCACAAATTTGTGCCTTGGTAGTTGGCAGACACAATCGGAGATTGGTACTTTGCATCCACCCTCTCAAAATCTCCATTTTCAAGAGGTATTTCTGTCCAAGGTCCGCTCTTCTTCTCAGCTTTCCAGAGATGTGCGTCATCAATCCACATTTTTCCTCGTCCAACAAACACTATCCACAGTAAAATTTCTGTAGTATTTTCGGGTGCCATACATTCAATTTGACATTGAGTCCAATTCGGCACAGTAATGATTTCGCCATTGGGTGTACCGCACGCCCAAACACTACCGCTTAGTAATGTTGATTGAATTCCAATCAATACGCCACTCTCAGGGTTTTCTAACTCTGTTTTAATTGCAACGGTAAGTCGTACATAAGTAGATTTCCCTCGAATTGCCTTGAGTGTAGGACTTGTTGAGGAAGTGATATACTGGAGAATTGAGCCTGATTTTGTTTCTATGGGTTCAGGACGATTTAAGCGCACACTGCGGTAGGGTGTATTCTCCCCATACAAATCCTTCACCCCAATTCCCACACCTTTGTGCTGCCATGCAGTGGTTTTCCCTGTTTCACTATTTGGCGGAAGTTTGGTCGGAAGCGTCTTCGTGCCTTGCTCGTAGATTTGCAAGGTCGGGGCAATCGGTAGAAATAATTCTTCCAGTTTTGTTTTCAATTCTTTTGTGTTTTGTACTGATTTGATTTTTTCCGCACCATATAGGGCAAACTTATCCCAAGGAATTTTGCTGGCTTCATCGCTGGGATGGAAATAGCGGACATAACCGTAGAGTTTTGTAAATGCACGGAGATTAGTGATTTCTTGAGGTTCTGAGAGACCGGCTACGCTCCTAAAAGGTAATACCGAAGCATTATATTTTTTATCCAATGATTTTTTTTGCGCACACAGCATCTGTGGTACAAAAAACGGCAAGAACAAAGCATAGAGAAGAAAAAGATGTTTCATGGCATTGATTAGTGAGTTTACAAGATTCGTCGTTGTTTTCCCATTGGCATTCCACAAATATCTTGGTAAGTTTGTGCTTTGCAAAATACTTTTCTTCTCAAAAGCACAGCGTATGGCGTTTTTTCAGGAAAGTTCCTCACAAAAGAGCAACCAGCCGCAAAGGTTGAATAACAACCAAAACGACAGTAACGGCATCGGCGGTCATCCGCGAGGTCTGACAACGCTCTTTTTTACCGAACTTTGGGAACGCTTTAGTTATTACGGAATGAGAGCAATTCTTATTCTCTACATGGTCGCCCCACTGACAGACGGCGGCTTGGGATTGAGTGTCAAATCAGCAACAGCAATTTACGGCAGCTATACGATGTGGGTGTATTTGTTGGCACTTCCGGGCGGCTTTATTGCTGATAGGTGGCTTGGCGCAAAGCGAGCCGTTATCTGGGGTGGAAGCATTATCGCCTTAGGACATTTTGCAATTGCTCTTGTCGCAATTCATACACAAACAGCGTGGTTTTATACGGGATTAGTGTGCATTGTTCTTGGCACGGGATTACTCAAACCCAGCATCAGCACGATGGTCGGCGAACTCTATGGAGAAAGCGATGAACGGCGCGACGCAGGGTTTTCCCTCTTTTTTATGGGCATCAATATCGGTGCGGCTTGTGCGCCGATTCTCTGCGGTTTTTTAGCACAGCACCCTGTTTTCAAAGAATTGCTCTTGCTTTGGGGCTTGAATCCTTGCCATTCATGGCATTGGGGATTTGGCGCAGCCGGCGTAGGCATGGTCATTGGGCTTGGGCATTTTCTTACTTCGCAAGACCGCTTTCGTGATGTGGGCGAATGCAAACACACTCCTGAACATCCGCATTCACCGCTTCTGCAATCGCTCACAGCCCAAGAATGGCGGCAAATCTGGGTAATTTTCATCCTGTTCGTTTTTACTGTGATTTTTGGTATCGTTTCCGAACAAGCCGGCTCAAGCATGAATCTTTTCGCAGACCGCCTCACCCACACCAGTATTGGCTCGTGGGAATTTCCTTCAAGCTGGCTTCAATCCGCGATTCCGGTGTACGTCATCATTCTCGCCCCGATTCTTTCACGGCTCTGGGTGCGCTTGGGCGACAAACAACCATCTTCTCCGGCAAAGTTTGCGCTTAGTTTGCTCTTTGTTGGTTTGGCATTTGCCGTCATGGTCTTAGCGTCATTCGCCGCACGGAACGGTGAAGTTAGCCCCCTTTGGCTTCTCGGAGCATTTTTCTTGCAGGAAATTGGCGCTGTGTTGCTTAATCCGACAGGGCTGAGTGTTGTAACAAAGCTCGCCCCCGTGAGACTTGTAGGAATGATGATGGGTGTATGGTTTTTGGCAAGCGCCGTTGCAAGCCGCATAGCAGGACATCTGGCAGGGTATTTTGATGAAACGAACACCGATTATTTAGCTCAATATTTCGGTACACTTTCCGCAGTGATGCTCTTGTCAGCGGTAGTGCTGGCGCTTCTTGTGCCTCGTATTCGAGCCATGATGGGCGGTGTGCGATAATTTTCAACACTGCCGCCACGCTTTGACATTTCTTCATACCGCTTGTTTGGGGAATTATTCGTAAATTTGCGTCCGCAAAATAATTACTCGCTTTTTTTATGTCGTTCAGAAAGGTTGAAACACGTTCTATGGAACAATTCAAAAATTACATCAACGGCGCATGGGTAGCTGCCGCATCGGGCAAAACCTTCCAAAACCTCAATCCCGCAGACCAACGTGATGTTATCGGAGAATTTCCCGAATCCGACGCTGCGGATATTGACGCAGCCGTCAAAGCCTGCAAAGCCGCAGAACGCGCATGGATGCTTATGCCTGCCCCCAAACGTGGTGACATTCTCCGCAAAGCCGGTGATATTTTTTCCCGCCGAAAAGCAGAACTTTCCCGCATTATGACGCGCGAAATGGGTAAACCGACATTTGAAACCGCCGGAGATGTGCAGGAAGCCATAGACACGTGTTATTATGCCGCAACCGAAGGTCGTCGTTTGTTTGGCTACAATACGCCAAGCGAAATGGAAAACAAGATGAATATGTCATTCCGTATGCCAATCGGCGTTTGTGGCATTATTACCGCGTGGAATTTTCCAATTGCCGTTCCGTCATGGAAAATTATTCCCGCGCTGCTCTGTGGGAATACCGTTGTGTTTAAGCCTTCCGATGATTCCCCGCACTCAGCCAATATTTTCGCGGAGATTCTCGAAGAAGCAGGTGTTCCGGCAGGCGTATTCAATGTCGTGCATGGCAAAGGTGCGAGCGGCGCTGCACTTGTGGAGCATCCCGACGTGAAACTGATTGGTTTTACCGGCTCGACCGACACCGGCAAAAAAATTGCGGCAAAATGCGGTGAAATGAATAAAAAATGCTCCCTCGAAATGGGCGGTAAAAATGCTCTTGCCGTTATGGAAGATGCCGACCAAGAACTCGCCTTAGAAGGTGTGCTTTGGGGTGCGTTTGGCACAACGGGGCAGCGCTGCACGGCGACTTCACGCCTTATTGTTCACAAAGACATTTACGAAGAGTTTACTAATAAACTTATCACTAAAGCATCGAAACTCCGCTTGGGACCGGGCTTGGAAGAGGACACACAAGTTGGTCCGGTGATTAACGAGCGCCAATTGGACAAAATCGAAAAATATATTGCTATTGGACGCGAACAGGGAGCAAAACTTGCTCTCGGTGGCGGACGCGACGACGGTCCAAAACTTGGTATGGGCTTATTCGTCAAGCCGACGATTTTTCTTGATGTTACACCTTCCATGCGTATTTTCCGCGAAGAAATTTTCGGACCGGTTTTGGCAGTTACCAAAGCGGAATCATTCGACCACGCTATTGAACTCATCAATGATTGTGCGTATGGCTTATCTTCCAGCGTCTTTACGTCGGACGTAAACCGCGCTTTCCGTGCTATCCGCGACATCGAAGCAGGCATCACCTATATCAACGCCCCGACCATTGGCGCAGAAGCACATATGCCTTTTGGCGGTGTCAAAGGCACAGGTAACGGACACCGCGAAGGCGGCTGGACGGCATTCGATATTTTCACCGAGTGGAAATCGGTCTATGTTGATTTCTCCAGCAAACTTCAACGTGCACAAATTGATAATTACTAATCGGAAACAGCACAATGCAAAATCGCCCGCAACACAAGTCGTGATGCGGGCGATTTTTTTTACTCTTGAGTAGGTATTTCTATAAAAACCAAAGTCGGGCAACATCCATGTAGAAATAGTAAATTCCGAGAATAACGCTGCTCAGTACCGTGCGCAACGGAGTAAAATTCAGCAAAAGCAGCAGAATAATCATTCCATACAAGCCCATTGAGCGGTATTTGTCTGCCATGTCGTCTGGCAACGTGTTTGCTACAACATGTGAGCCGTCAAGCGGGGGAATGGGAATCATATTAAACACTGCCAAAGCTATATTTATCACCAATCCGTAGCGCATAAAGCGGTAAAACAACTCACCCGCCGTACCCGTAGAAACATCAACGGCACCACTTGTTGCAACAACCAAACCCGCAAAAAAGAATACCGACAGCACGATATTGGAAGCCGGACCGGCAAGAGCAATCAACGTATCATCGCGGCGAATGTTGCGAAGATTGCGCCAGTCAACAGGAACAGGCTTTGCCCAGCCGATAAGCGCCGCACCACCCGTAAACGCAGAAAGAACAGGCATCACAATAGTTCCAAGAAAATCAATATGCGGAACGGGATTGAGCGTCACACGCCCTAAATCACGCGCCGTCGTGTCTCCGAGGTAATACGCCGACAAAGCATGAGCCGCCTCATGAACGGAAAGCGACAGCAGAAAAATCGGCATTGTAACAAGCAAATTAGAGATAATTGATTGAAAATCCATGAGTAAGAAACTTGAATGGAAGAAATCGCCGTGGTAGGAAATTATAAAACAGTATCTATTGCGTTGGGCTTATTGCAGACGGTTTTGCAACTTGAGGATATTCGCAACATTGCTCCGCAAGGTTTCAAGCATTTCGGCTTCATCCTCCAAAGCAAGATTATTATCAATCAAAATATTCAGAAGTCGCGTTCCAGTGATATTAAAGAACAACGCCGTATTGTATTCACGAGCATCCAGAGCATTTTTGAGTTCAAGCAGCGCTGTATGAAGCAATTCCTGTATAGTACGACGTTCTACTAGCTCACGGGCGGTAAATTCTTCGAGACGTTTATACATGAAAAGAACCTCTTGCTAAAGTGTAAATGGGCATGGAACATCAGTGAGCAGTAGGAAATACCAACGGGAAACGGAGCTCTTAGGAAAAGACCTCGCGCACTTTATCGAAAAAATCTTTAGAGTCCTTATCCTCATCAGGCTTAGGAGCAATATTCGGACTTTTTGCCAACTCTTTGAGGGTTGCCTTTTCTTTCGCATTCAATTTAGTCGGCACAAAAACATTCACAAGAATTGTTTGATTGCCTTTTTCGTAGCTGTTTAATTGCGGAATACCTTTACTACGAAGCGTAATTTTCGTTCCGGGCTGCGTACCGGCTTCGATAGAAATAACCGTCGAACCTTCTAAGGTCGGCACCGTAACTTCACCGCCAAGAGCAGCATCGGGGTAACTAATAGTAAGATTATAGAGAATATCATTACCATTACGCACGAAATAATCGTGTTTTTTCTCTTCAATGAGAATCAAAGCATCACCAGATTCACCGCCACGCCGCCCTGCATTTCCTTGTCCACGCAGGGGAATATAATTACCTTCGCTCACACCGGCAGGAATATTAACTTTGATTGTTGCCTCAGCTTTCGCACGCCCTTCGCCCTCACAGGTTTGGCAGGGATCCTTGACAATTTGCCCGGTACCACCGCAATTTTGACAGGTCGAGACGTTGATAAATTGACCAAACATAGAACGCGACACCTGACGAATTTCTCCCGTACCATTACATGTTGCACAGGTCGTCAAACCCGTTCCCGGTTTTGCACCGGAGCCACTGCACGTATCACATTTCTGCATTTTTTTTACACGCACAGTCTTTTCTACGCCTTTGGCAATTTCTTCCAGTGTTAAAGGCATACGAATTTTGATGTCCGAACCACGCTCACCTGTCTGACGGCGCTGTCCGCCACGCCCACCACGTGAACCGCTCATACTACCAAAAATTTCATCAAAAATACTCCCGCCTCCATTACCGAAAACATCACCAAAATGACTAAAAATATCATTGATATTCGAGTACTGTCCAAAATCAGCACCACCGCGCAATCCCTGATGACCAAATTGATCATAACGCTTGCGCTTGGTTTCATCGCTCAGTACTTCGTAAGCCTCCGTTGCTTCCTTAAACTTGTCTTCAGCTTCTTTATTATCTGGATTACGGTCAGGATGGTACTGCAACGCCAGTTTTCGATATGAAGCCTTAATTTCGTCCTTAGAAGCAGTTTTTGAAACGCCTAAAATTTCGTAATAATCACGTTTTGACATAATTCTCAAGATGTTCAAAGTGGTGGAATCAAACAATACGATACTAAGCCAACAATATCCATCGACATTAATAATAGCATCAACGCTTCAGTATAGTCGGTATCAATAATTTACTAATCTTACTCTGCACCGGCAGATTTATCTTCCTCAGAAGATACAGTACCAGAGGGCATACCGGCAGAGATAATCACTTTTGCATGACGTAAAACTTTATTTCCAAGCATATATCCGCGTTGAGCCTCTTGAACAATTTGTCCTTCCGGGGCTTCAGACGGCATCTGCATTAGTGCTTCGTGTACATTAATGTCAAAATCTTGACCAACAGCGGGTATCGGCTCTACACCTGCATCTTTGAAGGTTTGGAGAGCTTTATTAAATACCAACTCAACCCCTTCCAAGAGTGCTTTGTAGTCGGTACTATTTTTGCCGCTTTCTACCGCACGCTGCATATCATCTAAAACCGGCAGGAGTTTTTGTAAAAGCTTGGTGTTTGCGTGGATAATAAGTTCTTGACGCTCCTGCTCTGTACGGCGACGAAAATTCTCTAACTCGGCAACTTTCCGCAAGGAAATTTCACGAAATTCATCCCGCTCACGGCGCAATTGCTCAATATCACTCTCGCTTGCTTGCAAGCCACCATTTGAAGGTGTTTCGGGAGAAAAAGTAGGTTCTTCTTGCAGTGTTGTTTGGTCATTCATAGTGCAATATCCTTGTCAAATAAACAGTGGTACAAAAAGGTTACTGGAACCAACGTTGAGCGAACAACATAACAAACGGTTTTGCGAACGGTTCGCGGCAAGTGCTATGACGCATGAAAAGACGAACAAGTTTCATCGTTGTTGTTATTCATGCCATACACAGATTAAAGAAGTTGATTGGTCTGAATATATTGCATTCCGTCCCATTGATACAACGTCTTTGTTTTACGGGTCTCCTGTCTGCTGGTGGATTCGGCGGCGGCACTTTTTCGCGTTTGGGTACGGGTTACCAAAATAGAAAATAGATCTTTGCCCCACGTTTTCATTGTTTCGAGACTTGCACGGTCCTCCAATACGACTTCATATTCACCACCTTCGGTTGAAGCATCATCGCCGACGTTGGAATATGTGCACAGTTCAAAGATATTCTGCATCAGATCATCTTGCACCCGAAAAAGGCATAGCATAGAGGTCGTTTGCTGTTTGCCTTCTGTGATCTGGGTCGCCGTCCATTCAAATGCTAAAGCGTATTCATCGTCGGTAATTTGGTATTTTTTTTGCTGTACACCGGTAATCTCCGCATGCGCAAATTCCGGTTCATAGGTTGTATATGCCAAAACGGGCTTTTGCTGTGTACTGTCACGAAATGCAAACACATCAAAAATGCAATCAGTTTCCGCCCCCATGCTTTCACGCTTAATGACAGCCATGAATGTATGCGCAGAAGGATTCAATTCCGTTACTTGGATATCGGTAATTGTGAAAGTACTTCTATCATCCGGCTTGATTTTATTAGCATAAAGTGTTGTTATCAATTCTGCGGGTATAAAACGCCCACAAATTTTTTCCGGTTGAGGCTTGGTGAAAGCCAGCACAACTGTTGCTTCATTAATGCGTAAGGACTGTGGCACAAAACCTGCAGAGGAGACCGGAGAATTGCTCGCCGTGCCACCCGTAGCGGATGCTTGTACATTATCGGACTGCGATTGTGTTTGCTCGGCAATCTCTTTGGATGTCGTTGTGCAACCATACCCAATAGCAGACATCGTAATTACACAAGCACTGACCATGCTGAGGGGAAGAAGACGCATAATCAATTCCTTTCAGATAAAAATGGTTTCAACCAGCAAATATACCATTTTACCCTAAGACCCAAAAGGATAAATTATCCCCATAGCCCGTAATGCTGTCCAACTCTTGTTTTAGAGACTAATACCCAACAGCAGTGTCGTCTCCGCGCGGGTCTGCAGCACCTTCCAATGTCCCGTCAGAACGAACTATGATCATCTCGACTTTACCAATGGCACCAATAAATCGAAAAGTATGACCTTTTTTGAGCAAAGCTGCTTGTACTTCCGGCGTAAATGCCCCATACTCGGCTCGTACTACATCCGGTACATATTGATGATGAAAGCGACGTGTATTAACAGATTTTTGAGCCGTCATGCCATGATCAATAACATTGAGAATATTTTGTAGGACACTCGTCGTAATCGTAGTTCCGCCCGGCGTACCAAGCACAACATGTAATTTACCTTCTTTCTCCACGATAGTTGGTGTCATGGAACTGAGCATTCGCTTGCGAGGCTGTATCGCGTTGGCTTCACCGCCAATTGCACCGAACATATTCGGCGCGCCTGGTTTCACGCTAAAATCGTCCATTTCATTGTTGAGAAAAAATCCCGCACCACCAACGACCACTCGTGAACCAAATGCACCATTTAACGTTGTCGTCAGCGAAACCGCATGACCACTTGCGTCAACAATAGAAAAATGGGTTGTTTGGTCACTTTCATACGCGCGGACATCTTTTCCAAAGCTCAATTCGGCAGATGGTGTCGCTTTCTCCGGATGATAACTCGTCATCCGCGAAGCCAGATATTGAGGGCTAAGTAAACCTTTAATCGGAACATTGTAAAAATCAGGGTCGCCCAAATATTCGCCTCTATCAGCATATACACGGCGCTCGACTTCTATCATAGAATGAGCCGTCCGCTCAGTATTTACGCCCCATTCTTTGAGAGGAAAGGCTTCCAACATAGACAACATTTGTAATAGCCCGCCCCCCCCGGCGGAAGGCGGCGGCATAGTAATAATATCATACCCACGATATTTTCCCCGCAGGGGAGTCCGCCATTTCGCAGAATAGGTATCTAAATCTTTCTGAGAAATCAAGCCACCACCACGCTTCATTTCTGCTATAAGCAGCTCTGCCGTTTTTCCTTTGTAAAATCCGTCGCGCCCTTTGTCGCGGATGCGCTCTAATGTTTGCGCTAAATCTTCTTGCACAAGTTTGTCCCCTGCTTGCCATCGGCTTTTGTCGGGCTTTAAAAAATACGTTTTTCCTATGTTGTATTCTTCAATACTTTCGCGAACTTCATTTAAGCCATCTGCTTCACGCATCGTAAGAAAAACTCCTGTTCGCGCAAGATCAATTGCCGGCTGCACAATATCCTTCCATTTCAATTTTCCATATTTTTTGTGCAGTTGCACCATAGCATCGACTGTTCCCGGAACTCCTGATGCCAAATGTCCATGTGTACTTCGAGCAGGAACAACATTTCCGGAAGAATCTAAAAACATATCCCGTGTTGCTAGCATTGGTGCGGCTTCGCGAAAATCCAACGCAAAAACTTTTCCATTGTTCGTCCGTGCAACAATAAAGCCACCTCCGCCAATATTCCCCGCTACCGGATACACAACCGCCAATGCAAACTGTACAGCGACAGTTGCATCAAAGGCGTTCCCGCCGCGTTTGAGTATATCTGCTCCGACAAGTGAAGCCACAGGATGAGCCGAAACGACCATTGCTTTATGACCATAGACCGCTTCTTTTAATGGATGTACGGGTTGCGCAGTAGAAGTATTTTGAGAAAAGGGATTTTTTTCAGGTTGCTGTGCAAATACAATTATTGTTTGAAAACACAGACAATAGCACAACATTTGAAGACCTGTACGGAATAACATACTCATAATTCTCTCAACAAAAACAGTGGTGATTTTTTTCAAGGATAACGTCGGTAAGACTTGAAGTTATACACAAACTTAAAACTTGACAGTAATTCCGCCAGTGATGAGATTAATCGTACTGCGGTTATAGTCAAGGCAAATAGCTACCGGACCGAGATAATATGCCGCCCCCAAAGTAAAGCGGAACGCATTACTGGGCAACGAAACCGTGGCGGTTTGCGGAAATTCATCCCCCGGAAAACCCGCCGCTTTATCTACGATAAACGTTTTATTCCCCGCAGCATCAACGGTTTCTTTGAGTAAACCCAATTGCGCTTGAATTTCAAATGGTATGGAAAACGTATAACCGGCATTGATACCCAAATAATCGTATGCTGCGCCGCCATAAACTTCAAAATTCCCAAATCGCTTGCTTGCATGAAGATTCACATTAAAAATAGTCGCCTCAGCGCGAAGTTTTGCGTTCGTTACACCAATGGTATTGGTGAGCAATGTTCCTTGATACACACCTTGCAAAGCAAGTTCTAATGGGGCGTCCTGCCAATACTGTGACAAACTGTGTTTTAACCCGACCGCCCAAAAGCCAAATTCTCCAATACTTCTTCCCCAATTAAGTTGTGGCAAAAAGCGTACCAGCAGTTCTGTTCCGGCAATTGAACCAATTTCAAGTTGCGGTACGGCAATCGGAAGTGAAGACATATTTTGCCCATTGGGAAGCGGGAAATCATTCGGCAGGCGTTCAATAATCGGTAAAACCGCAAGCCTTGTAGAAGCTGGTAACAACGCCAGAGGGTCGCCCGAAGCAGGATTGGACAAGCGGCGACGGAAATACTCCTTTGGCAAGGTAAAGCGCTGCTGAAGATTGCCGAAAAAGGTCGACGATTCCGTCGGAAGTTGAATCTGCCCGTCGCGGATACCGTCATTGATGACAACGCGGGTCGCGTAACCAACAAGCCCCGCCGTATCGGTGATTCGGACACTGGGTAGCAGCGTGACGTATTGTCCAAGCCTTGTCAAATCCAGTTCCGCACGCGGTACTTGTGGCGCAAAGGTGTATTGGTCAGGGTTTACAAAACCGAGCATACCGTGAATCCCAAAGCGCACATAGAAACCATTCTTTTTTGCCACTTCTGCCGTGTGATAAAATCGAGAGTTGGTCATCGAATTGAGCAATTGCACAAGCGGATTGAGATACGGAACACTGTTTAACCGAAACAATTCGCCACCGAAATCACGCACAACCGCTACCGTAAGCGGGTCTGCACGTTGCTGTTGAGCAAAACTTGTATCAAGGAATGATAACAGAACAAAAAAGAGCGAGGCAAGAATCATTGTCGTTTTGCCTAGAAACGCCGATAAATACTGTGCTTTGTGCATAGTGGTTAAAAGAAAGATGAGCATAGTTCCTGCATTCAAGAGAACAAACGGTTAAAAGATACGCATTTTCAGGTGATTTCACAGGTATTTTTTTTGAAAGGCTTCTTCCTTAAAAATAAATGTTGCAACATTAAACGTTACAACGTATATTTGCATTGTGAAATTTGTCAATCATTGTTTTTCACTTTATTCTTTTACTATTTTTTCTTGGAGTTATTACCAATGAAACGTTTGAATTCTTTCCTTATTGGCACTGCCTTCGCACTCCTTACCTTTGTACAAGGTACATTCGCACAAAGCACATGGACGCTGGATAAAAGCCACTCCAGCGTAAAATTTGGTGTAAAGCATTTGGTTGTATCAGAGGTTGAAGGCGCATTCAAAAGTTTTGACGGAAAAGTTACCGCCAAAGACGACCAGTTTACCGACGCACAGATTGATTTTACGGTTGATATTGCCAGCATCAATACTGATGATGAAAAACGCGATGGACACCTTAAAAGTGATGATTTCTTCAATGCAGAGAAATTCCCCCAAATGAAATTCGCCGGAAAATCCTTCAAAAAAGCAGGTAAAAACAAGTATAAACTCACCGGTGAACTCACCATCCGTGATGTCACTAAGACTGTTACCTTTGATGTTGATTTTGGTGGCGTTGTAAAAGACCCCTGGGGCAATACCAAAGCGGGATTCAAAGCAGTAACATCCATCAATCGCTTTGACTACAACTTGAAATGGAACACCATGCTCGAAGCAGGCGGAGCCGTTGTTGGCAAAGACGTAAAAATTACGGTCAATATTGAGCTTGCTAAAGCGAAAGCATAATCTCCTCAAAAGCGCTCTACTACTCACTTTTTATCACTTTCTTTTCCCGTATTCCCAATGGCTACCTACTCCATAGACCCGATGCACTCGGAAATCACTTTCAAAGTGAAGCATTTGATGATTACGACCGTCACCGGTCTGTTTGCGAAATTCTCCGCAAGTATGACTAGTGAAAAGGACGATTTCACCGATGCTTCCATCACATTTGAAGCTGATATCAACAGCATCTCCACCAATAACGAACAGCGTGACGGGCATCTTAAAAGCGATGATTTCTTCAACGCATCACAATTTCCCACCATGCGGTTTGTTTCGACAGGCTTTAGCAAAAAAAGCGACAGTGAGTATGTTCTTACGGGTAATCTTACCATCCGTGATAAAACTCATAGTGTTAACCTCAACACACACTATGCAGGCACTGTTACCGACCCTTACGGACAGACAAAAGTAGGATTTGAAATTGACGGTAAAATCAATCGGAAAGATTTTGGATTGATGTGGAGCGCTACAACAGAAGCTGGTGGTGTAGTAGTGAGTGATGAAGTACGCTTGCATTTGAATATTCAAATGGTGAAAGCAGCGTAAAACCTCATTGTTTACGGCATTATTGAATGGTCAGGTCAGAACGTCAAGCGCTTCCAAACAAGCGTCATACGGAAAGACCTGACCTTTTGTTCAGATAACGATTTTTTCCAAGTGTTACTTTCTTTACAGTGCTATGCCAAAGACCAAGCCTGATATTTTAACCACTCTTGGCGCAGAAGACCGCAATCGTATTATCGAAATGGCGTGGGAAGACCGCACTCCCTTTGAAGCAATTTTCACACAGTTTGGATTACGGGAAAACGATGTCCGGCGCTTAATGCGCAGTACCATGAAAGCCTCCAGTTTCAAACTTTGGCGTGAACGAGTCAGTGGCAGAGCAACAAAACATCTGAAATTACGCGAAGAGGGCGAATACCGCTTCAAATCAAGCAATCAGAAATAATCGCCTGTCATCGGTCGAAAATTTACAACCCTAATTCTACTTGAAACCTCAGTATCCATGAGGCTTGTGCGTTTGTTATCGTGCGCAGAATGTTGTAAGTCAGGTCGCTTTGAAGTTTCACACGATGACCGTTCAAAAACCGTGTCAGGCAGAGCGTATATTGTGTTTGTCCATTCAGATACTGCCGAACTTCTTCTACAGGCTCAACCGAAGAATAGCGTGCCGAAAGTTCCCAATGTTCGGCAACAAAATATCCCGCTTGTAAATTTAGCCCTTCCCCAGCAAAAGCCGCACGAACACTTGTGCCTTCACGGGTAATCGGATTAGCCATCATACGCCGTGCATATTCGCCATAGAGCGAAAACCCACGATACTTGAAAATACCGTCAAGAAAAATATTATCCATCGTGCGCTGCTCAAAAAGCGGTGTACCAATCGTACCACCAGTACGATTCGCATTGTCGTTGCGCGAAATAACAGCGGCAATGTACATCTTTGGTGTTTCCTCAAACGCCAAATCGCTTACATAATAATCACCGTTATTAGAAAAATTTCCGAAGGGAAAAAACGACAATCGCCCTGTGTACATCAGGCGTGTACTTAATCGCGGAAGAGGATTCCGCCCCAAACCGCTTGTGAGCGCGAGTCTCAAACTCACGCGGGGGTCATTACTCACATTATTACCGAATGTATGCGTGTAATAACCGTTGATGCCAGCATCACGATCAAGATTAAAAGCACGATTGACAATAGATCTATCAACAAACTGCTGTTCGCTGGATGAAATCACGCGCTCTCGGTTTCCGGGTAATTTTCCCAGCCCAATGCCCAAGTGAAAATTGGGTTCAATCCGGTAAATAACCATTGCATCACGCAAAACATTGAAGAACTGGGTATTATCAAAATCGGCATCGCCACGCGTAAATCCTAGTTGTAGAAGATAGGTAAGGCGAGGCTCAACAACAAAACCATTCAGACGCAAGCGAACACGCCGAATGGTAAACTGTGCGTCCCGCAATGACAGGTCACTTGCAGACACACTCTCCAAGGAAGCCTGATTTTGCATACGAAAGCGCAATGTCAGCATCATTGTACTATCATGGTCGAGAAAGTTAATTCCCCCGCGAAGCCACATTCTGTCACCATTTTCACCGACTTCTTCTTGCGAAAATGCGTACTGGCTTAAAAATATCCAAACCAGAACAAATATCATCCCCTTACTGATATTTGTTCTGGTTGTTTGCTGTTGTGTAGTCCAAATGTTCATTATGCAAATACGCGATAAACCTATTGTTTGCGAATAACCGTTGTATCATTCTGCAAAGCAAGAATTGTCGCACTGTGCAAAGGTTTTGTCAAAAGGCTGTCCGGCTCAATCACATCAATTTCCACATCCGCCCTCAGCGCTCGCTCTTGAAAAACACAGGTCGCAAAGCGGAATACATTGAACCCGCGCTGATGAATAATGGAGTATTCCAAACGTGGGCTTGCGGTATTAACCAGCACCAAATGACCATTTTGCGGCATTTCTTTGACAATCGGCAATACTTGCGGCAAAAGAATGGACGCTAATCTAGCATTATTTTTCATTCCGTCAATTTTTCTTTGTAAGGACACTGCATTGACCGCCAAAAGAATGACAAAACCAGCACCAAGAACTGTACGCATATTGACAGACGGCAGACGTTCCCAAAGCGCTTGCAAACTTATCCCCAACAATAATGCGACCAGAGGCAGTGTGTTATACGAGTATAACTCGCTGACGTGATTCAAAAACATCATCGGCATCATGGAAAAAGGCAGTAAACAAAGGCTTCCGGTGATAACACGGCGGTGGCTACCTTCGCGCCAAGATTTGACCAATCCCCAGACAACAACACTCGCAATAACGGCAAAAAATCCAACAGCAAGTAACGAAAGCGACCAATCACGGTATTTGAACGCACCAAAAACATCGGCAGTAGAAAGCGGCTGAAACATGGCAAATATCGTCTGCAAGGGATTGATGATGAGATTTTTTCCGAGATTCATTTCATACCGCGCCGCGCCAAAAGCCGGTTGCCCTTCGATACCAATAACAAATTTCCGCACGAATAAAAAGATAAACCCGATACTGATAAATACTGCTCCATCACGAAGGGAACGAATCCAAAAATTGCGTTGCCGAAAAGCCTTCAAATTCCCTTCAGAGTGCATTAAAGCTATCAAAACGCAGGTCATGGGTAAAAAACTCATACTTGATTCTTTGGAAATAATTGCCAAGAAGAAACATACGACAGAAAGCGCATAATTACGGGCTTTGTAATGAGGTTCGGTATAAAACCTGTACAGCAACCACAAGCCGCAATATCCGGGAAGAGTGCCGAAAATCTGCGATAATGCTCCATTGTTGAAAATCGCATAGCCGTTTGATTCCGCAAAAAGCATATACAAACCCGCCACGAAAGCCGCATTGACGGACTTTGTAACGGTGCGTGTTCCCACAAAGACCAGAAAAGCGCAAAGAATATGGCTCAGAAAATGGGCAGCATGAAGGATATAGGTATTTGTTCCCTCTAGTGCTTGGCTTATCATCACGATAAGAAACATCGTCGGGCGATAAAACGGGTCGTAGGGATTGGGATGAGCGAAAAAGTACCACATTCTGTTTTCGGGGTCATTAAAAATATACCGAAAACTGTCGCCATAATAACCGATATTAAAACCGCGAATGCACAGGAAAAAACCCAGCACAAGCATTACCAGAAAAACACCAACGTTCAAGAAACGATGCGCAACAAGGCGCTCAAAACGCTCAGAAATGAGCGAAAACAAGGATTGCATAGAGCAGACTCTTTCATACAAGTAAGACAACAGTGATTATTCTTCACGTTGTTAGATGTGTTTCATACCATTTCCCCCAGCATTTGTGTAGCAACACGATTCCAAGAATAATACGCTGTTGTGGCGCTGCGCTGTTTTTCCACCAACATTTTCATTGGATTATTTTCCAAAGTGTTCATCAGTAACTCCGCAAGACTTGAAGCGGCTTCAGAGCCTTCAAGCGTTTCTTCCAGCAAATACCCGTTTTGTCCATGCACAATCATTTCCGGCATGGCATAGCAATTACGACCGATACACGGCACACCAAAGGCTAAGGCTTCCGCAAACACAATTCCGAAAGCTTCAAAGCGAGATGGCATACAAAAGACATCTGCTTCAGATAAATATCGCCGAAGTGTTTGATAATCAGCATCACCAAGAAATTCAATACCCTCAGGCACACCTGCAAAGCCTATTGCACAATCCTCCCAACGCTTCGGTCCGGCAATAACAAGCCGCAATGAATTGGGAAGTTGCTTTTGGAGACGTAAAAATGCTTGCACAACAATATCACCGCCTTTACGCTGAAAATCACGACCGATGAACAAAATCGTTTTTTTATGCAATGGTGCTTTTCGTGGCGGAATATCTGAAGGAAGTGGAACATTTGTTCCGGCATGGACGGTATGAACTTTATCTGCATCGGCAAGACCATTGTCAATCAAATAATTTCGTAACCAATGGCTCATGGTGAATATACCGGCACACTGCTCGTAATACCTTGCCTGAACCTCCCACCTTCGCAAGAGATCTTTTTCTCGATACTGCGTAAACATCGGAACGCTCAAGCCTTTTGTATGAAGTGTCTGAAAAAGGTAATGCGCCGTAACATCTTGATAGGTAAAAGTCGGAATATCGGGAAAAGCAGCAATATCCCCTATTTGCAACATAGCACCCAAAGGTGCTTGCAATGACGCTTCGAGCCTCACACTTTGCATTTCTTGATTCACACGCCGAACAAGTTCTACACATCTTTTTTCGACAGCTTTGAGATACTGAGGCAAAAAACGATACCGCGAAACGTGCTTTCCCTCGTGAAATCCCATACCAAGCATTTGATAAAAGCGCTTGTATTGCTGAGGTAGTGCGCAATCAACGTTAGTTATACGAAAGTCAAGGAGACTTTTTTGAAATAAGTCTTCCAAAGCGCAGAAAAGATGATGCGGCGTGCCAGACCACGTGTTTTCGGGTTTAGAATCCCAAACACAGGCAAAGCCTAGGTGAAATGAAGAAGAGTGCATAATAATAGGAGAACCGAAGAATGTACGGTCACGAGCAATGTCTTACAAAATTATTCCATTACAGAAAATCGCGTAGAAGCCAGCGAAGGAGCGCCTTGTGATTACTTTGTTTGATTTGTGCTTTAGAGACATCAATCCGAAAAATTTCCATATATTTCCAAAGACACCAGCGCCAGAGACTACCAATAATCAAAATACCACGCAAAGTTTGAAGGGCTATCGGAGAATGATGATACTGCCTAGCAAAGAGTTTTTTTGTGCTGCGATAAAGATGGACTGCCATTGCATCGGAGACGGCTTCCGTGGAAGCACCGCCAAGATGGATAATATTTGCGTCCGCATAGTAGTACACCGATAATTTACGATTTCTTACCGCTTCGCACAAATCAATTTCTTCCGAATACATAAAATATTGTTCGTTCATCCCGCCAATCTCCCGTGCTAATGCCGTTCGCATAAGCATACACGAGCCTTTCACAATTTCTACCTCGCCTGACCCTTTGGGAATATATTCCCCCAACACAGCAGGTTTCCAAAACGGGATACAGCGCCAGAGTGGAATATGCGCGTGGAATGCCCGCCAAAGCGAGGGGTGATGTAGTGCAGTGGCTTGTGTTGTTTTGCCGTCAGCGTTAAAGGTGTGCGGTCCCAACAGACCTATGGACGAATGGCTCTCTAAGTATGCAATCATGCGGTCTATGGCATGGTGAAGAATCACCGTATCAGGATTCAAAAACAGAACATACTCGCCTTTTGCTTCGCGCAATCCTTGATTATTCGCCTTAGCAAAGCCTTGGTTTTCCTTGTTCGCAATCAGTTTTGCCTCAGGAAATTCTCGTTCAACCATTGCACACGAATCATCGGTTGAAGCATTATCAACGATAATAATTTCAAACGGCGTTGTGGTCTCGCGCTGAATGGAGAGCAAACAATCACGCATGATTGCGGCAACATTGTAACTGACGATGATGATAGAAGTCAAAACGGATAAGAAAAGTTCAAAAATCTATGATGCTGTAAAAGTGCGTTACATATTCCTCCGATACTGCCCACCAACCTCATACAAAGCGCTTGAAATCTGCCCCAGCGAGCATACCTTCGCTGCTTCCATAAGTTCGGCAAAGATGTTTTGATTGTTCACTGCCGCCATCTGAAGCCTTCTCAAAGTATCGCCGGAGATAGCACCGTTCCTTGCTTGGAAGGCACGTAAGGAAGCAATTTGCACTTGCTTTTCTTCTTCCGTCGCACGAATAACCTCTTTCGGTGCGGTGTAAGCGGGTTTGTCTTTCGGGAGAAACGTATTTACGCCGATGATAGGCAGTTCGCCTGTGTGCTTCAGCATTTCGTAGTGCATGGATTCTTCTTGGATTTTATTACGCTGATACATCGTTTCCATTGCCCCCAGCACACCTCCTCGTTCCGCGATTCTACGAAACTCCGTCATTACGGCTTCCTCGACCAAATCCGTCAATTCTTCGATGATAAACGAGCCTTGAAGCGGGTTCTCGTTCTTTGCTAAACCAAGTTCGCGGTTGATAATAAGCTGAATCGCCACGGCGCGGCGCACGGATTCTTCCGTCGGCGTGGTGATTGCTTCGTCGTAGGCGTTGGTGTGGAGCGAATTGCAGTTGTCGTAAATAGCGTAAAGGGCTTGCAGCGTGGTGCGGATGTCGTTGAAATCAATCTCCTGCGCGTGCAAACTGCGCCCCGATGTTTGGATGTGGTACTTCAACATTTGCGAACGCTCATTTGCGCCGTATTTGTTCTTCATGGCTTTTGCCCAGATACGACGTGCCACGCGACCAATCACCGCATATTCGGGGTCAATGCCGTTGGAGAAAAAGAACGACAAATTCGGCGCGAAATCGTCAATCTTCATGCCGCGCGAAAGGTAGTATTCCACAAACGTAAAGCCGTTTGCAAGCGTGAAGGCAAGCTGCGAGATAGGATTTGCGCCCGCTTCGGCAATATGATAGCCCGAAATCGAAACCGAATAAAAATTCCGCACCTGCGCATCAATAAAATACTGCTGAATATCGCCCATCATCCTGAGCGCAAACTCCGTCGAAAAAATACACGTATTCTGCGCTTGGTCTTCCTTCAAAATATCCGCTTGAACCGTTCCGCGCACTTGCTTCAGCGTATCAGCCTTGATTTTTTCGTAGATTTCACGCGGCAAGACTTCATCACCTGTTACGCCAAGCAGCATGAGTCCTAAGCCTGCATTCGTTTCCGGCAAAGCTCCGTTGTACGAGGGTGCTGAAACGCCCTGTTGAGCGTATTTTGCAGCAATTTTCGCCTGCACTTCAGCTTCCAAGCCATTTTCACGGATATACTTTTCGCATTGCTGGTCAATCGCAGTGTTCATAAAAAATGCAAGCAGCATTGGTGCGGGTCCGTTGATAGTCATGGAAACGCTGGTCGAAGGCTTGCAAAGGTCAAAGCCGGAATAGAGCTTCTTCGCATCGTCCAGCGTGGCAATCGAAACGCCGGAATTGCCGATTTTCCCATAAATATCGGGGCGTTCATCGGGGTCTTCGCCGTAGAGCGTAACGCTGTCGAAGGCAGTAGAGAGGCGGGCTGCGGGCATTCCGGCACTAAGGTAATGAAAGCGTTTATTCGTGCGCTCCGGTGCGCCTTCGCCGGCAAACATCCGCGTTGGGTCCTCGCCTTCACGCTTGAAAGGATAGATGCCTGCGGTGTAGGGAAATTCACCCGGAAAATTTTCCGTCATGCTCCAACGCACAATTTCACCGTAGTCCTCGAACTGCGGAACGCCTATTTTCGGTATTTGCTGATGCGACAACGATTCCGTAAAATTCTCGACTTTAATTTCCTTACCCCGCACAGTGTAGGTATAGTGCGGTTGGCGATAGTTTTCTTTTTTTGATTGCCATGAATCAAGGATTTGTGCGGTCTCGTGGTGAAGCTGTTTTTTACATTCTTCGTACATTTTTTCCAATTCCAGCACTGCTGCGCTTTTCGGAGCATGACCGTTTCCCTGTACGTGTCCGTTGGAATGACCGTTTGAAGAGGTTTGTGAGGTTTTGATGGAGGAAGTACTCATGGTAAAAGAAAAAAGTAGTAAAGGAATCACACACAAATTTTTGAAAAAAGACCGAACTATTTTTTGGTATAAAGCTCTGCGAGACTTATAGATGCTTGTACGGAGGCAAATTCTACCACACCGTTTTCTATTTCAATGATTTCCCAACGTCCGCTAGTATTTTTCCGAAAAAGTTCAGCGTAAGCGCGGTCTTGTGCGAAAAAGGCGACTTCTTCCAAGGACGGAATACTGCGATAATACTCGAATTTGTCGGAGCGATCGTAGTGTTCTGTACTTTGTGATAATACTTCAATAATAACTGTTGGATTGAGTAACTGTGTCTGTTTTGCATCGGCAAATTCTGCACCACCGCGCACAATTGTTAGGTCAGGATATACATAGCGGTTGAATGTCGGAATGTTCACACGCATATCGCTGGTGAAAAGCGTGTTGCCCTGCCGTTGTACCGAAAAAAACAGCAATGCAGTTAAAGCAGCAGCACATTGAGAATGGTCACTTGTTCCGCCTGGCATAGATATTATGTCTCCGTTGTGATATTCATATTTTTCGTGATGCTCTTCTTCCAAAGCAAGATATTCTTCCACCGTTGCGCCCGTGCGGACGATACGATATTCTTCGGCGAAAACGGCTTCTGTCTTGGTATTCATAACATTTCCTTGAATTCATTATGAGCGTGATTGCGGATATACATCTGTAAGGCTGATTCCTGCTTGCACGGAGGCAAGTTCTACCACACCGTTTTCTATTTCAATGATTTCCCAACGTCCGCTAGTATTTTTCCGAAACAGTTGAGCAAATGCTTGCTCCGACTCAAAATAGACGATTTCTTCCAACAACGGAATACTACGATAATACTCGAATTTCTGCGTCAAATCAAACTCGGCGGTGCTTGGCGAAAGAATCTCAATAACGACAGTCGGATTCAGCAATTCTCGCTTTCCTGCGTCCTTGTACTCGGCTTCACCACGCACTATCGTTACATCAGGATAGACATAACGATTGTAGGTCGGTATCATCACTTTGAGGTTGCTTGGGAAAATCATATATGCATCATCGTCAAGTTGATTGCCAAGACTGCGTAGAATTTTGAAAATAAGACGTTCGTGATAACTGGTATTTCCGGGCATAGCGATAATATCTCCGTTATGAAATTCATGTCGCTCTTCACTTGCATTTTCAAATGCTAAGTATTCTTCTACTGTCGCGCCTGAGCGGACGATACGGCGTTCTTCCACCGCTTGAATATCACGTTGAACATCACTCAACATTTCCATCATTCATAACCTTTCTGTTATTCGGAAATCTGTCTTACAATTCATCTTGCGAAAGCGCTGAAGCCACATAGTGCATAATGGCAATCAAGCGCGAATAATTCATCCGCTTCGGTCCAATCAGACCAATTGTTCCGACGGCATTGGCAGGTGCATAGCGGTATTTTGTTGTGAGCAAACTATACTCTTCCATCAGCGTTGAGTCAATCTCGCTACCAATAGCAATACTCACCGCGCCCTCTTGTGCAGCTGAATTTTCTAATAAATGCACGATAATTTCTTCACTTTCGATAAGTTCAATAATGCTCCGAACACGAGACGGAGAGCCAAATTCCGGCTGCTCAAACAAATGCTGCGCTCCGGCAATATGCACCGTACCGCCCGGAACAACGTGGTCGGTCAAAAGAGCATCGGCAGAATCCACAAAAAGCCTTACCAGTGCGTGTTTATCAAGGTCTGCTTCGCGTATGAGGTTTTGTAAATTTGTACGGATAAATTCCAGCGATTTTCCTGAAATACGCTCGTTGAGCGCCCGCGCCAAATCTTCACAATCAAGGCTCTCTAATTCAAACGATGCTTCCAACGTAAGCGTCCGAACAATCTCGGAATTTAGCGTCAGTACAACCAACAAACGGCGCGCGGAAAGCCGAAAAAGCTCAATTTTATCAATTGTCGCGTGAGCAATTTGCGGCATTTTTATCACACTTAAATACCGTGAAAGTGAGCCTAAAACCTTTGATACATCTTTTAGTGCGGCTTCTTGCTGCTTGACTGCGAGGATATTTTGCTGAATCGTCTGAATTTCTCTCGTTGCAAGCGGCTCAATGTTCATCAGCGAATCTACATAGTACCGGTATCCTTTGTCCGTCGGTACACGCCCCGATGATGTATGCGGCTGTGCAATAAACCCCATTTCTTCAAGGTCAGCCATTGCATTGCGAAGCGTAGCGGGGCTAAGATGGAGTTCTTCTTGCAAAAATTTAGAAAGATTTCTTGAGCCTACGGGCGTGGCATCCAAAATAAAATTCTGGACAATTGCTTGTAAAATAGAGCGTTCACGAGGGGAGAGCGTACGCTCGGTATGGCGTGAAAGTGGGGTGTTTTTCATAGTACAATCAGGAAAAAATCGTCTGCACAAAACTACGATTTTTCAGGCGTTTGCACAAGCACGAAGAATTTCCCCTAAAAGGCACTTACAAGCCTTGAGCAGCCTGCATAAAACGGCGGGATCGGTCGCTGACGGTGCGGTCAAGATGAAATTGATAATACATCGCAAGAAAATCTGATAATTGGGTTTGCTGGCGCTCAGAAAGTACCATAAGTAAGGCTTGTTCAGGCGAAATGTGCATCAAACGTTGTAGTATGGCTAGCGTTCCAGCATCCATCCGAAACCCCGTATTAACCTGTGCAAACGCAGGAGAATATGGCGCTCCGTCAGCTAACGAAAGGAGAAAATGAGGTGCATCAGCAGGAGAAACTGCCTCACCGCTTGCCGCACAAAAATCCGGTGCAATCCGAAAACCTAAAAATGCAGCATAATGTGCTTGAAACCATGCAATAAGCGTTTGCTCATTGCGCTCGCTTGCATTAAGCGCCACGAGAACATCTTTCAGAAGATGAAAAATAGCGAGGTTTTGTTCTTCGTGCGTTTGTGTAGAATACACCGTTTCGCATATTGCTAACCCAGCCGTCATGCGGTCAAAGGAATCCATGAGATTACGAAGCGGCACGGCTGTTTCTGCACCGGAAAGCGTGTGTAAGTCTTTTCCGGTACGTTTGTAAAACGTGAGTGCGCTGCACGACATTGGCTCTAAGGCACTTCCGAACTTGTTTTTTGCTTTTCGTGCGCCGTTGGCAATAAGCGAACACCGTCCGTATTCCGCCGTATAGACAGTCAGAAGTTTACCGGAGTCACGGTATTTCAGCGATTTCAAGATAATAGCTTCGGTGGTAGAAATCATGCGCTTTTCGGGGAAAGAATACTCTGGCAAATACGGCTTTTATTCTGATTTCACCACAATCGGCACAACGCCGAGTTTGAGCGTCTGGGAAATTTTGGTAAAACTTTCCATCGCTTCTTTGGCTTCGCTGATACTTCCAAAGCACCCTGCACGAACACGTTGGTACTGGATATTGCGTACTTTCTCGAAAAACGGCTCCACCCGTGCATCTGCAAGGCGCTTTTCTTTCGCTGCCGCTTTGCGCAAAGCATCGCGGATTTGCAAAGCATCTTTTTCTAACGACAAGGCACAAAATTGAATCAGGTAAGGGCAAGAGTTTTGAGCATTCGCATTATAAGAAAGTGTCGCTGCTTGCGGCTTCAAAACAGGTTTTGTCGGTGCGGCTTCGGCAACAATGTTTTCAGGAACCGGCGCTGCCGTATCAGCCGCAACCGAAGAGCGAATAACAAATTCTCGCTGATAAATGAGGTCTTCTTTTGTTGGCGAACCTGTCCGCACGACTTGAACCGGAGCGCCTTCCACCAAAAATGCCTTGTCTTCTCCCGAAACAACACTCACAAAATACGTCCGCTCTTTCCCAATTTCGACCATTTCTCCCGAAAGTGCGTACAAATAGCCATTAGTCGCACTATCCACAATTACCACCGGAATAAATTCGTTAAATGCGGATGATTTTGAGCCAAGCGAAGGTCTTTTTTCCAAAACCTCAACCGTTAGCCAGACACGCGGTAGTGTAGGGCGAGAACTTGAGGCGGTATCCCGTCCTGCTTCCCGGTTTTGTGCTGCCAAAGTCGGTAAATGCGATAAAATCGTTATCACAAAAGCAATCAATAATCGCATGAGAAGAAAAAATTACGTGAAAGAAAATACACCCTGCTGCGGAAGATTTTGGAGCAATCAATGTTACTTTGCCATTACTGAGCGCCCTCTCGAATCCACGTCCGCACACCGTCAATATGATTTTGCGTAATCCGGCTTTGAAAGGATTCCCGATGCGGAATGCGTGTCCGAGAAGTAAAATCCATCACTCGCAAAAGAACGCTCTGGTCGGGGTTCTTGGGAAGAACTAAACCGGGCGCATTAAAAACCACCTCAAAATACGATGTTAGTGCCACTCCGCCTGCTCGGGTTTGTTCATTGTGGCAACCACTCGAATTACAAGTCAAGTTAAATACCGGAAGCAAATGCCGTTCAAAACTCACATTAGAAGAAGGAATAGTAATCTCTGCCGGGTCTGTCACGACACGTCCGCATGAATGTGCTCCGAACAAGGAGGCACAAATTACCACTAATAGTAATGAAGATAGTATGGGCGCTATCTTAAGCGTACGTGTGTTCATAAATTCATTCTTTTTAACCCGCCGTTTGACTGTATTATGTCGTTTTGAAAAATTTCCGTTTCTGCAAAAACAGACAACCGTGGAAATGATATTGACAGATATTATCGATTAAGTTTTAGTGTGGGCATACCTTGAATAATTTACCCAAACAAGACAGTAATCTAGATTGCAAATATAGAATTCTAACAGAAACTCTACAACCACCTTCTATAAGGAAACTCATCAAATCATTCACTTTTCTCTTTATCGTGCAGCAGAATCCAAGGCAAAAAATTCTTCTTCACTCTTGCCTGTCTGTATGAAAAATGCACATCGCTGTGCTGCCAAAACTTCCCCGCCTCTACCTGCTTGCGTAACGGCACGAATACTATACCGCGTTCCTCCGTCCGTCCTAAATGTACGACGAATAACAAACCCCAATGGCGTATCAACACGCAGGCGTTTACCGGTTTGAATCAGCGTTGAAGTGTAGTGTTCAATAACGTCAGTTGAATACTGCTCAACATAGCGTACAGCACGCTCCCATGCTATACTGTCTATCTCAGGCGATAAAAGAAAATCTGTATCGCACGAACGAATCAGTATCTCATATTCCGTCTCTACACTATGCCCTAAATCATTTTTCACACCGGCAATGTCACTGTTGGTTTTAACCAGAAAAATCCGCTGCAGACCACTTTCATCCGCAACGATGCGACTTGCAAAGGAATTAAGCGTATCGCCTTGACGTAAAAATCGGACCCATTTACGGTCAGGGTATTGATAAAGCGGTACATTCTGGCGGAGAACCACGATACGTTGATGCCGATAAAGAGTGGTTCCGTATTCAGTACAGGCACTACAACAAAATAAACTAGCGCCCATAATAACAAGCAACGCAGAGACGTTATCAATTTTTTGAGAAAGCACGGCGTAACTACTTTTTATTGTGATTAGGGATATACCCATCGCTCATAATAACATCTTGCAAGCGGCGTTTTTCCCGTAAATCAGGCAGTAAACGCTCCATATAGTCTTGCAGAATTTCCAAGCGACGATTTTCCGAACGAATTTCAAGAAGTTCTTGTTTTCGCAAAATATCCAGTCCTGCTTTTTGCGCTATCACAAACGATGCTGTTAAATTAGTCGATACATCAAGAACGTATTCTTCTGCAGCCCCGGGATAGACAATTTCTATCAACTCATTATACAGCGCAATACACCCTGCACGAAGCTCTCTATCAAGCAAATCATCTTCTTCATCAGCAAAGTAATCAACAATTCCCACATAATACAACTCCTCGCCCTCACGGAGCGAACGCAGAGTATAGCGAGATTTCCCGGTCACTATCACATCTAAGCGCCCATCAGGATAACGCCGTGTTACCTCACTTACCTCAACAGTACAGCCTGTTTGATACAACCGAGAAGAGTCCACGAGGTTAATCCCAAAATCTTTATGTTCATCCAGTGCGACATTGATAAGCTGTTTGTACCGTGGCTCAAAAATGTGCAAAGGAACGGAGGATTCAGGAAAAACAACGATATTAAGCGGGAATAAACCGATTTTTTCCATAAAATGTTAATGTTGAAAGCAAATTCTCGTGTTGGAAAGAAAAACTACATATTTTTCTCAGAACAAACAAGGGAACAGCTCACTATTCCTTGCTGTTCCCTTGAGAATGGTTGTTCGTCAAATCTCATTATTTTGCAAACTTTTTGTAACGCTCGTTGATACGTCCCCAGTGCAGATTCGCAAAGAAATTATCCAGATATTTTGCCCGTGCCGGACCGTCTTTGTGATAATAAGCATGTTCAAACATATCGCAGGAGATAAGCGGAATACCGCCCCAAATTGCGCCGTAATGATGCTCATCCACCAATACATTCAGCAAACGCCCGCTATAAAGTTGATCAAGTGTTAAAACGCCCCAACCAGAGAGTTTTGCAGCAATACACGTTGCCTTAAAGTCAGCTTTCCATGCGTCTAATGAACCAAATTCTTTTTCGATTGCAGCAACAACATCAGGACCTTTAGAAGTGTCGCCGTCACCGCCGAGAACTTCCCAATATACATCGTGTAGGACTGTACCGGCATGATTCCATGTTTGGCGGCGCTTGAGCTCACCAAAATCCGACCAATTGCCATTTGCAGCGGATTTGTCAGCAGTCGGGAGTCCGGCTTCGATTTTGTTCAAAAAGGTAACATAGCCTTTGTGATGCGTGTTGTAGTGCCAATCCGTTGTTTCCGGTGACAATACGTCTTTGAGCAAAGTTTTTGCTTCTTCATCCGAATAAGGACGGGGATTAAATTTCCATTCGTAAGCCATAGTATCAAACAATGAACAGTGAATAAAGAATTAGGGGTTATTTCATCAGGATTTAACCGTCATAATCTACCGCGACATCATCGGTCGTTGGATGTGATTGACACGTAAGAACGTAGCCATCGGCAATTTCGTCGTCGGTCAGCGCTTCACGGTCGTCCATGACGATTTCACCGGAAAGTTTTTTTGCCCTACACGTGCAGCAAGAACCGATTTGGCAAGCATACGGCGGGTCAAGATTTTGACGAATGGCTGCCTCTAAAATTGATTCGCTGTCTTCAACAGTGATAACACTTTTTTTGCCGTAAAGAATGACAGTAACGGAACGGGACATTGAAGAAAAAAGATAGTGAAAAGATAAACGATTGTAAGTTTCAGCAATTATTTGTTCATTGATTTGGAGCAAAGGTTACATAAAGCCAAGTTCCAGCATAGCAATTTCGGACATCATAGATTTGTCCCATGTCGGCTCAAAAACTACATCCACCATTGCGTCGGTAACGCCCTCGACCGATTTTACACATTCTTCCACCTCACCCGGAAGAGTCCCTGCGGAAGGGCAATTGGGTGAAGTCAGCGTCATTTCGACATGGACAAAATTGTCCGGCTTGATTTCTACCCGATATATCAAACCTAATTCATAAATATCAACGGGAATTTCAGGATCATAACACGTTTTGATGGCGCTAATAATCTTTTCCTCAATCTGTGGAATAGTACCATGATTGATAAATTGTGTGCGTTGTTCCGTTGTTTCCATAATGCTTGAATCGGTAATGTGCAATGGAATAAACATGAGAATAGTAATGGTAAAAAATTGCGTGGAAACGCTTTGTGGTGATGACACCAATAAATAACACTCTGCTTTATTTTTATCGTTTTTATGGTTGCTGCTGTTGTATCATCGAAAAACCGAGTGCATACATTTTGATTTTCTTTATCATTGACGCAAAACCATTCGTTCTCGTGGGTGAAAGATGCGTATCTAAGCCGATTTTTTTCATAAACTCCGGTTCTGCCTGAAGGATGTCTTTCGGTGTTTGACCGGAATATACCTGTAAAGCAAGCGCTACCAAGCCTTTGACAATAGCAGCATCAGAATCGCCTTGGAATACTACTTTCCCGTTTTGCAATTCTGCATGAAGCCAGACTTGCGATTGGCAGCCCCGTACTTTGTTGTCATCCGTGCGATGCTCTTCGGGGTAAGGCGCGAGTTTCCGCCCCAGTGCAATGATATGAGCGTACTTGTCTTCCCATTCGGTAAAATCGGCAAAATCTTCGACAATAGCGTCTTGGGTTTCTTGGATGGTCATGCGGAAAAGAGTGCTGAATGTGGAGAAACGCGACAGTAAAGTTTTACGACAACACCGTCAATTTTGCGAACTTCAAGACCAATTTTTTCCTGCCCACCGACGGAAAATCTACCTCTACTTGCGTAGTTTCGCCTGTGCCGGACATCCGTGCTACTTTGCCTTCGCCAAACATTCCGTGCATTACCCGTGAGCCTATACGCATCGGTGCGCTTTCGTCGGGGGCAAGTTGGGAAAAGTCTTCATCTGCCGGAATATCATCAAAATCGTGCTTTGGACTGGCTTTTGCAGGCGTTCTTGAAGAATACGACGATGATTGCGCGAAACTATTGCCAAACGATTGATAAGTCCTTCCGCCCGAAGTACCGCTTCCTGAAGCATCGTTGCTTCTTCCTGAACTGAATTTGCTTTGAATACTCGTTCCACCGTGTTCGATAAGTTCTTTGCGAATTTCACCCAAAAATGGCGACGGAAGCGGGTAATTCAATTCTCCGAATCGGTAACGTTTTTCCGCGTGTGTGAGGTACAATTGCTCTTCGGCGCGGGTAATACCGACGTAAAATAAGCGCCGCTCTTCTTCCATTTCTTCTTGTTGCTGTTCGGCGCGTGCGCCCGGGAACAAGCCTCGCTCCATACCCGCAATAAAGACCACAGGAAATTCCAGTCCTTTGGCAGAATGAATCGTCATCAATGTAACGTGTTTGCCGCCCGCTTTCACTTCGTCAATATCCGCCAAAAGCGATATTTCTTGCAAGTATTGGTCAAGCGTTGGCGTTTCGCCCTCAGCTATGCGGCGTTCACAGTATTCGGCAAGGTGTGACAACACACGCTGAATGTTGTTCCAACGGTCGAGCGATTCATCCGAACCGTCAGCTTCGTACATTTTCAGCAAACCACTTGATTCCATCAGCATTTTAGCAACCTCATCCGCACGAGCATCAGATTGCAAGGCGCGGGCGCGTTCTATTATCGTTGCAAAGCCCTGCGCAGCCGCTTGAGCGCGTTTTTGTACACCCTCGGCGTGTTCAGCTTGCGCGAATGCTTCCAAAAGCGTGATATTACGCTGTTCGGCAAATCGTTGAAAATGATCAAGCGATGTTTTACCCAACCCGCGCGGCGGCTCATTAACAATGCGCATCAGGCTTTCATCATCTTGCGGATTGACAACTACGCGCAAATACGCAATTGTGTCTTTCACTTCTTTCCGTTTGTAAAACGACACACCGCCTACAATCAAATACGGGATATTTTCTCGCCGAAGCGCGTCTTCGATTGCCTGTGATTGAGCATTGGTGCGGTACAAAACCGCAAAATCTTCCAATTCACGCTCTTTCTTAGCAGCTGCCGTTTTGATAATGCGAGTTATACTTTCTGCCTCTTCGCGGTCATCGCGGCAACGTAGAAGCTGAATTTTACTGCCGTCGGTATTGTCCGTCCAAAGCGCCTTTTTGATTTGGCGGCTATTGCGGTTAATCACATCATTCGCTGCTTCCAAAATAACTTTGGTCGAACGGTAATTTTGCTCAAGCCGTACAACATTGGCATCGGCGTAATCTCGCTCAAAATCAAGGATATTCCGAATATCGGCACCGCGCCATTTGTAAATGCTCTGTGCGTCGTCGCCTACAACGCAGATATTCCGGTACTTCCGCGCCAAAAGATTAACGACTTCGTACTGGGCTTTGTTTGTATCTTGGTATTCATCAATGAGAATGTAGCGAAATTGGTCGTGATACCGCTCCAAAGCACCTGCATTGTTTCTGAGTAGGCGAATCATGTTGAGCAATAAATCGTCAAAATCCATCGCATTATTTTTCGCTAAACGCTTCTCGTAATCTTTGTAAATCATGCCGACTTGCTTTTCAAACAGCGAATTTGCCTCACGCTGATACTCCTGCCACGACATCATTTTATTTTTCGCACCCGAAATCGCGCCACGCACAGCCGAAGGATTGTAATTCTGCTGCGAAATGCCAAGAGATGTCATTACTTGCTTTACGATAGACAGAGAATCATCCGCATCATAAATGGAAAAACTTGAAGAAAAGCCGATGTGGTCGGCTTCGCGGCGTAAAATTCTCGCAAAAACCGAGTGGAACGTCCCAGCCCAGATACGACGCGCCTTTTCCGCTCCAACAAGTGCAGCAATCCGTTCTTGCATTTCTCCGGCTGCTTTGTTGGTAAAGGTCAAAGCAAGAATATTCCATGGTTGTACGCCTTTTTCAATCATATAGGCAATGCGATACGTCAAAACGCGCGTTTTCCCACTTCCTGCACCTGCTAAAATGAGCAGAGGTCCGTTAATCACCGCCGCCGCTTCGCGTTGTGTAGGATTCAAACCATCCAAAATCGCACTATAAGGGCTACTTTCCGACAACGATGCCGGAGTTTGTGCGAAAGACTGTTCAAGAGGTTTAAGAACAAGTTTTGACATGAAAATCTAGTGTTAATGCGTGGTTACGGCATTATTGCCATTCTATTGCCCGATAATCATCCGCTGTTTACGACAACGCTTGCAAAAATACAGTTTTCTGAACCAAGAACAGATTATTTTTTTCGGAATGAATTCTCTCCGTAGCTGTTTGGGAAATTTTCCGTACATTTGTCCCTTTGTGTTTCTATTCTTGTTGCATCGAATACCGCACAAAGGACTGTTATCATGGCTACAAAAGTCAAAAAAACCAAATACATTTTTATTACCGGTGGCGTATTATCGTCGCTTGGAAAGGGTATCACGTCGGCATCGCTGGGCTTGCTTCTCAAAGAACGGGGCTTATCGGTAACGATTATGAAGTTTGATCCCTATATCAACGTGGACCCCGGTACGATGAACCCTTACCAGCATGGCGAGGTCTATGTTACCGACGACGGTGCAGAAACTGACCTTGATTTGGGGCATTACGAGCGTTTCGTTCAAGCCCCTGTCAGCCGTCAGAACAGCGTCAGTACGGGACAAATCTATTTCGAGGTTATTCAACGCGAGCGTCAGGGGAAATATCTCGGAAAAACTGTTCAGGTCGTGCCACACATCACCGATGAAATCAAGCGTCGCATGACGACGTTTGATAAAAAATTCGATGTTGTGTTGATTGAACTCGGCGGAACGGTCGGGGATATTGAATCCATGCCTTTTCTGGAAGCAGCACGGCAGCTAGGTTTAGAGCAAGGACGCACCAATGCTCTTTTTATTCATTTGACCTACGTTCCGTTTATCAAATCAGCCGGCGAATTTAAGACTAAACCTACGCAACATTCCGTGCGAATGCTGATGGAATACGGTATTCAGCCGGATATTTTGGTCTGCCGCTGTGAAGAAGATTTAGAAAAAGACATTAAAAATAAAATTGCTCTCTTCTGTAATGTTGATGAAGATGGTGTTGTGTTGGCACTTGACGCAGAAACAATTTATGAAGTGCCGATGCACTATGCTAAAGCGAAACTGGATGATACCGTTGTGCGGAAGTTGAATATCCAACGCACCACCAAACCAACACTTACGGAATGGAGCAAATTTGTTCAACGTGTCAAAAAGCCCAAAAACCAAGTAACTATCGGTTTTGTCGGAAAGTATGTCCAACATCAGGACGCATACAAAAGTATTTTGGAAGCGCTTTCTCATGCCGGAGCGGTTAATAATGCTCGTGTGCAGGTAAAGTACATTGACTCCGAAAAAATCACGACTACCGAACAAGCCGCAGAAGCTCTTGCTGACACGCACGGAATTGTAGTCGCCCCCGGTTTTGGCTCTCGTGGGATTGAGGGAAAAATTTTAGCCATTCAACACGCCCGTGAGAGCGGTCTTCCCTTTTTTGGTATCTGTTTAGGGATGCAATGCGCGGTCATTGAATTTGCACGGAATGTCTGCGGACTCAGCAATGCGAATTCAGGTGAATTTAAGAAGGTCAAAAACAACGTCATTGACCTCATGCCAGACCAGCGTGGTATTACCAATAAAGGCGGAACTATGCGTCTTGGCTCATATCCTTGCGTATTAAAAGAAGGAACAAAATCCTTTGAAGCATACAAATCCCAAATCATCCGCGAACGCCACCGTCACCGCTACGAATTTAATAATGAATTCCGCGAAGAATTAGAGTCCGCAGGTTTGGTCATTAGCGGCGTTTCGCCTGATGCTCGCTTGGTAGAAATGGTTGAATTGCCGAACCATCCTTGGTTTGTCGGTTGCCAATTTCACCCCGAATTTAAGTCTGTCGCTGTTGGAGGGCATCCGCTTTTTGTCAGTTTTATTGGCGCATCGCTCATTCATCAAGAAAAACACAAATAAAAACGTTGATAAATAATCGAATATCCACTTCATTATTTTTTTCTATGGAAACAATTACCACTGCATCCGGCTTGCAATACATTGACACCGAAGAAGGTACGGGAGCAAGCCCTACACGTGGACAGCGCGTAACGGTGCATTATACAGGCACTCTTGAAAATGGCGTAAAGTTCGACTCTTCGCTTGATCGCAATGAGCCTTTTGCCTTCAAAATCGGCATCGGGCAAGTGATTGAAGGCTGGGACGAAGGTGTTGCAACAATGAAAGTCGGCGGGAAACGCCGCCTAATTATTCCGGGAAATCTTGGTTATGGTCAGCGTGGTGTACCGGGACTTATCCCTGCGAATGCAACGCTGATTTTTGATGTAGAACTTTTGAAAATTTCTCAGTAAGTTACGAGTCAATATCACAATTGTAGGCAAAAAAATTGCAGTGGGCGTGCAGAACGTAAAACAATTTTACTCTGCGCGTCCGCAACTTGGATATCTTGACGATACAGTACACTTCACGCCGAAATACGACTACTATGACTCTCCCACCTGATGCGCTGCTTAGTCAGCTTCGTTCCGCGGCACACGGATTGCAATATCCAAGCGAAACTGATGCGCCTTTTGTACCATTTGCATGGCAGACCATGCGTGATTTTTCTATTGACAAACTCCTTATTGCTACAAGGCACGACCGCAATACACCGGTAGATGGGACTGAACCGGAAGATTTTTTTGCACCGCTCACCCGCGTAGAAGAATGGTTTGACGATTCCGAGCGCGAAATTGCCGAACAATTCCAACACCTCTTTGATACGTTGAAAGACTACCTCCACGAGCTTTCTGTTTATCGTGTTGGGACAGTAAACATGGATATTTATATTATTGGAAAAACCGACGACGGTTATTATGCGGGCGTTTCCACAAAAGCTGTTGAAACCTGATTTTCTGCTTTGCTCTATGCCGACGACTGCTCAATCCCACGAACAATTTTACGCTCAAAATCGTGCCGAATGGCGTGTGTGGCTTGCTGAGAACCACGCGATCGCTAAAGGTGTCTGGCTGATTTATTACAAGAAAGAAAGCGGGAAACCACGAGTTAGTTACGATGAAGCCGTCGAAGAAGCTCTCTGTTTCGGTTGGATTGATTCTGTACCAAAAAAAATTGACGAAGAGCGCTATATGCAGCTTTTTTCTCCGCGCAAACCTTCAAGCGGGTGGTCGAGACCAAACAAAATCCGCGTTGAACGCCTCATTACCGAAGGATTAATGATGCCTGCGGGCTTCAAAACTATCGAGGTAGCAAAAGCAAATGGGAAATGGGATTCGCTGGATGAAGTAGAAAACCTTACTATTCCTGATGACCTCCAAGCCGCATTGGAACAGAATCCTCCGGCATTAGAACACTTTACTGCCTTTTCCCGCTCTGTCAAACGTGGTATTTTGGAATGGATTCACAACGCCAAACGCCCCGAAACCCGCGAGAAACGGATAGTGGAAACAGCCACGCTCGCAGCACAAAATATCAAAGCCAACCAGTTTACGCCCAAAAACAAATGACCAATCTTCTTATGCTTTGGGCGCGGTATCCTTTTCCACCGCAAAGCGGCCGCACAAAACTCCTTGCCCAGCGCCTTGCATTTTGTGCTGATGCTGATTGTGACGTGCATCTCATCATTGTTGATACCATTTCCAAAGAAGAGCAGCTACGCCGCACGGCTTCTATTCAAAAACAGTTCCCTTTTGTACAAAGTGTTCGTTTTTTAGCGCTTCCACCGCTCATTCATGCGGCGTGGAATATGCTTCGCTATTCACTTTTGGGGTCGTCAAAGACGCTTCAAGAATCGCTCTTTTTTACTGCGGGATATAAACGCCTGATTGATGAGGAAATACGACGCATTCAGCCCGACACAATATACTGCGACACGTTTCGCATGGCACAATACTTAGAAGATTTCACCCAAAGCAGTGTTTACCGCTTATTAAAGCGTAAGCCTCATATCGTCTTTGATTGGGATGATATTTTTTCGCAGAAGTATCAAAACTATTTAGAGCGAACCGATGATAACACGCCACTTTTGGGGTATTTGTCGAAATATGTGCCTGTATTTATCCAAAAAATCGCTAACCACATTTTACGCCGTACACTCCTCAAAATCGAAATTACCCGCTCTTTACAGCGTGAAGCATCACTCCCACGCCATGCTGACGCGACTATTTTGGTATCTCCCCGCGAAGTCGAAACCTTGACAAAGCGCAGCAAAACGGCATCTGTGAGCGCAATGCTGCCGGCAGTTACCATACCCATTTTGCCCGATATTATCGAAGAACGCCCACAAAGCCTTGTTTTTATGGGCTTGTTGAATTTTATGCCCAATGAAGAAGGTCTGCTTCATTTTCTCGAAGCAATTTTCCCACTTGTACAGGATTCATTAAAGCAGCGCGGTCTTCCTGAATCCACTTTACACATCATTGGTGCAAATCCTACGCCGCGCCTCATTACAGCAGCTGCCCGTTTTGGCGAAAATGTTACATTTACGGGTTTTGTCGAAAATCCCACTGCTTTATTGTGTTCGGCACAAGCATTCGTTGCTCCGGTATATTACGGAACAGGCATAAAAACGAAGATTTTAGATGCGATGGCATACCGCGTTCCTGTCGTTACTACGCCGCAGGGCGCAGAAGGCTTGGATATTCGGCATGGCGAAGAAGTAATGCTTGCGCAAGATGATACAGCATTCGCGGAAGCCTGCATAGAACTTATTCTGACGCCTCGTCTGCGCAATCACATCCGCACTGAAGCCTTGCACTACGTTCAGCGTCATCACAGTGAAGAAGCACTGCGTGAGACGTTCCTCCGGATTTGCCGATTGAGATAGCCTCCCCCACTAGTACCCAATCGTAGAAAGTGTAGAGAACATAGAGTGCGTAATTCTTTTTTGAGGTTGCACAAGATGAGTGTGGTATGTATTTGGTACTGTTGCAGATACATAATACTCCCTCAAACTGTTTACCCCCAAAATTTGCTTCTTCCATTAGCTTGCATACGATTATGACACCAAATGAACCACTTCACGCTACTATAAAAGCGCTTATTATTGAAGATGAGCCGCTTGTTGCAAAAGATTTGCGGAATTTACTGCGTCAAATTGATGACGGAATTGAGGTTTTATCGGTACTGGACAGTGTAGAACGTGCTGAGGAATGGTTTATGAATAATCCCGAACCGGATGTGCTTTTTTGCGATATTCAACTTTCTGATGGCGTGAGTTTTGACCTTTTCAAGCGCGTGGAAGTGGCGTGTCCGATTATTTTCACCACTGCATATGATGATTACGCGCTTCGAGCCTTCAAACTGAATAGTTTGGATTATCTTTTGAAGCCTATTGACCGCGAGGAATTGGAAGCGGCACTGTCGAAATTCCAACGCCGGCGAGCGCAAAATCTTGTACCGGATATGCAAGCTCAATTAGCAGGATTGCTTCGTGACCTCGTACCCCGCGAAGCGCATGAAACCAAGCGCTATAAAGAGCGATTTTTAGTACACGGAAAAGGTGCAATGGTGATTATTCCGGCATCGGAGGTAGCGTTATTTCAAAAAGAAGAAGTCATTTTTCTGACAACGCAAGACGGGAAGCGCTATTTGACCGATTATACCACGATGGAAGAATTAGAAGAACTTGTAAGCCCGGTCGAATTTTTTCGTGCCAATCGTCAAACCCTCTTGCATCTTAGCGCCGTTCAAGGATTTCGTAGTGAATTTACGGGAAAATTAGCTGTTAGCATTAAAAATATACCAGAACTGACAATTGATGTCAGCCGCGAAAAGGCAAGCGCTTTTAAGCGATGGATTGGATAGGCTTCGTGAAGAAAAGTCATGGAGAAAAACTATGGGAGAACGCGGGTATTTTCGTAGATTGCTGCTTGCAATAGATGATTGTATCAGCGTTGTAGCCGATTGTTATTCGATGAAACCCTGTTATATTAATCCATTCACCGATTTTGGTTTCAAAAAACTCTTCGGAGAAGAAACATATAAAGTCTTGTTGATAGATTTTTTGAATGCTCTTCTTCCGGCGAGGCATCGCGTCCGCGATTTACAGTACACCAAAAACGAAGCACATGGGGAGAGTATGCTCGACCGTAGGACAATATTTGATATTTCGTGTGTCGGTGCCAAATTGCCGCATACGAAGATTCGTTGAGATATTACCGCGATATGAATAATGTGATTTCAACGGCTATATTGGAAGGCGAAGCACGTGGTGAAGCACGCGGAAAAGAATTAGGTCGTCAAGAAGAAAAACTCGCTATTGCCCGTCATATCAAACAAATCGGGGCTTCCGGCTGAAGAGATTTTGAAAGCAACTGGTCTTTCACTTGAAAAATTGCGACACTTGTCAGCACTTTTATTTACACATAACACAAGTTTACTTATGAACCTTCACCAACAAACGGTACTCATTACCGGAGCATCTGCCGGAATCGGTTTTGCTTCAGCAGAGGTTTTCGCCGAAGCCGGCGCACGTCTGATTTTAGCAGCACGGCGCAAAGACCGCCTCGACAATCTTGCAAGCTCCCTAAAAAGCCGCTTTGGAACTGAATCGTACACCATTGCGTTGGATGTGCGTGACCGTCAAGCCGTCAAAACAAGTGTAGAAGCGCTTCCCGCAGCATGGCAGGAAATTGATATTCTTATCAACAATGCCGGTTTATCGCGTGGATTAGAGCCGATTCAGGAAGGCAGTATTGACGATTGGGAAGAGATGATAGATGCGAATGTGAAAGGTTTGCTGTATGTCAGCCGTGCTGTATTGCCCGGAATGGTCGCCCGGAAACGCGGTACAGTTATTAACTTAGGTTCGATTGCCGGACGGGAAGTTTACCCGAAGGGTAATGTTTATTGCGCCACTAAAAGTGCAGTTCGAGCGCTTTCTCAAGCAATGTACCGCGACACCAACGGTTCCAATGTCCGTGTATGCAACATTGACCCGGGTATGGTAGAAACAGAATTTTCCGAAGTACGTTTTCATGGGGATACAGACCGAGCAAAAGCTGTTTATCAAGGTTTGATACCGTTATCAGCGCGTGATATTGCCGATGTTATATTGTTTTGTTGTACCCGTCCGCCACATGTAACCTTACATGATATTCAAATTATGCCAACTGCACAAGCAGCAGCAACGATTGTTACACGTCAGTAATATCTCTGTTAATCGTCTTTTTCCGCATTTAACACAAGGGGCAACATTATGGATGAAATATTTTTTCAATGGGCAAATAATATCGTCGCACAATCATGGCAACTCTTTTTTCGAGCGCTGGATAGTGCAGAATTTTCATGGTTTTTCGCTGCAACCGCATTAGTAGGAATGTGGTTCGCGGGAAAACCCGACACACAAATGTCCTATATCCAAACACTCGGTACATCTGTCAAAGACCAAAAGCTCATACGCGCTCATGTTATCGTCTTATTTTGCTCAATGGCAGCTTCATTTGTATTCGCTCGCGTCCTCCAGCATTTTTTTCCCCGTCCCCGCCCGATGGCTGTGGCGCAGATGCACATTCCGATTGACCCGATCATTTGGGAACAAATTAAATCCTCCATTTCTACACAAGGCTCATTTCCAAGCGACCACGCTGTCATGTGGTTTGTTATGGCGGCGGGACTGTTTTGGTTGAATCGGTATGCAGGCATTACCGCTCTTATTGTAAGTATTCTTCTATCCATTATGAGAATTGGCACAGGATTTCATTGGTTCAGTGACATTGCTGCCGGAGCGCTGCTGGGTATTACGGTAACAGCACTCACATTCTGGTTATTGCCCAAAATTAGCATTCTTGAACGGACAGTGTATAAGATTGTGTCAATGTTTGACCGTTATCCCGTTATTTCTTATACGCTTGGTTTTTTAATTGTTATGGATTTTTCTCGTAAATTCGCGGGATTATTTGGTATCATGGCAACATTATTAGGCAAATCACTTTCGCACTAAAAGTTATTCGATTGTCTATGAAAATTGGTATTATTGGCGGTAGTTATAATCCGCCTCACATCGCACATCTTATCATTGCTGACCGATTCACCGAACAGATGAAATTGGATGTCACGTTCTTTGTGCCGGCATACCGCTCACCATTCAAAATTATGGATGATTCAATTGATTTTGGTACGTCGGGACAACGTTTGGAAATGCTGAATTTAGCAATTGAATCCAATGAAAAATTTGAAGTTGATACGGTGGAAATCGACCGCGAAGGAGTGTCTTATACGATTGACACGGTGAGGTATTTTCAGGAAAAATTTGGTGCTGAAGCGGAATTACACCTGCTCGTCGGGGGCGACCAAGCGGCTGCATTTACCCGATGGAAAGATTGGCAGGAAATTGTAGATTGTGTGCAATTGTGCATTGCTCGCAGACCGCATACTATCGCACCGGATGTTGAACGGGCAATTGCTTTTCACCTTGCTACCGATGCGCGTTCTCCGGTATGGATAGAAGCACCGATTTTAGCGGTTTCTTCAACTGAAGTCCGACAGCGCGTAGCAAACAATCAGTCTATCCATTACCTTGTCCCGGAAAATGTGCGCCAGTATATTTACCACAATAATTTGTACAAAATGCCGGAGAATGACGGTTCTTGGAGGATTTAACAAACGAAAGAGTTGGCTTTGTCGTCAATTACTCTATCAGCAGTATTTTCTTCTCACCAGCATAGCATACCTATGGAAACATTCGACATTCACCTTTTTTCTGAAGAAACATTGCGTAAGCAACTCGAAACTGCCGAAAATAAACTTGGCTATAAACTCGTTCATTTTTATGTAGATGATAAGGGCGTTTTGAGTAAAACACCAACCTCCAAAACAGCCCAATTCTATTTATCACCTTCGGGCGGCACATTACGCGACACAAATTTTAATTTGGTCACATACAGCGCCAGATATGATATGTACAAAGGTTTAGGACGATTGTAAAAAGTTGACGTCTCAACATTCAGAAGAAAATTTCGCTGGCAGCAAAATATTTCTTCACAAACGCTGAATGTTATTTGATTTTTACACGGAAATCTGCTAAGTTTATAGCCATGTAGGCAGGTCTGTACAGAGTTTCCGTATCCGGTTTCCTCATACTTCCGGCTTTCTACGAAACGATAGTACCTGTTTTACCTCAGTTTTTTTTGTGTTTCACTACTTTGTATAATGATTATGGACCCGATTATACGCTTAATCATTGTAACCGTGTTGAGTTTCCTCGCAGGTTCACTTCCCACAGCAGTCATTATTAGCCGCCGTTTTTTTGGTTTTGATATTCGTGAGCGCGGCAGCGGTAATATGGGTAGTACCAATGCTTTCCGAGTTTTGGGTGTAAAATGGGGTTTGACGGTGCAAATCATTGATATTTTGAAAGGTGTTTTGGCTGTAACTGTGATTGCTTATCTTTTTGTGGGTGAACAGATTCCTTTTCCAAATTACACTCCCTTCCAAGATATTACACTTGTGCGCGTCATTTGTGGCATTGCAGCCGTAATGGGACATATTTGGTCACCATGGGTTGGCTGGAAAGGTGGTAAAGGTATTAACACTGCCGTTGGTATGTTAATTGGTGTCGCTCCGGTTGAGGTTGCCATTATTTTCAGCATTTTCCTTATTACTGTTGGTATCTCGGGCTATGTTTCGCTTGGATCTATTCTTGCAGCAATGGCACTTCCGACGACAATGGCTGTTCGGTATAACATCTTTCATGTTGATATCGAAGGTTATCATACTATTGTCTTTATGCTTATCGGCTTGAGCTTATTGGTTATTTACGCACACCGACAAAATATCCAACGACTTTTAGCAGGAAATGAAAACAAGTTTGAGAACCTTAGATTAGTCAATATCTTCAAGAAAAAATAGGAATCTGGATTCCGCAATTGTTTCATCTCTACGATTCGACATTATGCATATTTCCGTTTTAGGAGCCGGCGGCTGGGGAACAGCGCTGGCTCTTGTTTTATCCGCCAATAATCATCGCGTCACACTTTGGGCACGGAACGCAGACACTATTGCACAAGTTCGGAGAACTCGCATTAATAGTGCTTATCTGCCCGGAGTAGTTATTCCGGATGAAATTCATCTTACCCATGACCCCAATGAAGCCAATAGCGCCGAAATGCTCGTTATTGCTATTCCCACACAGTTTATTCGTCCTGCCTTTGGAGATTATGGTTTACAGGCAAAGGGAAAAATCGTCGTCAGTACCTCCAAAGGCGTTGAACGAGGAACGCTTATGCGCGTTTCTGAAATTTTACGTGATGCAGCCGGTGTCGAAGGAAAATATTTTGCCGCATTAACCGGACCAAGCCACGCGGAAGAAGTCGCTCGACAACTTCCAACGACGGTCGTCGCGGCTTCCGAAAGCGAGGATATTGCAAAACTCGTCCAGCGTGCATTTACCCGTTCTACTTTTCGTGTCTATCATTCGACTGATGTTATTGGCGCTGAACTGGGTGGTGCTGTTAAAAATGTCATTGCCATTTCTGCGGGCATTGTTGATGGTTTAGGCATGGGTGATAATACCAAAGCAGCCTTGATTACGCGAGGACTGGCAGAAATTACTCGTTTGGGTCTTGCACTAGGAGCGCAACCGATGACATTTTCCGGTCTTTCCGGGCTGGGAGATTTGATTGTTACTTGCGCAAGCCGCCATTCCCGGAATCGTGCTGTTGGGGAACAAATTGCCAAAGGCAAGACCTTAGACCAAATTCGTCGTGAAACGCAACAAGTCGCGGAAGGGGTGTTTTCGTCGGAATCCGTTAATGCACTCTCCCATAAAATAGGTGTCGAAATGCCGATTGCGCGCAAAGTCTATGAAATCCTATTTGAAAATAAACCCGCACCACAAGCCATGCACGAACTCATGACACGAGAAGTCAAGCCGGAAAATTGGTAAAAGAACAATTGGAACACTGTTGTATCAATTTATATCTCGCCCTGAAGATGACAGAGTTTTTCTTTTTTCCTCACAACACTGTGCAACTTCGTGCGGTTTTTCCAGTCTTGATTTTCTCAACCAGAGATATATTCTTGCTCTTTGCACGATGCTCTTCGGTAAGAAGATTATTAGAATGCATTGCCTTTGTCCTTTGTCTTTATACTATTTCTCCATATACCCAAGAGGTAAATGCGCAACAACCTTCTGACGAAAAACATTATCCCTCAATAATCACCAATAGCACACCTGTTGATTCCACTGCATACCAACAGCTACAATGCTACCTAGATAGCGCAAAGCGAATGCAATATGTGAATGCTCTTCGTCAGGAATACTTTGCCCGCGAAGCACAGCGTATAGCAATACATCTCAGAGATACCTTAGCATTGATTGAATCATATCTACAACTAGCCGGATCTTTTAGTGCGAGGGCAATGCGTTTCCGTGATGTTGAAGCTATTAAGAAAGCATTAGTATTAGCACAAAGGAGATATAATACAACTGCACTTTCCCGAGCATATAATCAACTTTCCAATTCGTATCGTCTTCTTTTGCGGTATGATTCTGCAACAACTTTTGCTGAACGCGCCATGTTTTATGCGAATAAAACACATGATAGCGTGTTGTATATGATTGCGTGGGGAAATTGGGCGCAAGTACGAGTCCGAAAGCGAGAATATGAGGCAGCATTACCTATTTTTGAGAATCTCAAGCACTTTTTTGCCAGACGAGGTTTGACAGGAGAATATATTGGAACGGTGTCACGAATAGGATATGTCAAAGGGCTTCAGGGCGACCGTTTGAGCGAAATCGCATATTATCGAGAAGGCTACGCTCTAAGCCAACAACAAGGTTTGAGAATGATGACAGCCGAAGTGGGAAGTACCTTAGGGGCTGCAGAATTTTATTTGCAGCGATATGACAGCGCTATCATCAAACTAAATCAATCATTACAGCTTGCCTATTCATTGGAAATGTTTGAATTGATAGAAGAAAATCATCTTTATCTTTCTCGTGCATTTGAAGCCTTGAACAAGCCTTCCGAGGCGCTGTATCACTACAAACAGTTTGTTAATACCGTCAAACGTCCTTCCATTGGCAGTGATGGCGAGCAACAAGATTTGGAATTGCGTCGTTATGAAGAACTCATAGGCGATCAGCAAATCCTTCTACTGAAACGCGAGGCAGAAAAACAACGTCTTGAACGCACAGTAATAAGCGGGATTTTGGCTCTTGTCATTGTTATGACAACTATTGGAATATTGCTATGGCGACGGGAAATCCGCAGACGAGAACGAATCCAACACCAGCAATTACAAATGTTTGCTTCATATACCAGCGATGTCATCACTTGCCATGATTTACAAGGACTCTATACGTATATCAGCCCCAGCATGACGGCAATGTTGGGATATACCTCCGAAGAATTGCTCGGAAAGAACCCTTATCCTTACATTCACCCCGATGATGTTGAGGGGGTAAAAAAATCCTACAAGGCAATGATAACAACGAAGACGACAGGTCGTCATCAATGTCGTTTTCGGAATAAGAATGGTGATTACAAGTGGATAGAAGTTACCTACAAGCCCGTTCTGAGCGACGCAGGAGATATAACTGCCTATATTCATTCAACACGCGATGTGCATGAGCGGGTCGAAGCAGAACAAAAACTTCGCGCAAGCCAAGAAGCACTTCGCGCAACGTTATTTAATACTCCGAATGTTTCAGTGCAGTGGTATGATTCGGAAGGAAAAATTGTTTTGTGGAATAAAGCATCAGAGACGATGTATGGTTGGTCAGAGCAGGAAGTATTGGGTAAGACATTAGAAGATATTCATTTTTTTATTCATGAGGCAGAGTATCAAGAGTTTCAACACACAATTCAACATATTCTGACAACCGACGAACCTGTAGGTCCGTATCAATATCAATTCCGACGAAAAGATGGTTCACTTGGATTCGGGGAATCAGCAAATTTTGCGATACCGATTTCCGACACACCAGATATTGAAAAACAGCGTATTTGCGTGTGTATGGACATTGATATTACCACTCGATATCATGCCGAAACTGCTTTGCAGCAAGCTAATGATGATTTAGATGCCATGTTGCGTATGATGGGTGTTGGAGTAGCAGTTAATGTGGAGAATCGGTATGTGTTTACGAATGAAAAGTTCCGTACAATACTTGGTTACACAGAGCAGGAGTTTCATTCACTGTTGGTCATCGAAGAAATTGTTCATCCAGACGACAGAACAACGACATATCGGCGCTATCGAGAGCGTTTGCAAGGTATTGATTCTCATCATCAGGCAGTCGAAGCACGGTACAGGCACAAAAACGGGCATTATGTCTGGCTGGAAATTTCCGGTCTGCTCTTTACATATCAAGGAAAAAAAGCTACTCTGGTAACATTTATTGATATTACCGAGCGTCGAGCGGCTGAACACCGGCTACGCAAAAATGAAGCGGAAGTGCGTGCTGTGCTGGAAAGTACAAAAGACCAAATCTACTCACTGGATACCACCTATCACCTGCTAACGTACAATTCTGCATATGCCGAATCGGCACGAAAAATCTTTAATGTAACGCTGCAACCCGGTATAGATGTGATGAGTTTTGTACCGATTGCCCTTGTCGGTAAACCGGAAGCTCTTCAGGAAGAACACCGCATTTGGAAAGAACGCTATAACCGGTGTCTAGCCGGTGAACGTTTTAGTGTGGTCTATTCACAGAAATTGGGCGATACAATTCATTATTTTGAACATCTCTATAATCCGATTTACGACGCAGACGGCAATATTGTTGGTATCGTCGCGTTTAATAGAGATATTTCTGAAATGAAGCGTGCCGAAGAACAGATTAAGCATAGCGAGCGAATATTACGGCAAACCGGTCAAATGGCAAAAGTAGGAGGCTGGGAAATTGACCTTATCGGGGAACAACGATTGGTACGTTGTACCGAAACGACACTAGATATTTTTGGTCGCCCGCCAGAGACGGAACCAACGTGGGAAATGCTCCTTAGTCATTACGACAACAGTTTTCATCCAATGTTAGAGAGCATCATCCAAAAAGCAATTCACTCCCAAGAAACGCAGGAATACGAGGCACAAATTACGACATTTGACGGCAAACGCCGGTGGATGTATAGTCAGGTGCATATCGAACAGCGCGGTGACCAAGCACTACGCCTTTTTGGTGCAATTCAAGACATCACCGAGCGTAAAGAAGCGGAATTACTTATTCAACAGCAATTGCAAGCGCTTGAAGAAAAGAATGCTGAAATGGAGCGTTTTACCTATACTGTTTCTCACGACCTCAAAAGCCCCCTTATTACAATACGAGGTTTTCTCGGCATGATTCAGGAAGATATTCAAGAAGGAGATTTTAGCCGCGTCAGTAAAGATTTGCTCCGCATTGATAACGCAGCGACAAAAATGCAACACCTCTTAGAAGATCTTCTAGAACTTTCTCGCATTGGACGTGTTATCAATCCCCAAGAAACATTCTCGATGACTGTGCTTGCTAATGAAACAGTAGAATTATTAGAAGGGATTGTGAAACAACGAAACGTTACAGTCCGTGTTCAAGCTGATATGCCGACCATTGTCGCTGACAAAGAACGATTTCGTGAGGTGTACCAAAATCTTATTGAAAATGCAACAAAATTCATGGGGCGTGATAATGCTCATCCGCTTATTGAAATAGGATGCGGTTACGACGATATTGAACCAATTTTCTTCGTCCGCGACAACGGCATTGGCATTGCTAAACAATACCAACAAACCATCTTCGGACTCTTCGATAAACTCGACCAACACTCCGACGGTACAGGAATTGGGCTTGCATTAGTGAAACGGATTGTAGAACTTCATGGCGGACGTATTTGGGTAGAAAGTGAACAGGGCAATGGTTCAACCTTTTACTTTACCTGTAAGCAAAATACCCCACAAAACAGTACCGCCAATTCCACACTCTAAATTGGCAAAGTATTACAAGAAAATATATTACAAGGAAATATATTGTTCTCGGCGTTTTTTTTGCTATATTCTATTATTCAGCAATACTTTATTACAGGAAAAACTGTACATCAGAACCTTTTGGGTCATTATACTGCCTTGCCATAGAAAAATTCGAGGACTGTACTACTATGGTTTCCGCATATATGACATGATTTAAGAATGCTTCACTCTAACGAATGTGATTTTTTTACTTGAGAGCCATACTATGGAAAATGTTCATTTGGTTATACTTTTGGTTGAAGATAATCCTGACCACGCAGAATTAGTCCTGCGTAGTTTGAATAGGCATAAAGTAGCCAGTGGTATTTTCCATGTGGATGATGGGGAAAAAGCGCTGGAGTTTTTGCGTAATCAGGGTGATTATGCAGACAAAACTAAGTTTCCTCGACCAAATTTGATACTGTTGGATTTGCGCCTGCCCAAAATTGATGGTCTGACTGTCTTGCAGACCATTAAGGATGATGTTCTCCTTTCTACGATTCCCGTTGTTGTGTTGACTTCCTCTCATGCCGAAGCCGATGTAAATTCTGCTTATTTGCGCCGTGCAAACAGTTATATTGTCAAGCCCCTTGATTATCCGAAATTTACTCAACTTATGAACGACCTTGGATATTATTGGCTCGACCGCAATGTCAATCCTCCCTCGATTGCCTGAAACAGTTACAATACATACGGATACGGTAAATAACAGTAATAACATTGCGCGATACATGGTCTGAAAAAAGATACTCCTCGGTCTGAAAAATTATTATTGGGATTACTGTTGAGGGTTATTAGTCGGTATGCTGTGAACATCATTTTTTTGCGTTCAGCCTCCAATCTATTTCTTTCGGCTCGTCTTTTTGCGCCTTGAAACGCCCGTTATTTCGTCTTTTGTTATGAATTATATTCTTTGCATAGAACCAAGCGCCGATTCAGCTCTTACCGACAGCCATTATCAGCCATTTGTCGATCTTGCGACAATGCTTTTCCCGTCAGCATTGGTTGATAGCGTCTCTACGGTCACGGAAGCGTTTCGATTGATTCAAGAAAAACAGTATGGAGTGATTATCTTCCCGTTGGAAATCTACCAAGACAATACCTTCGCGGAGTTTGCCGCCTATTGCTCGTCCCGACCTACCGTTGCACTGGTAGCCGCTATCGACAAACGTGAATACAGCGCCGTCGAAAAGGCTTTGGCGGTAGGCGCGGTGGATTATATTGCAGCACCAATTACCAGCGCTGAGTTTCGCGCTGCCTTGCAGCGCCAATTTGAACGCATTGCACTTATACAAGACGCCATACAGCGAACTCGACACGAGATAGCACTGCAAATTGCCAACGTTTTACCACACGAATTTCGTACACCGCTCAACGGGCTTATTGGTTTTATCAGTCTTTTACGCACCGATGATTTGCACGAAGAAGAAAAGTCCATGGCACTACATTTTTTGGGTCAGTCCGTTGACAGATTGCATCAAACAGCCGAGAAATTCTTACTTTTTGCTGAATTAGAACAACACCATGCCGACGAAGGCTCCTTAGACGAGAATGCACGGCGCTTTGCGACATTCGGCGTAAAGGGGCTGACGATGGATATTGCAATGGAAGTTTTTGATGGATTTCATAGACAATCCGATGCGGTCTTTCATTTAGACGGTGATGACGAATGTTCGGTAAAAGTTCGTGCGCAGCATTTGCGTTTTTTAATCAAAGAACTTATTACCAATGCGTGTAAATTTTCTAAACCGCAAACAGCAATCCACATTACCGTCAAACACGATAGTACCTTCTGTACAATTATTATTCAGGATTTCGGTATCGGTTTTGAGCCGGAATATCTTTCTCAAATTGGTGCGTTTAATCAATTTCGGCGGGAATTTCAAGAACAACAGGGAGTCGGATTCGGCTTGCCCATTATTCAACGTATTCTCGCACTTTATGGCGGCAAACTGAATATCAGCAGTACACCTAAAACGACAACCACTATAACCATTCTTCTGCCGCTCGCACCTATGACTCATGATGACGAAGATTACAACACCGTGCAGTATATTACCATGCACCCTATTGCACGGTAAGTTGCCAAGAAGTATATTGCCAAAAATCACCATTCTTTGGCACTGTTTTCTTTTTGGTCTATGTTTCCTCTCCGATTTCTCCCAACTCTTTTGTTGCTGGCGCTCTGTACGTGTGTAAATGTACTCGCCCAGCGTTCTACCGTTACCTTCCGCCTTGCCGACCCGCAAAAACGCTACATCCGCGCTTTTGTGCCGGGTGAGTTCAATAATTGGGGACCGAATAACGGCGGAAGAATAAGCGCCGGTGCGGTTTCCGAGATGCAGTACGATTCGGAAAGCGGCGCATGGACAAAAACGCTCGTACTGAATACGGGGCAGCGTTATCTTTACAAATTTCACGTTCACCGCGATGCTTCGGGAGCGCAATTCGACTGGCTTCCCGACCCTTTGAACGAAGTACAGGACGGTTCACCGAATCAAAATTCCGTGCTGCAAATCGCACCCTTGCTGGTGTTTCAACCCGCCTTGCAAGTGAGTAATGGTGCGGTTTCCGGCGTAAGCGCCTCAGTAGTGATGAATGCCAATCTGACACGACTTTCCGTTGTTGCCGGAGCAGATACTATCGCGCTTACGGGCAGTACGCTTGCAGGTGTGCAGCAAAGCGGCTTGCTCAGAGTGCAGTTTTCAAGACCTGTTGCAACCACAGCAACCGTACGCATTCTGGCAAACGACGCTGCCGGAAACAGTGCTAATTATCGCTTTCCCGTTATTATCAACGCCACTCCAGCATGGGCGCGTGATGCTGTTTGGTATCAGATTTTTCCTGAGCGCTTCCGCAACGGCGACCCGCGCAACGACCCCACGCGCCAAAGCCTTGAACTCGGCAACGGCGTTACGGACAAATGGCGCATCAAACCTTGGGGCAGCGATTGGTTCTCGCGGGACGAGTGGGAACGCGAGTTTGGGAGCAATTTTTACAATAATTCCATCTTCCACCGCCGCTACGGAGGCGATTTGCAGGGAATTATAGACCGTTTGGATTACCTCAAAGATTTGGGCATTACGGCGCTCTACCTCAACCCCATATTTTACGCCAATTCGCTGCATAAATACGACGGCAATGCGCATCATCACATTGACCCCTACTTCGGACCGAATCCTCAGGCGGACTTGGCGCAAATTGCCCGTGAAAATGCCGCCGCAGAGCCGTATAATCCCCGCACATGGCAATGGACAAGCGCCGATTCGCTCTTTTTGCGACTTATTCAAGAAGTGAAGCGGCGGAATATGCGCATTATCATTGACGGCGTGTGGAATCACACGGGGCGCGGGTTTTATGCGTTTGAGGACATCGTTCGGAATCAGTCGCAATCCCGCTTTAAGGATTGGTATAACGTAACGCGCTTCGACGACCCCGCAACGGCAACGAATGAATTTGCGTACAGGGGCTGGGAAAATTTCGCCTCGCTGCCTGAATTTGCGAGGACTTCCGACGGACGAGACCTCGCGCCGGCACCAAAGGAATACATCTGGAACGTTACGCGGCGCTGGATGGACCCGAACGGTGACGGCAATCCCGACGACGGCATTGACGGCTGGCGTTTGGACGTAGTGCCGTATATGCCGCTTGGTTTCTGGAATGAGTGGAATGTCTATGTTCGCACGATTAACCCCAACGCCTACACCACCGCCGAAATCTGGACAGACCAAACCCCATTATTCGTGCGGGGCGGCAACTTTTCGGCAGCGATGAATTACTGGGCATTTGCGCTTCCCGTCAAGGACTTTTTTATCAACAGGCGCGGCACGGCGGAATCCTTTTGGAATACCATTACAAGCCGCATGAATGCTTATACGCCGGAGGTGCAAGCCGCCATGCAAAATATGATGGATTCCCACGACACCGAGCGCTTGGCATCGCAAATCGTAAACAGCAACCTGACCGGAACGCCTACCAATAACGCATGGGGGCGACCATCCTACCTCATTCGCAAGCCCACCGAGCAGGAGCGCGACGTGCAGAAACTCATTGCGCTGTTTCAAATGACCTTCACCGGCGCACCGATGCTCTATTACGGCACGGAATCCGGCATCTGGGGCGGCAACGACCCCGACGACCGCTCCCCGATGAACTGGGCGGATATTCGCTTTGATGCGCAGGCAGGTTCGCACTCACCAGCGTTTGTGCGCCCTGTGGATGATATGAATTTTGATAGTAGTTTGGCGGGGTTTTATCGTAATCTTTTTCAAGTGAATCGGCGTTGCCGTGCGTTAAGTTATGCCTTTACCCCCACAGGCTATCTTCCTGTCATAGGTGGTTTTTCTAGAATGCTTCGGTTGTCCGCTCCAGAACCCGTTCTCGTAATACACCAAGACGGTGGTGTGTATGTAAGATATGATGATGGGGTGATTGGTCAGCATTTGGAGTGCAGTCGTACTCTTGTGATAAATCCTTCAAATGATTCTGCCTCAGTTATGATAAATAATCAGCAATTGAATTCATTCTTTTCTATTGGTCAGCCATATATATACACTCATGGTAGTCCGCAAAATTTACAATATTCTCGAACTGATTTACGCACAACTATTATTTTACCGCCTCGAAGCGGTGCTATATTCCAGAATTTTACTACTGTTGCAGTGCAAGATGATAGAAAGCGTAAACAGCCAATTTCTTCCTACCCCCAACCCTTCACCGAGCGCACCACGCTGGAATACACGCTGGAGCGCCCGTCGGAAGTGCTGGTACGGGTGCATGATGCCTTGGGGCGAGAGATGATGCGCTTTTCAGAGGGTGTTTTGTCCGAAGGCACACACACGCGGGAGATAGACGGGACGGCACTTGCAAGCGGGGTGTATTTCTGTACTGTCAGCGAGGGTAATGGTGCAGTGCGGCGGGTGATGCTGGTGAAGCGGTGATACAAAAAATCTCCACCGCTTTCGCTGTAAAAAATGCTATATTTGCAAGCTATACTCTCAATTCGCTTGCGCACCCTCTCGCGCATTGACCATTTTTCGCACTATTCGCAGACTTCCGATGAAAGACGCACTTATCCGGCGCATTACAGAACGTGATTATACGGTTGGTATTATTGGTTTGGGTTACGTTGGTCTGCCGCTTTTGGCGGCGTTTCATAAGCAGGGCTTCCGCGTTTTGGGGATTGATATTGATGCCGCAAAAATAGAAGCATTTCGCACAGGCACAAGCTATATCAAACATTTTCCCGCAGCAGAAATGCAGGAATTAAGCGCTTCCGAGCGTGTGCGCGTGACGAATGATTTTTCGCTGGTGAAAGAAGCCGATGCCGTTATTTTGTGCGTTCCCACGCCGCTCACCAAACACCGTGAGCCGGATATGAGCTATATCATCAATACTTCCAATGCTATTGCTCCGCATTTGAAGCGCGGTCAAATTATCATTCTTGAATCCACGACCTACCCCGGAACGACGGACGAACTTATTCGCCCGATTTGCGAGCGTGCATCGGGGTTGAAGTCCGGTGAAGGCTTGTATTTCGCTTTTAGTCCTGAACGCGAAGACCCGGGAAATCCGAATTTCGGCACGGCGACTATTCCCAAAGTAATTGGCGGTGATGGCTCAGATGCTTTGGATATTGCCGAAGCGCTCTACTCTGCCGCAATTGTCCGCACGGTGCGCGTTTCCAATCCCAAAACGGCAGAAGCGGTGAAGCTGCTGGAAAATATCTTCCGTTCGGTGAATATCGCGCTGGTGAACGAGTTGAAACTGGTTTTTCACGCGATGGGCATTGATATTCACGAGGTTATTGAAGCCGCTAAAACAAAGCCGTTTGGCTTTATGCCGTTTTATCCCGGTCCCGGTTTGGGCGGGCATTGCATCCCGATTGACCCGTTTTATCTGACGTGGAAAGCACGGGAATTTGGCTTGCACACACGCTTTATTGAGCTTGCCGGCGAGGTCAATACTGCCATGCCGCAATTTGTCCTGAAGCGCACAATCGAAGCACTGAACCACAAGAAAAAATGTATGAACGGCAGCCGTATTTTATGCGTGGGACTGGCGTATAAGCCCGATGTGGACGACATGCGTGAATCACCGACCTTTGCGATTATGGATTTGCTCCAGCATGAAAAAGCTATCGTTGATTTTTATGACCCGTATATTCCGACTATACCGACAACACGCGAACACGCTAACTATACCGGGAAGACATCTGTTCAATGGCGCAAAGACGTGGTTTCCGAATATGATGCTGCCGTGATTGTCACGAATCATAAATCGGTCAATTACGCGGAATTGCTTGAGTGGTGCGATACGGTCATTGACACGCGTAATGCGCTAAATGGCATGAATGCTCATATTGAACAAATTTGGAAAGCCTAATTTCCTTTTGTTGTTCCGGCATGCCCTACCTCTTTGTCAAACAGGATACTTATCCTTTTCAATTTCGTAGGTATTTACGCCCAACTATTCTTTTTGCTTCTGCGTCATTATGGCGACACTTTCACAAGCACTTCACTCTTCTTCGTCCTCGAATAAGCATCCTCAAACGGAAGCAGGAGCATTAGTGCGAGGCAATACAGACACAATATTTCATGTGCCGCGTTCACCACGTTTATATCAAATTACTTTTGATATACTCAGTTTCAGCACCAGTTTTGTTGTGTATTATTTCTTACGATTTTTTAGTGGACTATTTGAAACTTCAACCAGCGCATTTACCCAACCCTTGATGTCGGATGAACGAACAGCGTTGATTGTGGCGGCGGTGATTGCGCTCTATGGCTACTGGGCGCTGCTGTTTTGGTTTGGCGGTTTGTATGAAGATTGGTATGTCCGCTCGCCATTTGATGAATTTTTTACGATTATTCGGATTACGTTTATTGGTTGTTGTATTCTGGGATTGTTGATTTTTTTGGATGATCTTTCGCCCTCACAAAATCCGCGCCTGTTAATTTTTTTGTATTGGGTTGCCTTTTGCGCAAGTGTTTGCTTGGGTCGCATCACCGCCCGTTATACGCAGCGTCTTTTGCGCATACGGAATATTATTACGTTTCCAACATTATTTGTAGGTTCGTCCGACCATATTCGCTCCTTGCTCGCTTCTGTGCGCCAAGCACCGGCATTTGGTTTTCGTCCGGTTGGTGTCGTCATGTCGAATCCGGCTGAAGCAGAAAAATGGCAATCATTCTTGGAAAATGATGATAGCAAGAATACCAAAGATACATCGCCCCCCCTTGTAGGTATCTTAAATGATATTCCAACGTTACTGCCTGCATTGCGCCCCGCAACTGTCCTTGTTTCTACGGCAGCTCCTGACCATGAAGAACTTTTGCGCATGGCAAATGAATGTGAGAAGCACGATATTACGCTGAAAATTGTACCGGATTTGTATGAAATTTTTTCGGGTCAAACCCGCACACAACACGTGTACGGCATCGCTCTTATTGAAATTAGCGCACAGATTATGACTCCTTGGCAACGAGTAATGAAGCGCTTAATGGATATTATTCTCAGTCTTTTGGGAATTATTGTGGGCTTGCCGATATGGATTTTGATTGGAGTGATTGTTGCCGTCGAAACACCCGGCGGAGCGCTATATTCCCAAATTCGCATCGGGCGCGGCGGTGTTCCTTTTCGGATTTGGAAATTTCGCTCTATGGCGCAAGGCTCGGATAAAGTTACCGGCTTTACCCAAGTTAATGATGCTCGTGTAACGCCGTTTGGTCGCATTATTCGTAAAACGCACTTGGATGAAATTCCCCAATTATGGAACATTCTCAAAGGCGATATGAGCATCGTCGGGCCGCGTCCGGAAGTTCCGAAATTAGTAGAGAAATTTAGCGCTGCTATCCCTTATTATCCGCGTCGTCATAAAGTACGCCCCGGTCTAACGGGCTGGTGGCAGATTAGTCCAAGCTATTTTCAATATCAGGAAACTTTTGATGATATACGCAGTCGCCTGACTTACGACTTTTATTACATTGAGAATATCTCGTTCCGGCTTGATATTGAGATTATTATTCGCACTGTAATAAAGGTCTTTAAGGGACACGGGCAGGCATAACTATTTGCGATTGATTGTACAACATGAATATTCTGATTATCATTCCGACATATAACGAAAGCGATAACATTCGCGCAATTACCGAGGCTATTTTTGCTGTTCATCCAACACTCGAAATTTTGGTCGTGGATGATAATTCTCCGGATGGTACAGGAAACCTTGTACGCACAATGCAAATGCTCAATCCTAAAATTCACCTTTTGGAACGAACCGGAAAACTTGGGTTGGGAACGGCATATTGCGAAGGATTTCTTTGGGCGATAGAGCGGGGGTACGACATTGTGTTTGAAATGGATGCCGATTTTTCCCACGACCCGAAAGAAATTCCCAATTTCCTTCAGGCGATTGAAGATGCTGATGTCGTCTTGGGCTCACGGTATAGTCGGGGCGTGAATGTCGTGAATTGGCCCATGCAGCGCCTTTTGCTGAGTTGGTTTGCCAACGTTTATACGCGCTGGATTACCAGAATGCCGATTCATGACGCAACGGGTGGTTTTAAGTGTTTCCGCACAGAAATTTTACGCAACGTCAATCTCAAACGTATTCGCTCTAATGGGTATGCGTTTCAAATCGAAATGAATTTCAAACTTTGGCGGCGAGGCGCACGGATTGTTGAAATACCAATTATTTTTGTTGATAGGCGCAGCGGTGTCTCAAAAATGAGTAAAAACATCATCTGGGAAGCCGCATGGCTGGTCTGGAAACTTCGCTTTGCTGCACTTTTCGGGAAATTATGACACTCTCATTTTTGACAAGAGCAAATTGGTCGGAACACACCTTTTTCAAACGAGATATATTATTGCTCTCTGGTTTTGTTATTGCTATTATCCCGGTTACGCTCTTATTTACAGGCTGGATAAGTGGATTGATAGTTGTTGCTTTACCCTTGCTTATCCTTGTTCTTATGCTCTTTATTCGTTACCCACGTATATGGCTGTACACGGGAGCTATTTTGAATTATTTTTGGATTTCAAGCGGTAAGGGAGATGATGCAATTACCTTGAAAGAGTATACTCTTGTCGCATTTATTATGGGTGGGCTTTGGATATGGATATTTTCAATGGTTTTTATCAAGAAACGCAAAATTATTCGGCATTTAGGCGACAAAATTCTTATACTGATAGTGTTCTTGATGCCCCTAAACTTTATATTAGCATTAATGAATGATGAAACAGTTGCATTAACATGGCTAAGAGAATATTTGCTGTTTTATACAATGCTGTACTATCTTCCTTGGCGTGAGCATTTTACTCAACGCAAGCATATAGCAATATTTTTAGGTTTGACTGCTGGAGTATTCATTTTTATTGGGGCAACAAATTTATGGCAATATGTGAAAGCTGCATCAAATGTACTATATGCATATCAAGTCTGGACTTCTCGCAAAATGCTGAATACGCATATTTTTCTTTGTGCTACAGTTCTTTGCTCAATGGGTGCATTGTACGCCTCCACACGTAAGGCACGGTTGGGAATGTTAGTTCTGACAGCGTTTTACGCCATAGTAGTTTTGGTGAGTTTTTCGCGTGGATTCTGGATTTCAGCTATGATTGGGATTATTGTAACTCTGTGGCTTTTAGATAAAAAGAAAGTCGTTACTGTTGGTTTGTACTCACTTGCAGGAGGAATCATTGTTATCTTCGCAATTCAAGCTCTTTTTCCCGAAAGAGCCGCATTGATTATTAAAGTTATTCAATCTCGCTTCACATCTTCTACTGCTGGAACTCAAGATTTATCACTTCTTGCAAGAGTCTATGAAACACGTGTTGTGCTTGACACCCTTGTTCGATATATTTTAGGAGGAGTTGGGTTAGGTGCTTCATTTACTATTTTCGACCCCCTTGAACGCTACTATACTCGTGTAACGTTTATTCATAATGGTTATTTATTCATTTGGGTAAAACTTGGTCTGCCTTTTTTCCTTGCGTTCTATGGGGCTTGGGCGTATATGATGCGGAAGGCATATTTGCTTGCACAAGAGAAAAAAAACGCCCCACTTCAGCGTATTTTAGCTGCGGGGGCGTTTGGAAGTTTAGTTGCTTTTACCTTACTGAATATCACAAGTGCTATTCCCGAAGCGCGTGACGGATTCTACTGTTTATCGGTATTATTTGCTGCTATTGGTTTTGCAGAGTATTTGCCACCGACCGAGTCACTTGGGGGAAGGATAAAAAAATAGTGCTACATTTTGGATGCTGCGGGTAAGAGAGTCGGTAAAACATGATAGAGAAAAACTAAACCCGACATTTAGCATTCAAACCCTGGCACTTTCTCTGATATTCTAAGGGAAAATTTCTGCAACAGCCAGCGATAACGGTGGCAGAATTGGCATCGGAACGGTTTCGTGAATGTGATAGCGTTGTAGAGTTGTGTACATACCTTGCTGAGGTTTCTGAAAAACCTCCAGCACTCCTTCCACAAGATTAACTATCCAATACTCAGGAATTTCAGCCTGTGCATATAGAAGAGATTTTTTATTGCGGTCATATTCCAGTGTTGCATCAGCAACTTCTATGAGAAGAAGCACATCGGATGCTGTCGGCAAAGCGGTCTTATCGAAGTCGGGCGAATAGCGAAAAATCGCAATATCAGGCTCAGGCTGCGAGTAAGAAGTAAGCGCAATGGGTGATTGCACAGCAATAAAGATTTCTTTTGCAGCGATTGCTGAAGCTAAATGTTGAAAAAGTAGCGCATTGATTTGCCCGACTGCCCAAAAATGGCGACTACCCATTGCTGTCATAGCAAAAATCTCACCTTCTATCAATTCTGTACGAGGCTCTTTTTCAAAGGATATAATACCAAATTTGGCAAGAGCCGCATAATCATCTACACTAAAACGCCAGCGCTCCGGTTGAGAAAAGCCAGTGTGGCTTGGCTGAAATGCAGAACGATTGCTGGCAACAGGTACATACTCAAGGCTATTACCCAAAGGTAATAACGATTGGACGGATGCCGAATTTCCAGCCATAACCTACCTGTACAGCAAAAAAATGAAACTATTTCAAGAAATACAACACAATCGCCGTAATCATAATGTTCACAAGCGAAAGCGGCAACATGACCTTCCAGCCTAAATTCATCAGTTGGTCATAACGGAAGCGCGGGAGCGACCAACGAACCCAGATGAAGAATGCCATCATAAACAGCACTTTCCCTGCAAACGAGCCAAGTTGAAGCAAGACCATCGGGAGTGTTCCGGCTTTGATACCAATTGCATCCAGTACAAATGTTGGAATTGGTGGTTGCCAGCCACCCAGAAAGAGCGTTACAATGATGCACGGGGCAATAATGATATGCACAAATTCCACGAGCATAAACAGACCAAATTTCATACCCGTATATTCGGTATGATAGCCGCCAACTAGCTCCGGCTCTGCTTCCACGAGGTCGAAGGGGGCGCGATTTGTTTCGGCAAATGAAGCGACAAGGAAAATCAAGAATCCCAAAGGCTGCAAAAAGATATTCCACTTGAAATCTGCTTGCGCTCGGACAATTTCGCCCAAATTCATAGAACCCGTCATCATCATAATACCGATAAGTGATGAACCCAACGTGAGTTCGTAGGAAATCATCTGTGCAGACGAACGCAAACTTCCCAAAAGCGAGTATTTACTGCCCGATGACCAGCCGGCAAAAGTCATACCATAGACCGCAACGGAACTTACGGCAAGAATATACAACAGAGCAAGATTCACATTCGGTGCAACGGCAAAATCAATGCGCGTCTCGCCAATCATCAAGTAATCTGCAAAAGGAATCACAGCAAAAAGCGCGGCTGTTGTTGTAACTGCAATAAGCGGCGCTAGAGTATGGAAAAATTTATTTGCTTCGGAAGGCACAATATCCTCTTTGAAGATAAGTTTTGCCACATCAGCGAAGGCTTGCATTAAGCCAAAAGGACCGACGCGATTCGGACCAATCCTCATTTGAATAAAAGCCGCCAAGCGGCGTTCGCTATACACGGCAATTACTGCTCCCGGCAACATAACCAAGAATACAACCAATGCCGCTTTGAGCAGAGCAATTCCAACGAGCATCAAAAAATCCATAACGTTTTCTCAAAGAAAATAATGGTAGAATAAATTCAGTATGAAATGAGGAAAGACTATTACTTTACGTCCACTAGAGAATATCCCAGAACGTGTCAGCATCAAAATTTTCAATGGAAATTTCGCGTCTGAGCAAAGCATATTTCAAAATTTTATCTACGATACCGCCCACAATCATTAGTGCAAACACCCACATCCACGATGTACCACCAACTTCGCGTACGGTATGCCCAATAACGCTTGGATCGTCTGTTCCGGCGGTATCAGCAATGTCGTCGATTTTCCGTGAAGCATATGTGTAGTATAACCAATTGCCGAGCGCCCCTGTTGCCAGTAAACCGACGAGTGTAACAAGTCGGTAAAACTCACCACCGCCGAGCGCAATCATGTATTTCGCAACGCGAATGCTTACAAAGACGGCTACGGCAGGAATGTACATTTTACGGTACATCATCCAATATGCCGAAAAAAAGAAGGCAGACCAATTCCACGATATTTTCTCGCTCGAATTCTCAAACATATTCCATTTGTCGAGGTAATAGTCTGTTTTCTTTTCAATGAAAGTTGCGAAATTTTCTTCGCGGTTGAGAGAAGTCATAATGTTGTACTCCAAAATTGTTAGTTCGGCTTCAGCGTATGCGATTCATATTCAAATACTTCAACAAACTCTTTTTCTGCCTCACCGGAAACTACGCCTTTGCGCTCATCCAATAAACCGTAACTCATGCCGCTAAAGAAAGGAACGTTATCGGCAAGAGCTTCAAAAACATCTTCAGAAGTACGATAACGCCATGAATCTGCTTCTGCGCCCATCGCTTTCGCTAAACCCGTGATAACACGCCAACTTTGACGACAGTTACGGCGCTCACCTTGCGTCCAACGGTCATTGTGTGCGCCAAATTTATCCAAACGGCTCAGTTTCATTCCCATTCTGCGCTCATTTTCGGGCGTTACGATAAACGGTTCCACGTGCTGAACACGATTTTGGAAGTTTGTATATGTTCCTTCCAGTTCCGCATATGTCGCTGCCGCAAAGACCACGTGTGCTTTTTTCGCGGTTTCGGTGTGATTGCTTGCGTGAACAATCAAAACAGCGAGTTTATCCAGCGCCGAAGCAAGTTCGGGAGAGATTACCGCAATATCGTCTTCCATGACGTACAGCGCTTTGATTGCGCCGGAAGAAATTTTTGCCGTCAAGTCTTTTGCCGAAACACCGCCGGAAGCAGGTTTTACACCAACTTCTACAGCTCCGGTGCTGTTCGGTGTCATATCCGAGCGGCGGAGTTTTTCATCACCAAAACTAGCATTGTCATAGCGGAAGAAATCAACGTTTGACGTATTCAAGACCTCTTTAGCAAAGCGCACGAGTGCATAATTGTCTTCATTCGTTGCTTTTGCCGAACCCAAAACCATGATTTCGCTTGCTTTTACAGACTTGAGTAGTTCTGCGGCTTTGGCGGTTGCTGCGTCCCATTCGGCTTCTACGAGGGAGCCATTTTCACGAACAAGCGACTTTTTGACACGATTTTCATTGACAAATTTGAACTGCGAAAGCCGCCCGTGGTCGCACATCCAATACTGATTAACGTCCATGTTCGTATTCGGCTCAAGGCGTAGAATCTCGTTATTGCGTACACCTGCTTGTGTGTTGCAGCCTCGCGCACAGCCTGTGCAGATACTTTCATTAAACGACATATCCCAAACACGTGCTTTGAAGCGGAAATCTTGGCTCGTCAGCGCTCCCACAGGGCAAATTTCAATCACGTTCATTGAGTACGGGCTGTCGAACTGCGTTCCGGGGAACGTCTCAATCGTAACATGGTCGCCTCTGTCCACAAAGGTCAGCACAGGCTGGTTTGCTTCTTCTTTGGCATAGCGAATACAGCGCGAGCAGGAAATACAGCGCTCTGCATCAAAGAGAACATTCGGACCAAGCGGCACACGTTTGTCTTTGTGGTTTTTCGTCTCGGTAAAACGGCTTTCGCCTTTGGAGTGTTTGTAACCGTATTCTTGGAGTTTGCACTGTCCCGCTTCGTCGCAAATCGGGCAATCAAGTGGGTGATTGATAAGCAGGAATTCCATAACCGCCTCTTGCGCAGGCTTCACTTTAGGATGGTTCAGTCGCACAACCATACCTTCGCTGACCTGCGTAGCGCACGCAATCTGGAGTTTCGGCATGAACATGATGATAGGATTACCGTTGTCATCCAACGCCGGAGTGCGGTCGGGATTCATCTTCGGCATTCCCACATCCACAAGGCACATGCGGCAGTTTCCGGCAACCGAAAGCGACGGATGCCAACAAAAATGCGGCACATCAATACCGTGTTCCGTAGCGGCTTGGATAATGGTTTGTCCGGGTTTTGCTTCAAGAGTGCGGTCGTCTATGGTAAATGTTGGCATAGTGATACTCAAAGGCAAAGAATGAAATTAGATTAGTATTTATGCGAGATTCGGTTGAATTATAGTGCAGTTACGAGGATTGAGCGTCAATGCAAGGCGCAATACTTGAGAACTGTACACAAATTCAGCGTGTAAGATAGCAAGATTAAGCCGAAATACACAAAAAAAGTTCCCTTTGAAGCACGAAAATAGGAATTTTTTCTTTGCGCTTCATTACGAAGGAGGTAGCCTGAAGCGCTGTATTGCGTATATTTGCCGATAATTTTGTTCTACTGCCCCAGTTGTTCTGCTTAAATTAATGAATATCCGACTACCGCAGACCTATACTCGCATGAATATTCTCCGTGGTGCGAGTGTTTACGCTATCGGTGATACGATTGCTATGTTGATTCTTGGAAAGTTTCTTGTTTTAAGAATGCTTGGAATGATGGCAATCGGCGCTGTGGTCTATGCGTTGGAAATTCCGGCATACTTCGCATGGATAGCTCGCAAGACTGCGCACATACAAGGCTGGAAGGGCGCACTTGTGCGGACGGTGCTTGCATGGGTGTATTTCAATCCTCTGTGGATAGCGCGGCATTTAGCATTCACAAAAATTCTTTCCGGCTCAGGAAACGATATTTCATTCGCACTACTGACCACTGCGTGGTATTCATTTTTAGGAAGTATTCCGATTTCTCTTCTGGGAAATTTTGTTATTCAAAATGTTCTTCCCGAAAAACATCGTTTCCTCGGAAGCGCTATTTTTTCCGGCTTAACGGCAATCTACTATGCTCTGAGCAGCGTGTGGTTTGGATGAGAAGAGATGTTATAGCAACCAAGTAATCATGCGCCTAAAGACTAATGACCAATCAACCAATGACTACAAACATCTCTTTTTGGAATACCATTATTGAATATCTTGAACGTAAGGTTTCGTGCGTATTGTACGTCGTAGCGGCTGCGGAAAAAGGAACGCCGGGCAATCCGGGTTTTGCTATGGCAGTATCGTCGGAAGGCAGTAATCAAGAGGCTTGGGGAACAATCGGGGGAGGGATTATGGAGAAAAATTTGCGGGAAGAGGCGGCACAGGCACTCACGCGCGGACAGCATCTTTCATTTCTGCGGAAGTTGCATCATTACAAGCGTTCTGACGGCTCCGTGCAGGAATCGGGGTTGATTTGCTCCGGCTCGGAAACAATTGCTGCGTGTACTTTGACGGAGCGCGATAAACCAACCATAGAGCGCATTATTACTGCTCTCAGGGAAACACAGCCGCTACAAATACAGATTTCACGCGCCGGATTAGCAGCCACACCGATTAACGTACCTATTCCTCGCTTTCACTTGGAAAGCCCTGAAAGCGATGGTTGGTGCTATTCTGAATTACTCGGCGCACCGGACACCGTGATTATTGCCGGAGGTGGACACGTCGGGCTTGCACTCTCTCAGCAAATGGTGCTATTGGGAATGTATGTGGTAGTGGTGGATGCGCGGGAACACTTGGAAACTATGCAGCAAAACACCTTTGCAAATGAGTTACACACCGCTTCCTATCAAGAGTTTGGACGTATCGTGGAATCTTACGCAGGCAGACGGCGATTTATTGTCATTGCGACAGCGGCATACAAAACCGATGTTGAAGCGCTCTGCTCATTGGCAGAAATGCCCTCAGTGCTTGAATACATCGGGCTTATGGGCAGTAAAGCAAAAATCACGACGATTTTTCGTGATATGCGTTTGGCAGGTATCTCAGAGTCATGGTTACAAAGAATTTCTGCACCTATTGGTGTACAGATTAACAGTGATACTCCCGCAGAAATCGCCGTTAGCATTGCTGCTGAAATTATCGCCGCAAAAAATACCCACTGATACATCTTTGTTGATATATCTTTTGATATATCAACAAGATTTTTTTGCTCAACCTTGAAAACCGCTTGGCTATTGGCATTCTCTTTTGTAAGTTCACGTCAATTTCTCTCTCTTGTCCCCTTTCACGCAAGCAGCTATGAACACTGTCCATTGTATTCTCAACAACCGTGAAATTAGTACATCCGAACATCCGGCGACAACCGTGCTTGATTTTGTCAGGCGTACAGCGCACCTAACCGGCACAAAAGAGGGATGCCGCGAAGGGGACTGTGGTGCGTGTACTGTTCTTGTAGGAGAATTGCAAAAAAACGGCGAAAAACCATATCTCCGTTATACATCGGCAAACTCTTGTTTACTTCCGCTTGGTGAAATGCACGGCAAACACATCGTTACCGTCGAAGGTGTAACACTGGCTGCTGAAAGTACAGAGAACCCTTCTGAACCTTCGCTAAACCTTATTCAACAAGCAATGGCGGATGAAGGTGGGACACAATGCGGTTTTTGCACTCCGGGTTTTATCGTTTCCATGACTGGTTACACACTCACCGCAGAAAATCTCACGTCTGAAGGGATGATTTCGGCTGTGGATGGAAATGTCTGCCGATGTACGGGTTATGCTTCGATAAAACGTGCTATAGACCGCACTGTTACTGCACTTCAAGATGCCTCTGCAAGCAACGGACAGCGCCTTCCGATGCTTGTCAAAAAAGGGATGCTGCCCGCATATTTTCTGATGATTCCTGAGCGTTTAGAGCGGATTGTTGAGAATGAGAAATACTCAAACGGTAGTATTCATGCGACAAGTGGACATGATTTCACTATCGGCGGCGGAACAGATTTATTTGTGCAAAAACATGAAAGTCTTGTCAAATCTGGTGTGCGGCTTCTCGGCACACTCTCATCTGCACCGCACGAACCTTACGAGCAAGACGGTTACTGCGTTCTCGACGCGCGGACTCCTGTTTCTGCGGTCTTGGAATCACCACTTATTAACCGCCACATTCCGCAAATAGGCTCGTTTTTAAGACTCTTTGCTTCCACTCCCATTCGTAACCGCGCCACACTGGGCGGAAATATCAACAATGCCTCACCAATTGGCGACATGACCGCTATTTTGCTTGCGCTGGACGCGGAACTTACCCTACACAATACCTTTGATGAGAAACGAACCGTCATGCTCCGCAATTACTTCAAAGGTTACAAAACGCTTGACCGCAGACCTGATGAAATTGTTCATACTATTCGTTTCTTTCTACCTGACAGACACACGCTGTTCAATTACGAAAAAGTTTCTCGTCGCACATTTTTAGACATTGCAAGCGTGAATACCGCGTTACAGGTACGTTTGGAAGGAGATGTGATAACAAACGCCCATGCCTCGGCGGGCGGCGTTGCGCCAATTCCGTTGTATCTCACCCGAACCTCATCATTCCTTGTGGGCAGGACTATTTCTGCAGATACATTCCGCGAGGCAGCTTCCATCGCTGTTTCCGAAACATCGCCCATTTCTGATGCTCGCGGAACAGTCGAATACAAGCGGCTTTTGCTCCGACAACTCTTTTTTGCTCATGCGTTGGATTTATTCCCGGAGCGTTTGAATGCACGGGAGTTATTGGAAACGGAGTAAGTATGGATTTCAAAAAACAACGCTACGTCAATCCGTTCACGGATTTTGGCTTCAAAAAACTTTTCGGTGAGGAAGCTCATAAAAACTTGCTCATTGACTTCTTAAACGCACTTCTGCCTGAAAAACATCGTATTCGCAATCTCGAATACACTCGCAACAAAGCCGCAGGCGCGACACAGCTTGATCGCCGTGCCGTGTTTGATATTTCCTGTATCGGCGAAAGCGGTGAGCGTTTTATCGTCGAGTTGCAAAAAGCGAAACAGAATTTTTTCAAGGACAGAAGCGTGTTTTACGCGACCTTTCCCATTCAGGAGCAGGCTGCACGAGGCGATGTGTGGAATTTTGAGTTAGCGGCGGTGTACTGTATCGGTATTCTGGATTTTGTCTTTGAAGAAAACCGCGAAAGCCTAGATTACAAGCACGTTGTTCAACTCAAAAACCAACGCAATCAGGTCTTTTACGACAAACTGACGCTGATATACTTAGAAATGCCGAAGTTCACAAAGACGGAAGCAGAATTGGAGACGCATACCGACAAATGGCTTTACTTCATCCGCAATGTAAGTTTGTTGGAGAACATTCCCGCGCCGTTGCAGGAGCAGATATTTGAAGATGCCTTCCGAACAGCAGAAATAGCACAGTTCACGCGGGATGAATATAACAGTTACGAGGCTTCGCTGAAATATTACCGCGACAACCGCAACACGTGGGATTATGCTATGAAGGAAGCACAACAACGAGGAGAAGAAATCGGAAAAGAAATTGGGCGAGAAGAAGAGCGCCAAGCAAGCCTTGTGCGCGAGCAGGAAGAACGCCGCAACATCGCACGAAATCTCACAAAACTAGGTCTTTCGCCTCAAGATATTGCCAAAGCCACAGGTTTAAGCGAAGAAGAAATCTCCGCATTGTAATCAATTACCATTCACAATACCGCATGAAAACATACTCCGCCGATAAACACTTCGACGCAGCTCGCCATGTAAGCGGCTTGTCGCAATTCCTTGATGATATGACCGTTCCCGAAGGAACGCTTCATGCGGCTGTGTTTTATGCCAAAACCGCACACGCACATCTTCGCAGTTTGAATACCGCTCCGGCACTTGCTTTGAAAGGTGTTCATACAGTGCTGACGGCAAAGGATATTCGCGGCGAAAACCAGATAGGCGGCATCATTCCTGATGAGCAGCTTTTGGCAGACAAAGACATTCATTTTTGGGGGCAGCCGCTTGCGATTGTCGTGGCGGAAACACAAGCATTGGCAAGGGAAGCGCTGCATTTGATTGAATGTGAATATGAGGTATTACCTGTCATTACCAATCCCCGCGAGGCTGCTGCCAAGCAGCAACTTATCATGCCGCCGCGCACCATGCAGTGCGGGAATGTGGATGAGGCGTGGGCAAAATGTGATATTATCGTGGAGGACAAGGCGGAATCAGGCGGGCAGGAACATTTATATCTCGAAACGCAAGGCGCATTCGCTGTTCCGACCGAAGGCGGCGGAGTGCGCATCGTTTCTTCCACGCAAGGTCCGACGGCTGTACAGCGCACGGCATCTCGCGTTCTGGGCTTGCCGATGCACCTTGTGGAAGTAGATACACTCAGGCTCGGCGGCGGTTTCGGCGGAAAAGAAGACCAAGCAACGCCTTGGGCGGTCATGGCAGCTATGGCGGCACTTGCAACCAAACGTGCCGTGAAGCTCGTTTTACCGCGCCAAGAAGATATGCGTATGACGGGAAAGCGTCATCCCTACTCGTCGGATTTCAAAATCGGACTGACAAAAGACGGAAAGATCCTTGCCTTTGAAGCCACGATTTACCAAGATGCGGGCGCTGCTGCTGACCTTTCGCCGGGTGTGCTGGACAGAACGCTGTTTCACTGCACCAACAGCTATTTCATCCCCAACGTCCGCGCAACGGGTATTTCCTGCAAGACCAATGTGCCGCCGAACACAGCATTCCGGGGCTTTGGCGGACCACAGGGAATGTTTCTGATTGAAGCGGCAATCTACCGTGCAGCCGAAAAAATGGGTATGGAGGCAAGTGAAATTCAGCGCAAAAACCTTCTCCGCGAAGGCGATACCTTTGCTTACGGACAAGTAACTGAGCGCTGCCAAGCAGAACACGCATGGGAAAGCGCTGATGCGGCTTTTGACATTGCTACCGCCCGGAAGCGTGTTGCCGCCTTCAACGCAGCCAATACACTGCACAAAAAAGGGCTTGCCGTGCAGCCGATTTGCTTTGGTATTTCGTTTACCAATACGATGATGAATCAAGCATCAGCGCTCATTCACATCTATTCTGACGGCAGTGTGAGCATCAGCACGGGCGCGGTAGAAATGGGACAAGGCGTAAATACGAAAATTGCTCAAACAGCAATGATGGTGTTGGGTGTAAGCGAGCAGACCGTGAAGGTGCAAAGCACCAATACAAGCCGTGCTGCGAATACATCGCCCACTGCCGCAAGTGCCGGTGCGGATTTGAACGGCAAAGCCACCGAACTTGCTTCTGAAGCGCTTCGGGAAAGGCTTTTGGCTGTTGCAAGAAAAGAACTCGCCGCAAACGACAGCGATATTCTTATGCTCAAGAACGAAAAAGTATGGAAGAACGGCTCAGAAACTACCCTCACGTGGAAGGCACTTGTTCACTCAGCATTTATGCAGCGTGTAAAACTTTCCGAACAGGCGCAGTATTCCACACCGCTTATTCATTTTGACAAAACAACCATGCAGGGGCGACCCTTCGCATACCACGTGTACGGCACAGCAATTATTGAGGTTACGGTGGATTGTCTTCGAGGTATTTATGAGGTGGACAATGTTCAGGTAGTGCATGATTTCGGGCGAAGTTTTAACCGTACCGTAGATGTAGGGCAGGCAGAAGGCGCAATCATGCAGGGTATCGGCTGGATGACGATGGAAGAAGTTATTTATGCAGACAACGGGCGACTACTCACCGACGCTCTTTCTACCTACAAAATTCCTGATATTTACGCCGCACCGAAACAGATAGATGTACGTTTTCTGGAAAGCTCTGATAATCCTCTGGGACTGATGAATTCTAAAGCCGTCGGGGAGCCGCCGTTTATGTACGGCATAGGGGCATATTTCGCGCTGATGAATGCAATCAAAGCGTACAGGACTGATGCAACCTTGCTTTTGAAAGCACCGATGTCGCCGGAGCGTGTACTGACGGAGTTATACGAACCGATTGGCGAACTAATTTGATTCCGAAATTACAACTTTTCTTTCATCATCACCCAAACAGCATGAAATCTTACTCCAACCACAGTATTTACGGTAGGCTTCCTTTCGTATTTATTGCTTGTTTTTTTGCACTTACTCAATTCACTTCCGCGCAAAATCAACGCCCGATGACCTTCGAGGATGTGATGAAATTTCGTAATCTTGACGGGGTTACGCTTTCATACGATGGCGCATGGCTTGGTTATGTAGAACGCCCTGACAGAGGCGACCCGGTTGCGCGTGTGCAAGCCTTACAAAAAGGTGGTTTGGGAAAACAAAGTACAACGATTGAACGTGGCACACGAGTAGTGTTCTCACGGGATGCAGCATGGGCGGCTGTTACCGTTGCACCGAAATTTTTGATTGCTGAAAAAGCGAAACCCGAGAATCGCCCCGACAACGCTTTGTGCCTTGTTCAAACAGCAACGGGCAAGCAAACAATACTTGAAAATGTCAGCAAATTTGCACTTTCTGAAAATGGACAGTGGCTGGCAGTGCAGTTCACCAAAAATCGCAAAGAACCAAAGGACACAACAAAAGCGAAAGCTGCTCCCAAAGATAGTTCCAAAGCGGCTTCTACGCCAAACACTCTGCCGAAAGACTCATCAATCGCCAAAAAACCCGCTCCTCCCAAAGACAAAAAGCCCGACCCCGGAACGATGCTGCTTTTGCGCAATCTTTCCTCCGGCGAAGAGGTGTGGATGCCGTTTGTAAAGGATTTTGCGTTTGATTCGCTTTCGACTGCCCTTGCTGTTACAACGTTTGATAGTGTAGCGCGGGGAAGCCTGATGGTGAAAATGCTTTCGGGTGATAAATCACTCCTTACGCTTGATTTCGCGCCACGCGGCATCTACACGCATCCAACGTGGCATAAAACCAAGGGTTTGTTGGCATATTGCGCTGCAAATGTCAGCACCACCAATATTATTTCCGCAGCATCGCTCAAATTATGGACAAGTTCAGCACCTTCCAATACCGCACAAATACTTGTTTCTTCGACAGGCACATTTGCAACATGGGCGCTTCCCTCCAAGAACTCCCTCGCTTGGGCGGAAGACGGAAAGCGACTTTTCTTTGGTGTGAAGCCGGAGGAAATCCACAAGGCAGTTACAGAGCCGGAATTGGATGTTTCCGCCGACACGCTCGAAAGCGATTTGTACAACCCGGAAAAAATTCTGAAAAGCGCAGAAATAGACGTGTGGAAATGGGATGAAGATTACACCAACATCCACCAGAAAAAACGCTGGGAATTCGTTAAAGACCAGACATATCAAGCCTTTTACGACCTTGAAGCACAAAAGCCTTCTTTACTTGCTTCGCGGGATATGCCTTCTGTGGCGCTTCCCATAAGCGTTTCTGCTATGTATGCCCTTGGCAGAGCCGATGCACCGCATCGCAAGAAAATTACGTGGGACGGAAGCTATGAAGATTTGTACGCTATAAACCTCCAAACAGCAGAGCGGAAGCGCATTGCAGAGAATGTGCAGTACAATTCTTATGTCTCGCCGAACGGGCATTATATCCTCTATTACCGCGATAAACACTGGTTTTTACATGATATTGCGCAAAATCAAACGCGCAATTTGACCGAGAAAATGCGCGTTGCATTTTGGGATGAAAGCGATGACCATCCCGCCGAGAAACCGCCCTACGGCTTTGCGGGTTGGGTTGTGAACGGCAGTAATGATGCGGCTGTCATGCTGTATGATAAATTTGATGTGTGGCAATTCCCACTTTCAGTCACTGTTTCGGCAGGACAAAAAAGTTCCGAAACCGCATTTAGCCTTACTTCCGGCGAAGGACGCAAACAGAACTACATTCTTCGCGGCGAGAACTTAGATTCGACCAAGAAGTTCTATCAGCAGGGCGATTTTATGCTGCTTTCAGCGCAGCACGACGACAAGAAACATTCCGCGTACTTTGCTGCAAACGTTGGTATTGCAGGTGTTCGGAAGCTACTCGAAAACACGAATGCGGGATTTAGTCAGCCTGTTAAGGCGCTAGGCTCTTCTACGCTGCTTTTCCGTCAGTCTGCATTTACTCGTTTTCCTGATTTGTGGCTTACGGACACACTGTTCAGCGCACCTGTCAAAATCACCGATTTGCAACAACAAGTCGAACCCATTGCGTGGGGAAGTGCGGAGCTTATTGAGTGGAAAAGCACTGATAAAAAGCCGCTCAAAGGCATTTTGATAAAACCGGCTAATTACGAAAAAGGTAAACGCTATCCCTTGCTGGTGTATTACTACGAAATCCTCTCCGAGACGCTCTACGGCTTCCGTTTCCCGCGTTTTGCTTCACCGATTATGCCGAGTTTTTTTGCCAGCAACGGCTACGCGGTCTTGATACCCGATATTGTTTATCAAGACGGTTTGCCGGGCGCATCGGCACTGAAATGTGTCGTTCCTGCTGTTCAAAAGGTTGTGGATATGGGCATAGCTGACCCGAAAGCGGTGGGAATTCAGGGACATTCGTGGGGTGGGTATCAATCGCTGTACATGATTACGCAGACGAATATGTTCAAAGCCGCGATAGCAGGCGCTCCGGTGGCAAATATGACCAGTGCCTACGGCGGAATCCGCTACGGTACGGGCTTGGCGAGGATGTTTCAATATGAACGCTCGCAAAGCCGCATCGGTGCTTCGCTTTGGGAAAAACGGGATTTGTACCTCAATAATTCCCCGCTTTTCTTCGCAGACCGCATCAAAACGCCTCTCGTGATGATGTTTGGTGATGAAGATGATGCCGTGCCGTTTACGCAAGGAATTGAGATGTATCTGGCAATGCGGCGTTTGAACAAAGAAGCATATCTGCTGCAATACCGCAAAGAGCCTCACAACCCGCGTAAATTCGCTAATCGTTACGATTATGCCATCAAAATGAAGGACTTTTTTGATTATCATTTGAAAGGCGCACAGCCCGCAGAGTGGATAAAATCCGGCATTCTGTACAAAGGGCGATAAGACTAGCATCCAAAGAAAAAGGCGAACAAGGTTTTGACCATGTTCGCCTTTTTACCTTTTATTTTGAACAAAAGACTTTTAGGTTGCTGACCGCATATCTTCTGAAAGCATCGGGAAAAGATGAGCAAAAAGAGAATGGGGGTTATTTGCTAAATCACTCACTTTACCTTTTTCCACAGCGACTCCTTCACTTAAAACAATCACACTATCAGCTCGGCGGATATTTTCAATATCATTGGAAATATCTAAAATCGTCCACTGACCACAAGCGTAGATTTGGTCAAGGATTTGAAGTTTTCGTGCTTGGTCGAGAGTGTGAAAGGCTTCGTCAATAACAAGAAGTTGCGGGCGAGCAATGATTGCCCGTGCAATCATAATGCGGCAGAGAATACTTTCGGAAAAATTTACACCTGTCGCCAAAATCTCTGTATTTAAGCCATCCGGGAGCTGGATAATCTCTTCATAGACATTAGCAGTTTTTAATGCCCATTCAATGTCTTCAATACCAAAACGCCGTCCAAGTGTGATATTATCGCGTACAGTGCCATCGAATATCTCTAAATTCGTCGTTACAATACCGATAGCAGCACGAGTATCGGCAATCCGTAAATGTCGTATTTCCTGACCGTTCAGCAAAATCCCGCCGCTCTGCGCTTCATACAGCCGCGCAAGCAGGCTGGTAATGGTTGTTTTTCCGGAACCGGGTTCACCGACAATGCTTGTATGAGAGCAAGGTTCTACTTCAAATGATAGTCCGTTTAAGGCCAGAAAACCGTTGGGATATGCAAAACGAACATTTTCTAGTCGGAGTGAAGCCGGTCCGAAACGGCGCTCAAAACGTTCTCCGCCTTGACTTTCAAGAGGTTTATCAGTAATATGCGAGACTTTATCAACAGCTGTAAGCAGATCGTAATAAATATCGAATTGGCTGATAAGTTTTTCCAGCGAACTCAAAATAGACAGAATCACCAATTCGGCTGCTACCAACTGCCCAATAGAAATACTTTGCTCAATAACCAGATACCCACCCAAACCCAAGATCCCTGCGCTGGCGATTGCCCGAAATACCGCCGAACCCATCAGCTGCCGAGCCAAGACTGTAAAATGCAAAGTACGCGCTTTCACGTATTCATCGGTGATGTGGTCCACACGCTCAATGATAAACTCTTCCGTCGCATAGACTTTAAAACTCGTGTGGCTGCGAGCAATTTCTTCAAGCCATTCCACGAGGGCATATTTTTTCTTCGATTCTTTGATGCTGGTTTTGAGACCGTTGTAGGACAAAACAAAAATGACAATAGCGACGAAGAAAAACAGCGCAAAGTCGAAGAGAATAAAAATCGGGTGATAGATTGCCAGAAGAACCAACCCAACCAACGCTATCAACAAAGCACTCAAACCGTCCAGCATCATTTTGCTGAGGGATTTTTGGATATTGATAACATCAAAAAAGCGATTGACCAACTCCGGTGTGTACTCACCTGCAAGGGCTTCCATACGGATTTTAGGCAAGCGTGTTGCTACATCAAGGGCCGCACGAACAAACAAACGGCGTTGGAGTAAATCCACGATGTACGATTCCATCAGCAGGAATGTTCCCATAATCAACATACCCAAGCCGATGACAACACACAAAACGATAAGCTGCGGTGTAACGACACCGAGTTGCACCGCATTGACAATAGCCTGCGACGAAAGCGGCACAACCAAACTGAGCAAACCGGAGATAATTGAGTATGTTACCAAAACCCAAATATCTTTCTTTTCTGCTTGAATAAGATGAGAAAGTTTTTTGAGCAATTCCCAAGCTGTCGGCTCGTGATGATGAGCGTGTGATTGGTGTTCGGGGTGAGTGTGAGCTTGCCCGTTATTGTGAAAATCTGCCATAGACGGAATAAGTAAGAAACATAGGTTAAACTTTTGCACTCAAAAAGCCCTTACGCAACATCCATAAGCGTAAAGTCTTTTTGGTGCTGACGAATAAATTCGGTGCGTATTGTAGCATTTTCGGGCTTTCTTAGGTGCGGATCTTCGGCAATAAGAGTAAAGGCTTCTTTTCGAGCAATGCTGATAACATCGCCGTCGGTGATTAAATCGGCAAAGGTAAATTCGGGAATGCCGGACTGCCGCGTTCCTAGAAAATCACCCGGACCGCGCAATTTCAAATCAACTTCTGCTATTTTGAAGCCATCGGCGGTATCCTGCATGGTTTTTAATCGGATAATACTGGATTTACGCTCTTCTGCTTGCGTTTCTTTTTTACTGATATGAAATTTGAAATGGTCTTTGGTAGCGAGAAGGCAATACGACTGCTCGGCTCCGCGCCCGACACGCCCACGAAGTTGGTGTAATTGCGCTAAACCAAAGCGCTCGGCGTTTTCAATCAGCATCACCGTTGCATTCGGGACATCAATCCCAACTTCCACGACTGTCGTCGCAACGAGAATATGAAAGTCTTTATTTTTGAAGGCTTTCATAGCGTCTTCTTTTTCGTACCAAAACATTTGCCCGTGCAGTAAACCCAGTTTCAAATCAGGAAAAACCTCGTGCTGGAGATATTCAAAATGTTCGACGGCTGATTTTGCCTCGACTTTCTCAGATTTTTCCACGAGCGGATAAACAATATATGCCTGATGACCTTTTTCAATTTGTTCACGAATAAATTGAAAAACAACAGGCAGTTTCGACTCAAAAACAACCTTTGTCTTAATCGGTTTCCGATTTTTGGGCAATTCGTCAATAATCGAAACATCTAGGTCGCCATAAACCGTCATAGACAAGGTTCGTGGAATCGGCGTTGCCGACATGACGAGGATATGAGGAGAAATTTCGGTAGATACGGTGGATTCTGCTACTAATACCCCTTCCTCTTGGAGTACAGACATTCTTGTCTGCGCTCCGGTTGTGCGTACAGAACCTGATAATAAAGAGCGCTTATCAGCAAAACTCTCCGTTGCTTTTTTCTTCAATTCCGCTCTTTGCAAAACGCCGAAACGGTGCTGCTCATCAATAACAACCAAACCCAAACGCTTGTATTCGACGGTACTTTGAAAAAGAGCATGTGTGCCGACAATGATATTTGCTTCGCCGGAAAGAATTTTTTCACTGACTTCATTACGTTGGCGCTTTTTCTGACCACCAATAAGTTGCAAAACGCTGATTGTGCGTGGTTTTTCCGTAGTGGCAAGATATTGATTAAGTTTCTCACAATAATCGCGGAGCGTGTTGTAATGCTGTTCGGCAAGAATTTCCGTTGGAGCCATCATCACGCACTGCAAGTCAGCATCAATAGCTGCAAGCATCGCCAGCAACGCTACAATGGTCTTTCCCGAACCGACATCTCCTTGTAAGAGCCTATTCATGGGCTTTTGCGAGCGCATATCATCCACGATTTCACGAAGAACTTTTTTTTGTGCTTTCGTTAGTTCAAATGGCAGCAATTCAAGCAAAGTACGGGCAAGAGGGCTTTTTTCCGCGATTATTGGTGCGCGGTCAAGAGATTTTACGCCATTATGCCGCATAGCCAAAAGCAACTCGAAGAAAAAGAGTTCTTCAAATTTCATACGCTCTCTGGCTTTTGCGAGTGCTTCGTGAGATTCGGGAAAATGCAGTTGCCGTGCGGCTTCTTGGATGCCCGGGAACATAAATTTTCCGAGAAGCTCTTCTGATAATGTTTCCTCCAATTTAGGGATTTCCTGATCAATCACGGTGGCAACCAAATTGCGCATAACTCGCATGGTCAAGCCGGCATCTTTCATTTTTTGTGTGAGCCTGTACTTTGGTAAAATTTTCCCTTCTGTGTATAAGTCAGCATCTTCGGTATCAATACGCTCAATTTCGGGATGGTGAAATTGAATTTTGCCGTAGCTATATTCAGGCAGACCGCTTACAGCAAGAACTTGATCCGGCTCAAAAACACGTTTGAAATACTCTGCTTGATTCCAAAAAACGATTTCCGCCTTTGCGCCACTATTATCATCAAGTTCAATAACCACCATTGTTCTGTTTTTCCCAAACGTTCTGTCGCGAACGGCTCGCACAAAAACAACAACGGTGATTTCTGTTTGAAGATTGATATTTTGATCGGAAAAAGCATCTTGTTGCTGGGCATGAAGAAGCGCAGTGCGTAAATCCCGCAACGACGGAACGCTGTTGCGGTCAATATATGAGCGCGGATAAAAGCGTAAGAGGTCGGCAGGTGTAAGAATACCAGCTTGAGCCAAAGCCTCCGCACGCTTCGGACCGATACCTTTCATATACTGAATCGGTGAAATTTGCGACGAAGTCTCTTTAAGATTGGCTTGCGGGACAGTTTGAGTTGTAGATTCCAGCATTGTTTCCGAATGGAATGTTTCCGAGTGGAATGAAAAAGTAAAGCAACTTGAATTGAAGCGGACCGAAGTGTACAAAATTTTGTCAAAAACAATTTGTAAAAAACTTTCGCGCAAGACAAACAAATTGCAAACAAACTGATGTGTAGTTGACTCCCAATTTTTGTTGCACCCAATGGCTCACTCTTCAACAAGTACGTCGAAAGGCTTATTCAACCGCATACATACAAAAAAGTCTCTTGATAAAGCCGCTTCATTACTTCTTAACAAGGAATCTTCTTCGCTAAATCACGAAAAATTATTGATTATTTCAAAATCTCCTCTTATATTGCGAGTCTGCATAAATTCTCACGCCACAATCACCAAGCCATTATTTCGCTTGATGTTCGGCGCTTGAACACAGTACAAAGACTTGTCTTTATGGGTTAAAGATAGGGATTCTTGTATCTTCATTTGGTAATCAATCAATACTGTTCGCACAATTTTCACATTTGTTAAGGAGTAACGACCTTGAAACAAGGATTACTACGGAAATGGCTGATTATTACTCTTCCGCTTATTGCGGCAGGAGTTCTGCTGTTCCCGACATTCCGCGCATCGCAGCTTGAAAAACAACGCCAAGAGTTGGTCGCTGCGAAAAATGAAACTGCGCTTGCCGCATTCGACAAAGAAAACGGCGAAACGCTGCGCAAAAACAAAGAGCAAAGCCTAAAATTAGGTCTTGACTTGCGCGGCGGCATCTATGTAACGCTTGAAGCAGATGTTATCCGCCTTTTGGAGGAATCTGCAATGCGTGACGCTATTGACGACGTGTTTTTAGAAACACTCGAAAAGACCCGTCAGCAAGTAGAAACAAGCGGTGACGACGATGTTTTGCCCGTCTTCCTCAAAAATTTTGATGCTATTGCACGTCCCAAAGGACGCAAACTCTTCTCGTACTATGACACAGGCGACAACCGCGACCTCAGCGAAGATGCTATTGTCAAGCGCCTCGAACGGAATATCAACGAAGCAATTGACCAAGCAATCGAAGTTGTTCGTCAGCGTATTGATAAATACGGTGTTGCCGAGACAACTATCCAGAAGCAAGGAACACGCCGCATTGTCATTGAGCTGCCGGGCGTAAACAATGAAGCGGAGGTACGCTCGCTTTTGCAAACTACTGCTCGCTTGGAATTCAAACTTTTGCGCAGCAATGCCCAAATTGTTCGTTCTTTCTACGCCGTTGATCAATTGCTTAAAAACAAGGGTATTCAAGCAAATGTTTCGACCACTGCGACTGCGTCTGCTTCTACGGCAACAGCTTCAGCAACTTCTACCGCGACAACGGGTGCTGGCACAGATTCTACCAAGAAAGACCCGTATGCTGGTCTTAGCGATGAGCAAAAGCGCGAAAAATTCAAGAAAGATTACCCATTTACCTCTCTTTTCGTAACGTATTTTAACCCGCCGGGCGAAGGTCAACAACCAATTCCGGTAATTTACGAAAAGAATGAGTTCCCCGAAGGCGAATATAGCTTCCAAATCCCCGAAGAAAGCCTTGCGAAATATGAAGAAATCATGGCTCGTCCTGATGTTCGTCGTATTATTGGTAATGAATATCAAGTGCTTGTTTCGGCAAAACCTGAGCCGTTCTTTGAGCGCCAAGGCATTAAACTATATTACATTTATGGCGTTTTAGCAAAACCGGAATTGACCGGTGATGTAATTTCTGACGCTCAGGCAACATTCGACCCTACAACCAACGCTCCGATGGTTATGATGGATATGAATGCTGACGGTGCTGCAAATTGGGCAAGAATCACCGGCGCGAATATCAAAAAGCGCATTGCGATTGTTCTTGACGACCGCGTATATTCTGCACCGACCGTACAAAACAAAATTACCGGTGGACGTTCACAAATTACCGGTAGCTCCACGATTGATGAAGCACGTCTGTTGGAAATCGTCTTAAAGGCTGGTGCATTGAAAGCACCCGTAAAAATTGTCGAAGAGCGTGTTGTTGGTCCGTCGCTTGGTGAAGATTCTATCCGTAAAGGTATTATCTCCGGGGCAATTGCAGCGCTACTCGTTATTCTCTTTATGATTCTTTACTATGCAACAGCTGGTACGTTAGCAGATATTGCTGTGATGGTCAATATCCTGCTTGTGGTAGCTCTTCTTGCTGCATTTGGCGGTACGCTAACATTGCCGGGTATCGCGGGATTAATTCTGACACTTGGTATGGCAGTTGATACGAACATCCTCGTTTTTGAGCGTATTCGTGAGGAGTTAGCTCATGGACGTTCATTGCGTGCTGCTGTTGATGAAGGCTTCAAACGTGCATTTAATGCTATTTTGGACTCAAACATTACCACAATGATTACTGGTGCAATTCTATACTACTTGGGTACCGGTCCGATTCGTGGTTTTGCCGTCACATTGATGATCGGTATTATCATTACGCTCTTTACTGGCATTACGCTCTCGAAAGTGTTCTTTGAGCTTATTCTTTCTCGCGGCGCAACGACCTTTAATCTTGGTCAGCCCGCTTCAGACAAAGCGTAATTGAGGATAGTTGCAGTGATAAGATTCGAGTGTTGAGTTGATAATCTCAGTATCCAAATACTTATCTCAACCCAACACTCGATTTTTTGTTACTCAACACATATCACTTCCACTCTCTTGAATTTTTGGAGAAATCTATCATGCAATTCTTTCACGATACAAAAATTGACTTTTTGAGCAAGCGTCGCTTGTTCTTCTTTGCGTCAGTGATTATCAACATTGTCGGTATCCTTGTTGTTGCTATTAAAGGCTTGGACTACGGTATTGACTTTGTTGGTGGTACAGAAGTCGGCATAAAATTTAGCGGCTCAACAGCTGTACAGACAGAGCAGGTGCGTAAGGCAATGGAAGACGCACAATTTGTAGGTTCGGAAATTAAGTCTTACGGTAAAACAGATGAATTTTTGATTCGTCTGCCGAATACTGTTGGCAAAGACTATTCTTCTACCGCAATTATGGACAATTTGAAAAAAGCATTTCCGAATCAAACCATTACCCTTCTTAAAGTAGATAAAATTGGTCCCAAAGTTGGTGCAGAACTTCGCTCGAAAGCATTTTTAGCACTTGGATTGTCATTCTTAATGATTATGATTTACATTGCCTTTCGCTTCGAGTTTCTCTATGGTTTGGGTGCAATTGTAGCGCTTTTACACGATGCCATCCTGGCATTTGTTGTTTCTGTTATGGTTCACGATTTAGGCATTATTAATCTGGAAGTAAATCAAAGCATGCTCGCGGCAATGCTGACGGTTATTGGTTTTTCAGTACACGATACGGTAATTATTTTTGACCGTATTCGTGAAAATCGCGAAAAGCACAAAAATATGCCATTTATTGATATGGTAAACTTAAGTATCAACGAAACTCTCAGCCGTACAATCAATACAGTAATGACAGCAGTTTTGGTACTTATCGTTATCACAATTTTTGGTGGTGAAGTACTTCAAGGCTTTGCTTTCGTTATGCTTATCGGCTTTATTACTGGTGCATATTCATCTATCTACATTGCCAGTGCGTTTGTGGCGTGGTATCTTGAGACGTTCAAGAAATACGATCTTCATGTCGAAAGCTATGCAAGCATTAACGCAAAAGCAAAAGCCTAACGTTTATCCGACTCATGGGCTTCTTGGCAGGCTTGCCAAAAGCGTAAAATAAACTTGGAAAACACAGCAAAGGGGCTTAATTTAAGTCCCTTTCTTGTTTTCAGTTCAATTCTGATTTTCTCTTCACTTTTTCTTTGCGAACAATTATGGCTGAAGCATTGGAATTCCACACCCATCCAACAAATCATGCTGTGGCAACAGTGATTTTGAGCGGACATATTACAGGCGGACCACAAGCAGTTGAATTTTCTTCGCATTTGAATAAATTTGTTGCCAGTAAGGTAAAACATGTTGTTGTTGATTTATCCGGCGTTTCTCTCATTAACAGTTCAGGTTTAGGGATGTTGGTTGGTGGATTGACAACAATGCGGAAATCAGGTGGTTCTATGCGCTTTGCGGCAATTCCCACTAATGTGATGAATCTTCTTGAAATCACACGCCTCAATACAGTATTTGATATTTACGATTCTGTTGATTCAGCTTTGAAGAAGATCGGGTAATGTAAGCATATTTTTTTTTCGATTGCTCCACAATGTAATTATCCAGCATTCTTCTTGTTCATTACCTTTAGCATTCAAGCCTTTCTCATGATTTTATCCGACGCTGAAATTCTCCGCTCTATTGAAACAGGAGATATTGTTATTACGCCATTCAACAGAGATGCCCTCGGCTCGAACAGCTATGATGTTCACCTAGGCAAAACTCTTGCTTGTTATCGTGATACGATACTAGACGCAAAACAACACAATCTTATTCGGACCTTTGAAATCCCCAAAGAAGGATTTGTCCTGCAACCTCATGAATTCTATTTGGGCGTTACGGAAGAATATACCGAAACACATAAGCACGTTCCTTTTTTGGAAGGCAAATCTAGTGTTGGGCGTTTAGGAATTGATATCCATGCAACTGCGGGTAAAGGCGATGTTGGATTTTGTAATACGTGGACACTGGAAATTTCAGTGAAACAACCTGTTCGTGTTTACGCCGGAATGCCAATTGGACAGCTTATTTATTTTGAGGTAAAAGGCGAAATTATTAATCCTTACAACCAGAAAAAAAGTGCGAAATATAATGGTCAAACGCAATTACCGGTGGAATCTATGATGTGGAAAAATTTTGAATAATGTCTAATGCGCATATTTTCTCAATACTATTATTTCTCTTTCTATCGTGCAAGTATCGTACTTTGTGCGATAGGAACAATCGGCATTGTTTTTTGTGGCTTAGTTACTTCATGTCAGCAACAGAATACTACATCAAAAAGTACAGTTTATCGCTACTTTCAGCCCGATACGATTTTGCTTGAACGAAAAGAAAAAGACCTTTATTGGCGCGAAGGAGAAGCATCGCCTCTGAAAGCCGAAGATAAAGCCCTGTTTCAGGGATTAGTGTATTTTGCACCAAACCAGCAATATTGCGTGGAAGCACGATTTGAAGGACTCTTGCGACAAGACACCGTACGACTCCAAACCAGCGATAACGAACTACGCACAATGCTTCGAGCCGGATACCTACATTTCGCCATCGGCAAGGACTCGTGCCGTTTGACGGCATTTCGTTATACCGGTGTAGAAGGACGCATGCAACAAGGATATTTTGTTCCCTTCAAGGATGCCACCAACGGGACAGATACGTACCGTCCTGGTCGGTATGTTGATGTGCGAATCCCTATTGCGGGCGAACCATACATTATTGATTTCAATCGGGCATTTAATCCTTATTGTAACTATAACGAAGATTATTCGTGTCCGCTTGTTCCTCAGGAAAATATCCTTTCGGTGCGTATTGAAGCGGGCGAAAAAATCTTTTTCCATCCTCGAAAATAAGTGTGAGGTAGGAATTTGCTCGTAGCAATTATTCTTTAAATGTTTTTGCATTGTGTATGCAGGATTGTTGTCAGCGGTTTGAAAAAAGATATATACGACATCTTCAAGTTGTCGTACGGCGGGGTGCGATTGCTGCCTTTTCGCTTTGTATGTTAGAAGGATGTGTTGTTGTTGTTCAAAAGCAACCTCAGCAAAATCAACAGACAAAAGTATCTTCTGAAAAACCAATTCGTCAGCTGCCATCGAAGCCAACTATTCCCATGTCGGATGAAGTTGTACGTTCAGAACTCGGTGACATGGTATCATTATTGCCTCTGGAATGGTCTCTGGTAAATATTGAAACAAATTTACCCGTACAGGTTTTTAGTGTTGCAGTCAATAATCAATATACAGCAAGCCTTATTTACTCAGTCCTACGCAAAGAAGAAAATTTTGACCAGACTTTTCAAAAAGACGGACTCATTGGTATTGGGCGTATTAGTGCAACAAAACGCGACACAAAGATGCGAAATATCAAACGTTTGGGAGAGTTTGAGGAAGTACAAGTCGGTTCAAAACGCTTTTGCTTATATCGCTATACAACCGATAATGGTGCAACTCTAAATCGTGTTGCTGTATTTCGTTCGTCATTTGGAAACTACTATGAGTGTACACTTTCCGACTTAACGTTCACAGGGCGCAAATTAATCCCGCGCGAAGAAATGGAAACATTGTATTTGTCAGTGCTGGCAACAATTGATTTTTAGTCGGTCATTTTGATGTGTATCTAACATGCATTGTCAAACAAAGAAGAAATTACTTCAGTAAACAGAAAAAACGTACAGTAAAAACAGACAAAAGACCGTGAAACATCGCGGTAAAATTTTGTAATCGCTTAAAAAATGTGTATATTTGTATCTCTTTTCTATGTTTTAACTGCACTTTCTTACACTACCAGCGGAGCAATTGCATGGCAACAGCTACAGCAGCACCTCGTAAACGTCGCACTCGCAAAAACAAGTATATTACGCTCCACTCGCCCTTTCTGATGAAGGAAACAAAGCATGAACTTATCGGTGAGGCGATTGAGAACGGTGGCAGAAGACAACAATGGGCGCGTTGCACTCGGACGCATCATTCGCAACTGGTAGATTTGGATGAATTGGAAGCAAAAGCAAACAGCAAAGAAGAAGAAATTCTGATTATTCGTGAAAACGCTGTTGCCTATAACCCCCGTAATGAGTATAATATCGGCGATACAATCGAACATGAGGTCTGGCAAACAATTGGTCGAGTTATTCGGAAAGAAATCACCAGCAATGGCAGCCATGCTATCGTTGTTCAGTTTGAAGATAAAAGCGAAAAACGCTTAATTGAAAAATTAAGTAACTAATGAGACAAAGGTGTATATGAAAATTGCTTCTTCCTACTCTCCCCGCTAACGCCTTCGTCTTTCTTACATCGTATAATAATAATTCACATTTTACCTGTCTAACAATTTTTTAAGGATATTGTTCAGTGATTGGCGTTACTATCCAAACCAGCGAGTCAATTGACAAAGCTCTCCGCCGCTTTAAGAAAAAATACGAGCGTAGCGGCGTTCTGAAAGAATTCAAAAAACGCGCTTTTTTCACCAAGCCGTCTATCCAACGTCGCATGGCGAAAATGAAAGCAGTTCGCCGTCAAATGCGTTTGACGATGGAACAAGAATAAGAAGCAATCTGCACGATATTTCCCGCATGAAAACACAAAAGACGATGCTCTACTTGAGTATCGTCTTTTGTGTTTTTTAATACTGTTTCCCCTGCGCTATCCCGTAAAGCCTATTTTTGTATGTGTACCATCACAGTAAGGTTTATTCGTTGACGAGCCACAACGACAAAATGCTGTCACTTTGCTTTTCTGCACTGTATTTCCAACACTATCTTTGACGCGAAGATTACCATAGACAAGAAGCGGTCCATTCGGAATGGCTTCAACAATTGATTCCGCATCAATATTTTCCGCAACTCCACTTATATCCTTGTTTCGATAATAGGACAATGCACCCGACGGACATTTATCAATCTGTTCGGCTATGCGCTCAGTTGCAGCTCCGTTGATATTGACCCAAGGTCGGGCTTTGGGATCAAATACTTCGCCTAATCCCTTAAAACATACTGCTGAGTGAATACATTCACCGGGCTTCCAAACAACGGTTATTTCTCCGTTAGTATAGGTTTTGGTTATTTCTTTGGGCATATTCACCTCAAATCAAAAAATGAGTACCGATAAACTGTGATTTGGCGGGATTGTAGATGGCAAAACTAGCCGTTCAGTGAAGTACGGAAGAGTGCTTGCGCTGCCTGAACTTCGTCTTGAACGATTGTATGCGGCATATTTGGATAAAGTTTTGCCGTAACATTTGCGCCAAGTTGTTTGTAAAGTTCAGCAGTTTCAAGAAAACGCGACTTGGGTATATGCGGATCTCGGTCGCTACAGCCCATAAACACAGGTGTTCCGACAAAATTCCCTGCATAATGTCGGGGCGTACCTTCGGGACCAATTACACCGCCACTGAAGGCAAAGACTCCTCCGTATCGTTGAGCATGACGAGCAGCAAATTCGAGCATTAAACACGCTCCTTGTGAAAATCCTACGAAGTATTGTTTTTCGGGGCTAATTCCATATTGTGTAGCGGCATCGGAAAGTGTCTTTATGACCGCGAGAGCTGATGATAAACCTGGTTCGTTGGAATCCATCGGAGCCATAAATGAATACGGATACCATGTATAGTCTGTTGCCTGTGGCGCAATATAGGCGATTCTATGCTCATGGTTCGATTGTTCCGGTTCAAAAAATTGCTTGAGCGTCAAAATATCTTCTGCCGTTCCACCACGCCCATGGAGAAAAAACATCACCCGCTCTGCTTCAGCAAACGGAACACCTTGGCTTTGTACAACTTCTGCCGAATGTCTGTGATCTTGATTCATCGTGAATTGTATTATTTCGAGATTTGGTGAAATGCTTTTTACAAATATCGTCATTGATGCTGGGGAAACAAAACAATTCTATGGATAATATAAAGCCATGACTTCCAGTCATGGAAGAAACTTACTTTTCGGGACTTTTTTGCTGAGACAAATCCTCATATCTTTGTACTGTGTCGGATAAATGTGGCTGTTTTCCATTGTTTTCTCGTTTTTGTTATCTCCTTGTATTTATGACTGCTGCACAGCGTTTTTGGGTCTTGTTTCTTACAGTAATATTTCTTGTGTGCATGATAAGTGTCTCCCATGTCATTGCACAATAACTACGCTTGAGAAGCGTATCTCGTTTTCTCTCCTCGCGCACGTCTACGGCGTATCGGTTAAGTCAATAGCTTGCTGATACGCTTTTTATCTTCCTCGTGTCATAAATCAGTGGGAAATGCGGTAGGTTCGTCAGACAATTTCCACGTTTCGCATATCTTTCTTGACGCTTCACAAGGCTTTTTTTGATTACCTGCCTTACTTTCACGATGTTTGTTTCAGATACAATGATTATTATTTGACTCACACTATCGCACACAATTTTACGAGAACACCGATGAAATCGTACAACATTCCAACAATCCTCAGTTTCTGCGCGCTTGCATCTTTTTCTGCTTCATGCAAAAAAAACGCAGATACCATCAAACCTGAATATCGCGCATTAACTGAAACCGTCTATGCATCGGGAACACTAACTCCACGCGGGGAATACAAACTCTATGCACTCGCGGACGGCATTATTACTCGTCGTTTAGTAGATGAAGGAGCAACTGTTAAAGCCGGTGATATTCTTTATCGTATCGACAACGATGAGCAAGCAGCCCGTATGAATGCGGCGCGCGACGTTTACCGCACTGCTCAATCTAACTACACTACAACGTCGCCTGCACTAGCCGAAGCAGAATCCGGCTTACGGTCAGCGCTGGCGAAATTTTCAACGGATTCGCTACAATTTGCCCGCGTGAGTGACCTTTTCGCATCTAAATCAATGACGCAAGCTGATTTTGACCGCGCAAAACTCAGCTTCCAAGTTGCTCAAAATGACTTTGCCGCCGCAAAACAGCGCTACGAGCGCACCAAACGACAATTATATGTGGAAATGCAAAATGCCGAAAGTCAGTTCAAAGTGAGTGCGAAGCAAGAATCCAACGCATTTGTCAAAACTCTTACCGATGGTATGGTCTATGAACTCTATAAACAGCAAGGCGAAGCGGTACGCCGTAACGATCCGCTTGCCCTAGTTGGTAGTAACGCAGACCTCTATATCAAACTTAGTGTGGATGAACTGGACATCAGAAAAATTCAAATCGGTCAGGAAGTATTAGTAAAAATTGATCTCTATCCAGATAGCTTATTCAAAGCCAAAGTAGAGAAAATTTATCCAATGCTGACAAAACAAGACCAATCGTTTCGGGTGGATGCGGCTTTCACACAAGCACTCCCGGCAAAGTTTGTCGGGGTAACAGCGGAAGCAAACATCATTATCAATCGTAAAGACAAAGCTCTGGTGATACCGAAATCACTTGTGTTGAAAGGTGATAGTGTTCTGGTAAAGACTAATAATGGCGAACAAAAAGTAAAAATCCGTAAAGGCGCTGAAACCTTTGAAGTGGTCGAGGTTCTGGGCGGATTGGATGAGAACAGCCAATTACAAACAAAAAAATAGAAATGGTCATTGGTACAATCAACATTGGTACATTAGTCAGGAAATAACAATAGCATCAAGTGAACCTTTTCATCAGCACTTCATCAAATCATAAGCAATAACCAATGACAACCTACTATGATACACTCCTTTCTTCTCCGCTTCATTCCTTTGCATTTGCAAGAAGACATACAGCTTCGGCGCAAAGCATTGATTACGGTATCAAGCTCGTTTTTCCTGACGCTGTTTTTTCTCATTCAGGTCATTCGTACTCTTATGGTAATTCTTGCCGGATATGAAGCGACATTGGGTAATTTCACAAGACTTGCCCCCATTCCACTGGTTGCTTCTATTGTTGCGTTTTCTGTACCGTTTATTTTGCGCAGAACAGGCAATCTTGCACTTACTCGTGAAATCATGATGTGGTCGTATATCGGGGCTGCTTGGGCGTTCTGCATTTTTACAGGCGGAGCAACGAGTCCTTTTAGTTTTATGCTGGTTGTGGTACCCTTGTGGGCAATTAACCTTTTCGATATTCGCGGCTCATTGATTGCACTTGTGGTTCTATGCGGCTCTATCGCACTCATGTTTGCTGCAGAAAAAGCAGGGTTTGTGTTTCCGCAATATCTTCCTTCAGAAACAATTCCGATTGTGATGATAGGAATTGTCATCTCGCTCATTTTAATGATGGTCGTGATTAGCTCAATTCTGGAGCGCGTTCAGCAGGAATCATTTACAATCATGGAGCAAACCCGTATAAATGCTGCCAAACAAGCAGAAGAAGATTATGAAAAACTCGCTGCCATGAAAGCAGAGAATGAAGCGCAAGCATCACAAAACCTTGCCCAAAGCCAGGCGCAGCGTGAATACTTAGAACGCAGTGTTCAAACAATGCTACAAGTAACAGAGCGACTCTCAGAGGGCGATTTAACAATTTTGGTTGAAGGTGAACGCGATGACGAGATTGCACAAATGTTTCATGCCTTGAATAGGAGTGTTGCGACAATCCGTCAAATGCTTGGTCAAATTTTAGCTTCGGTGCAAGATACTGTTGAAGCAGCCACAACTATCAGCGCCACAACGCACCAAATGGTAAGCGGAACGCATCAAGGCGCAACACAAGTGCAGCAAGTGGCAAGTGCTATGCAGCAGATGACAGGAGTTATCGGCGAAAATACTCGCCAAACCTCACTCGCGGCTTTTGAAGCAGCAGAAGCTCATACCAAAGCCGAACAGGGCGGAACTACTATGCAAAATATGATTCAGAACGTGCGTAACATTGGCGCGGTAGTTGTGGAATCGGCACAAACGGTGAGTGTTTTGGGTCAACGCAGCGAGCAAATTGGCGATATTGTTTCTACCATTGACGAAATCGCCGACCAAACGAATCTCCTTGCGCTGAACGCTGCTATTGAAGCTGCCCGTGCGGGCGAGGCAGGACGAGGCTTTGCGGTTGTTGCCGATGAAGTGCGGAAACTTGCCGAGCGCACACAAAAAGCAACAAAAGAAATTTCCACGATGATTGCCAAAATTCAGCACGAAATGAGTGATGCAGTCAAAGCAATGACTCGTGGGAAAGAACTTGTCGAAGAAAGCGGCTCATTGATTAGTGCTACTTCAACTACTTTTCAAACAATTGTTACAAAAACAGCAAAAGTATCCGATGTCATGTCGCAAGTAGCAACGGCAAGCGAAGAACAGTCTGCAACAAGCACCCAAATTGCAGAATCTATGCGGGTTCTGGCAAATCTTATTAGCGAGGCAAGTGAAGGGAACGAAAGCATTGCCGAGCGTATCAAATCACTTTTACATCAAGCATACGAAGTAGAAGAGCTTGTAAGCCGCTTCCGTATTGACGATACGGCAAGACAGATTTCCAAGATACATCAACGCCCATTACAACTTCGATCATCATTGAAAAACTACGACTAACGACCAATCAACTAATGACCACGACGACTATGAACCTCCATTTTTCTATCGCAAAAACACATCTTCTCGCCAAGAAGAAGCAAACCATTACCGCTATGCTCGGTGTTACCTTCGGTATCGGGATGTTTATTCTCATGATTGGCGTGATTACAGGTGTGAATGAGTATTTAACCGACTCCATGCTTGAATCTACGGCACACGTCCGAATGTACAACGACTTAGCATCGGCAGACCGCAAATCTATTATTGAAGAAATACTCGTTTCACCGTTGGAAATAGCGTCAACACTACATCAAAAGCCCAAAAATATCAAGTTAAATATCCGTAATGGTATGCAGATAGTAAGTGACTTGCAAAATCATCCTGAAGTTATCGGAGTTTCTCCACAACTAAGTTCTCAGGTCTTTTACAATTACGGACCCGTCCAACTCAATGGCAATATTGCCGGAGTGAACATCGTGGAAGAAGATAAACTCTTCGATGTAGCCGGAAAAATCAAGGAAGGGCGTATGGAAAGCCTATTGACAACCGGAAACGGTATCATTATGGGCGCAGGTTTAGCAAAAAAATTGAATGCCAAAGTTGGCGATAGAGTTCTCATTACCACCCCGCTCGGTGGTTCTCTGACGCTCAAAATTGTGGCAACCTTTGCGACCGGGAATGGTCAAATTGACAATGTAAAAAGTTATGCAAGCATCAGCACTGTGCAGAAAATTCTGCAACGCGATCCGGGCTATATTACTGCCATCAGTGTCAATCTGAAAGACATGAACGCTGCAAAAGCACTTGCTCCTGAGTTTCAAGCGCGATATGGTGTCAAATCAGAAGATTGGGAAACGGCAAATGCAGTCATTTTGCAAAGTTTTGTTATTCGCAATATTATGACCTATGTCGTTGTAACAACACTGCTTGTTGTGGCAGGCTTCGGGATTTACAACATTATGAGCATGACTATCAACGACAAAATGAAAGACATTGCGATAATGAAAGCCACAGGCTTTACGGCGCGAGATATTGTCATAGTATTTATGCTACAAGCTGTGATTGTCGGCTTTTTCGGAGCAAGTCTCGGATTAATGATTGGCGGTTCGCTGGCATATTGGGTTTCGACAATTCCTGTTGATTTCGGTGAATTTGCTTCTATGACACGCTTTCCCGTTAATTTTGACCCTGTACACTACATTTTTGGCATTATCTTCGGCGTTGGAGCGACGTGTTTAGCAGGCTTTTTACCGTCGCGTAAGGCAGGAAAAATTGACCCAGTGCAGATTATTCGAGGGTAAACTATACTTTTTATCCAGTCAACAACAACAGAGTATGAAATTTCTGAGAAAACACTGGTTCGATGTAGGAGTAACTTTAGCGCTTGTTCTCCTCGTTACACTTTTTGCAACATTTGGTGCTGATTTTACCAATGTCCGTTTTATTCTTTGGCTGAGTTTGGCATCGCTTTTCTTGCACCAATTCGAGGAGTATCGCTATCCGGGCTATTTTCCGGGAATGATGAATATTGTGATGTTCAACAGCAAAAAGCCTGACCGATTCCCCCTGAATGAGCAAACATCTCTTATTGTCAATGTTGCTACGGGCTGGACAAGCTATGCGCTGGCGGCGGTATTCAGCGAGCAGGCAATTTGGCTGGGAATAGCAACAATGCTGGTTTCTATCGGTAATTTTGCAGCCCATACACTCATTTTTAACCTCAAAGCAAAAGAGAAAACCCTCTACAATCCGGGCTTGCTTACTTCGTGGATGTTTTTCCTTCCGCTTTCTCTCTGGTTCTTCTATCTGATTGTTCATCAACACATTGTCACACCGATAGATTTCATCGGCGGTCTGCTATTGGGCGCGGTGTTGAATTACGTTGGTATTATCAAAACAATCGAATGGATGGCAGATGAAAACACGCAATATATCTTTCCAGAACGATGCTTACCGCCGAAACGCATCAACAAGTAATTTTCGGACAAGACACTTTTTACAAACACTATGGAAACCTCCGTTCTCCAAACACAAGGTATTATCAAATACTTCCACGATCCCGAAACCTTTGCCGTTCTCAAAAACGTGAGTTTTGAAGTACAAAAAGGTGAATTTGTCAGTATTGTCGGGAAATCCGGCTGCGGAAAATCCACGCTGCTGTATGTTCTTTCCACGATGGATACAGATTTCGAGGGCGCATTAACACTTAATGGGACAGAAATTCACGGAAAAACACAAGATGAACTCGCACGCTTTCGCGGAGAACACATCGGTTTCGTATTTCAATTTCATTACCTTCTACCGGAATTCACCTGCCTTGAAAACGTAATGATTCCCGCTTTGAAATTGGGAAAACACAGCAAAGAAGAAATTCGTGAGCGGGCAATGGAAAAATTGCGGCTCCTTGGCGTACACGAACACGCCGAAAAGCGAGCTTCACGAATTTCCGGCGGTCAGCAGCAGCGCGTAGCTATTGCCCGTGCGCTTATCAATGACCCCACCATCATCATGGGCGATGAACCGACAGGCAATCTTGATTCTGCCAATACGCGCATTGTATTCGATATTTTGAAAGACCTCAGCCGCACATTTCATCAAACAATTATTGCTGTAACGCACGACAAAGAATTTGCCTCGCTTACCGACAGAGTAATTGAAATGCAGGACGGGCAAATTATTTCGCATGGGTAAATGACGTATCGTAGCATAAAGAACAGTAAAGATTTGCAACGGTCATTGCAAACACTTGACACATTGTATCCAATTGTTCTGGTTTAACAACTGTTTACACCGTTGTTTGAAATTTCAACATTTGACAAATCTCATTTTCAACATTTGCATTATTCACCATGACCATAAACCGCCGCAAAGCCTATCCGATTGTTATTGCTGCTAACTTGTTTTCGGCATCAATACGAGCGTATGTTTTTCCTGAGTTAGGCTGGAAGCTACATCTTTTCAGCCTTCTCACGGGGATTATTGCGGCTCCGTTACTGCTTGAAGGGTCTATTTGGATTCACTTTAGTACCTAACGATTTTTCTTCTTCAAACGTCATAGCTGAGAAACCAAGT